>Ga0316204_10000114_pt1 | contig 326906 bp, 230 predicted proteins | sample 6monrhotite_MG_2_FD_205661 | JGI IMG/M metagenome (GOLD analysis project Ga0316204, IMG submission 205661) | Microbial mat bacterial communities from mineral coupon in-situ incubated in ocean water Damariscotta River, Maine, United States -... | ecosystem: Environmental > Aquatic > Marine >... | reverse complement strand
CGAGTCGTGCTTGTCCATCGCCTCGGTCGCGAGCCTCACGCCGCGTTCGCGAAATTCGTTGGAGTACCTGCCCATGTCTTTGAGTTTCCCTCTTTGTGGAGTCTCCGAGAAACCCGGGGCGGTTCACGAGTGCACGCATGAGCTGCCCGGGGAAGGGCTCGCGCTGCGCGATGGTGACGAACGCCGACTCGCTCACGAGCCGTATCGTGCCACGACAGACTCGACGTTGCGACGAAACGCGTCTTCGTAGTGCATCGCGAATGCCTTCCACGTGCACAGCGTGCTGGTGTCGGTGACCCGGTCGAGGAACAGCTTGCCGTCGAGGTGATCGACCTCGTGGGCGAACGTCCCCGCGGTGACCCCTGCGATCTCGTGGTCGATCGCTTTGCCGTGCCGGTCGAGTGCCTGGACACGCAGACGAGCGTGGCGACGCACGACCCCACGCATGTCTGGGACCGAGAGGCAGCCCTCGTAGTTTTCGAACGTCTCGTCGCCGATCGGTGTGAGCACCGGGTTGACGAGGACCGTCAGCGGGATGTCCGGCTTGTAGGGATACCGCGGGTTCTTGTCGACTTCGATCGCGCAGATCCGGACGGGCCGATAGACCTGATTTGCCGCCAGTCCGGCTCCTCGAGCATCGCGCATCGTTTCGACCAGGTCGTCGATGAAGGTCTGGATCTCGACACTAGCCAGCGCCTCGGGGCCGACCGGCTCTGCGACGTTCCGCAGGACGGGCGTGCCGACTTGGGCGATCTTGAGAAGCGTCATCGGGCTACTTGATCACCTTGGCCTTGAGGGCCGCCTTGCCGTCCTTGACGTAAACGGTGAACTGCACCCGTTTGATGTCGGGGCGCTTGGCCTTGAGGTCGCGCTCGTTCTTCCGCAGCTTGGCGGAGAAACGCTCATAGGTGAGGTTCGCGGTGGGTTCACCGCAGGCTTGTTTGACCTGCACGAACTCCTCGAAGATCTCGCCAAAGTCGTCGCCTCCGCCGGAAGGGTTGGGCGAGGGGGTCGCTGCCGGAGGAGCGGGGACGGGGGCCGATGGCACAGCGGGCGCGGGCGCAGTTTGCATCGGAGCTACAGCCGCGGCGGGGGCGGGGGCCGGGGCCGCGGGAACCGGGGGCGCGGCAACTGCGGGGACGGCCGGCTCTTGGTGAGCCGGTGTGGGAGCAGGAGCCGGTGCGGGAGCAGGAGCCGGTGCAGGAGCAGGAGCAGGAGCAGGCTCGGGTGCGGGAGAGCTGGGCTTCGGAGCCTCGGGCTGCATTCCCGTCTTGGATCGACGCCGGCTTCCGGTGTTGGTCGCGGGTTGATCCTGTGGACCGTCGCCGAGTCTCTGATGCGCGCTCGTGAGCCGCCGACGTCGGGAGGTTCTGGTTCGACGAGGCGCTGGCTCCTCCTCTTCGGCCACACCATCGTCGTCGATGTCGAGCTCGGCGAGGAAGGCCTGGCGGAGTGCCTCGTAGGCGCCAGCGGCAGCGCGTGCCGTATGCCCCGGGGTGCCGCCGTAGCGGTCATGGAACACCTGGTGCTGCTGTCCGACTGCGAGTGCGTTGAACTCTTGGGCGAGGCGGCGCATCGGCCCGATCGCTTCGAGGTACGGCAAGTAGATCGCAAGCGCACCCGAGAGGATGAGCAGCCCAAGCAGGATGGGCCAGTTGACCGTGACGCCCTTCCGCCGTGCCTCGCTGATCGCCGCGGCGATGTCTTGCTGGCTGGCGGCGGCGGTCTCGCGGCTCATCACCACTAGAATCGCGCCGTGCTCGCCCTTGCCCGCCGGTCCCGGGATGCGGCCCATCGCGCCGATGCGTTTGTCGAGGCCCGAGCCCATCGAGAACACGCTGCTCGATCCCTCGCTGGGCACCTCTTCGCCACGTTCCGCGGCGAGTCCTTCGATCTCATCGCCAATGGGTTGGTCGCCGATGATCTCTCCGACGAGCTTCCCATCCCGAACGATGCCGGCGGGGATCTCAGAACCAAGCACGCGACGCAGCAGGGAGCCGGCGCCCAGGTTCAGCTTGTCCACACCGACGAGTCGCTGGTCGCCGACGACGGAGCGGGTCACCTTCGCGACGTGAATCTCATCACCGAGCGTGATCGAGAACTGTCCGTCCTCTGTCGGAGGAATGCTCCGGAATGCTTCGGTCGCAACAACCTCAGCCATCGACGTCTCGGCGAGTCCGTTGGACGCGACGATCTTCCCCGACCCGTCGACCACGGCAACGGTGAGGTTGGACTTCGTGCGAAGGCGCAGGGCCTCGGTCGCTTCGGCGAGGACCTGGGACAGCGGCGTGGCTTCATCGTCGTCGGCCACGACCTCGGGGTCGCGAGCGAGCGCTTCCCGAAGGCTGTCGTCGAGGACCAACGCGTTGACCTGTTGCACCGTGGATGCACTGATCTCAGCGGTCAGGGCAGCGACCCCGGCCTCGGTGACGGCCCGAACCGCGTCTCGGTCTGCGTCCGTGAAGTCGCCGCTCTGACCGGCGGAGAGGAGGAACATGCCGGCGAGGCAGCCCGTGGCGAGGACAGCCAAAAGGACGGCCCAGATGCGCGTGAGTAGCACGGTTGCTCCAGAGTGTAGGCCGGGGCGCGGCCGCACCGCAATGCTGGTCAGCGTCCCTACGGCCAACCGGCCTGCCCGAAAAAAGGTTGCAACGTCTGACGTTTGCGGTCGACCGGGAGAACATGCGGACCCTTGGGGCCTGGGTGCTGGTGATCAGCGGAGTTGGAGGTGGGTTGTTGCTCGCCTCCGCGCCATGGCTGCACCCGGCCTGGATCGTTGTTCTCTTGGGGTTGGCGGCCACTGCGTTGGGGTTGGCCCGGGTTGCACATCGTTGGGGTTGGCTCGCGTTCGGGGTGGCTCTCGTCCTGCTCGGCCTCGCCCGGGGGGCCTCGGCTGAGCTCGCCACAGAGGAGATCGTCGATGCGGACCGGCGTGGGCTGGCTCCCCGGACGCGTTCCCTCACCGTGGAAGCCGCCAGCACCCCCGGTCCGACATGCCGGGTCGAGGCTCGCACCGCCCGCGGAGCTTGGGTCGTCCTCGCGCTCCCGGCTGAGGCGTGCCCGCTGTGGTGGGGAGAGCGCATCGCCGTCCTCTCCACCGACCTGCACACCGACTCAGCTCGCAAGACGCCAGATTCCCGCACCCTCGTGTTTGTCGCCCAGGCGTGGCGGCATCCGGTCTCAACTCGGCGTTCTTGGACGGACCGCGTCCACGCCCGAATCTCGCGCAGCCTCGCCGAGGTGCGGCAGAGCGGCTGGGATGGCGCACGGGGTTACCCGGCCCGCGGCTTTGTCGTCGCCAGCAGTCTGGGCCTGTCGGCGGCGCTTCCACCGAGTCTCCGCGCGGAACTCCAGCGGGCGGGCTTGGGCCACCTCATTGCCATCTCTGGACTTCATGTTGGTCTCGCTGCGTGGGCCTGGCTTGCCGTGCTGCGATGGTCGTTGGCTCCGTGGTCCTGGGGTGCCCGTGCTGCGGTGGTGGTGTCGGCCATCCCCGTTGTTGCCTACGTCGTTCTCACGGGTGCCGCGGCCCCGGCTGTGCGCGCCGCTGTGATGTTTGGGCTCGTCGCGCTCAGTTCGGTGGTGGGCCGACCCACGCATGCTCCCACCGTCCTGCTCGTCGCCGCGGCGGTCATGCTGTTCGCGAGGCCGCAGTGGTTGACCGACCCCGGCTTCCAGCTCTCGATCGCGGCGATGGTCGTCCTTGTTGGGCTCCCCTCCACGGCCAGTGCGGCATTCACCAGCTGGCATTTGGGCTGGGCGCTACTGCCGCTGTTGTGGCTGCACTTCGATGCCGCGTCCGACGGGAGCGTGCTCGCCAATGCGGTGGCCATGCCGGTCTTCAGCCTGTGGGTCGTTCCGTTGGGGGTGGTCGGGTGGGCTTTGGTGCCGATTCTCGGGGGCGTGGCGCTCGATCCTGCGGCGGCCGGTGCGGCCCTGATTCTCGACGTGGCACAGCTCGTGTCGTCGTTGCCCGAGATCCCACGTTGGGCCTGGGTCAGCGGCGCCGCGTTGGCTTGGGTCCCCGGAGTCCGCACGCGGCTGTCCGTTTCGGCCCGGGCGTGGCTCCCGCATCGGGGCGCCGCGCTCTTCCTTCTATGTACGGCGGGTGCATCCCTACGTGCCGAGACGCCTCAGCCTGGGTGGACTGCTTGGTCAACGCCCCGCGATGCGGAGGTGCTCGGCGTCCGCTCGGACGGACTCGCCTGTGCCCGTGCACCCTCGGCATCGGCCGCGAGATGGCGTGCCCGGCTCCAGTCCGTGAGCGCCAGCAGCCTCTCCGGGGTCCAGCAGTCTGCGCGCATCTCGATTCGGGATCCAGCAGGCAATGCGTGGCGGACCGCCGTTTCCCCGGCCGTAGCTCCGCGCGGGGTCCCTGTGTGCTCGCTCCCCGACCGCGCGGAGGTTCGCGCGGCCTTGCGGGCGTGTTCTCCGTTTTCCTCCTCTCCCACCGCGCGCCACCCCGATGGCGGCGCTCTCGAGTGCTGGAGCGAGCGCCTGGGAGCTTGGCGCCCCGCTCGGATACAATCATGACGATCTCCCTCATGCGCGCGACTCCGAATCTGATCCCCGCACTCGTCGAGACGAGTGGCACCCACGAAGGGCGCGAGCATGTGATGCCCTATGGGGAGCACATCCTCGGGCGGGGCCGTGGTGCCACCGTGGTCTTGGACGACCCCGACGTGAGCCGCCAACACGCGAGGATCGTCGTGGATCCGGACGGGCTCACCGTGTTCGACCTGGGCAGCAAGAACGGAGTCCTCGTGGGGGGCCGCCGGGTCGACTCCGCGATGAGCTTGGGCCACGGGGACGAACTCACTGTCGGGGACATCAGCCTACGCGTGCAGCACCCTGCAGCGCAGGTGGCCTCAGCGCTCGCAGCTGCGGGCGAGGCCACCGCCACGGTCACCAACACTCGCGATGAGCGAGACGGGCCGATGTTGGGCCTGTTGGGGCCGATCCTCGGCGTCGTGGGCTTCGGGACCATAGTTGCGGTGCTGCTTTTGGTATAGACGGCCGTGGCCGATCGATCCGCGCTCGCACGTCTCCCCAAGGTCGACGCCGTCCTCGACGCCGAGCCCCTGTGCGCTGCCGGTTGGCGCCGATCCCTCGCGCGCCGAGCCGTGGGGGCGGCCCTCGAGGAGCTGCGTCGCTCCGTCTTGGACGGCAAGTCGGTGGACATCCCGGATGCGCCGACGCTCGCCGCATCCGTCGAACAAACACTTCAGGGGTGGGCGCGTCCCCGCCCCATGCGAGTGATCAACGCCACCGGCGTCATCTTGCACACCAACCTCGGTCGGGCTCCGCTCTCCCAAGCTGCCATCGACGCCATGGGGGACGCGGCGCGTTACTGCGACCTCGAGGTCGGGCTCACCGACGGGAAGCGCGGCTCGCGGTTTGCCTGGTTGCGTCCGTTCATGTGCGCGGTCATCGGTGCACAGGATGTTCAAGTGGTGAACAACAACGCGGCCGCGCTCCTGCTGGCCTGCACGGTGTTGGGTGCTCCTGGCGGGGTCGTGCTCTCCCGCGGCCAGATGGTCGAGATCGGCGACAGCTTTCGGGTTGCGACGATGGCGGGAGCAGGGGGCGTGCGCGTGGTCGCGGTGGGGAGCACCAATCGCACCCACCTTCGGGACTATGAGCAGGCGCTCGACGGCGAGGGACCCGATGCGCAGGGCATCCCCGCTTCGGCGCTGCTGTGGTGCCACCAGAGCAACTTCAAACAAGATGGCTACGTCAAAGAGGTCGGGCTGGCCGAACTCGCGAAGCTGGCCAAGGCCAGGGACGTCCCGTTGATCGCGGATCTCGGCAGTGGCTCGCTGGGCGCGGGCCTGCCCGCGGTCGAACCCACGATCACCGAGTACCTCGACCAGGGGGTCGACCTGGTGCTCGCCAGCGGAGATAAACTCCTCGGTGGACCCCAGGCCGGGATCATCGCGGGGACCGCCAAGTACGTCGAGCGCTGTCGCCGATTCCCGATGTCCCGGGCATTGCGCCCTGACAAGACCGCGCTCGCGGCTCTCCACGCGACGTTCGCCGCGCATGCACGGGAGGGCTCCCCGGCGATCCCCCTTCACGAGATGGTCGCGCTGGATGAGGCGGGCCTGAGGGCACGGGCCGAGGCGCTTCGGGTGGCGTTGGGCTGGGACGAGAACCGAGTCGTACCTCTGCGGGCGGCGATCGGGGGCGGCAGTCTGCCTGGCGACACGATGCCCAGCGTCGGGTTGTGGGTTCCGTGCGCCAAAGCGTCGGCCAGCGCCCGGGCGCTTCGTCTGGGGAACATGCCGGTCATCGGGCGGATCGAAGACGAGCGTCTACTGCTCGATCTGCGGACCGTCGACCCGCAGGACGACACGCTTCTTCGCGGGGCATTGGCAAGCCTGGCCGATGCCTGAACTCCCCGAGGTGGAGTTTGGCCGCCGCCAGCTCGAACAGACGCTTCTCGGAGAGACGCTCGCTGCGGTCGAGGCTGCCGCAGACTCGATCGTGTTCGAGGGGGTGTCCTCGGAAGAGGTCGTCGCCGCGCTTCGCGGTGCCCGGGTCCTGGGTGCGCACCGCCGCGGAAAACAGCTTTGGCTCTCCTTGGATCGCCGCCCTTGGCCGCTGTTTCACTTCGGCATGACCGGGGGCTTCGTCACGCCGGATGCACCCGGCCTTCAGTTACACACCGGGCCGAGCTTGGACGGGCAGTGGCCACCTCGTTTCTCCAAGCTGGCCCTGACGACCGCGTCGGGTCGTTGTCTCGCCATGACGAACGCACGCCGACTCGGCCGCATCCGTCTACGCCACGATCCGCCCCACGAAGCTCCCATCGCAGACCTGGGATTTGACCCGCTGCTCGAGCCGCCGCAGGGTGAAGCGCTGCACCGCCAGCTTCAGCGTCGACGCGGTACGATCAAGGGCTTGCTGCTCAACCAGCGTTTTGCGGCGGGGGTCGGAAACTGGGTTGCCGACGAGGCGCTGTATGCGGCTGGCATCGACCCGCGCCGAGCTGCCCATACCCTGAGCCTGGAGGATGCCGGCCGGCTCGCTCGGGCGCTGACCGACATCACCAAGAAGGCGGTCGACGTCGATGCCGACGCTGACCGCTACCCAGAGGGATGGTTGTTTCACCGCCGCTGGCGTCCGACGGAAGGCATGGCGACGGCCAAAGGGGACCCCATCGAACTCCTCACGGTCGCGGGACGCACGACCGTGTGGGTGCCTGCACAGCAGCGTTGAGCGGTCCGCGGATCATTCAGCGACGTACTGCCACATCTCGCCGCCACCGCCTGCCGCGACCATCTCGCCGTCGTCGAACATCCAGACCCGCGACAACGCGCCGGCTCCTTCGGGCGTGATGTCCTCGAAGGTACGGCCGCCGTCTTCGCTGATGATCACGAAGCCCCCTTGTGCGGTGGGAACCTTCTCTCCGACCATCACGACCGTGTCGCCGTCGACGGTGATGTCGTTGACGCCTGCCTGGTAGTCAAGGCCCGAATCGAACAGCTCGATCTTCTCCCAGTTCGCGCTGTCGTACGGGTCCGCGCCGTCGATGAGGTAGATGAGCGGGAACTGCTCGCTCTGGTCGTGACCGGCGACGATGATGTGCTGGCTGTCCCAAACGTGCATGTCGAGGAGTTCGCCGTCCCGAGTCTCGGGTTGCAGCAGAACGCTCTGGAAGTGGAACGTCGCGCCGTCCAGTTGCGAGGGGAGGTGCACGCGGGCGGGGTCGTTGATCACACTCCCCACGGCGTAGAAGCGGTTGTCGTTGGCCACGATGCGCCGCACCTGGAAGCTGCTCGCGTCCGGGTCACTGAGGAGCGCTTCTCCAAGGCTGCCGACCTCCTCGAACTCGCCTCCCGCTGGGCGGTACGCTGCCGTACCTCCCGTCAGAGAATCGGTCAGCATCTGGCCATCGTCGGTGATCGCAGCGTTCTCCGCTTGGTTCACTGCCAGGAACGCGTTGTTGCTCGGCGTGTAGAGCCCCGTCGCGTTGATCATTGCGCCCTCGTCAAAACTCCACAGCGGGTACCCATCGAGTTGATGGATGCCGGCGCCGTACAGCACGCCGTCGGGGCCGCGGCGGATGTCCATGATGCGGACCTCGTTGAACCGGATGTTCTCCTCGAAACTCGCGCCGCCATCGGTCGTCGTGAAGAGCCCTTCGCCGTCCCCGTTTTCACCGCAGCCGACGAAGCCGTTCATCCGGTCGTCAAACCACAGTGCGTTGGTACCCGAGCCGCCACAGGGTCCGGCGATCTCACTCCACGCGAGGGGGCCGCCGGGCTCGCCGGTCTCTTCGCCGCCGCCGGTGGACGTGTCGCCACCCGAAGTGTCGCCGCTGCCCTCTTCTCCGGTGGTCTCGCCCGTGGTCGCGGGCCCGCCCGTCTCGGCGTTGCCCGTCTCGGCGGCCGAGGTCCCGCTGTCGCTGGTGGACATGGGCTCTTCTTCCGCGGGGTCACAGGCGGTGAGGAGGAACAGAGCAGCTAGGGGGGCAATGGAAAGGCGTTTCATCGGTCTCGCTCTCGAAGAGTCGGAGCCGCCGGTATCGGATCACCCGAAGAGTGTTTTTCTGGTCTCGGGGCCCACAAAGGGTGCGGACGGCGGTTCTGCTACCCTGGTTTGATGGTGCGAAGCTGGGTTGTCTGGGGTGGACTGGCGGCGGCGTTCGCGATCGGGGTTGCCGCGGGCTGCTCCAAGAACGGCCGAGGGCCCTCGGACCCGAATGCGTGCATGCGACGTTGCGACCAGGATGAGTGCGACTTCCACGCATCGAGTGTGGGCGACAACCAGCAGTATTTGGACTGCCTCGAAGGCTGCCAGAAGAAGTGCGGTGGGGGCTGATACAACCCCGTCGTGGCCGACACGCTGACGCTCGATCGCCCCGACGACTGGCACCTTCACCTGCGGGACGGCGACCGACTTGCAGACACGGTCGCCGCTTCGTCGAGGGTGTTCGGCCGGGCGGTTGTGATGCCCAACCTGCGGCCGCCGGTCGCGACCGTCGACGCTGCGATGGCGTACCGCGAGCGCATTCTCCAGGTGCGTCCGCCGGGATCGCGGTTCGAGCCGCTGATGACGCTGTACCTCACGCCCGGCACATCGCCGGATGAGATTCGCCGAGCCATCGCGCATTCGGATGTGCACGCGGTCAAGCTGTATCCCGCGGGGGCCACCACCAACGCGGACGCGGGGGTCACCGACCTGGCTGCGTGTGCCGACGTGTTCGAGGCCATGGCGCAGGGGGGACTCCCGTTGCTGATTCATGGCGAGTCCATCGCTCCGGGAGACGATGTGTTCGACCGCGAGGGCATCTTCGTTCGCGACACGTTGGCTCCGCTCATCGAACGTTTTCCGAGCCTTCGTGTCGTGCTCGAACACATCACGACGCAGGATGCCGTGCGGTTCGTCGAGTCGGCACCGGCACACGTCGCGGCGACGATCACGGCGCACCACTTGTTGTACGACCGTAACGAGCTCTTCCGCGGCGGGGTCCGGCCGCACATGTACTGCTTGCCGGTCCTCAAGCGTGCCCGGCATCGCGAGGCCCTCGTCGCCGCGGCGACGGGCGGCAATCCCAAGTTCTTCTTAGGCACGGACAGTGCCCCACACGCACAACGGGACAAGGAGAGTGCCTGTGGGTGCGCGGGGGTCTATACGGCGCACGCTGCCGTCGAGTTCTACGCGGAGGTCTTTGATGACGCGGGCGCCCTCGATCGCCTGGAAGGATTCGCGAGCCACCACGGGCCCGATTTCTACGGGCTGCCGCGAAACGCAGATCGCATTCGGCTTCGACGCGCACCACAGCCGGTGCCGGAGACGTTGCCGCTGGGCGACACCGAACTCGTACCGCTGCGGGCGGGCGAGTCGGTCGGCTGGGTTGTCGAGCCGGAATGATCCGCCGGTTGTCTCTGATTTGAAGTCCTGACCTGGGTGGCTCATGCTCGGGGGGTGGAGGCTCGTACGCACGCTCGTGACGCAACTCTGCCGGTGACGCGGCGCGGTCCCATCGGCCGCGGCATTCCCGGGGAACGCCCGCCTGGCCCCAAGGAAGTCCCGTTCATCGGGACCACGCGGATCTTCGAACGAGATCAGCTCGCCGCGATTCACCGCCTCGTTCGAGAACACGGCGACGTGGTCTCGTACAACATCGGTCCGCAGCCCATCTTCCTGATGAGCAATCCGGACGACGTGGCCAGGGTGGTTCTGACCGACCACACCAAGTTCATGAAGGGCGCGCTCACGCACGAGCTGTCGTCTTTCTTGGGTCGCGGCTTGGTGACAAGCGAGGGGCGCTTTTGGAGGCGCCAGCGGAAGATCGCGGCCCCGTCCTTCACCCGTCGCCACATCGAACGCTTCGCGGACACGATGGTCGCGTGCACCCAACACGCCCTCGAGTCGATGGGGGACGGCCCTCGAAACGTCCACATCGACATGATGGAGATGACGCTCGACATCGTCCTGCACACCGTCTTCGGAGATGCCGAGGTTCCGGACATCACCGCGGTGGGTCCTCTGGTCGAGGTCATGATGGAAGGCTTTCACAAGGCCCACCTCACCTGGCGTCGCTTGCTGCCCCGCGTCGCCAAGAAATCCACCCTCGACGAACTCGAGGCGGCCAGTGAGGCCTTGGATTCACTCTTCTACGGGATCATCGGGCACCGACGACAGCGCCACGGCGGCTACGGTGACGACCTCTTGGGCCGCTTGTTGGCTGCCCGCGACGACGACGGCACAGGCATGACCGACGAGCAGGTCCGCGACGAGGTCGCGACGATCTTCCTTGCCGGTCACGAGACGACCGCACTGTCGTTGTCGTTCACGATGCTCCTGCTGGCGGAGCATCCCGAGATTCAGGCGCGGGCGAGGGCCGAGGTCGACGCGGTGCTGGGCTCGCGCGCGGCGACGATGGACGACGTCGCCAAGCTCCCGTTCATCGACGCCGTGCTCAAGGAATCGATGCGGGTCTACCCCCCGGTCTACATGTTCGGGCGAGAGGCGCTCGAGGACGTGGAGATCTCCGGATGGGTGATTCCGCGGCGCGCCCAAGTGCTCACGCCCGTGTGGGCGATTCACCGTGACCCTCGCTGGTACGACGACCCGGAAGCGTTCAAGCCGCAGCGTTGGACGGGTGGCCTCGCCGACCGCCTGCCGAAGCACGCGTATCTGCCCTTCGGCGGAGGTGCTCGGACCTGTGTTGGAAACCACTTCGCATTGCTCGAAGGGGTCCTCGGTCTCGCCACGATGCTGCAGAAGCTCGAGGTCTCGCCGGAGCCGGGCTTCGAACTCGAGCTTCTCACCTCCGTCACGCTACGTCCCAAGCATGGGGTGAGCGTTCGGCTAAAGAGGCGCTAGCGAGGGACCTCAGGCGCGCGGGCCGCGGATGCGGTCGTTGCCGCGCCGCACGGTGATCTGGAGCTGGTCGAAGTGCTCCATCAATGGCACCACAAACTTGCGGCTGAGTCCGGTCATTGCCTTGAGTGCCTGTACGTCGATGGTCTCTGAGGACGTGAGGTGCTCTCGGACCCCTGCCAGCAGCGACTCGTGGCTCTTCTTGCTGAACGACAGGTCCGCGGTGACGCGGATGAGCCGACCTGTTCGCTGGAGTCCGCTGACCAGCTCCAAGACTTCGGCGGCGGCGAGTTCGAGTGACTCGGCGACTTCCTTGAGGGTCGGTGGCTTGTTCTGCGCGGCCTCGTAGAGCTCGAGAACCTTCTTCATGCGAGGCGGCAACTCGCCTCCGGCGGCGAGGCCTTTCCCGGGCCGCGCCAACGTTCCCGTTTCATCAACCCCGCGAAGGGCTCCGCGTTCGACCGCCCGGTCGATGGCCGCAGCCGCAACGTCGCTCGCCACACGGTTGCCTAGCGCGGCTTCGAGTGCGGGTCTGGGCATGCCGGTCTTCAGAGGTTGTGCGCCGTGGAACTTGTCGACCGTGGCGATCGCACGCTCGACCAGCGTACGAATCGCAGAGTCTTCGACGTAGCGGTCCTGACCGATCCGCGCGGCATAGGGCTTTTTGCCCTTGAGCAGGGGGTCGATCGCGGCCCGCACGTCGTCCATGCCTGTACGTCGTGCGAGCGTCGGCTCGTCGATACCCAGCAGGCCGGCGTCCTGAACCAACGCGGAGAGTTGCGCTCGCGGGTCATCGCCGTGAAGGGCTCGCCCCAGCGCGATCCAGCGTGGTCGTTGGCCCCGCCCCGCGGACGGCTCGGGGTCCAGGACGACGCCTCCACCGATCGTGCGGCCTTGGAAATCCTCTGACGGATCCGAAAACGCCCGCACCACAACTCGTGCCCCCCGCCACAGCGGCAGTGGAGACTCGAGGCGAAAGCGGACCAGGCCCTCCCGGCCGCTGTCGATGGAGACGTCCTCGCCAGAGGTGTCGGCGGCCTCGCCTTCGCGCGGCTGGACGTAGAGCGGGTCGAGCTTTCCGTTGGTGTAGGCCGTGCCAACGCACACCTGCAGCGCGCTTCCGGACTTCCAGGGCGCGCCGTGGGTCGGCAGGTGTTGCAGCCACGCGTGGAACACCGTCTGCCGCGAGACCGCGTCTCCAGCGGTGAGCACGTCCCCACGAGACAGGTCCTTGGTTTCGACTCCTCCCAGGTTCAGCGCGATACGGGAGCCAGCCCCGATCCTGTCCTGCGCGTCGCCGCGGACCTGAGCCGCGCGCGTCCGGAGTTGTTGTGGCTCTCGTCCTTCGCCGACCGGCTCCAGGCGCAGGGGGGTCTCCTTGCCAACATCGACGACGCCCCGTTGGAGCGTTCCTGTCACGACGGTTCCGTGTCCGCGAATCGAGAACACCCGGTCCAGCGGAAGAATGGGATCGCCCTTGGTGCCTCGCCGAGGGATGTGCTCGATCAGCTTCACGATGGCCGAGCGGAGGGTGTCCAACCCTTCCTTGGTGTGTGAGCTGCAGGGAATGATCGGAGAGCTCTCGAAGATCGTGTCTGCGAGGGCCTCTCGGACATCGTCGGCGGCCAGCTCGATGGCCTCTTCGTCTCCGTCCAGCCGGTCGACCTTGCTCAGCGCGACGACGCCGTGTTTGACCCCGAGCAGCCGGCACACATTGATGTGCTCCCGGGTCTGGGGCATGACGCCGTCCTCGGCCGAGACCACCAGGATGACCACGTCGATGCCACCGGCCCCGGCGACCATCGTTCGCACGAAGTTCTCGTGCCCCGGGACGTCGATGATCGAGGCTTCGAGGCCGGGCTTGATGGGCCAGGGAGCGAAGCCCAGCTCGATCGTGATGCCGCGGCGCTTCTCTTCGGGAAGTCGGTCGGTGTCGGTGCCCGTAAGCGCGCGCACCAGAGTCGTCTTGCCGTGGTCGATGTGCCCGGCGGTCCCGAGAACCAGGGAGCGCGGGGCTTTGGCCATACCGGCGAGTGTCGTCCTCTGCGCGCCGCCCGACAAGTAGGGCCGCCGTCTGTACGTTGCTGTGCCCCCTCGCGTGGGTGGTGCTACCCTCGCCCTGTATGGGCCAGGCCGAAACGACGCCGCTGCCGGGCGCTATCGGGCGCTATCGCATCACCCGCAAGATCGGGGAGGGCGGCATGGGCGTGGTCTACGCGGGTTTTGACCCGGAGCTGCAGCGTGATGTGGCGGTGAAGCTCATCCGGTCCGGTCAGTTCCGAGGCAACGTACAGCGTGCCAGCGACCGGCTACGACGCGAAGCGCAGATCACCGCCCAGCTGGCGCATCCAAACGTGGTCACCATCTATGACGTTGGCGAATCCGACGATGGCGTCTACATCGCGATGGAGCTCGTCGATGGTCCCTCGCTCGCGCGCTGGATGCGACAGGACGCCCGCACGTGGCGGGAGGTGGTCTCGATGTTCTTCGGGGCCGGGCGCGGGTTGGCCGCGGCCCACGATGAAGGGCTCATTCATCGCGACTTCAAGCCGTCCAACGTTCTCGTAGGCGACAGGCGGGCCCGGGTCGTCGACTTCGGTCTCGCTCACGATGGGCCCGTGCGCAGTCGCCCGCCCGCTCCAACCGCCGACGTGCTGTCCACCGCGCCCAGCGATAGTGGACGCGGCCGAGTCGACGACATCCTCACCACGTCGTCGGTCACCACCACGACCAATGGTGCAGGCGACGTATCGGTCACGATCTCCTCGCTTCGCGATGGCGCTGCGGTGGGAGATGTGGAGAGCACGACCGGCGATGCCATGACGGTCACCGTCGACGGCGACGACCCCGTGACGGTCGAGGGCAGTGTCACCACGACTGGCCACTTCGTCGGCACTCCCGCCTACATGGCTGCGGAGCAGTTTCTCGGCGGTGATGCCGACGCCCGCAGCGACCAGTTCTCGTTCTGCGTCTCCTTGTACGAAGGCCTCTATGGCGAGCGCCCCTACGATGGGAGCACCGCCTCTGAAATCGCGAGGAATGTCGTCGCGGGCAAGATCCGGCCGATCCCGAGCCGGGCGCGAGTCCCCGGTTGGATGCGGAACATCCTGCTGCGCGGACTCGATCCCGATCCCGCCCAGCGGCACGAATCGGTCAAAGCGCTGCTCGCGTCGGTCTGGTTCACGGCCCGCATCATGTTCGATTGAGCGCCCATCGCGGTTTGAGCACGGGGCTTGCACTGCTTCAGGGCGTATCGCTCATGATTGCCGTCGACCGTACCCCCCCGCGTGCCCTTGGTCCTCTCGCCACCGCTGTCTATGGTGTCCTCGAGAAGCACACCTCGTTCCCTTGGCCCGTGCTCAAGGCGCAATGCCGCCGCAACGGGATCGATCCCCAGCATCTGTCGCCGCCCATGCTGGGCGCGTTGATTCAAGACCTCGCGCTCGCGGTCGGCCGCTTCAACTCGATGTCCGCGGGTCTCTCCGTGCGCCGCGATCTCGTCGCGCTGCTTCGGGCTGAGACCAACAGATTGCCCTAGTCGTCGTCTCTGCGGCTCCGCACGCCCGTTCCTGGGGTCCTTCGATACATACCCCTTGCGGGGCTTGCGAGGCTGATCTGCGGCCGGCCTTGCTGGATCCCCAGCGTCCGTGCCATCCCTGCCATTGATGCGTCTGCACAGTGCGGCGATAGCTCTACTCGGCCTCGCGATCTACGCGTGGTCTCCGGACGCGGCGGCCAAGGGCAAGTCCAAGCCCAAGAAGACCTGCGAGGTTGAAGTCGCCTCGGGCGACACCCTCAGCGGAATCGCGGCCAAACACGCGGTCAGCGAGAAGGAGCTCATCTCGAGCAACCCCGCACTCAAGAAAAACCCCAACCTGCTTCGGGTCGGCCAGGTGCTCAACGTTTGCCCCGACGTCGCAGACGATGAGCCTGACAAAGCGAAGGGGAAGAGCAGCAAGCCCAAGCGCGGCCGCTCGTGTGAAGGCGGCGGTCGGATCACCAAACATGAGGTGGCCTCGGGCGACACGCTCAGCCGAATCGCCCGGACCTACGCGGTCGACGAGCGCGCGATCACTCGGCACAACAAATCGCTTCGTGACGACCCCAACAAGCTGAGGGTCGGGCAAGAGATCGACGTTTGCGTGTCCGGCGGAAGCGTTGGGTCCGCAAAGAAGTCGAAGGCCTGCGACTACATCACCCCGGTGCACACGCACACCGTCGTGCCGGGCGAGCACCTCGGCCAGGTCGCGGGTCGCTACGGCGTCCGAAAGCGCGACCTGACCAAGCTCAACGCGAAGCTTCGCAAGAACCCGGACATGCTCAGTGTCGGGCAGACCATTCGCGTCTGCCCGGTCATCACGCCGCACGAGCGCAACAAGATCACCTACACGGTTCAGTCCGGCGACAACCTCGGCTCGATCGCTCAGCGCTATGGGCTCACGCCAAGCGAGCTGGAGCGATACCAGCGAGGCAAGCTCGACAACCCCAACGCGCTGCGCGAGGGCCAGTCGCTGACGGTCTGGGCGGATGGCGGCGTGGTCGAGGGATTCGCCCGGATCGATCGGGACAAGGGCAAACTCAGAGCTGGCGTTCAGCTGCCTCCAGGGCGGCACTACGTCGTCAAGTGGGAGGCCGGCGCATGGGGAACAGGCAAGACTGTCCGCGTGATTCAGTCCGCCGTCACGAGCTACAAACGCAAGCTACCCGGTGGACCCAAGGTTCACATCGGTGACATCAGCAAGCGCGGCGGCGGCAAGTTCCGGCCCCACCTCTCTCATCAGCACGGGCGCGATGTCGACATCGGCTACGTGCTCGAGGGCAAGTACGCCCACGAGAAGCGGTTCCACACCGCGGTCAACGGCAACCTCGACATCGCTCGAACCTGGACGCTGATCAAGGCGTTCGTCGACTCTGGCGAGGTCACGTACATCTTCATGGACTATCGGATCCAAGAGAAGCTGTACAAGTACGCCAAGAAACGCGGCTACAGCGAAGATACGTTGGACGAGTTGTTCCAGTACCCGCGGGGCCGTCGTCGCACCCACGGGCTGATCCGTCACTGGAAGGGGCACCACAACCACTTCCACGTGCGGTTCCGGAAGTAGTTGCTGCTAGCCCGCCGCGAAGACGCCGAACTGCAAGGTCCAAAGCTCGGTGCTGTCTGCCGCGAGGCAGGTGACCTCGATCTCCACGCCGAACAGCCCCGGCGGAATCGCGAAGCTGCAGGCCCCGGCGAGTTGGCTTCCGATCACGTCCGCGTCACGAATCGTGTACGTCGCCTCTTCGAGGAGTTGCTCGGTTGTGAGGCCAGAAACGACGACTTCATCCCACTCGGGGATGTACGTGTCGTCTGCGACGGACGTTTCCCCGGAGGCGTCGCCGAGATCGAATTGAACGAACGGGTCGGGAGCGCCGGCCAGGGAGTCCCAGAAGCTGCCGTCAGGGAGCGTCGCGGGGAGTTGTGCCGACCCGATGACAACGTCCCAAAGTGCACCCGGAGTGGCGACGCACTCCGTATCGCATTCGGTACCGGCCGGGCACGGCTCGCACGCCGTCCCGCCTTGGCCACACGCTTCGACCGAGCCGCCGCCAAGGCAATTCGCTTCGTCGCAGCATCCGTCGCACGTCATCGCGCAGACGGTTGAAATGCAGGTCCCCTCAGAGCAGGAGAACCCCTCGGCGCATTGCTGGCACTGGCCGCCCTGATTGCCGCAGGCCAGGCTGTCGGTCTCCTCAACTGGAATACAGTCTCCCGACGCATCGCAGCATCCGTCGCAGGTGCTCTCGCAGGGCAGCTCGCAGGATGCTTCGTTGCACGTGCTCTCGCTGGGGCATTCGGCGCACTGCTGGCCGTCTGCGCCGCACGCGGACGGCTCCGTGCCGAGCAGGCAGTCGTCTCCATCGCAACATCCGTCGCAGTTGTCAGGGGTGCAGTCGGGGAGGGGGAAACACTGCCCCTCGTCGCAGAATGCATCCTCGTCGCAGGCCACGCACATTGCCGCGAGCGCGCCGCAGGCTTGGTCGAGGTTTCCGGCCAAGCATCCCCCGGCGGCATCGAGGCAACCCATACAGCCTCCGGCCGATGGGTCTCCGGTGTCGTCGGGATCAACGGTCTCGGCTGAGGTGTTGTCCCCCGTGCTACCGGTATCGTTGACACCGTCGGTCGCCCCCGAGCTCTCGCCTTCAGGCTCCGAAAAACAGCCCGAGCCGAGCGCGAGACTCAGACCGAGGCCGAGCGTGGCGCGGGCTAGAAGTGGCACTCCACCACCATCGCGGTGATGTTGTCGGTCCCGCCCGCCTCGTTCGCGCGATCGATCAGCTCGCCCACGGCTGCTTCGAGATCCTGGTTCCGCTTGGTGATGTCGTGGATCTGCTCGTCGCTGAGCATTCCCGACAGGCCATCGCTGCAGAGCACGAAGCGGTCGCCGTCTTCGAGGTCGACGCGGGCGATGTCCACGACGACGTTGTCGCGCATGCCGAGTGCTCGAGTGATGACGTTCTTGTGGGGGAAGTTTCGGGCTTCTTCCTCCGTCATGTCCGGGCGTGCCTCTTTGTAGTCCTCGAGCAGGGAGTGGTCGCGCGTCAGCAAGTGGATGATGCCGTCGCGGCACCGATAGACCCGCGAGTCACCGACGTGGGCGACGAACGCCGAGTTGCCCTTGATGATGAACGACACCAGGGTCGTTCCCATGCCGCGCAGCTGCGGATTCTTGGCCGCGCTCTCGTGGATCTTCGCGTTGGCCAACCGGATCGAAGCGACCAGTCGGTTCTCCACATAGGACAAGTTGTGGTCGTACCGGTACGGCCACGTCGCGTCCTGGTCCTTGCTGTGGCGATAGAACTCGCCCATCACTTCAGCCGCGAGCTTGCTCGCAACTTCGCCCGACGCGTGGCCGCCCATCCCATCGGCGACCATGAAGAGCTGCTCATCCTCGATCAACGCGAAGTAGTCCTCGTTGTGAGTCCTCTTCATGCCGACGTCGGTCTTGGCCGCGTATCGGATTCGCACCTCGGAGGCATCCTAACGGACCCGCGAGGGGGAACCAAGGGGGGAGCGCCGGTCCAGGGCAGGTGGAACTCGCCTCGATCTCGCTCGTAAAACGTAAGCTTGACTTCTGTTCAGTGTTTCGTCAGAGTCAGCGCCCCTTCAACGTGGCTGCCGTGCACGAATCTGAATCTCAGACTTCTCCAGCCCCCCGACGCGCTTGCGTTGGGCGTCTGGTTGCGGTGGGAGACGAGTTGCTCAGCGGCGACACGGTCAACACAAACGCATCCGACATCGCGTCTCGTTGCCGCGAGCTGGGTATCACGCTCGACCGCGTCGTCACTGTGCGCGATCGCATCGAGGAGATCAGCGCAGCGATCCGGCAGGCGGCGGACTCGGTCGACGTGGATGTCTGTTTCGTCAGCGGCGGCCTGGGTCCGACCTCTGATGATCGAACGGCCGAGGCGGTTGCGCATGCGGCGGGGGTTGAGCTGCGGCGGGACGACGCCGCGCTCGCGCGGATCGAGGCCAAGTTTGCCGCGATGGGCTACGAGATGGCCGCGATGAACCGGAAGCAGGCCGACTTCCCGGCCACCGCCACGATCGTGCCCAACCCGATCGGCACGGCCGAAGGTTTCATGGTGCCGGTCCCGGCCTCTGGGGGTTGCCCTGTCTATGTCATGCCCGGCGTGCCTCGGGAGATGCGTCGCATGTTCGACGGCGAGATCGCCCCGGCGTTGGCGCAACGGTTCGAGCTTGTCCCCACTCCCCGACGGATCTATCGCGCGCTGGGCCGCGGGGAGTCGTCACTGGCCCGCGCCATCGAGCCCATCGTGGAGCAGGCACGCCAGCGACCGGGACTCGAGTCCCTGTTCGTGCACTACCGTGCAACGTCGCCTCAAGTGCTCGTCGTTCTCGAGGCCGAACCCACGCCGAACTCCGGCGTCGATGTGCACGCGGCGTTGCGCGAACTCGACGCTCCTGTTCTCGAGGCGATGGAGCCGGCGATCTACGGCATCGGAGACGCCACGCTTGCCGATCGGGTCGTCGACGCACTCGGCCGCGCTGGCTTGCGGATCTCCACGGCCGAGTCGTGTACGGCAGGTGGCCTCGGTGCCACGATCACCGCGGTGCCAGGCTCGTCTTCCGTCTTCGACGGCGGCATCATCTCCTACGCCAACGCTGTCAAGGTTGGCCTGCTCGGTGTCGATCCGCAGGTGCTCGAGACCCATGGCGCCGTCAGCGAGCCGGTCGCGCGAGCGATGGCCGAAGGGGCGCGTCAGGCGACGGGGACCGATCTCTCCGTGTCGGTCACCGGAATCGCCGGGCCCGGTGGCGGCTCCGCCGAAAAGCCGGTGGGAACCGTCCATATCGACGTTTTCGACGGAGAGGCCCACCTCCACAAGAAGCTCAAACTCCGCGGCAACCGTGGCAATGTTCGCCACTGCTCCCACCAATGGGCTCTCAAGCTCGTTTGGGATCGCCTCTGCGCGCGCGGCCTCGCATCTGTTCTTTCCAGCCCGAACTCTCAGGAGCCCCTGTCATGACCAAGAAGCCCGACCCCAAAGATCCCAAAGTGCAGCGCGACTCTGCGATCGACCTGGCGCTTGCCACCATCGAGAAGCAGTTTGGCAAGGGGTCGATCATGCGGCTCAACAACGGCAAGACCCCGATGGGCGAGGTCAAGGTCGTCCCGACGGGCTGCCTTGCACTCGACATCGCCACAGGCGTGGGCGGCTTCCCGCGCGGCCGGATCATCGAGATCTACGGACCCGAGTCCTCGGGTAAGACGACGATGGCCCTGCACGCCATTGCAGAAGCCCAGCGGATGGGCGGGGTCTGTGCGTTCATCGATGCCGAGCACGCGCTCGACGTCGGCTACGCGCGCAAGATCGGTGTGGGCACGGACGACCTGCTCGTCTCGCAGCCGGACTACGGCGAGCAAGCACTCGAGATCTGCGACATGTTGGTGCGCTCCGGCGCGGTCGACATCATCGTCGTCGACTCGGTCGCAGCGCTTACGCCCAAGGCCGAGCTCGAGGGCGACATGGGCGACAGCCACGTGGGCCTTCAGGCGCGGCTAATGAGCCAGGCGCTGCGAAAGCTGACCGGTTCGATCAACCGCAGCCGCACGATCGTCATCTTCATCAACCAGCTCCGGATGAAGATCGGCGTGATGTTCGGCAGCCCCGAGACGACCACAGGCGGCAACGCGCTCAAGTTCTACGCTTCGATGCGTCTGGATATCCGCCGTATCGGTGCGATCAAGACGGCCGACGCCGTCGTCGGAAACCGAACCCGCGTCAAAGTGGTGAAGAACAAGCTCGCGCCTCCGTTCCGCGAGGTCGAGTTCGACATCACCTACGGCGAGGGCGTCAGCCGCGAAGGCATGCTCATCGACCTGGGTGTCGAGACCAACGTGGTCGACAAAGCCGGCGCGTGGCTGTCCTACAAGGGCGAGCGCATCGGTCAGGGTCGCGAGAACGCCAAGGTGTTCCTCAAGGAGCATCCCGAAATCTCGGCGCGTATCGAGGCTGAGGTGTTGGAGAAGAAAGGCCTCAAGGCCAAGGCCGAGGGCGAGGCGGCGGCCGAAGAGCCTTCCGCGCCGACGCCGGTGGAGAAGCCGGTCAAAGAGGTCAAGAGCCGCGGCGGCCGACTCCGGGCTCGCAACTAGTCCTCGTCTTTAGGGGAAACCTCTCGGTTTCCCCCGCTGCGGGAGCGGAGCTCCCTTCGCTCCCCCTTCCAAGTTCGGGCTGCGCCCTCGCCGAGGTGGTGAGGAGTTCCCGGGGTCCAGGCCCCGCTGGTTTCTGGACGCGTCGTACGGTCGTGTGTGGATCAGCCCTCGAGGGCGAGCTCGAGCGCTTCGCTCACGGTTTTGGGCGCGCGCACCTTCAAGCCCTTGGGAACCTTCGGCAGCTTTCCGGAGCTGCTTGGCGCAATGAGGGCCCGCTTGAACCCGAGCCGGGCTGCCTCGGCGAGACGGTTCTCGATTCGGGCGGCGTGGCGGAGCTCGCCGGTGAGCCCGATCTCTCCGACGGCAACCATATCGCCGGGCATGGCGATGCGGCGGTGGCTGGAGGCGACCGCCAGCATGACGGCGAGGTCGGCGGCGGGTTCGAACAATCGGACGCCGCCGGTCACGTTTACAAACACGTCTTGGTCGAGCACGAACTGTCCGCCATGGCGATCGAGCACGGCCAGCATCATCGCCAGTCGCGAAGGATCCACGCCGACGCTGTTGCGCCGGGGAGAGCCACCTGGGGAGTTGGCCAGCAGTGCCTGGACCTCGAGCAGCAGTGGACGTGCGCCCTGCATCGACACGGTGATGCACGAACCCGGAGCGTCGGTGGGGCGCTGGGCGAGGAAGGCCTCCGAGGGGTTGTGAATCTCGCGAAGACCCTCGCCGGTCATTTCGAACACGCCAAGCTCGAGCGTGCTGCCGAAGCGGTTCTTCGACGCCCGAAGCAGTCGGGTCGCGCGGTCGTCGTCGCCTTCGAAGTTCAGCACGGTGTCGACCATATGCTCGAGCAAACGGGGGCCGGCGAGCTGACCGTCCTTGGTGATGTGGCCGACGATCACGACCGGCACGTCGTGCTGCTTGGCAAAGCTGATCAGCTGCGTGGAGACTGCCCGGACTTGCCCCGTGTTTCCGGGAAGGCCGTCGTTCTCGCTGCTGTAGACCGTCTGCACGGAGTCCACCACCAGCAGCTCGAGTTCGCCAGCCAAGGACAGTTCGCGCGCGGTATTGAGGATCGTCTCCGTGCGAGTCTCGGCCTGCAGGAGCAGCCGTTTGCCGTCGGCGCCGAGACGGCGGGCCCGGCCGGCGATCTGCTGCAGCGACTCCTCGCCGCTGGCATACAGGACCGATTTCTTTCCGCCGGCGAGTCGTGCGGCCACCTGCAAGAGCAGGGTGGACTTGCCGATGCCCGGCGCACCCCCCAACAACACGACGGAGCCGGGAATGAAGCCACCTCCGAGGACGCGGTCGACCTCCTGCATGCCGGTGGTGACACGCGGTTGCTCGTCACCAACGTCGGATAGCGCGACCGCGGCCGCGGTCGTCCCACTGGAGAGCACCACCCGACCAGGGGTGGCCTCTGCGGCTTCGGTCACTTCCTCGATCGTGTTCCAGGACGCGCAGGACGGGCACTTTCCGAACCACCCCGATTGCGTGCTTTGACACTCCGAGCAGATCCACTGCGACCGGGACTTCGCCATCGCCGGACCCTAGCAGTCCGTCCAAGCTCAGGCCACGCCAGCGGGCATCGGCCGCCAGCTGCCCGTGGCCGGCACTGTCCTGTTAGGGCCTACTCCGCGGCGGGGTCGAGGTCTTCAGGCTCGTCGAGTGCAGCAGCCGCTCGAGGTGCGGCCCGCGGTGCAAGTCCAGCTCTGGGGGCGCGCGAGAACTCGCCTGCGGATGCTGGGTCCGACTCGCCTGCTGGCTCGGGTTCCGACTCGCCTGGTGGCTTGGCGGGCGCTGCTCCAGATTCTCCGAGGGCGTCGTGGGGCAGGGGTTGCGCGCGTTGCTTCTTGCCCTTCTTGCGCCGGCTCTTCTTCGCCTTGGGCTTGGACTTCGACGTGGATCTCGACGCTCCAGCCGAGGGGCGGGACAGAAGCAGTGCGGGCCCATGCCGCGCGACCATCTTCGCGAGGCTCTCGCGCTGAGCCGCGGAGAGCTTGGCGTGCATGGCTTCGAGGACACCGCGTGCGCTGTTGTCCATCTCAGCGCGGTGGGCGGTCGCATCCTCGAACGCCTCGTCGAGCGCGTCGGTATCGATCGTGTCTTCCGCCAGCTCCGCCGCCATCTTCGCGTGGGCTTCCGCCAGGCCCCGGCGCTGGCTGCTGGTGTTCTTGCGGTGCTCCTTCACCATCCCCCTAAAGGATGCGAGCTGCGCTTCGCTGCAATCGATCTTCGCGCACATCTTGCCAACACCCACCCCGCCGGACTCTCCGCCGCGGGTCTTGTCCCGTTTACCTTTGCCTCGGCGCTTTTTGCCCTTCTTGGCCTGCGCCGTCGCGTCGTCCTTCTTGGCGTCGTCATCGCCGCCGGAGAAGCCGAAGTAGAGCACCACGACGAGCATGACGCCGCCGACGAGGAACCAGGTGTTACGCGATAGACCCAACATACAGACGCCCGAAGGCTCCGATAGCATGGTTTCGACGCGGGCTCGTAGACTGCCAGGAACCCCAGCACGCAGAAGCCCGGCGGCCCCGGACCTCGTGGGTACGGAAGCGCCGGGCGGCGGGGTCTCGGCTCGGCTAGAACTTGATGCCGACTTGCGCCTGCAACGTCTGCACTGCGCGGGCGTCTTCACGACCGCCGTTGGAGAGGTTGCGGTTGAACGCACCGAGCGGGAACAGCACGCCGTACTGGATCTGGAAGAAGATCGGCTCCCGCGCGTCGTGGTAGCGGGCTGCGCCGTCGAGCTCGACGCCGTAGCTGAAGCGGTTGCCGAGCGTGGACTGACGTTGGACTGCCATCGCGTACTCGATGTCTGCCCGTGCGCTGAAGTGGTCGAAGAAGTAGAAGGCAGCCCACGGCTTGAAGTAGGCGGCGTTCGACACCGTGCCGAGGATCTCCCGGAACAGCAGCAGGTCCGTGTTGTAGGCCGGGTTGAACCGGAACTGGCTGAGCCGACTGTTGTCGTTCTGGTTCAGCGGCGAGGCCGGGTCGCTGTCCAGCGGGCTCGCGTTGTCGCCGGTGGCGAAGCCTTGGTCGAAGCCGATGTGGAAGCGGTCGTCGAAGAAGCCGTACTTGAACTCGAGCGCGTAGCCGAAGTTGAGGATCGTCTTCTGATTGAGGTCGTCGCTGGTCAGCGCGTTGAGGCTGTTCTGTCCGTCCTCGACGTCGGTGTCGAAGTCGCGGATGTTGAACCGGCCATAGGTGCCGCCAGCCTCGAGCTCGACGCGAAGTGTGCGCCAGTTGACACGCATCCAGACGTCGGGAGTCACCATCAGCGCGCGGCGTTGCACGAGGCTGTTGGTGTACGTCTGGAAGTCGGAGACATCGTCAACGCTGGCCGAGCCATACGCGTCGTCGAGGTCTTGGTACCGAAGCCAGCCGATGACGCCGTAGTTGAAGACCGGGTTGCCCAGCGACAGCTTGCGCTTGAGCATCTCCGGGTCGTCACGGCGCTCGATCGATGCGGCCCACTGATAGACGTTGTCGAACTTCTCAGCCGAGAACGCCTGACCGACCGTGCCGCCTTCGCCGTACTCGGGTCCGAGCAGCTGTGCGGTCGTCGGACCGCTGTTGGCCCAGTCCCAGCTCAATCGCAGCTTGTGGGTCTTGCGACGGTCCTTGCCGAAATCGAAGCCCAGGCGGACGGAGTCGACCGAGTCTCCGTGGTCCCGGTCGAGCTGCTGGATGATGTCGTCCTTGGCGAGCTTGGAGTAGCCGTTGCCGCCGTTGGCGACCAGGCCCATGCCCCAGGACCACGGCATCCGACCAAACTCGACCTGCAGTCCGAACCCGAAGCGGATGTCGCCCCAAGCACGCTTGACCACGACAGAGTCCTTGGTGCCGGTGACGCCGGAGGCTGGAGGATCCTGGCTACGCGTATAGAGGTCGATCGGCGCGTAGGGGTCGCTCCCCAGAAGGGAGTCGGGGGTGCTGCCAAGCACGACGTTGTCCAGGATGTCGACCTGGGTGTGCACGTGCACCGTGTCGGTGATGTGCAGCGAGGGCTCCAGGCGCAAGCGCATGTTGGCGCTCGCGAACCCCTGCCGACGATTGCATCGGGTCACCGCGCGCGCTGCCGAGGTGCCGCCGTCGAGAAGGCGGTTGAGGCAGCTGGCATCGTTGGTGCCGAGGATGTTTCCGTCCTCGTCGGTCTCGAGCGACTCCGCCGGCGGATCGAAGAACCGCTGGGGGCGATCGCCGTCATCAAGGCTGGCGGGCTCGAGCAATCCGAGTCCGGGGCGGTGGAAGTAATCTCCCCGCATCCGCATGTAGCCGTTGAGGTCGAACAGCTCGAGTCGGCGAAGTCGGCGAGGCGTGGCGGGGACCGGCTCGATCGGGCGCAAGGCTTCTTTGTCCTTGGGCGCCTCCTCGGCGGGTCCTTCCTTTTTCTCTTTGCGACCGCCTCCTCCTCCGGGAGGGGCACCGCCGGGTCCAATAGGCCCGCCGGGGCCTCCGGCACCCGGTTGCGCTGCCGCAGTTGTACCGACCCCACCAAGGGCCCCGACCACGAACGACGTGGCCAGTAGAATGCTTCGAAACGCCGGTACAGGGCGCGAATTCCGGAACCTGGGCATGAAAGGCGCTGCACGCTATCAGCGCGTTGTCGCACCCGTCAACCGCGTTGGGACGTCGTCGCAGCGGGGTGTGCGGTGCGTTCTGCGAGGCGCTCGTTCATGCCGTAGCCTGCGGGCGTCATGACGAGCCCTTGGCAACCTGGACAGCTGTTGTTTGCTGGCTTCGAGGGCAAGAGTGTCCCCTCCGAGCTCGCGCGGTTGATCGAGCAGGGCCGAGTGGGTGGTGTGATCCTGTTCACTCGGAACCTTGGAGATCCCAGGCATGTCGCCGGGCTGGTTTCCTCGCTACGCGCGTTGGCGCCACAACGTGCGCCACTCACGGTCGCGGTCGACCAAGAAGGAGGCCGGGTACAGCGGTTTCGGTCCCCGTGGACGCAGTGGCCGCCGATGCGTCAGCTTGGGGACGTTGATGACCTGGAGCTGACGCGGGCGTTCGCGGACGCGATGGCGCTGGAGCTGACACAGCTCGGTATCGGTCTCAACTTTGCGCCGGTGATGGACGTCGACACGAACCCGGCCAACCCGGTGATCGGCGATCGCAGCTTTGGCGCCGACGCGCAGCGAGTCTCTCGACATGGCGTGGCGTTCATCGAGCGCCTACAGACCCTGCAGATCGCGGCGTGTGCAAAACACTTTCCCGGCCACGGCGATACCCATCAAGACTCTCACCTCGCGCTTCCGCGGCTTCCCCACGACCTCGAGCGGTTGCGCGAGGTCGAACTCAAACCGTTCGTCGCAGCGGCGAAGGCGAAGGTGGCGGCGATGATGAGCGCGCACGTGGTCTTCGAGGCGGTGGACCCGAAACGGCCCGGGACGCTCTCCCCGCCGGTCATCGATCTTCTTAGAGAGGAGATCGGCTTCGACGGTCTTGTATTCAGCGATGACCTCGAGATGAAGGCGATCGCCGACCACTACAGCCCCAAGCAGTTCGTCGGTGGTGCTCTCGAGGCCGGCGTCGACGCTTTGCTCGTGTGCCGGTCTCTGGACCTGGTCACGGAGACCCTGTCGCGGCTCGAGGCGCTGCCCGACCCGACGATCGAGCGGGCGGTCGAGCGCATGGTCGCATTCAAGGCTGCCTTCCCGCCTCCGCCGATGCCCGACCCGAAGTCGCCTCCGGCTGTGCCGTACTCCGAGCACCAAGTGCTCGCGAAGCGCATTGCCGACGGAATCCCCCTTTCGCGGTAGGGTCCGGGCCGTGGACGCGTACCTCGAACTGCTCCGAGACGTACTCGACAACGGCGTCGAGCGTAGCGACCGAACCGGCACGGGAACGCTCGGGGTGTTCGGTCGACAACTCCGGTTTGATCTGGAGGAGGGCTTCCCACTTCTCACCACGAAGAAGGTCCACCTGCGTTCGATCGTGCACGAGTTGTTGTGGTTTCTCAGCGGCGACACCAACGTCGCGTATCTGCAGGAACACGGCGTCAGGATCTGGAACGAGTGGGCTCGTGAAGACGGCGATCTCGGCCCCATCTACGGCAAGCAGTGGCGGGCCTGGGGCACACCTAGCGGCGAGAGCATCGACCAGATCTCGAACGTCCTGGATCAGATTCAGAACAACCCCACGTCGCGGCGCATGATCGTCAACGCGTGGAACGTGGGCGAGCTCTCCGACATGGCGCTCTCTCCGTGCCACTGCCTGTTCCAGTTCTTTGTCGCCGATGGCCGGCTCTCGTGCCAGCTGTATCAGCGCTCGGCCGACGTCTTCCTCGGCGTCCCGTTCAACATCGCCAGCTACGCGCTGCTGACGATGATGATCGCAGAGGTGACCGGGCTGCGTCCGGGGGACTTCGTGCACTCGTTCGGCGACACGCACCTGTACCTCAACCATCTCGACCAGGCGCGGGAGCAGCTCAGTCGAACGCCGCGCTCGCTCCCGCGGATGAAGATCCTGCGCACCCCGCCCACGCTGTTCGACTTCGTCTACGAGGACTTCGCGCTCGAGGGCTACGACCCGCTGCCACACATCAAGGCGACCGTGTCCGTATGAAGGTTTCGCTCATCGTCGCTCGGGCACGCAACGGTGTCATCGGACGCCAGGGCGATCTGCCGTGGCGCCTGCCGGCGGACTTGGCTGAGTTCAAGCGACGGACCATGGGGCATCACCTCATCATGGGCCGTCGGACGCTCGAGTCACTGCCGGGGATCTTGCCCGGCCGGCCACACGTCGTTCTCTCCCGTGATGCCGGTTTTCGGCGTGATGGAATCCACGTCTGCTCGAGTCTGGACGCCGCGCTGGAAGTGGCGCGTGCTGCGGGCGACGACGAGGCCTTCGTGATCGGGGGAGGCGTTGTGTATCGAGAAGCGCTCCGCGTCGCCGATCGCGTCTACCTGACTCGGGTGCACGCGGACGTCGAAGGGGACGTCACGTTCGACGAACTCGATGCCGAGCTCTGGAGCGAGATCGAGCGCGAAGACAAGAAAGCCGACGACCGCCACGCACACTCCTTCTCGGTGTGCGTGTACGAGCGCCGGCGCTGACCGGGCCTTGACCGCGGTCGGGGGTAGGCGGTGAACCTGGGCTACATGCCCGGGACGCCTTCGATCTTGACCTTGCCGTCCTTGCCAACCTCGACCTTGGTGCCGTCCGCACCCTTGATGGTGGTCTTGCCGTCCTTGGAGGTCTTGACCGCGGAGCCGTCCGCACCTTTGACGTCGGTGTTGCCGTCCTTGGTCTTCACGGAGTTGCCCTGGCTGTCTTTGGCGTTCACGCCACCCTTGCCGTCGACCTTGGCCTCGTTGCCCTGACCGTCCTTGGCGTCGATGGACCCATCCGCGCCGACCTTGGCGCTGTTGCCTTGGCCGTCAGCGGCCTCGACGGTACCGTCAGCGCCGACCTTGACGGCGTTGCCTGCAGCGTCCTTGGCCGCGACGTCGCCAACGGCAGCTGCTCCAACCGCAGCCGGCTTGGCAGCGTCGCCGTCCTTCTTGTCGGCGCCTTTGTCGGCCTTGTCGTCGTCCTTCTTCTCCGACTTCTTGGCGTCTTTGTCGGTGGCGGACTTGGCTGCGTCGTCACAACCCCCCAACGAAAGCGCTAGGGCGAGGGTGGAAACACTGAGAAGTGTCTTCATGTCCGAAGCATAACCCCCGGTCGCCGGGACGGTGGCGGGTCTGGCGCAGATGTCGGTGCGAGTGGGCGATCCGAAGCGGCGATCCGTCCCATAGAGGGGGCTTGTTTGGGACCGCTGGCTTTCGGAGTCCACAGGCATCACGGATACTGGAGGGGGCCTCGGTTTTCTCGGGCGAGTAGGTGGCAATGAGTGTGACGACCACGATGGCAGCGGGTTTGTTGGCGGCGGCAGTCCTTTCGGAGGGCTCGCCATCCACGCAGGAGGTTGGCCAGGAGGTCGGACCTCCGGTGTTGACTGGGTCGCTCGAGACAGGGCTCTACGCGGGGCAGCAACCCGAACAGGACGCGGTTGTCGTCTCGCCGCGGCTGCAGCTCGGGGTTCGCGCGCGCCCCGAAGTGGAACTCCGGATCTCGCTCGGCGCCGCCTCGCTCACCGCGCAAGACCAACAACTCGGACGCGTGCGCGCCCAAGGCCCCGGCAATTTCGTGTTCGGTGCGGGCTGGGTTCGGGACGGCTTGGACGAGCGTCACCACGGGCATCTCGGCTTCGCGTTCTCACTGCCGACCACCCTCGCCCCCAGTGATCAGGTGCTCGATGCGCATCGCCTTGCCCGGGCAACCCGAGGCGGACTGAACGCGTGGGAGTGGTCACCGGCGACGATGGGAGTCCTCGTGCCGATCGGTTGGTCGATGCACGAACGCCGCTTCGATGTCGGAGTCGACGGCGCGGTCGGTGGACTCTTCTCGGCGGCTGGTGATCTCGCTGACCCCGGATTCGTTGGACAGGTGCGCGGGGCGGCCGCGGTCCACGTCTGGAGGGCGCGGGTCGGCGGTGCCCTGGCAGCGGTCTACAACGGCCGCGAAGATCTCGGAGCTATGCAGACCAGCGTACAGCCCTTCGTGGACCTCGCGCTGTGTCGGGCGGAGCGGGTTGCGAGCTGTGGCCTTCATCTTGACGCAAGGGCCACCGTCAACCTCGACGCGCCCTATGGCTATGGCCCCGGAGGCATGCAGATCTGGGGGACGATCCTCGGGCTCCGGTGGACGCTTCGCGACCCGCCAGGCGAGACGTAGCACTCGAAGCCGAGCCCACAGGGGGCTTGGCAGACGTACGGAGCCCGGGTCGTTTGCGACTCGGGCTCTTGTGTTTGCGCGCCGATGCACCCCGGACCCATCGGCCGACGACCAACGCAGTCACGCGACCAAGGTGCCTTCCAAGCGCGGCCTCGCGGAGGGGCGAGTCGCCTCTACGACCACGCCTCCACAACAGCACACACGCGAGACTTCCGGATGTTTCCAACAAAAATCGAAAAAGCTTAAACACCGCGTAGACCAGGAATCCGGACCCCCTAGGGGCTTTTTCTCGAACGCGTTGCGCCACAGCACAGCGCTCCACGCGATGGGTTGCGGTGCGTGCTCATCCGTCTAAACTTTCTGAGCTTGGAGCAACCCACTTCGGTGTCGAGTGGATACGACGTCGGAGGACCGAGGCTTGCTTCGGCAACCCACTTCGGCCCGGCACACTTCCGGGAAAAAGTCCCATCCTTCTTGAGAACCCGAGACGACAAACCTAGTCTGGAAACAACATGCGTGATTCGAAGCTGACGTTGATGCTCATTGGACTCCTTGGAGGCGCCCTCGTGCCCGCCGGGTGTTTCATCACCACTGAATCTGACCGGTACACGGATACCGAAGAGGATCCCTCCGGTGGTGGTGGTAGCGGATCGAATCCGTGTGAAGTTGGTGCACCGGGTTGTCCGTGCACCAACTCTGGGACCTGCGACCCGAACCTTCAGTGCGTCGAGAACACATCGATCGGGGCGAGCTGGTGCCTCCTTCCTGACTGTACCGGCTCGCTCGGCTGCGAGTGCACGATGGGCGGCACCTGTGACACCGGCCTGCTGTGTGCCGACGTCGGATCCGACCCCGGTATCTGTGTCGACGACGATCCCTGTCTCGACGTCGACATCGGGATCGAGGGCTGCCAGTGCACCCAAGGCGGCGGCTGCGATACCGACCTCAGCTGCGTGTCAGGCCTTTGCGTCGACCTTCCCCCGGCGACCACCGGCACGACCGACCCGACCGAAGGCGAGACGACCTCGGGTGGCGAGACCCCAAGCACCACCAGCGGTGCGGACGCGTCCACAGGAAGCGGCATGGACACCAGCGGTGGCGCAGCGCCCACGACGGGCGGCTGAGTCTTCATCGACGATTGCACGCGTCAGCCGAGGCTCCGAGCGATTCGCTCGGGGCCTTCGTGCGTTGTGGAGGCTCCTAGCCTACGCCGAAGGCCGGCTTCGCCAGCGCAGCACCGCTTCGACGCCGAGCAGGGTGAGCGCCAACCAGACCAACCACCGCCACTGCGGCACGTTGACGGCGACACGGCCCTCGATGCCCTCGGCAGATCCTGCTTCGGATCGGATCGGTGCTGTCTGGGACTCCGACGGGTCGACCTCGACCGAGAAGACGGCTTTCTGTGCGCCCTCGCTGCGGACCGTGTAGTGCCCCGGCGCGAAGGTGTCCACGAAGGTCACCGCGCCCTCCGTTGGGGCGAGCGAAACCTCGGTCCCCACTGGAGTGACGAAGACGACCGGTCCGCGTGCTCGCTCGCGTCGCACCGCTCCGGCCACGAGTCGGGCTCCAACACCGCCGGACTGTGTGTCACCGAGGTAGCTGAGGACCCCTGAGACCAGCGACACGAATCCGGGGCGCAGCGGGAGGTCGGCCCAGTCGCGGTCGATCGACGTGGTCAGCAGCGCCACGCGTCCCCCATCGACGCTCCGCGTGAGGAGGGCCGGGGCTCCGGACGTGAAGGAGAGGGCGATGCTCGCTCCGCGACGCGGGTCGGGTTCGAGCAACATGACCCGCCGGGCGACCGTTCCGGACAGGCCGACGTCTCCGTCGAGTCCCGCGAAGACGGGGTGCCCGAGGTCGGCGGGCGCGATACCTTCGACACGTGCTTCTGTGCGACCCGGCGCCGTTCCGACCTGTACGGGGCCGCGCATCATCAGTGGGAGAACCGGACCCAGCGTTCGGTTGTAGGCGCTCGCTTCGACCCGGTCACCCACGCTGATGAACACGCCCATGCCGTCCCGGACGCGCTCGATGACCGCACCGGCGACTGCCGGGTCGGGCGCGCGAACGTTGGCAAAGACCAACACGTCAATATCGGCGAGGCCTGCCGCACCTTGCTTGCGAACCCGCTCCGCCAGCTGGTCCGGAGCTACGGAGCGAACTCGGACGGTCCGGTCTTCATTCTGCGCCCCGACGGCTGTCGTCAGGAAGAAGACCTCGTCGTGCGCCCGGAGTTCACTCGGATCGCCGTTGACGACCGCAATCTCCGTGGCGTCCTCGGCCGCGAGCCACAGATGGCGGCCGTCGTCGCTGGGCAAGGGATCGTCGTCGGGGTCGAGCAGTGCGACGGTGGCAGGGAGGATGTCCGCGTTCTCGAGCAGGGTGTGCGTGAACTGGACCGGCACGGCCTCGTCCGCAGGAAGCATGACCGCGGCGCGGGCGACCTCGGCCTCTCCGATGAACAAGCCGACCGTGGCAGACCGCGGTGCGGCATCCGGTGCGGCGCCGAATCGCTGCAGTGTGGCGTCGACACGCGCGGCGCGTGGGTCGAGGTCGGGGGCCGGCTCCCACTGGAGGTCGATGATCGCGATGTGCTCGGGGAGCGTCTCCTGGTCATCAATGGCGGGGATTGGCAGTACGATTGCGCCGCCTTCGGCTGTCGTCGGAAGCGACGCAAGACCAGCTTCGGTGCGGTCGCCCAGTGCATAGACGACCCGCTTTCGATCGTTCGATCCATTCTCTCGCAGCATGCGTGCCGCCGCCGGAAGCGACGACGCCAAGGACCATGCGCCTGCTCGCGGCACGTCGCGTTCGAGCCAGCGCTCCAGGGCCTCCGCGACACGCGAAGGGTCCGCGGTGGGGTCGACTCGAGGCCCATCCGGGTCGGTCGTGACCAGGCCGATGCGGCTGCCCGCTGGGAGGGAGCGGAGCAAGGTCCTTGCCTGATCCGCGGCGTGCTCCAGAAGCGTCTTGCCGTCGACTCTCAGTCCCATGCTGCGCGACCCGTCGACAAGCAAGACCGCGTCGTGAGCCTCGGCGACCATCGTGAGTCCGCCGTCGTGCTCGGTTGCCGGCCGGGCGAGCGCAAAGATCAACAGGCCGAGAAGGAGCAGGCGAACGATCAGCAGTGGCAGGTCGCGGAGGGACCGACGACGGGTGACGGAGGGCTCTGCCGTGGGCAGGAACCGCATGGCGCCAAACCGGATCTCGAGCGGCCGCTCTCGTCCGAGCAAGTGTGCGATGACCGGGGCGGCGAGACCGAGCAGGCCAAGCAGGAGGGCGGGCGCCAAGAAACTCATGCTGCGTCTCCTTCAGGAACGACGCCCTCGAAGCGGGCCAGGAGGCCCAAGAACGCCTCGACGATGTCCCCGTCGGTCCGGACGGTATGGAGCACCAGGCCCTCGCGATCGCAGCGTTCACAGAGCCGGCGTTGGTGCGAACGGACTGCCTCGAGGTAGCCCTCGCGAATGGATGCAGCCGCGCCTTCCTTGGGCTTTCGTAGTCCGAAGAGGTCCGTGAACCGTAGCGTGGTGCGGTCAGTCCACGGGAACTCGAGCTCGTCGCGGTGAAGCACCTGCAACAGGACGACGTCGTGGCCACGGGCTCGGATCGAACCGAGGGCACCGAGCAGAGCACGATCGGCTTCGTCATCTTCGGGCTGTCCGTCGCCGCTGGGGTCGAGGAAGTCAGAGACGACGATCACCACGCTGCGGCGCGGCAACCGGGGCGTCATGGCTTCGAGGAGGTGCAGCCAGGGGCAGGTTCCCGCGGGCTCGACCTCGCCGAGCGCAGCGGAAAACCCGGCCAGGCGCTCGGGGCTGGAGCTTGGCCTCGCGAGCGCGTCGCCGACCTCTCCTTGGCGACCGGTCACAAGCGCGACGGGGTCGCCTTGGCCCGATGCCAGCCAAGCCAGCCCACCGACGAGTGAGCGCGCGTAGCTCAGCTTTTGCGTTTCCGCTTTGCCGTACCCCATCGCACCGCCGAGGTCGGTCGCGAAGACGATCGAGAGCTCGTCCTCAGCTTCGGTCTGCCGTAGTACGAGTCGCTCTCTGCGAGCGATGGCCCTCCAGTCGAGCCGCCGCGGATCGTCACCGGGCACGTATGCCCGGTGGTCGCGGAAATCGAGGCCCACGCCGGCTCGGGCCGAGCGGTGGCGTCCCAATCGTCGACCAAACACAGGCCGCTGCAGGACCAGGGAGCGAGCGCGCAACAGTTCCCGCAACTGCGCGGGGACGAGCGAGGCCAGCGGCAGGGCACGCTCGCTCATCGGGGTCAGGCTCCGAGCGACGAGACGATCGCGTCGAGAATCTCTTCGGAGGAGATGCCGCGACTCTGGGCCGTGAAGCTGCGAACCATGCGGTGCAGCAGAACCGGCCCCGCGAGTGCGCGAACGTCCTCGATCGTGACCCCCGGTCGACCGGCGAGCGCGGCGTGGGCTTGGGCCGCGGTGAGCATCTGTTGCCCCGCTCGTGGACCAGCGCCCCAGCGAACCAGCTCGCGCACGGCATCCGGTGCGCTGTCGTCGGTGGGTCGCGATGCACGGAGCAGCTTCACAACGTAGTCCACGACCGACGGAGGAACCGGCAGGCGTTTCACGAGCGCTTGGTGACGGACGAGCTCTGCGGGGGTGAGGGCCGGCTCGATGTCGAGCGTCGGCCGAGAGCCCATCGAGACGATCTCGCGTTCGGCATCCGCGTCCGGATAGTCCACGACGATCTGCAGCATGAACCGGTCGAGCTGAGCCTCGGGCAACGGGTACGTACCCTCTTGCTCGATCGGGTTCTGCGTCGCGAACACGTGAAACGGCGGAGGCAGACGATGTGTCTTCCCACCCGCCGAGACGCGGCCCTCTTGCATCGCTTGCAGGAGCGCCGCCTGGGTCTTGGGAGGGGTCCGGTTGATCTCGTCGGCAAGCAGCAGGTTGCAGAACACCGGGCCGGCCACGAAGCGAAACTGACGCTTCCCGGTCGCAGCATCCTCTTCGAGGATCTCGCTGCCTGTGATGTCGGCAGGCATGAGGTCCGGCGTGAACTGGATGCGAGAGAAGTCGAGCGCGAGGGCTTCGGCCAGCGTCGAGACCAGAAGCGTCTTCGCGAGGCCCGGGACACCAACGAACAGGCCGTGCCCACCGGCGAACAACGCGGTGAGCAGAAGGTCGACGACCTGCGGCTGACCGACGACACGACGGCTCACTTGTTCGCGAAGTCGGACGGCGGCTTGAGCGAGCGCCTCCAGATCCTGCGTATCGGTCGGAACGGTGGCTGAGACAGGGCGGTCAGGCACGGACAAAGCTGCCAGTGGTATAGCCCGGCGCGTGGGGCCCCGTCACATCAGGACGCCGCTGCGGCTCGGATTCCGAGGGACTCGCAGGTCGCGCCGCGCGCTTCGATAAATACGGCGAATGGCCGTGTGACAAAGTTCGTTGAAAGACGGCGTCAGGTGGTCCAGGTTCACCGGTACACTCACCCCGAGGCCGGGCAAAAGCCGGCGAAATACGGAGAAAAAAACGATGGCGACATTCAGCGAGGTCCTGGCACGCGTGAAGTCCGAGATCCGCGAGGTCTCGGTCGATGAGACGAAACAGCTGTCGGTCGGTACGACCGGCCCGGTTCTCATCGATGTTCGAGAGCGCGACGAGTACGAGCAGGGCTACATCACCGGTGCGGAGTGGATCCCCCGAGGCTTCCTCGAAATCAAGGTCGAGGACGCGGTCTCCGATCGCGACCAGGAGATCATCATCTACTGCGCTGGAGGCACCCGGTCTGCGCTCGCAGCCAAGTCGCTGATTGAGCTTGGGTACACGAACGTCGCCTCGATGGCCGGCGGATTCCGGGCTTGGAAGAACGCAGGCTTCGGGTTCGAACGGCCGCGGGTGATGAGCCCGGACCAGATCAAGCGCTACAGCCGCCACATCATGCTCCCAGAGGTGGGAGAGGCCGGGCAGGGCAAGCTGCTCGACGCCAAGGTGCTGTTCTTGGGCGCAGGCGGCCTCGGCTCGCCGTCCTCGCTGTACCTGGCGGCTGCAGGCGTCGGTACGATCGGGATGGTCGACGATGACGTCGTGGATGAGAGCAACCTGCAGCGTCAGGTCATCCACAACACCGAACGACTCGGCATGCCCAAGGTCGAGAGCGCGAGGCTCACGCTGCAGGCGCTCAACCCCGACGTCGAGGTCGTGCCGCACCAGACGCGCCTGAGCAGCGAGAACATCATGGAGATCGTCTCCGGCTACGATGTGGTCGTCGATGGGGCCGACAACTTCCCGACCCGCTACCTGCTCAACGACGCAGCATTGAAGCTCGGAAAGCCGGTCGTGCACGCATCGATCTATCGATTCGAGGGCCAGGTCACGACGTTCCTGCCCGGTGATGGGCCCTGCTACCGCTGCCTGTACCCGGACCCGCCGCCGCCTGGGATGGCGCCGAGTTGCCAAGAGGCCGGGGTTCTCGGCGTGTTGCCCGGGATCATTGGCAGTCTGCAAGCCACAGAGGCGCTCAAACTGATCCTGGGCATTGGCGAGAGTCTCAGCGGCCGCCTCCTGGTCTACGACGCACTGCGCACCAAGTTCCGCACGCTGAAGCTCCGCAAGGACCCAAATTGCCGCGTCTGCTCGAAGCCCCCTGAGGACATCGAGCTCATCGACTACGAAGCGTTCTGCAGCATCGGCGGCTGAGGTTTCGCATCCCAAGAACGGGGTGGTTCGGTGTCGTATTTCATCGCACCATACCTCCCCCTTTTCGTGCGGTTCCACCCGATCTGTGAATGTGACGCACACTAGGACTGTCTGTTTCCCGCTCGACCGATGCGTACTTCACTCCTCCTCTCCGCCGCCTTGATGACCGTCGCGATCCCGTTCGGATCCGCGCAGGCCAAGCCGAACATGTTTGCCAGCTCGAAGAAGGGCCCCAAGGGCCTCAAGGGCAAAGGCAAGTTCAAGGGCAAGAAGAGCAAGAAGAAGGGCAAGAAAGGGAAGGACAAGGGCGGGTCCGACGGCGACCCAGGGTCTGGGGACTCGGGTTCAGGCTCCGACGACACGTGCGAGCTTCCCAACAACGTCAGCTCGATGGTCAAGGGAGCTGGCCAACGGTTGAGCTTCACCTTCGCGGGCAAGGTGTGGGTCCGCAACGGGACTCCAAGCGGGAACTTCTTCCTCGCCTTCCACCCGCAAAGCCCGAGCAGCGCGATCGTCCACGTCACCTGCCGCTACAACGAGTTCACCAACGTCGAGATCACCGACGCACGTGCAAGCTTCCAGATGTCGGGGAGCTGCCGTCAGGTCTTCGACGACGGTCACACCGAGCGCGTCAACGCGACCAACGACGTGATCATCAACAATGCTGAGACCGATTCGGTTTCGATCGCGACGGTTGGACCCGGCCTGTCGGTTCCCGGCGGCGCCATGAGCTTCGGCAACTTCCAGATGGCCGGTGGAACTGCTCCGAGCTGAGCTACGCGCTCCTCCGACATCCCGACGAAACCCAGAAAAGAGGCATCCGTGTCGAGCGACGGATGCCTTTGTCGTGGTTCTCCGTAGGCCCGCCGCGACGCGGGGGCGCCTCAGCTACATGTGAAGGTGGCGTAGCTTCGGCAGGCGCCCGCAATGCAGGTGTCTTCCCGGCAGGTCTGCAGAGCGAGGGCTGCCGACACGCTGTCAGGTGGCGGTTTTCCCTCGCAGCAGTCGTCGAAGCACAGGCCATCGATCGCGCATCCTTGCATGCACTGCACCATCGTGGCGCAGCCAGGCTCGGCTTCGCAGTTCGCAAACTCCAGCTCGCACTCGTTGTCGTGCGTGCACGAGAAGCAGTCCGAGCAGGTCACCCGACTCTCCGGGCAAGCTCGAGGCGGATCCGTGGTCCCGTCCGTCGTGTCTGGGTCCGTCGTGCTCGTCTCGGTGTCCGCGGACGTCGTACTCGGCATGGTGTCCGTCGGCATCGTGCTCGACGTGGTCGACGTGCCGGTCGTGGACGTGCCGGTGCTGGTGTTGCTGTCGCTGCTGGTGGGGGTGATGGTCGTGCCGCCTTGAGGAAGACAGACGTTGCCGGTGCACTCGAGGCCGGGCCCGCAGCGGCCCTGGTCATCGCACTCGCAGACTGCGGTGCCAGGTGTGCAGTTCTCGGCGATGCAGATGTTTGATGGCGTGCAGACGAGCTCGGGCTCACACGCACCGGCCAGGCACTCACATCCAAAGCTGCCTTCGTCGCAGTTCCCTCCAGTTGCCCCGGTGTCTCCGCCAACCGGCTCAGAAAAGCAACCGGACAACAGCGCGAAGAGGGTCGCCAGACCGACAGCGCCAAGCCTGGGGGTGTTCCTCGTGTTCGAACTAAAATCCATGAGCACTCAAGGTCGGAGAACGAAAGCCTCTCGGCGAAGACTCCCCAGTCTTCACGTTTCTTCCCTACGGATCGTAGACCGTTTGGGAGCCGCGGTGATTCGCGTGCGGTCTCACTCGGCGGCAAAAACTGGGGCAGCGGATTCTACGAGTCTGCGCGGTATAGCATGCACTAGTGAGAGGCTTCGACGAGGTCGCAGCGTTCATCCGGCAGCACGAAGTGGGCCGGAGGGCCCATATCGAAACGCCCTTTGGACGGCGATTGGTCTACTACGCCGATTTGACCGCAACCGGACGATATCTGCACTTCGTCGAGCGGTGGATCAACAGGGTGCGGCCGTTCTACGCCAACACCCACACCGCGGTGTCCTCGACCGGACGCATCATCGGGAGTCTCCGAGAGAACGCCCGCGGTGTAGTCCGCGATGCGGTTCGCGCAGATCCGGATGACGAGGTGCTCTTTTGTGGGTCTGGCGCCACGGCGGCGATCAACAAGCTGGTCGGGCTACTCGGGCTGGCCGCGTCTGAGCCGCTTCGGGCGCGTTGCAAGACGCCGCCTGCAGAGCGCGCGGTCGTGTTCATCGGTCCTTTTGAGCACCATAGCAACGAGCTGCCGTGGGTCGAGTCCGATGCCGACGTGGTTGAGATCGGACAGACCCCGGAAGGGACCGTCGACCTCGAGCAACTCCGCGTGGAGCTCGAGCGGTACTCGGATCGGGCGCTGAAGATCGGGAGCTTCTCGGCCGCGTCCAATGTCACCGGGGTGTTCTGCGACGTGGGCGCAATCGCGGAGGCGTTGCACCGCGGAGGAGCCTATGCGTGCTTCGACTACGCCGCCGGCGGCCCCTACATGCCGATCGACATGCATCCGCCCAACCCTGCCCGCAGGATGGACGCGATCTTCTTGTCGGTCCACAAGTTCATCGGCGGACCTGAGGCCTCCGGGGTGCTGGTCGCCAACCGCTCCCTGTTCCGCTGCAGCACCCCGGTTCGCCCTGGAGGCGGAACGGTGGAGTACGTCGCCGCCGCGACACCGGATGCGATCGACTACACCGTGCGGCTCGACGAGCGCGAGGAGGGCGGGACGCCGGACATCCTCGGCGACGTCCGTGCCGGCACCGCGTTCTTGGTCAAGCAGATGATCGGCGCCGAGGCGATCGTCGAGCACGAGTGCGCGCTCGCGGCCAAGGTGTTGAAGCGGCTGTCCGCGCACCCCCGCATCTCCCTGCTCGGCTCGACCACCGCGCCCCGTCTGGCGATCCTGTCGTTCAATGTCGCTGGGCTGCATCACGACTTCGTCGCCGGCCTGCTCGACCACTTGTTCGGGATTCAGAATCGAGCCGGGTGCTCATGCGCGGGTCCCTATGGTCACCGCCTACTGAACATCAGCCGCGAACAGTCGGAGCGGTTCCGGGCTCTCATCCACAAGGGGATCGGCGGCGTCAAGCCGGGGTGGGTTCGAGTCACCGTTCCGTTCTATGCGACGGCGGAGGATGTCGAGTTTCTCGTATCTGCGATCGAGTTCGTGGCGGACCACGGCCGGACGCTCGTTCCGCTGTATGAACTGAGCTGGGCGGACGGAGTCTGGCGGCACCGGGAGCGCCCTCAGCCGGACATCGAGCCGATCGAACTCACCGTTGAGGCGCTCGAGGAAGCCGCCCAGTCGTTTGCGGCGGGGGACCATGAGGCGCCCATGAGCGAACGGGAGATGCTCGCGAACCGGGAGCGATACTTCGAGGAGGCGCGTGCGCTCGTCGACCGACTGCAGGCCCAATGGCGCACCACGCCGCCGCGCTTCAACCCGCCCACGGGGCAACCGCAGGTCGACGAGCTATGCTGGTTTCAGTACGTGTACTGCGACGAGGTTCCGCAGCCCCCAATCGTTGAGGGCGACGGCTGAGGGCGGGACTGTGCACAGCTGGTAGATTCGGGGCGCCATGCGCCTCCACCTCGTCGACGGCACGTTCGAGCTCTTCCGAGCTCACTTCTCCAAGCGTCCCGGCGCCACGGCGCCTGATGGCCAGGACATCAAGGCCACCGTCGGCGTCTTGCGTTCGTTACTCGCGCTGTTCACGGAAGAAGACGAGCAGGCGACCCACGTCGCCGTTGCGTTCGACAATCCGATCCGGTCGTTTCGCAACGACATGTTCGACGGATACAAGACCGGGGAGGGCATGGAACCTGTCCTCGTCGCGCAGATGGACCTCGTTGAGAAGGCAACCGCGGCGATGGGGATTGCGGTCTGGTCGATGGATCGCTGGGAGGCCGACGACGCGCTCGCTGCAGGAGCCGTAAAGTTCGCCTCTGCCGTCGACCAAGTTCGCGTGATGACACCGGACAAGGACCTTGGTCAGACCGTCCGTGGGACCTCGATCGTCCAAGTCGATCGGATCCGCCGCCGGGTCATCGACGAAGACGGCGTCCTCGAGGCCAGAGGGGTCTCCCCTGGGAGCATCCCGGACTATCTCGCGCTGGTCGGCGACACCGCCGACGGCATCCCCGGACTCCCCGGCTTCGGTGCGAAGTCCACCGCGACCCTGCTCGCACACTACGAGCACCTCGAAGCGATCCCCGACGACCCGGCAACCTGGGCGGTGAAGGTTCGCGGAGCGCCACGGCTCGGGGCGACCCTCGCCGACCGGCGCGAGGACGCGATGCTCTACCGAAGCTTGGCGACGCTCGCCCTCGACGTTCCACTCACGGACGATCTCGAGTCCCTGCGTTGGAGTGGCCCCAAGGACGATTGGGCGTCGGTCTGCGAGTCGCTTGGCCAGGGCGGGCTCGAACGCCAAGCACATGCGCTCGCAGCGAGCCGCGGCCCGGCCTCGTGAGCTTCGCTATCCGATGAACGAGCGCAGGTAGTACGCGACCTTGAGCGTCACCGCATGAAACGGGTCACCCGCGCCAACAGAGCGGACCGGCAGGTTGTTGCGGTAGACGAGGAACATGTCGCTACCCGGCAAGAAGCGCCACCTCAGGCGGCTCTGCAGGCCAACCCGCTGTGAGCCGGGGGAGAGGTCGAGCCGCACGAGGTTGTCGAACGCGATGTTTCGCGTGATCGCGATGTCGAGGTTTCCGTTGGCGAATCCGAAGTTGAAGTCTTCTTCTCGAGACCGAAACCGTCCGACCAAATGCGTGTACGAGGCGCCGAGCGTGAAGTGTTTGCCCAAGCGGACCGTCGTGGATGCGCTGGGTTGGTGGGCGGCTCCGCCGAAGAGTTCGATGAACTCGTAGCTGAGGCTCCCTCCAACGACGCGCCGTGATGGGAGCGCAGCGTAGGTGCGGTTGCGGAGCCCGGAGTAGTCCGCCGCCTCGATATTCTTCCCATAGAGGTCGAAGTCCTGCTGAACCACGTCGAGGAAGTACGCGAACGTGTTGCCGATGTTGGCCCCGTTGGCCCAGTCGACCTGAAGGTAGGCGCTGGCTTCCTGGCCAAGCCGGGCGTTGTATTCGGGCGTGGTCTCGAGTGTGAAGGTGGGCCCGAAATTCACCTCGCGAATCGCAGCGATGTCGGGACGGGGGGCGAACACGAGGCGCGCAACCTGCCTCGTGGCGTTGGTGCGGCGGTAGAAGCCCAGGCGCGGGTCGAAGTCCTGGTCGCTCCACAGCCAGGACAGGCCGGGGCGCACGTACAGGCCTCGGTAGTCGAGGGCGGCGTAGGCCGACGAGCCAATCTCCGCGGGAGCGAGCGCAAGCGGGGGAGCCTCCGAAGGTGAGGGCGCCGCGGGAGGCGGCGGTCCGTGGGCGGCCTGCTCCGCCCAGGTGCCCGCGACGAAACCGTAGCCTTGGAGTTTACCGTCGGCCGCGATCAGCTGCGCGTCGACCCCCCCGGCGGCGTCGTCGTGGCCGGTCGTTCCCAGGCGGTGCCGTCCCAGCAGCATCATGCCGAGGTTGAGCTGGCGGGTCGCCTGAACCCTGATGCGTCCGACAGTGAAGTTCTCGGGGCTGCTCGCTTGGATGCCGCGGGCGGGCTCGTCGGTGGCTCCGAGCGTCTGGACCTGAAGCAGGCCGTACTGGATGACACCGGTGCGGCCGTAGACCTTGGCGCCGCCGAGAATCGGAGTCGGGCTCCCGCGCTGAAGCCCGATCTTCCGAGAGAAGAACAGCTGTGCCTCGCTGCGTCGTCCGAAGTTGAAGACGTCGAGCCCGTTGATGAAGAACGGTCGGCGCTCGGGGAAGAACAGGGGAAACCGGTTTCGTGCGACCTGGACCGCATCGGCCTCGACCTGTGCGAAGTCGGTCAGGAGGCTGGCCTCGGCGTACGAAGCTGCGCCGAGTTGGACGCGAAAATCCGCCCCCGTCGCGAGGTTGGGTCGACGGGTGGGGTCGGCGCTGAAGGAGCGATCGAACGAGGTCTGGGCCAAGATGTAGGGCGTGGCCTCGAAGGCGCGGCCACCTCGAATGCGCTGCAGCCCCTCGAGGGTGCCGAACTGGCTTGCCGCCATCGCCGAACGAGGCGGAACGAACAACCGCCAGTCGTACGTTGCATTGTCTGCCGGCACGTCCCGCGAGAAGTTCAGCCCCATCGTCGCCACGTCGGCGCTCTTGATGCCCAACACCGCGAAGGGGATCCGGTACTCCACCGAGTATCCGTCATCCCGGCGCACCGTCTCCGCTGTCCATACGCTGTCCCACTCGATGATGAAACTCTGGCCATCTTCGAGCCCGAGAATGTCGATCTGCGCGCCGTCGGCGTTGACCCCAAAGCTGTAGCCGTTGCGTCGCGTCTGCGTCGGGTCGATCTTCACGTAGACGGTGTCGTCGGAGAAGATGCCTGTGTTGTCCCTACGAAGCGTTCGAACGATGACCTCGCCCGGGTCGGACTCGGCCTCGACGAAGACGTAGAGGTACTGGTCGTCGTACGCGACCTTGAACTCGGTTCGCAGACGGGCGGGCTGGCCGAGGTTGGGGGAGCGCTCTCGAAATCGATCTTCGGGCGGCGCGAGGGCCCAGGTCTTCTCGTCCGCGCGCCCATCGATCACCATCTCATCCACAGTCCGGACCGCGACGTAGCGGCGGGGCTCCGGGGTGATCGTGTCGGTCGTTGCGGGCGCGGACGCGAGCACGACACCGATGAGAGGTGCGAGCATCGGCTAGAAGAGGGACTGCTGCTCGGGCCCGGGGGCGGGAGGATCGACCGGCTCCAAGCACTCGGGGTCGTCGTTCCGCACGTCGCTGACCCTACGGGATACTGGGGTGCTGACCAGCCAGTCGTTGGCGACGGGCTCCAGGAGCCCGCGAAGCTCGTCCACCGCGTCGGGGGTGCGGGCGGCGGGAGACCACCGCAGCCACGCATCGGACCCGCGCGAGTCGAGGATCACGGGCATGCGATCGTGGTGAGGCGCGACGAGTGGATTGGGGCGGGTGGTCAGGACGGTGAAGTTGCGCGAGACCTCCCCGGAGTCTGGGTTGACGTCATCGCGGTAGAGCCCGGCGAACACGAACGGTGCGTCGTCCGGTCGGTGAAACCAGTAGGGCTGTCGTGCTCCCTTGGGACCGCTCCACTCGAGGAAACCGTTGGCGACCACGCCGCATCGCCCGTTCCACACTGTGTCCCGGAACGTCGGCCGCGCGTGCATGGTTTCGCTTCGCGCGTTGATCATGGGTCCACGCGAGCTTGGGAATCCCCACATGCCGAGCGCCGCCGCCGGCCTTGGCGCCTCCGGCTCGAGGCAGACGATCCAATGGGAGTCGGACGGAGCGACGTTGAACCGGGGCCGGTACGCCTCGGCGAAGGACGGGTTGAAGTCGGCGTCGAGTGCTTGCCCCACCGACACGTAGTCCGCTGTGGTCAGGGTGAATCGGCCGCACATCAGCAGATCTCCCCCAATGTGCTCACGGACCGCTGTTCAGCGGGAGGCCCGCATTCGTCGGCCCGAGGGTGTGGGCCGCGACCCGCTGGTTTCTTTGGTGCCCCGCGATTGCTTGTTGCCAAGCCCGTGGGGCCGCTGACAAAGAGATCTACGAGAAACCCGCCCCCGAGCACGGCAAAGCTCTACCGCACCCAGGGTGGGTTTGCTATATCCATCCTTGTTGAGTGTGGCCTAGCCGATCGGGGCTTCCCCCCTTCCGCATCCAACCCCGGTCGGCTAGGCCCCCAACTTTTGTCCCCTCGAGTTTCCGGACCGCCCAAAGGCTGCGTCTGGGCTTGTGGGGTTTCGCCGTTGGTTCAACTCCGGGCCCCCACCCGAGGGCTGAACCAGGAAACGCGGACTCTTGAAGAGACCCCTACCGAGCCGGCAGGGGCGGGCGAGTTGCGCGCGGGCGAATGTTGAGAACGGCATCATCCTGCGCCGTCCAAGGTGAGACACCGGGTCTCCAGGTTCTTCCGGGTCCGACTCACCTTTTTCCGGAGGGGCCTCCGCTGCCGAAACTGCCCAGGAGGTCCTCACCGGTCAGGGCTGCCATTGCTTACGAAGACCAAAGATCGAAGCTCGTCCGAACCTGGGGGCAGTCATCCCCTGCTGTCGCAATGCGAGTCGCTTTCTGAGTCCGCAAGCGTGCGATCCTGCACTCGTGGTCGACGACGGCGAACCTGTAGTGACCCGAGCTGAAGCGCCCCTGCCGAGGTCTGTAGCCCTGGCAGGACTGGTCCTCGCGGTGAGCAGCGCCCTGCCGTGGACCCCCGAAGGGCACTCGTTCTTGGCCCTGCTCCGCTCGGAATTCTCGCGTGGCGTGCTGGAGGGGCTGCTGATGCTGGTCGGATTCGGCTCGCCGTTCCTGTTTGGCCTCGCGGTCACGGTCGCGCCCTTGGCCTGCCCGCCCGCGGTCGCACGGCGCATCCTTCGGGTGCCGGTCGCGTTCATGCACAGCCAGCTCGTCTTGGTGGCGCTGGTGCTGTGGCTCTCCGGCGTCTCGGTTGCCGCGCTGCCCCTGCTGGGCTTTGCGTTGCTGTCGGGAGTACGACTCGCGGTTCACACGGCGCGTGCCCACGCGGAAGGGGATGGCCCTCGCGTTGGCTGGTACGTGCGCTGGGGCGGCATGGTCGTGGCTGCGATCGCGGCGTGGATGGAACTGCAGCGCACCGGAGACCTCGCGTTCGGCTGGGGGCTGCACGTTGCGCTGCTCGCCGGCCTCGGGATGTCGGGTGCACTCGCCGGACGTCCTCTGGGTTCGGCCGCACCGGGGCTGCCCGATGAGCCACGGGGCTCGACGATTTTTTGAGGCATCCCGAACGCTCGCTACGGGAACGACCCCTTCGCGCCCGCCTCGAGCGACTTGCAGCCCGTGGCGTGCTCGCACCGGCGAACCACACTGTTGCCGATGACCTCGTAGCTCGAGGCATGCACGAGGATCGCCGTGTCCTCATCGATACCGTAGCCGACACGCTCCGGGTGACGCGAGAGCATCGTCAGTAGCCGGGGTTCGCGTTCCTTGGCGAGGAAATGCTGATCGACGATGACCCCCGGAAGGACGCCGAAACCGACATCTTCGACGGGGTCTGGGTTGCCACGGCGAATGATCACATCGGAGAGAATCGCGGCACCGGCGGAATACCCCCCGACGATTCCTCCGCGTAGCAGGACCGCGTGAAGCGCTTCTTTCACCTCGGTGTCGACGTAGGCGTCTCGCAGCCTTCCTTGGGCACCGCCGCCAAACCAGACGCAGTCCGCGTCCCGAAGCGGGGCGAGAAACTCGGCTTCATTGGCATGCGTGGGGTCGAGCGTGTGCAGAACGTCGACGCGCCCGACGCGACCGTGCCAGCGTTTGGGGAGCTTCTCGAGGGTTGTCGGATTGTCCGCGCCCTCGGCCGCGGTGGGGATGAGCACGAGCTTTCCCTTCGATCCGCACACTTCACAGAAACGCTTGATGACCTCGGCGCGTAGCGGGCCCCCGCCATGCGCAAGCACGGTTCCGGTGAGGGGGAATGACACGTGGCGGGAGGGCGGCGGTGGCGGCGGGATGTCGAAGCGTGGCGGCGGTGTCAGCGTCGGTGGGGCGGGCTCGGGCGCTTCGTCAAAGACGGGCGTGCCAACGCGGGCGGGCTCAGGTGCAGGCGAGCCACATCCGAGGCTGTACGTCATCGCGACGATGATCGATCTCCGCATCTGTAGGGATCGTACAAAGCAGCGCAGCGAACACAAGGGCTCACTGCGCCGCTCACCTCAAACAGCGGCGACTTCCTGCCGTCCGGCGGCATCGGTCTCGGTGACGAGGACGTCGTCATCTGCAGCGCGAGCGACGATTCTCGGACGCTCAATCCTCGCGCAGGTCGGCTTCGAGGGCCGCTCGTTGCTCGTCAGTCAGTGCCACTTCGACGGTGTGTTCGGGCAGATCCGAGCCCATCGCGACCGGCGTGACGCCGCCCACTGGGAAGCGCAGGTACTGGACCGAGCTCAGCCGGGTGTCTCCGACCTGGCGCTCGTCATAGACGGGCCGCACCAGGGTGCCGTCGGGGAGCTTGGCGTACAGGTGCTTGGGAAGCTGAAGCCAGGCGCTGAGCTTCACGTCTCGCTCGGCTTCGTCGTCGATACCGATCATCAAGGTGGAGCCGAGCTCGCCCGGACCGCCGAGTAGCTCGTTGTAGGTCTCGAGCTCGTGCTCGATGTCCTTCTCCTTGACGATCCGCTCGACTCGCATCATCTCCTGCACCTGGTAGCGCACGGTGTCCTGGTTCTCGAACAAGAACACCAAGAAGTCGCCGACGCAGACCCGGCGGGGAGCCTTGGCTGCCAGGGCGATCGGCCGGAGCTCGTCGCGCTTCTCCGTGTAGGTGACGTGGTCGAGCAGCTCGTTGCGTAGGACGGGTTTCATGGCTTGGACTCCTCGTCGGATGGGGCAGCGGGCGGAAGCTCCGCCTTCTTGAATGACTCGCCGCGGTAGGCCTTGGCGAGCAGAGACATGGGGTGCATGGGGCGGACACCAGCGTGTTGCTCGAACTGGAGCGCCGCCAGCGGGCAGTCGGTGGCCCAGATCTCGGTCTGCGCTTCCTTCATGCCCTCGAAGGAGCGCTTGCCGACGCGTTGCGAGGGCTCAAACCCTTCGACGCGCATCGCGTAGGTGCCGTCGTGGCCGCAGCACTCCATCACGGTGGCCGGCTTGACCCCGGGAAGTTTGCGCAGCAGGTCGCGTCCTTTGAATCCCTTGCCCTGTGTCCGTAGGTGACAGGGGGCGTGGTAGGCGACTTTGCCGTCGGGGCTGCTCTTGAAGTCGGTGTTGAATCGCTCTTCCTTGCGCAGCGACCACAGAAACTCGCTGGGGTCCTGCACCGCGTCGGCGATCTTCTGGGCGCGGGCCTTATCGGCCGGTTCGACGAGCTCGGGATACTCGCGCCGGAGCATCATCGAACACGTGGGATTGATCGCGAGCACCTTGGAGCCCGCATCAACATGGGGCTCGAGGAGATCGAGGTTGGCCTTGGCCTTCTTGCGCAGCAGCTCGAGATCTCCACGCTCCCATGCCGGCATGCCGCAGCAGTTCAGGCCTTTCACGCATCCGATATCGACGCCGTTGCGTTCGAGGACTTCGACCGTGTCCTTGCCGATGTCGGGCTCGTTGTGCTCGACGTAGCAGGTCTGAAACAGCACCGCTTCGCTGCCCGGTGCGTCCTTGATCTTGTCCTCGCGGGCTGCCCACGACGAGAAGGTCTGGCCGGCGAAGTCGGGCAGAAGCTTGTCGCGGTGAATGCCGATCACCTTCTCCATGAACCATCGGTGCAGCCCGACTCGGTTCATGACGTTGGCCATGCCCAGGCTGGCGCGAGCGAGGCCGGCCGCTGCATCGGGATCGCGCATGGCACGGTCCTGCAGGGTTGGGCCGTTCTTCTTGTAGCGAATGGCCTGGTAGCGATGGACGAGCTTCGGGAAGTCGAGTTGGAACTCGTGCTCGTCCCGCGGCGTGTACGGGCACTGGACCTCGCAGAGCTTGCACTGGAAGCAGGAGTCCATGACCCCGTCGGTCTCTTCGCGACTCAGCTTGGTGACGTCGCCGTCGTGCTTGTCGTCGATGAGCTTGAACAGGTCTGGAAACGAGTCGCAGTACTTGAAGCACATGCGGCAGCCGTGACAGACTTCGAACGTGCGCTCGACTTCTTTGCCGAGCGCCTCCTCGTCCCAATACTTGGCTTCGCTGGGGTCGTAGGACAGGCCGTCGGTCGGCTGGTACGAAATGTTCTTGGCGTCGCCCACGGTGCGGCCCGGAGCCTAGCAGGGGTCTGCGGCTGGTGATCTACACGGGCCCCAAACCAACGAAAATGGCGGTGCGACCGAGGTCAGCACCGCCATTTCGTGGGACGCGGGGTCCCGTCTAGCCGATGTCGTTGAGAAGCTTCTGGAAGCGACCCGCGTGGGCTTTTTCGGCCTTGGCGAGGGTCTCGAACCAGTCGGCGATCTCGTCGAAGCCTTCTTCGCGAGCGGTCTTCGCCATGCCCGGGTACATGTCCGTGTACTCGTGCGTTTCGCCAGCGACGGCGGCGGCGAGGTTCTCGCTCGTGTCACCGATGGGAAGGCCCGTGGCGGGATCGCCAACCTTCTTGATGTAGTCGAGGTGGCCATGTGCGTGGCCGGTCTCGCCTTCGGCGGTCTCGCGGAAGTTGCCTGCGATCTCGGGGTAGCCCTCGACGTCGGCGACTTTTGCGAAGTAGAGGTAGCGGCGGTTGGCCTGGGATTCCCCGGCGAACGCGGCCTTGAGGTTGTCGTGCGTCTTCGAATCTTTGAGGTCAGCCATGATGGACTCCTTGCATGTGCGCCCGTTGCGGGACCGCTGAAGGCGGCCTGCGTTTTCGGCGACGTGCATCGTTAGCATGCTGAGCCGCGGCGAACCATGGGCGAGCGTCAAAGCGGGTCCCAGGCCGTGTGAAAGGGGGGTAGGCTCGCCCCGGTGGACGCACAGGGCTCCGAACCCACACACCTGCCCAATCTCGGGGCGCTCGAGGCCAAGGGGGGCTTGTTCACCGCATATGCGGTGCTCCGGTCGGTTCGAAAGGCCCAGACCCGGGCTGGCAAGCCGTTTGTCGAGGTGAAGCTCGTGGATCGTGAGGGGTCGGCGGCGGGGAAGATCTGGTCTGACAGCTCGCGGGCAATGCAGGCCATCGACGGCCTCGAGGTTGGGGATCACGTCAAGGCGCTGTTCGAGGCCGATACATACAAGGGCGCGGTGCAGCTCAACGTCCGCCGGATCCGCAAGGCGGAGGAAGGCGACCCGGGATACTCCGCGGAGTCGCTGATGGAGGAGGGGTACGACCTCGTCTCGGACATCCTGTGCAAGACGCTGGTGTTCGACATCGAGACCGCGCCGGCCGTCGACCTGCGCAAGGAGCCTTCGACCATCGCGCAGTCGGTGGCCAAGGTCGCCGAGCGAAAGGACTGGGATCAGTCGAAGGTCATGAGCCTGTCTCCGTACTTCGGCAAGGTGATCTCGCTGGCCGTCGGGGACGGTGAGCAAGACCCGCGGACGATGGAGGTGACCGTGTTCGTCGTCCTACCCGAGGGGGTCGACGTGGACGTGGCGTCGTTGCCCGCGTGGATCCGGCCTGTGTCCGAGAAGGACCTCCTGCGGGCGTTCTGGGTGCTCGCCGGCTATGCCGAGGTCGTGGTGACGTACAACGGTCGCGGCTTCGACGTCCCGTTCCTGCAGGGTCGCAGCTTGATTCATGACATCGACGCACGGGTCGATCTGCTGTCGAATCGGTTCTCGCTGAGGCCGCACCTCGACCTGTACTACGCGCTCGGCCAGAACGCTGGGCCGTCGTCGCTCGACGTGGTGTGTTGGGCGTTGGGGCTGACCTCGCCCAAGGAAGACATGGACGGATCGATGGTCGCCTCGACCTATGAAAAGGGTGACATCGCCTCGATCGCGCTCTACAACGCGGGCGACGTGCGGGCGACGAGTGGCGTGTATCAGCGGGTGCGGGACAAAGTGCTGCGTTTCCGGGACGACTGGTAGGCTTGGGTTCCGGGCGGCTGGTGAGGCCTTGGTCTACGACGACCCGGACGAACCGCCTCGGGTCCCCTCCGCTCCCTCCGCGAATCGGTGCCAGGCCGGCTATCCCGGAGTCGTTCACGGCAACGTCTGGGCCACTGCTTTGTTGCCCCGGCGCCTTCGGATCCTTGCTGCGAGCGCGACGAGCAGCAGTGGGAAGCCATCCCCCGATGTCCTGCGGCCCAACGCACAAGCGCCAGGCTCGTCAGGCTCCGGAGTCCACGGAGCCGCGTCCGTGTCCAGTCCGCCGGACGTCCCCTGAGGGCTACTGGAAGGGTCTATCGTCCCGCCGTCCGGCCACAGCGTGCACGGATCATCCCAACGGAGACCGCATACATAGGGCGGCCCCTGGCACTGCTCTGAGAGTTCCTCTTCGACGGTTTGGCGGGAGACTACGCCGAGCTTCGCCGCTGCATCGGGGCACCACTGCACAAAACTCGACGTCCCGTTCGCAAGATCGAGGACCTCGAACTCTAGGCAGCCAAAGTCGAGGACCTCGAGCAACACCGTTGTGGAACCCGCGGCCGGTCGGTCCCCGGTCGTTGTTTCACGAAGCGTGAAGAACCCGTCGGCGGATTCATCGATCGATGCCTCGACGCGGAGCCAGTGGTCTTCTGTCAACGGCGTGCAGAAGCCATCGAGCCACTCGAGCGGGGTGGGCGAGTTGAGGCATCCGCTGCCCGGTGGGTCAGGGCGGTATGGCTTTGCACCGTCGCAGCACACGTAGTTGCGAATGCTCGCCTCGGCCCGGGAGTGTGGCTCGCTGACGACCTGAACATCCGGGAGTGCAGGGAACTCGAGAGCCTCTTGTGCGGTGATCTCGAACGCTTGCTCATACCCGGGGCACTCATCGTCGGGGGTGATGCGCGCGGTGACCGTGTAGTTGCCGGAGAGCAGCACTTCGCTGGGGCGCCAGAGTCTTGGCGAGAAACCCTCGAGGGGGTCGAGACTGCCTTCGACGAGGGTGCCGTCGTCTCGTTGAACCTCGACGTGGACCGTGTCCCAGTAGGCGGGATCGATTTGCAGGTCGTACCCAGCAAACGCCTGTTCCATCGTGATCACCAGCGGCCCCATCGGAGGAATCACGGCCGGGAGCACACGAACCGCGACTGGAGTGGGTGTCTCGCAGCCTGTGCAGTGGTTTGCCCTTGCGCGAGTCGGGAGAAGGAGGGGCGCGAGTCCAAGGCACGCCGCAAACCCAGCTCGCGAGTGCGTTCCTGCGCTCATCCACCATCCCACTGTCACTCTCCGAGCCTAGCAGCCTTGGTGTGACCCAACACGACGCGGCGACGGTTTCCCTACCCAGAACCCCGCGACGCTCGTGTCTTCCGGCCCGGAATCTTCTTCTTCGTCTAACCCCGCGGTATCGCGAAGCCTTATCTCACGGATCTTGATGGCCACAGCTCGCGCATCCGCTCGACTTGCCAGCGGTGTGTCGAGTAGCCGTCGCGCTCGATGCCTGGGAGCAGGTCGCCGAAGGCGTTGGCTTCGATCACGGTGTGCCGCAGAAGGTCGGGGGAGAGCAACACATCGAGGCCCAGGGTGAAGCACCCGGTGTCTCGCGCAACGCTGCGGCACGTGTCTTCGACCGCGCGCCACGTCTGCTCCGGGACGGAGCCCGAGAAACTCGCCCAGTCGCCGCGAATGCCCCCGAGGTGTAGATTCGTCATCGGTCCGGGGCTACAGCGCATCACGACGAACGTCGGCTGTGCGTCGATGACGACGATGCGCAGGTCGAACGGCATGCCGTCGACGTTGGCCCGGGGCAGCGCCCGTTCGATGTGAACGCCCTCCGCCCAGAGGAACTTCCACAGCCTTTCTATCGACGCCTCGTCCTCATACCGTTGCAGGCGCCGTGAGTTGTACAAACCCCGCTCGTTGAGCTCGACGGTCGTGTGGACGCTACGGTGACGACCGGCGACGTGGAACACAGCGATGCACGAGGCCGAGGACCCGCAGCCGAGCTTGACGAACGCGCGGCCTCGAATCTTGCTGTGGTGCTCAACGACGAGGCGAGGCGGGACAGGGAGCCCGAGCGCTTCCCAATGACGCGAGGCCGCGCCCTTGTCGAAGCATCGGCGGATACCCGCGGGAGCCTGCAAAACGTGCCACTGCGGTCGTTGCTTGGTGCACCGTTCGATGTCTTGCAGGACGTTGAGAAAACCGAAGTGGAGTTGCCGCGGACTGTGGATTCGTCCTCGCTCGAACTGCAGCCCGTCGAGAACCTCGGGCGACCGGGTCGACGCACCCATCTCACGTGCCCGGGCATATCCCAGCCGTAGCATCCCGCGCTCGACGTCAAAATCTTGGCCGAAAGAGTCTTGCCGAACCAGTGCGGGGCCGGGATCGAGTGTCAGGAGGTGGTCGGGGTCGTCGATCAGCGAGGCGTATGAAACGACCTCTGCTGGTGGAAACCCTGCAGAGGCCAGCGCCGCCTGAAAATCTGTGGTGCGGCGATGCTCTGGGTTGCCGATGAGGATGACCCGCATCACTCGGAGACAGAAACGTAGCGGTCCTCGGGGTCGTCGCTGGGCTCTTGGTCGCCGATGTTGACTCGAGTTCCGAGTGCGGCGGTCAAGGCCTCGACCTCGGGGGCGTCGATGGCGTTCTCTTCGAGATTGATCCGTTCGATGTGCTTGAAGAGGTCGGCGTGCTGCACGAGTGCACGAGCGCCGACCTCGGCCATGGTGCCCATCGAGAGGTCGAGCGTCTTGAGCTGCTCGAGGATGGGCGCAGTGCACAGCGCGACGGCGACCTCATCGGCGTAGTCTCCATTCTTGAGCCCGAGGTGCTGCAGTGCAGGCGTGCCTTCAGCCGAAAGCAGTGGACGTAGGTCGTCGATGCTGGCGTGCTCTCCGTGTTCTTCGCTGCGCCCCTCTTCGCCAAGCCATGCTTCGAGTGTTGTCAGAGCGGGCAGCTTTGCCGCCGCGAGCGAGCGGACGGCATCCCGTGTGAGACCGGCGGTCTCGATGACGAAGTGTTGGAGCTTGTCATGTGCGACGGAGCCGAGTTCGATTGCTCCGCCACGAACCTTGAGGAACTCGAGGTTGGGCAGAACGGGCCACAGTCGACCGACATTGCCGACCACGACCCAGGTGATCTCTTGCTCTTCGTAGTCGTAGTCGCCGACGGTGAGGTGGCGAAGACTGGGGAGCTTGCCGACCTTGGACAGCGGCAGCATCACGTCGTTGAAATCGGTTTCGCCTTCGAGGTCGGTGACGCCGAAGCTGAGCTTGTGCAGGAACTTTGCAGACTCGAGCTTGAGCATCGCCCGGAGAGCCTCGGGGACGGTGGGCCCTTCGGTATCCCAGGCGGCGCCGAGGCGAACGCCATGAAGGAAGCCGTATCTCCACTCGAGCTTGACGATCGTCTCGTCGGCACCCTCGGCGGAGGCCTTGCTAAGTACCGGGCCGAGCCAGGTCGCGGCGTGGGCCTCCATGAGCTCGGTACGCCGCCTCAACGACGCGTCGTTGTCCTGGCCCCTTGCAGCGAGGACCTCGAGGCTCACCAACTCTCCGCGAGGATCGTCGTTCTCTTGGAGCCAGTCGCCATAAACCGCCCAGGCATCGAGGTCGTCGGGGTTGTCGTGGATGGCCTGCTCGAGCTCCGGGTTCCCGGACTTCGGGGCCGCAGGCGCGGAGGCCTCGACTTCCTGATAGCCCTTCTTGGTTTTGGCTGCGATGAGCTTGTCGGCCTGCTTCGCAGCGTCCTCGGCAGACGGGTAGGTCTTGGTCGAGGACTGGCCGTCGGTGCCGATCCGGCCGTAGCGGACGGTGAACCCGTCGCCCTCCAGATCGATCTCCCAGAATTTGTTGGACTTTCCGTCGCTGAACTCGAAACGTCTCATAGCTGGCTACCGCAGGGATGGTGGCACAAAAGGCGGGCCAGACGCTGTGCGAAACTCCGCCTCAAGCCAGCGCCGAGAGCAGTTCGGACCCGAGGCCGATCCAGGAGCTGAGGTCACCATGCTCGAGGTCCAGGTGCATGACGCTCTGGTCGTGTTGGAGACGTAGCGCGAGCCCTTCGGGGGCGGAGAGAACGACCCGATCGGCCGCTTCGGTGGCGCCATCGCTGACCTCGAAGACGACTTGGTGCCGCGCGATCGCATCATGGAGCAAGAGCTCGAGCCAGCCTCGAGCGTCATCGAGCCGACTGGGAATGCACAGGTCGATTCGAACATCGCCCTCACCCCACCATGCCAGGAGCCTACGTACGCAGGCGGCGACCAGCCCAACCGCGAGCGTGAGCCGTTGCCATGGTGCGTCGAGATCTTTGACACGTGCGCGTGACATCGAGGCGTCGAACTCGAACGTCGCTCCTCGGTGGGGTCTACGGTGGCGTCCCTCGTCGCGGGTGTACCGGAGCAGTTCTCCGGTCGCGTACCGGATGTCAAAGAGGTCCACCGCGGTCCGCTCCTCCAGGTACGCAAGCTCGGAGGGGACCATGTTCTCCAGAGGGCCGGTCGTTGTGATCGAAGAAAAACCACCCGTTGGATAGGTGCTCTCGTCCTCGAGCGTCGTCGTTCGTTCACCTTGGCTGGGGCGTCGGCTTCGCACGTGGCGAGGGAGCTGTCGTTCGAAGTCGGTTGTCGCGGCGGCGGCTTGGTGGAACGCAAGGCGGCTTGCGCTTGTGGGGAGGCGGTCGAAGTGTTCCAGCACGAACACATCCGCTTCATGGAAGAGCCGCCCGGACCTGCGGGCGTTTGTCGCGAGGGTTTGCAGGGCGGCGGCCGCCTCGGTGAGTGCCTGCGGGTCGTAGAGTGCCTCGGCAGCATCGCCGAGGATGCTGGATGATGGACGCTGCAGCTCCCGGCGGACTGCGGCTGCGCGAGGCGCCACCAACCCCTCCCCAATACGGGTGATCACCGCGGCGCAGGTCGCCGCGATCGCTCGAGGACGCAAGGGCTCGGGGACGGCGACCAGGGCATCCCGAAGAGACGGCAACAAGCGCGCATCGACGATTCGTGACGTCACGTGTTCTCGGTACCGTTGTGTGGCTTGCAGCAGCGGTGCCGGGGCGTCGGGGGACTCGTCGTGCATTGGAGAACCGCACAGAGCGCGACCGAGCTCCACCATGAACAGCAGTGGCGGAAGCGGGTGGACGAGCTCGGTACAGGCCAACACCCAGGGGCGGGCGTCTTCGAGTCGTGCCGCAGCTTGGGTCGGGAAGGCCGCAAGCAGCGTGATCGCTTGGGCGCCGCGCGAGGTCACGCGTCGATGAATCCCAGCAGACGCGGCACCTTGTCTCGCAGGAGCTCGAGTTCTTCGACCGTGTCCCCAAGGTTTGCCAGGAGGACGAAATCGTCGCGCTCGACTCGGCCCCCGTGAAACAACCACGCGCGGGTTCGCAGCAGCCGATACAGCTTCACGATCTTTCGGTCGGAGATGAAGACGCCATCTTCCCGGCTGAGTGTCTTGAGCAGGCGGCGAAACTCGTGGAGCAGGGCTTCGGGGAAGAACGTGTGCCGGTCTCTGAGGGTCTCGCCGTCCGCCCCTTCGTGGGTCTGTGCCATCGTGAGGGTGAGGTAGCGGTGGGCGGCGAGGAAGTCCTCGAGGGAGGCGATGCCCTCCGCCCACGGGCGTTGCCCGAGGTCTTTGTAGGTGGAGAAGGCGAGCCCAGCATCGATGAGTTCGACGAAGTGGTCGCCGGACACGGACTGACACAGTGCCTTGAGGCAGAACCGGTCCCGGAGTGCCGCGAGGTCGGCCAGTTCGGGGATCTCGTTGGTCGCGGCGAAGAGGACCTCCAGGGCAACGGGCGTGGGGACGCCGTCTTGGTAGTACTTCCGCTCGTTGATCACCGTGAGCAGCGAGTTGAGGATCGCAGAGTTCGACTTGAAGACCTCATCGAGAAACGCCATGCGCGCGGTCGGTAGGCGCCCCTGAACGCGTCGGATGTAGCGACCGGCTTTGAGCTCCGAGACATCGATCGGTCCCAGGACCTCAGACGGCTCGGTGAAGCGTGTGAGGGTGTACTCGAAGTAGTCTTCGTCCGAGATCCCCAGGGCGTCGCGGAACTTGAGCACGAGGTCAGACTTCGCGGTTCCCGGCGGCCCTACGAGCAGAATAGGCTCTCGGGCGAGGGCGGCGAGGGTCATGAGATCGATGAGCTCCTGCTTGCCGACGAAGAACCGGCCAAGGGCGATGCGGAATCGGTTGATCCGATCGCGAAGCTCGTGCGCACGGGCAGCGAGCTCGGAGAAAGTCAACGTGTCGATCGATGCGCGGGGATCGGTGGTCATGGCAGAGCGAAAAGGTGGTGGCGCAACTGGTGTTCCTGCTCGTCGACGAAGTCGCGGGCACGGCGGCTGAGCAGGGCGTCGGGTCGCGCAAGAGAGACCACCCAGGTCTCGACCAGGTGGATGAGGGCGCGGCAGAAGTGCGTGTTGGTATTGAGCGCGTCGGTCACGTGGGGGAGGCTGTCCTGTGCAAGCCGTTTCGCGGCCGCGATCGCCTGACCGGTCGAGGCCTGTCCCAGTCCACGCATCAACACCCGTGCGACTGCGAGGCGCTCGGCCTGTGGCGTGCGGGCTGGCTCGATGCCGGCGAGGGCCTGCGGTGTCGCCTCGAGCAGCGGGCTGACATCTCCCAGTGGGGCCAACGCGCTGACCAGCTCGAGTTGCTCGGTCTTGGCCAACGTTTTGTTGTCGAGCGCGCCGCGGATCTGGGTCGCCGCCGCGTTGGCGAGACCGTGCTTGCGAAGAAGGCTCGCAAGGCGTCCCAGCGCTCGGGAGGCGGACGCCGCCTGATCGGCCAACACAGGGTGCAGAGCCCCGTAGGTCTCGCGGACTTCGTCGTCCCGGTCGCAGACGGAGGCGAGCCGAAGCAGGACCTCCAGTGGCCGTGCCCGTCGGTCCACGGGCAGGCGAGTGCAGGCGATTCGCAGGGCTTCCAGGCGTGGGCTGGTGAGATGAGGAGGAAGGAGCGTGGCCCAACGCATGACTTCGAAGACCCCCTCATCTCCGAGGGGGTCGCCGGCGAGTCGAGTCTCCAGTGCCCGCGCGAGACTCTCCGGGCGGGCGTCTGGTGGGAGCGCTGGAGTCGAGGTCGCGCTGAACCGCGCGAAGGGGTCTAGGTCGGCGGAGGTGTCGAGAATGAGCGAGGCCTGCCGCAGGCGGTCGAGCGTGTATCGCTCCATTTTTGGCATGGCGTCCAGTTCGCGTCGTCGTTCGATCGATAGCGGGGCGTGCAGGTGCATGCCGTCTCGAGCTTGAGTGATTCGCTCGCGGTAGGACGCACGGGCATGGTGGTGAACTACGTCGCCAGGATCTGCCAATGCGCTCTCGAACGCCCGTTCACTCGCCTCGACCGCAGCGGCGCAGGCATCGTCCCGTCCCAGGCGGGCAAAGCCCCAGGCAAAGGCGAGCTCGGTGTAGCAGTGTGTCAGCCCCTCGACCGCTTCGACGGGGGACTTTGCACGAGGCGTGGAACGGACCGCGGATCTGAGTTCTTCCAGGGCACCCGCGAGAGCATCCACGGTGAGCTCGTCCTGGCCCGAACCGTCGGCGCGGATGAACGCCGGAAGGTCGCGGGGGGCGAGCCCACCTCGCAGGCGCCCCAGAACAGCGTCGGTGGCGTGTGCCCGAGCCAGCGGATCATGGGTGGCAGCGGACCAACGGTCCCAAAATGCCCAGTAGGACCGCGTGTCGAGGACGGTGTCATGCGTGCGAATCCAGCCGGCCACCGCTGAGGGGACGCTCTGCAGCGCCAGTGCGTGCAAGACGACCTGGGCTGCTTGATGGGCGGACGGCTTGGCAACTAGGCGTTGGGACTCCGTCGCGTCGAAGCCCTGGATAGCCTGACGGGAAAGGTCGGTGCGCGCGGCGTCGGGAACCAGACTCAGGGCGTGGGCCCAGGCGAGGGAACCCTCTCGAGCGCGGCCGGTTGCGCCGTACCGCTGCGCGAGCGCAACCCAGTGCTCGGGGTCTCTTGCGAGCATGAGGTCGTCCAACAGCGCCTGCTCGAGCTGCGTCACGTGCACGTTCGTGTGCGGGAACTCGGGGGCGACCAAGGGGCGGGGAGCGGGGGAGAGTCGGGGCGCGGTCGCGGCCACACGCGGTTCGTCCGGGGCCTGAGGGGCCGGTGAAGGACGCCGTCGTTGCCGGGGCGTACGCTCGGCTGACGTGGGCGCCTGGGGAAGAGCGTCTCGACTTCGCGTGAACGGTTCGAACTCGAACACGGCGTTGTCCATCCACTCGCACAGCGCCTCACGGTGTCGGCTGGCCACGTAATCGACCCACCGCCCCAGGCTGACGAACGCGGTCTCGGGCACTGAGCGGACCGAAAAGCTCGTGGGCACGGTGTCATCCTCGGGGACGAGCCACACGATGTCGTCGTTGTTGTCGCACAGCGCCCGCGCCAGTTGGTCGGTACGCAAGGGAGGACTGACTTCAGTCCGAGCCGGGACGTGCACGCGCTCGAGGCGAGGGTGAGCGACATACGCCTGCGCACGTTGAAACGAGAGTGAGGCCGGAGTGCGTGCGCCTCGTCGGCGGCGCAGCAGGACGCACGGCTCGTGCTGTGTCTGCACGACCGCGAACTGAAGGTCGTCGAGTGCGGCCGAGGGCGTCGAGGCGACGAGAGCGTCGAGTTGGGAGGCTGCCTCCTCGCGTAGAACCCACAGCGCGGGCGGATGTTGTGCGGAGTGTCGGGTGAGTCGGAGTTGCACCTCGAGCCGCGGGGGATCGAGGTGTTGTGTGTTGTGACGCAAGGGGGCGTCCAGATCGATCTGCTCCCGAAGCGTGGCCCAAGGCCCGTCTTCAAGTGGCAACCAGTTCTCGTCAGGGTCGACCAGGATGTGGTGATGATCGGGCGGGCGCAGAGCGTCGGAGAGCGGGTGCTCCCAGCCCATGCGGACCCACACCCGCGGCGACGTCTGGAGATAGGCTCGCTCGAGGCGCAGCAGGGCGTAGTAGGGCGGAGCGACCGCCCGGATGGCGGTTCGGCGCTCGTGTGAAGACGTCGCGAACGACATCATCTCCAGGTCGTTGCAGCCCAGGCCGAGCAGCAAGCGGGTGGCCTCTGCAGTCCTCTCGAACGGGACCAAAAACAGGGCTTCGGCGATCGGGAGTTCGGGGTCGGGAGCGCGGACACAGCGTGCGACCTCGGCCCAACACGACGCGGAACTCGTCTCAGAGAGTCCCGAACGTTGGGGGCGGAATCCGGCCCTGATCAGCGCTGCCCGTTCGGAGGGGGACGGCGTCGTGGGCAGGTCCAGTCCGAGTCCATCCGGTCTGCGCACCCACTGCACCGGGGCCGCGCTGATGGCTTCGGGAACCGTTCCCTGGCGAAGCGCGGCGACGAGTAACCCCTCGTCTTTGGCGACGAATACGGACATCTCACTCGTCGTTGCCCAAGGCTGCTCGTTCGGCAGCACCCTGGGGGAGCTCGTCGGGTTCGGCTTGCTCGGTCTCGACACGCTCGACGAGGACTTCGTGGGCTTGGGACGCATCGAGCATCCCGCGTTGCACCAACGACTCCACGATTCGTCGATGCTCCTCCTCGTGCTCGAACGGCAGCGCGTCGCCGTCGCTCTCATAGGCGACTGTGATCGTCTTCTTCTGGGTCGTAGGATCGATCCGTAGACGGATTTCGACGCGCGGCATCAGGTCTCGTTTCTCAGTGCGGACAGGGTCTTGCGATCGACGACCTTGTGCTCCAACAGGGCGTCCCGGAGGGCGAGAACAGCACCGCGGTGGGTTGCGACCAGTGCGGCGGCGCGCTGCCGTTGCGACTGAAGCATCGTGTCCACGGCATGGTCGATTCGGGCCCGCGCGGCTTCGGACAGGCCTCCGGGGCACGCGGGGTCGAAGTCTCGGACCACGACGTCGTCGCTCATCCCATAGCGTTCGACCGCGGCTCGGGCCATCAGCGTCGCTTGTTGGAGGTCGTGGGCTGCGCCCAAGGAGAGGTCTCCGACGAGGGCGAGCTCCGCCTCCCTTCCGCCAAAGAAGATCGCGATGCGGTCCAGCAGCTCGGCGCGCTGCATGACGTGGCGGTTGCTGGAGTCGCCGTAGGTGACAGCGCCCAGCGAGCCGGCGAAGTCTCCGCGAATGGAGATGCGGTCGATTGGAGGGCCGTGCTCGCAATACAGGGCGACGACCGCGTGGCCTGCTTCGTGGGTCGCGACGATCCGCTCCTCGTCGGCGTTGAGGAGCGGGCGCTCGGTGTTCTCGAGCAGCGCGCGGTCGACGTCGGGAACCCCTGTCTCGCCCTCGGTCGCGTTGCGCAGACGGTGCCGAGCGATGGAACGAGCGATGGCGCAGATGTGGTCCCCGGTGGGGCGACCGCCATCCGGCAAGGGGGTCCCGGTGCGACGGACCGCGAACGCGACGGCCTCGTCACTCATCTGCAATCCGAACCGGTCGTCGTAGATTCGAAAGATGGCGGTGCGGTCCTCGGCGTTGGGGTAGGGCACGTCGATGTGGAGCTCGAATCGCCCAGGCCGAAGCAGGGCAGGGTCGAGCGCCTCGACGAAGTTGGTGGTGCCGACCACGAAGACCATCTCGTTGCTGCGGAACCCGTCCATCTCCGTGAGCAGCTGGTTGACCATCGAGTGCTCGACTCCCGACCCGCCGAAGGTTCCCCGGGCCGAGGCGAACGAGTCGAGCTCGTCGAACACGATGACCGATGGCGCGCTCTGCCGAGCCTTGAGAAACACCTGTCGCAATCGGGATTCGCTCTCACCGACCCAGCGACTCTTGAGCTCGGGCCCGCTGACGACTTGCACTGCGGCCCCCAAGGCGGTGGCCATGGCCTTGGCAAACATCGTCTTGCCCGTACCGGGCGGCCCGCTGAAGATGATGCCCCGCGGGATCAAGGACTCGGCCCGTTCGATCGCGGTCGGGTCGTCGAATCCGGCCTTGCGCGTCACGATGTCCAGGATGTCTCGACGCAGCCGCTGTTTGACCGTGCCGTAGCCGCCGACGTCGGCATCGAGGTCCATCCGCGGCAAGCTCAACTCGGTGTCGAGGGTCGCGGTGCGGAGCTGTGTTCTCACCGCGGTGTTGTCCTGCGGGTAGTCCTCACCGCGGAGTGTGCTGAGCAGGGTGCGAAGGCGGACCGCGTGGACACCGGAGACCAGCGGGTAGAGCTCAAACGGGCGGAATCCCGGGGGTCCAAGTTTACGCGCCTCGGTTTGGGTGACGAGGTGCTCGAGCCGCTCGCGGGGCACGCCAAACACCGAGACTCGCTGTGGAAACAGATTCTCGATCACTCGCGGTACCGAGAACGACGGGTCAATGAACCCCAGCCATAGAAGGTTGGGGTTCTCGTACATCAGAGGGATGACCTCTTTGGCCTCGGCCGAGAGCCCGTTGGTGTTGGTCGTCAGCAGGTCGAGGTGGGGCAGCACGACCAAGCGGCGTTCGACCGAGCCCCGCACTGCATCGCGGATCTGGGCGATCAACGTCGCCACCAATCCACGGCCGGCGTCGGTTCCGCTCGGCCGTCCGTCGAGGTAGAGCGCTTGAAGGCCGTCGGCCTTGATTCGATCGCGGACACACCGATAGAGGTAGGCGCACAGTCCCTTGTCGCATTCGACCAGAACCGGCAGTCCGCGGGACAGAGACTGGTGGATCTGCGAGAGGGCCGTGGGGTAGGCCCGCTCGACCGCGTCAAAGGGCGACAGGTGGGTGGGCAGCTGAGACTCAGGGAGTGTGAGCGTCATACCCGAACTCGAATCAGCAACTCACCCGTCGCTTCGTCTCGCTGAATCTCTTCGATGTCCCCCAACGCTCTCGCGCGCTCTTCGAGGGCGGTGCCGACCACCGTGTTTGCGATGCGGTTGAGTTCGGTCTGTATGGAGGGCACGTGGCGCTCGAGCTCGGTGGTGATCCGAACCCGCAGTGCTTCGGCCTCCACTTGGACCTCGGCCTCGAGCCTGACCTCGAGCTGGGCCTTTGCGGCTGCCTTCCCTTGGTCGGGGGATACGACGGCACGACTCGCGGAACCTTCTTTGGTGATCGTCGCCTCCGCATCTTGCCGGAGCTCGACCTCGCCCGTGGTGGGGTCGATGAGGATCTCGACGTTGTCGGTCGTTCGGCGCGCGCGGCCGTCCTCCCCCATTTCGAATCCGGCCTCGACAAGCGCTTCCTGCAACAGCGCGGTCGTGCGGGCTGAGCCGACGACGTCGAGGAGTTCCAATCGGAAGCGGAGGCCGTCTTCGATATGAACCGTACGGGTCACGGACTCGGACACTCGAATGCGATACGCGCGGCTCATTTCGGACTCCGTTGAGGCTGGGATGACTCTACCAGGTGCTGCCCGCCACGAAGAACCTCTTCGGTGTGGCGCAGGGAGGCGAAACCGTCGCGGCCCAGTCCGCTCCATCGTTCCACAACGGCCTGTGCGCTGTCGTACTCCGGCTCGAAGAACGGCACGGACGCGAGGCGGTCGAATGTCACGTGCAGCCGCCGGAACAGCCCGAGGTACTCGCCAGCCGCGGATGCAGCCGCGGATCTGTCGCGCAGGGACTCGGTACTGAGCAAGCCGCCGAGCCATTGGGTGGGCGTGCGGTCCGCAAACTGTGCCGCGGCCTCGACCAGGAACGTCGCAGCCTGTGGACATCCCTGTGCATCGACGGCATCGAGAAACGAACCGATGACGTGGCGCTGTCGCGAGCAGTGATGCTGAACCTCGGACGCCGAGGCCGTGGTGGCCTTGCTCAACTCGAGCGCTGCCCAGCGTGTCGCGAGAAGGTCCTCGATACCTTCGAGCAGGACCAACCCCTGTGAAGTGAGAACGGAGTCCCACCGCGGCTGTGAGCCCAGGGGCGAGGTCAGAGGGTATGCCAGTTGAACGAGTGTGCTCGCGGCGAGGGGCTGCACTGTATGGCCGCCGCGGTGGAGTGCATGTGCGGCCAAGAGGTGCACGAGCTCATCGCCGAGTGTCTGCGGCGGGGACAGGGAGCTGTTGCCACGGAGAAACTGGCACAACCGGTAGCTCGAGGAGGAAAAGCGGAGCTCGAGGCTGCGCATCGCATCCCACAGTCGTGCCCGGTACATCTGTCCTTGTCGAATCCGAGGACGGACGTGCCAGCCGCCGTGAACGACGAGGGCTCGCACTGCCCCTGTGCGGAGTGTGTCGATGAGCAGTCGCATGGCGGTGGGGCCCATGGTCGGGGGCTCGGCCGGCGGGTTGAGGATGGGCTGCAGCGAGCAGCGGCTCATGTGGACCGACGGCGGCCCCATGACCGCCCGGACCGCGTTGAGCACCTCGGCATCGCGGGTTGGGACTGCGACCGTCAATCTCCGTGCCTGCGAGGGAGCCACCGGCCCCATGGGGTGCCGTTGACGGTCAGGTGCTGTGCCGACAGACGAAGCTCGACGGTGTTGGCTTCGCGAAAGCACGGGTCGGTGGCTTGATATCGATCCGTCAACCAATGCATGCGTTGATTGGTCGAGCCGATCCAGCGACGTGATGTGTCGGGAAGGCTGCGGTCGTACCGGCCATCGACCAGCAGGTCCGTGGCACGCAATGCGGGGCTCATCTGCGGGCTGCCCCGCACCTGTTCGAGCTCATACCCTGTGAAGACCATCGTGCTGAGCCCCTGTGCCTGGACGCTTCGGAGAAGCTGCGCGAGCGCAGGGGCCTGTTCGAGCGGCTCGCCACCGAGGACGGTAACGCCTTCGATCCCCTCGGTACTGCCGATGCGTTCGAGCAGCAACTCGACCGGGACCCGGAGGCTCGGGTCGTCGTTGGTGGTGAGAAACTGCGGGTTGCAACACCCCGGGCAGCGCAGGGAGCAACCCTGGACCCAGATGGCGTAGCGTGAGCCTGGGCCCTCCGCCCGGGTCTGGGCGACCTCCAGAGCGACCTGTAGCGTGTTCATGGCGCGACCTCGGTCGGGATCCGTTCCATGAGCCCTCGGCCGAATCGCGCCCTGAGCCCGAGTCTTTCGAGGTGTACGTAGCCGATGTGGCAGCCGCAGGTGTCGTTGGTGCAGGGACGTGGTGCGAGCATCGACTCAAGGCTGTCGGTGTACAGATTCCCCAGCGGCTCGGCGATGAAGTGACAGCGGCGGACGTCACCGTTGCCATCGACCGTCATCGACGACTCTCCTGCCTGGCACGCGAAACCGGCGGAACGATGGCGGACCGCGTTGATGGAGAACAGCGGATCGATCGCCTCAAAGTGGGCGCGAACGTCTTGAGGGTAGTAGTCCGAACCTTCGCTCTTGTACGCATTGACCCAGACGTACACATGCTTGGGAAGGGCGTCGCGCAGCTGCTGTGCGAAGGGGGCATTCTCCTGAGTGCCGACGATACCAACAGAGAAGCGGACACCCCGCTCGAGTAGGGCTTCGCAGCGGCCCAAGTAGCGCTCCAACGAGACTTGGCTGGGGTGAAATGTTGTCCACAGTGCCAGCGTTTCGAGCTGAGCATCAGCGATCCAGTCGATGGACGCCGACAGGTTCGTCTGAATCGCCACGCGTCGGACATGGGGCAGATGCGAGAGCGAGACCAGTGCCTCGGGGTACCAACGGCGGGTGAGGGCTTCACCCCATGGCGTAAACAGGATCGAGTGGTGATGGCCCGTCGCGGTCTCGACCCACTGCGTGAACGCCTCCAGCCCTGCTCGGTCAGCGTCGAGCTCTGCCCGGTCGGAGCGGTGCTTGGCGAACGGGCAATAGCGGCAGTCGTAGTTGCAGCTCCCCAACGGGCCCCGGTAGAGGATGTACAGGTCGTTCATCGCAGAGCGAATCCCTCCATCCGGCTACGGATGTGTTCTGTGTAGAGCCACGGCCCGATCGCGTCGGCCCAAGCAAGTCCGCGGGCGGTGGGGATGAGGACGTCTGCATGGCGTTGGAGCAGCTCGTGCTCCACCAGGTCCGCGAGCTGCGGGACATCGGACAGGGCGTCCGTCCCAAAGCGCACGCGATACTCGGAGAGCGACAGACCCTCTCGTACGGCGACGGACTGAATCACGAAGCGGCGTCTCTGCTCTTGCACATCCAGCTCGATGCCGTAGTGGGCGTCGGTGAAGGAGGCGGGATCGCGTGCGATCCAGTCGTCGATGATGCCGCGAACGCTCGGCGACCCAACGGCCCAGTCGTCGGAATAGTGGAGCTGCCGTGTGTACGAGCGCGCGCCGCAGCCCAGGCCGACCATGCCGTCATCTTGGCAGGAGTAGCGCGGGCTCTCGGTGTCTTCTGTGTCCCTGCGTTGAAACATGCGCAGGCTGACTTGATCGTAGCCGGCATCGAGCAACCGGTCGCGCGCCGCGTCGTACAGCGCTTCCCGGCCGTCCCGTGCCGCTGTCCCGCGGCGCGCCAGACCGGTGAGCGCACGGACGTACAGCGGGTAGAGGTAGATTTCTTCGGGGGCGTACGACAACGCGTGCTCGAGCGATGCCAAGAACGACTCCACGGTCTGGTTGCTGGCGCCGTAGATCAAGTCGATGTTGAGGACCGGGAACTCGAAGCGGCGTAGGAGATCAAGCGCGTCGCGTGCTTGGGCCTCGGAGGACGGACGACCCATCGCCTTGAGCTCGGCGTCGAAGAAACTCTGCACGCCGATGCTGACCCGGTCCACACCCCAGCGACGCAGGACCTCGAGACGTTCGGGCGTGGTGGTGCGCGGGGAGGTCTCGATACCGATCTGGACATGTTCGTAGGGTCCGGCGATGGCCTGGACCGCGCCGAAGAGCTGCTCGAGCTGCGGGGGTGAGAGCAACGTCGGTGTCCCGCCCCCGAACGCGACCCTGGAGAACGTGGCGCCCCCGAGTGTTTCGTGTACTTGTCGGGCCTGGGCGTGGAGCTGCTGTAGGTACGCGTCGACCCGGTCGGTGTTGGCTCCGACCTGCGTGAACAGGTTGCAGAATCCACACCGCATCTCGCAGAAGGGGACGTGCGCGTACAAGAACAAAGACGAGCGGTCCTCTTTGTCCCACAACGTCTTCAGTGCGCGTGGAGATGTCAGCGGCCGGTATGCGGTCTTGTGCGGATAGCTGTAGGTGTAGCCGACGTAGCGAGGCCCGGTGAGTAGGGTGCGAAGGGAGTCGGTCACCGTTGTGCCTCCAAGAGAAACTCCGCGTACGGCACGTCCCAAACGACCCGATGAGCGAGGCGATGTCCGATGTGCCCATCCTCGCCGTAGGCGGTTCCATGGTCGGAGGTGACGATGCACCAAGTGGTGCCCCGTCGCTTCAGGTACGAGAACAGGGGGGTGAGGGCGTCGTCGACGAATCGCAAGGCCGCGGCGTGCGAGCGGACAGTGTCCTGCGTGGCACCGTCCTCGTAGATACAGTTGGGTTGGTGCATTGCGGCGATGTTGATGAAGAGGAACGCTGGCGTGTCGCGGCAGGTGTCGAGGCGCTTGCAGGCTAGATCAACCTGGCGCTTGGGGCTGTCCTTTGCGGTCACCCCCAGATCTGGGCTCCAGTGAAACTCGTCAAATGGAGCTGTGAGCGTTGCGCCCAGATGTGAGGCAGGATCGAAGAAGCCGGTACCGCCGATCCCGATCGTTCGGTAGCCCGCAGCACCCAGACCCTGGACGATGTCTGGAGCGTCAAACACAGCGGTCGTCTTCGCTGTGCTCTCGCTGCCGGGAAATCGAATGGCAAAACGTCGGCGGTGCGGGCCGGGCTCTTTCGGGGTTGGAAAGAACCCTGCGAAGAATGCGAGGTGTGCCGCGTAGGTGAAGGACGCTGGCGTGTGCCGCTGTTCCCAGCTCGAAATATGAGTGCCGAGGACCGGGAGGCGCCCTGCCGCGAGTTCTTGCGCCGCGATGTCGTAGCGCAACGTATCGAGGGTGAGCAGGACGATGTCGCCGTGGCCGACAAAACCACGAGCGTCGAACGAGTCGGTCAGCATGAGAGCCGTTGCGGAACCTCGGTGATGTCGCGGACTTGGAACGTGGGCCGCGGCGCCTCGTGTGGATAGCACCGGTCCGCCCCGACCCAGCAGGTGCCGAAGCCCGCTGCCTGGGCGCCGGCCACGTCGGCGATCGGATCGTCGCCGACGTGGAGGATGCGTGCGTGTGGGACTCCGATGTCCGTGGCCGCTCGTCGGAACATCGTCGCGGCCGGCTTTCGCGTTCGTGCCTCGGCCGAGACGTACACGCGGACGAAGAACTCCGAGACCCCTGCATTGTCCAGCTTCCTCCGTTGCGCGGCACCTCCGTTGGAGACCACGACAAGCGCGTAGCGCTCGGCAAGCTGACGGAGCGTGCTACAGACCGCGGGGGACGGCCGTACGTGGTTCGGGAGCTCGCGTCGAAACCAGGACCGTGCTGCGCCGGGCGAGGAGAACCGCCCGTGATCGGCCAACCAGCCAAACAGACGGAGGTTGGCCTCGCGATCATCAAGCGCCATCGCTTCGTCGATGAGATCGCAGCTGAGCTCCCGACTGAGCAGTTCGCGCATCGCAATGTTGCGCTGGACGAGCGTGTCGTCGATGTCGAACGAGAGCGCGTCCCACACTGGGCAACGATAGGGGGTGGCCCTGGTCGCTGTCGACCCGAGTCGGGGTGTCGAAGTCGGTGTTATTCGTTCTCAGGCCGGCGACCTCGGCTCTGAGACCCCTCGGCTCTTCAGGCCAACGGGTCGCTTGTGCGGACGCCAGATCGATGCGGTTGCGGTGTTGTCGGGGCCGTCCCGGCACCGCCGGAGAGAAAAACTGGCAACGCAGGAGGTGACACCGCGAGGCGATGGGCGCGCGGCGACGGTTTCCTCACCCAAAAACCCCGCTACGCCGCGTGATCCGCCCCGGAACCCTCTTTTGCGCCTCTGACCCCGGTGGTATACCGCGCTCGATATGGGCGAGAAGATCACGATGAACGACTCCGGGCTCCAGGTGCCCGACCAACCGATCATTCCCTTCATCGAGGGCGACGGAATCGGACCCGACATCTGGGCCTCGGCTGTTCGCGTGTTTGATGCTTCGGTCGAGAAAGCCTACGGCGGCAAGCGCAAGATCGAGTGGAAAGAAGTCCTCGCCGGCGAGAAGGCCTTCAGCGAGACCGGCGAGTGGCTCCCCGCCGCCACCACCGACGCCTTCCGCGAGTTCCTCGTCGGCATCAAGGGCCCGCTGACCACGCCCGTCGGTGGCGGTATCCGCAGCCTCAACGTCGCCCTGCGCCAGCAGCTTGACCTGTACACGTGCCTTCGTCCCGTCCGTTGGTTTGAAGGGGTCCCCAGCCCGGTGAAGCATCCGGAGAAGACCAACATGGTCATCTTCCGCGAGAACACCGAGGACATCTACGCCGGCATCGAGTTCGAGCATGGATCCGAGGACAACACGCGCTTCAAGGCTCTGCTTCAGGAGCACTTCTCGGACCGCTTCGGCAAGATCCGGTTCCCGAACACGGTCGGCCTGGGCATCAAGCCCATCTCGGAAGAGGGCACCAACCGCATCGTCCGCGCCGCGATCAAGTACGCGTTCGACAACAAGCGCGAGAGCCTGACGCTCGTCCACAAGGGGAACATCATGAAGTTCACCGAAGGGGCGTTCCGCGACTGGGGCTACGCGCTGGCCAAGAACGAGTTCGGCGGCCAAGAGCTCGACGGTGGTCCCTGGCAGACGATCGAGAAGGACGGACACAAGATCATCGTCAAGGACGTGATCGCCGACGCCTTCTTGCAGCAGCTTCTGACCCGCCCCGGCGAGTACGACGTCATCGCGACGATGAACCTCAACGGCGACTACATCTCCGACGCGCTCGCGGCTTGCGTGGGCGGCATCGGCATCGCGCCCGGCGGCAACATCAACTACGACACGGGCGTGGCGCTGTTCGAGGCGACCCATGGCACGGCGCCGAAGTACGCCGGCCAGGACAAGGTCAACCCGGGCTCGGTCATCCTCTCCGGTGAGATGATGTTCCGCTTCCTGGGATGGACCGAGGCTGCCGACCTCATCATCAAGGGCATGGACGGCGCCATCGGTGCCAAGACCGTCACCTACGACTTCGAGCGTCAGATGGACGGCGCCACGTTGCGCAAGTGCTCGGAGTTCGGCTCCGACGTCATCTCGCACATGTAAAGGTCTCGGCGTCATGCCGAACAGGGCCCAGCTGGACGCGCACGAGGGAGACCTTGGGCACGGCTGCTGGGCTCGATTCGTTCCTGGGTTCGTCCGCGAGCACGACTCCGTGATGCAGACGCTGCTCGGGACGCTCCCGTTGCGGCAGGAGCCGATCACGATGTTCGGCAAGACCCACCTGACGCCGCGGCTGACCAGCTGGCACGGGGACCCTGAATGCGGGTATCGGTACTCCGGTCGTGGGTTTGAGCCGTCGCCCTGGGTCCCTGTGTTGGCCGAGATTCGTGACCGCCTGTGCGAGAGCACCGGGTACGCGTTCAACAGCGTGCTGGCGAACTTCTATCGCGATGGCGCGGACTCGATGGGGGCTCACGCGGATGATGAACGCGAGCTCGGGCCCACGCGTGACGACATCGGAATCGCTTCGGTCTCGTTGGGTGCACGGCGTCGATTCCTGCTGCGACGCAAAGTGGGCGGCGCGACGACGGAGTACGCGCTGGGTGCAGGCGATCTCTTGGTGATGGGGGGCCGGACCCAGTCGGAGTTCAAGCACTGGGTTCCGCGGACCAAGAAGCCCGTAGGGCCGCGGATGAACCTGACCTACCGGGTGATCCTGCCGCGCTGATCGAGCTGGCACTCAGCCGCCGACGTACTCCTTGCAGTCGTCGTTCTGGCAGAACATCCCGGCCGGGCAGTGGCTGTGCTCGGTGCACTCGGAGCCCGCGTCGCAGAATCCATCGCTACAGATCTGTGCCTCGTCGCACTCATCGTTGAAGGCACAGGACACGTTGGGGACGCACTCGAAGTCGATGCATCCCTGAGCGGGGGCACACTGCTCGTCCTGTGCACAGGCCCGGCCGCCACGGCAGGTGCCGAGCTCGCAGGTCAGGCCATCTGGGCATTCCTGGTCGCTGCCGCAGGGGTTGCAGCCGGTGATACAGACGCACGCTTCTTGGACGCAGATAGAGCTCCGTGGGCAGTCGAGGTTGACCGCACACTGCGCGCCTGGTCCGAGCGTCGTTTCGCTCTCGTCACCGGACTGCGTAGAGGTGTCCGTTTGGGTTTCTGTGCCGGAACCAGCGTCGCGGGCCAGATCCGTCCGCCCACATGCCAGCAGCAAGAGGATCCCCCAAAGCCCCACAGTCGTGCGCCATCCCGGCATCGGACATCAGTCCGGCACCGAGCCCGAGTCCGTGACAAAAAGTGCGGGCGCCGTATGGGCCGGGTCGTTCAGGGGCTGCAGAGGTCTTCGTCTTCCTCGCCGCCCTCGCAACCAGAGAGCTCGGGGAACGAACAGACCCCATCGGGGCACGAGTTCACGATCTCACCGGTTCGCAGGAAACGATCGAGCTGCTCATCGGCGGATGGCAAGCCTCGTAGCCCACCGTGGGGATCGGTGCACAGCCGCATCGGGACCGGGCAGGCGGGCTCGGGCGGGAGTCCGAAATCGTACTCGATGTACGCGATGCCCTCGGCATCGTCGGCGGTCTCCAAGCCGAACACCTCCCGTACGCCAGACTCCACGTGCGGGGCACCGAGCGAGCGGGCCTGAAAGTGGGCCGACGCCGTAGAGACGGAGTGGTCGCCGACGGCGGCTCGCATCATCAGCTCGTGAACCGGCGAGCCCTCGAACGGGTCGTCGCGTAGGTGGGGCAGAAAGCCGACGGGCTCGGAGCGGTCCCAGAAGTTTTGGGTCAACGAGAGCGCCATTTGGACATCGCGGGGGTCTTCGTAGGTGTTGTTCGCGATGGCAAAGAACGGGTCGAACTGGCGGCTGCGGGTCAGGAGGGTGACGAACGGAGCGCCCATCACGTCGGCAGCCCCGCGCGTCACGTCCGTGGACAGCGCCATGTAGACGGTCCCCAGGATGCCGCCGAGGCTGATGCCGTAGTAGTAGTTTTGGGACGCGTCCAACAGCGGCGCGTAGCTCTCATCCGTCGCGATCGTGCCCGTGACCACCCGGTTGAGGACGAGCGCATTGATGACGGCCTGCTGCGTGCGAGCGAACTGACCCTCGTATTCGTGGATGCGGCCGCTGTCGAAGATCACGCCGAGGAACGCCTCGTCAGGGGCGGACAACCCGATCCAGTCCGTCGAGTACATCGCGTACCCGTACGTGTCCATGAAGTCCATGAGGTGGTCGCGCTCAACCTCGTTGCGTTCGTTGAGCAGGCCGTGGCCGAACTGAAGCAATGCCGCCGGGTTTTCTTCGGTGGCCGAGGCCGGGATGAGCATCGTGAAGCGGAAGTCGGCGGTGCCGTTGGCCTCGGGGAGCCCATCGTTGCCGAGGTTGAGAACCGAGACTGGGCCGGGCACGTCGAGGAACAGAGGAACTGAGAAGCGGCCCTCGATGTGATAGGCGATGCGAGGGTCGAAGTCTGTGGTGACTTCGATCAGCTCGAAGCCTGGCGAGTCACCGACCTCGGCGAGCGCGACGTCGCGCATGTGCACGAGTTGTTCGGTGTTGTTGGTATCGCTGGCCGTGCTGAAGTCCCACGCGAGCTGGAGCGTGTCCCGCTCCACGCCCGCGTCGCCCAGACGCGCGAAAATATCGGCGTACAGCGGGCGGCGGTCATCGATGTCCGGGCCTTCGGTGAGATCGCGAAGGGCGGCAAATGCTTCCGAGGCGGGCAGTGGGGCCCCCGCCTCGTCGACGACATTTCGAATGGCGACGATGTAGCGCCGACCCGGTGTCAGCGCCGCAGCGGGACGAACAAACAAGGTCGCGCGGTTGGCATCCTGGACCCGTTCGAGCTCGGTGAAGTGCGGGAGCCGCTCACCGGACTCGGCATCGAGCAGCACCGTCGGGGAATCGGCATCGACCGAGGCCGCAACGTCCGTGATGACCGGCAGACCGGTTTCGGTCGCGCCCGGCATGTGCACCATCATCACCGAGCCCACCGAAAAACCATCGCGCGAGTCCCACGCCGTTCTCATCGGCTTGACGTCGGTCTTGCTCGTGGGCATCTGCGCATCGGAGAGCGCGAGGCGGCGCCCGGTTTCCATGCTGTCGTCGGCGACCGTGAAGACGTTGTTGGGAAACGGGTAGCCGCAGTACTCCGGCACCAGGGGATCGCAATCGAGCTGCGCCCAGTCCACCTCGGGGTCGGGCTCGTCGATGGTCGTTCCGCCCGTGCTTGATGGATCGGTGTCGGTGTCGGTGGCAGTGGTAGTGGGCTCGCCGGTGGTGCCCGATGTCCCGGGACCGGTGGTGCCCGGATCCGTCTCGGATTCGCCCTGAGATGTCCCACCGTCGTCTCCGCACCCGCTTCCAAGAGCCAATGCGCAGCAAACCAAACCCAACAGACGGCGGCGAACGACCATGGTGCGGAGTATACGGGACCTCCACGACGCTTCTCGCGCGGAGCTGACTATTCAGGAGGCCCGCTCGTCGGTCATACTCATGAGTATGGCGGGAGGATGGTTGGTGACCCTGGCGACGCTCGTGGCGAGCGCGCTCGGTGTGCCGCTTGCCGACCTGGAGCCGTCCGCGGCCCCGCCGGGTCAGCCTGCGCTCGATGCTTCCGGAGCCGATCTCGCGGTCCCGACCGAAGAGAGCGCGGAGGATGACGACGGTGCATGGCGCTTCGATCCCGCTCGCTGCGACACCCAATATGAAGTCGATGTGCCACCGCAGCGGCGATGGGTTCGTCACCGAGTGCAGTCCCGCGAGACCATTCCGGACATCGCGTTCCGCCACGGCGTGGCTCCGTGGGAAGTCCGCGGATGGAACGTCCTGGGCGACGAGGTCAATCGCGTCAGACGAGGCGCGCGTCTCAAGATCAAGGCGGCCCGGATCCCACCGCCGCGGGAGAAGATCGAGTACGAGGTCAAGGAGGGCGACAGCTGGGGAAGCATTGCCCATGCGTTCGGTGCGACGGCGCCTGACTTGCGTGCGTACAACTACCCGTACCGCGGTAAGATGGATCCCGGCACGGTGCTCAAGGTTCACGCAGACCCAATTCTCCGCGATTGGATCGCCGCCTCGCCGGGCCCCGATGAACTCGTGCCCCGAGGTGGGGTTGGGGTCGGCTCGCCGGACATGGGCTCGCTGTTGGGCGGGGTCCGCATTCCCGAGGGCGAGGGCTACTGGCTCCGGCTCCCCCGCACCGCCTACGGCACCACACATGCCGTGACCGAGCTACTGACCGCGCTGTCGGACTTTCACGACAAGTCGTCGTGGGCTGGGACGCTGGCGATCGGGGCGATGAGTGGACCCCGCGGGGGCCCGCTGGGACATCACAAGTCACACCAGACCGGGCGTGACATCGACATCCGGTTGCCGCGACGGGAGGGCGTGTCTCGCTACGCCGAACTCAAGGTGAGACGGGTGGACTGGGCCGCCGCGTGGTCGTTCGTGCAGGCGCTCTCACTCGTCGACGCGCAGGTCATCTTCCTAGACTACAAGCGACAGAAGTATCTGTATCGAGCGGCCAAAGCCGCAGGCGCGGACGAGGGCACCCTGAAGTCGATGCTTCAGTACCCCCGCGGTGCCTATGTCCGCCGCGGCTTGGTCCGTCACTACCCGGGGCACGAAAAACACTTCCATGTCCGGTTCGGGTGCGGCCCATGCGAGGCTTCGTGCACGACAGCAGCGTTGACCGAAGCCGCAAAGGCCAACGCTCCCGCGGACTGATGCAGGGCTGCCTTAGTTCGCAGCGCAGCCGTTGCCAGCTTCGCAGGAGACGGCGCAGTTGGGTGCGCCGCCACAGGTGACGGCGCAGGCGGATCCGCAGTCGACGATCTCGCAGGTGTCGGCGCCCTGGCAGTCGAGCGTGCATCCGCCTTGCGGGCACGACAGGCGGCATGTCTCCGTGTTCGTGCAGACGCTTGCGCAACCCAGCCCACCGCACGAGATGTTGCAGGTGTCGACGTTGATGCACTCGGTCGTGCACCCGCCGAGGTCACAGCTCTGATTGCACGTGCCTTCGTTTTCGCACGAGAGCGTGCAGCCCGGCAGCGAGCACTGCTGATCGACCTCGGCTGTGTTGGTATCCGAGCTGCTCCCATCCGACCCGCTGCCGTCCGCGGAATCGGTCTGCTCCCCGGTGGTCTCGACGATGAGGACGTCGTCCTCGAGGTCGCAGCCGAAGGCGAGGACAAGCGTGAGGCAGTACAGCCGCATCATGGGAGTGTCTCGAGCTGCTTGCGCAGGCGGCCGGCATGAACGGTGTTGGGGTGCGCGTCGAGGAATGCCTCGATCGCACGCTTCTGTGCGTCGGAACGGCCGAGCTTGCGCAGGGCATCGATCCGACCAAGCTCAGCCTCGCGACGGAGCCCGCCTCCCGGGCCTTCGAGGTAGCGATCGAACTGCGCGAGTGCTTTCTTGGCCCGGCCCGATGACAGCTGCAGGCGTCCCAACGAGACTCGGGCGGCGCGTGCTTGAGCGCTTCGAGGATGGTGGCGGACCAGCGCGCTGTACTTCCTGATCGCGCTCGTCGTGTCCTTGGCCGCAAGCGCGTCCTGGGCTGTGCGAAGCAACTCGTCCGCGGAAGGGGTCGGTGCCGCCTTCCGGCGGGGAGTGTCGATGGGGGCCGTAACCTCGGGCTCCTCTTCGGCTTCGAGCGGCTGCTCTTCGAGGGGCTCGGCGACTGGCGGAGCCGGGAGCACGGGCGAGGGGCTGGTGACCCTGGACTCGGCGTGTTTACGGACAGCCTCGTCGCCCTCGTGCGGCGTCTCCACGTCCGGTGCCAGGGACCCTTGTTCCTCCGAGCCCAGCAGTGCTTCGCGCCACGAGGGCGTGACGATCACCAGGACGACTGCAGCTGCGAGCAGGACCGCTGCGACCACCGCGGGACGAATCCACCGAGCGGGAGCGTTTGTCACGACCACCGGCACGGCGTCTGCGTGGGACAGGGCGAGTTCCAGCAACGCATCGTCGCCCATCTCACCGGGCAGAGGCTCGTCGCCCAAGGAGGACCAATCGAAGGAGTCGGGTGCGTTTGTCATCGGACGGCCTCCGGTTGCTGGCTGGGTGCACCGATTTTCTGCTCTCGTCGAACGAGCTTGCGCAGGGTGGCAAGGCCGAGTCGGAGGCGGCCTTTGACGGTGTTGGGGCTGACCTCGGTCAGCTCGGCGACCTCATCGAGGGAGTAGCCGAGGGCGTGGTGCAGGACCAGGGCGCTGCGTTGAGCTTCGGGCAGCTCGCGTAGGTAGGCTTGAAGCCCGCGGGGGAGTTCGTCCGCAAGCGGGGACTCCCAGCCAGAAACGTCCATCGCGTCCTCGACGCCGGCCTCGCTGGCGGTGGAGCGCTTTCGCTCACGCTTGAGGTGACGGAGCGCGGCGCGGGTTGCGATACGGGCCGCCCACCGGTCGAGGGATGCATCGCCGCGGTAGGTGTGACAACTACGCAGCACCTCCAGCAGGGCGTACTGTGCAGCGTCGTCCGCATCGGCAGTCGCGGCTGCCAGCGACCGGGCGACCTTCCGAACTCGCGGCAAGACGCGCCGGGCAATGATGCCCTGAGCCGCTCGGTCACCCTGTGACGCCCGTTTTGCGAGTGCGACGTCGAGCGACTCGACCCTGGCTGGTTCGTCCCGCATCAGCGTTGCCCCGGCGATGCTGGAGCATATCTGTCCCGACGGGGTCGCGTACACATCGCTCTAGTGCTCCGGCCCCGCCGCGACGGGTCAGTCTTTTTTTGCCCTGCCCAGAGCCACCTCGACGCCGGCCGCGATGAGGACGCGGACGCGGTCGGGTTCGTGACGAAAGGTGTTCTCGCCGCTGCGGACCACGATGTCGGCGCGGGTAAGCAGGACATCCAGTCCCACATCGAGGCCCACGCGGACCCGCCGTGCAGCATGGACGCCAAGTCCCGCATAGGCGATGCCACTGGTGAACACTCGAAGCCCGTCGTCGCCTTGTTGAAGCGCTGGGTTGTTCTCCTGAAGCACCCGGGTGACCGGGTCTACGGAGAATGCAGCGCCAGCAGCCACATCGATTCGCGGGGCGAGTGGGAGGCGGGTGCCGAACCCCAGTGTGATCGGGTGACGGCGAATGTCGGCCCGGACGTCTCCCAGCGCAACGGCTTGCGTGGCGACGTAGGCGTAGCGGGCCCAAAGGGCCAACCGAGGGCGGATCTTCCAGGTCACGCGTGCGGCGACAGCGCTCTGCCACGGCATCTGGGCGGAGAAGGTGTTGCCGACGTAGCTCAGACGCAGCCAAACCGGCGCGTCTTCCCGAGCTGGCCAACCCGGGGGCTCGGGTTCCGGCTCCGGTTCTGGCTCCGGCTCCGGTTCGGGTGTCGGCTCGGGTTCGGGCTCGGGCTGGAGCTCGGGCTCGGGCTCGGGCTCGGGCTCGGGCTGGAGCTCGGCCGGGTCGATCGGCTCCATGTCGCGAACCTCGCCAACCTGAAGTGCAAGACCAATGCTCACCGTCACGTTCGCGATGACCTCGGCCGCCATCGCGTCGAGTCCGTCGCCCTCGAGGCGCCTCGTCCAGACCGCGTTCGTGGAGCCCTCAAAGAGATACAGCCGCATGGGAAGCGGCTCGGGGACCAGCCACAGGACGTTGTCGATGTCGCTCGTCTCGAGGAGGGCTTTCGAGCGCGGGCCGAGTTGGGAGATCTCGAACGTCGCCGGGTCGTAGACCTGGAGCTCGAGCTCAACACCAGCCGTCTCGGCATGGGCTTCGAGCGAGGCGGCGACTCGCTCATGGCCCGGCGCGCGCGGGAGCTGAAATCCCACCACGGGCTCGTGCTCGGTCGATGCGACGGGTTCTTGGAGCAGCACGGCTCCGAGAATCGTTCCTGCGATGAGGGCAATCACGCGATGCGTAGGCTACCACCGGTGAGGGGTGGTGCGGGTCGTTGAAGAAAGGCGCGGCCCCTCGGGGAAGGGGCCGCGAATCGGAGAACGGGACGAGTGATGCGATGCGGTCCTAGCCGCAGGTGACAGTACCGTCCGCACCCTCGACACCGAGCGAGCCATCCGAGCAGCTCACGATGCATCCGCCCAACAGGTCGCAGTTGTTCACGGAGCAGCCCCCCGCCGGGCAGTTGACCACGCAGGACGTCGATCCTTCGCAGTCGACATCACATGCCTCAGCCGAGTCGCACTCCACGTTGCACGCGGCATTGGCGGGGCACGCAACGGCACAGTCCGAGGCTCCGGCGCAGTTGACCGCACAGCCGAGGTCGTCGGCGCAGTTCATCTCGCACGTCTCTTCCGCCTCACACAGACACTGGTTGTTGACGTCGCAGGTGCCACCGCCGTCGGTGTCGAAGCCCGTGTCATCGGTATCGAAGCCGCCGCTGGAACTCGACTCGTCGCCGCCTTCGGTGTCGCCGATGTCGGTGTCCGTTCCCGCTTCCGTGTCTGACTCACTGGCCGAGTCGGAGGCCGACTCCGAGGCGGACTCCGATGCGGAGGCGGAGTCGCTGTCGGTTGCGGATGCCGTTGCGCTGTCGGATGCGCCGTCCGTTTCCGATGCAGTGTCCGAGGCGGATGCGCTGTCCGATGCCGACGCGCTCTCGGACGCGGAACTCTCCGTCCCAGCCATGCTGTCGTCATCGTCGGCCGTCCCGATGATGCAAGCGGGAATCAGGCTGAGGGAAGCGAAGAGGGGAGCGAAGCGGAACAGGTTCATGCCCCCCACGTGCGGCGCCGCGGTAAGGCCGGGTCAACGAAACTCGGGGCTCGTCACTCGACTGTGTTGTGGATCAACCGGGCCTATCGCGGGTGAATATTCTTCAGGCGAGGGCGTCGCGGAGGCTTTGAGCTAGGGATGCTCCCGCCTCGCCATCGAGACTTCCTGCGGGCCAGTGGATGCCGAGACCGCGGGCGTCGTCGGGCTTGGGGATGATGTGGAAGTGCACATGGAACACCGCCTGGTGAGCGCGGGCTCCATTGTTCTGAAGGATGTTGTACTCGTCGCAGCCCGACACCTTCATCACCGCCCGAGCGAGCCGGGGGAGCACGCGCCCGATCGCCGCAGCCGCATCGTCGCTGAGCTCGTGCAGCTTCGCCTTTCGCTCCTTGGGAATCACAAGCGTGTGGCCGGTGGAGAGCGGGCCGATGTCGAGGAATGCGAAGACGTGGTCGTCCTCGTAGACCTTGTGGCAGGGGATCTCGCCGCCGAGGATTCTGTCGAAAATCGTGCTCATGGCCGGTGAAGCGAGGATGGCGGAGGGCCGCCGCGTTGTCGAATCCTCCGTTGGTATGCTCGCGGCGGTGAATGAGCGCAGGTTGCTGGTCCTCGCTGCCGTGGGGGCCTCGGTGGTCGCCTACGTGGTCTATGCGCTGCTCTCGAGGAGTGTGGCCGTACCGCCGGAATCCACGCAAGCGCGTGCCGGGGCTGGTGCTGCCGAGGCGCCGGGTCGGCTTCCTGAAACCACGAGCCGTCGCAAGACGCCTTCGAAGAAGGTCGTCGTCCCGGGAAAACGACCCACTCCATCGCGGTCTGGTGGTCCTCCTCCGGCGTTGCCGATGCCGGACATCAGCCTCGACGAGGCGCGCGAAGACTACGGTGACCTCCTCGCCGAACTCGAGCGAGAGTTGCAGCGAAACAAAGAGACCGGCAAGGCGCTCGCCAACAAACATTGGGTCGAGTACTACCGCCGCGGCCACGAGATCATGACTCCTCTGCGTCGCTACCTCAGCGTTGGCGGCGAGGAAGGCAAGTCCGAGGTCGCCGGCATGGACGAAGAGCTCCGAGACATCATGGGCAAGCTCCAAACCGACCCCGCCGACCTCGAAGAAGACCCTGCCGACCTCGAAGAAGACCCCCCCGAACCCTAGCGCCCAAACCACCACCGATGTCTGCGACCACCGGAGGAGCGCCAGCGACGAGCAAGCCCAACCGGGCGCCCAAACCACCACCGATGTCTGCGACCACCGGAGGAGCGCCAGCGACGAGCAAGCCCAACCGGGCGCCCACCAGGGGGTGAAGCGAAGGGGGCTCCGCCCCCGCAGCGAGGGGGACTGTGAAGTCCCCCTCTATGTTAAAACCACTGAGAGAAGCCGACGGCGATGCTGGTCGACAGTGTGGTGTCTCGGTAGCGCCAGCTTGCGGATGCGGCGTTGGCGTCTGCCCCGGCGGGGGCGAGTGGGCGGGCGAGGTTCCAACGCTGCTCGACGCCGAGCTTGGCGTCGAAGGAGATCGTCTCCGTCACGAAGACATGCGTCCCGAGTCCTGCGCCCAGCATCGGGTACCAAGTCCGGGGTCCAACCGCCCGCACACCATCGTCGGCGGCGCGTAGCGTGTTGGATCGGCCCGCCCCGAGGCGAGCGTACGCAAACGGACGGACGTTGCGGTCGCGCGCAAAGAAGACCTGGGCGAACGGGCTGAAGCCGCCACGGATGGTGATCTCTTCGCCTCGAGGTTCGACGGCCCAGTCGAATCGTCCGCCGATCGCGAGCCATTCATTGAGTGCAAAGCTGGCCGACAAACCCCCGGGGATCCGGCGGTAACCGAAGACTCCGGCCTCTTGGTCCCGCAGCCACAGCTCGCCCTGTGCCTGCGGGGTCAGCACGGTTCCTTGCAGGTAGACCGCTTCCAGGTCGAAGGCGATGCGTCCCCGGCTGGCGACATCCCCGGACCCGGGCATGGCAGAGGGCTTGGCCTCGGCGACGGCAGGGCTCAGCAGGAGCGCACATCCGACGATCCGAGCCCAACCACCGCGCACGCCCCATCATAGCGTCACGAGCCGGCGGCAGGGGCGGCAACGATGCATCTCGCGTTCAACACGCGTCTCGAACGCGCTATCACTGCCCAACGCATGGGTGAGATCGACGGATCCTTCTCCGGAGAAACGCTGGATCAAGCGTTCCTACAGATGTTTCGAGCGGCGGAGCCCGACTCCAGCTCGGAGGCCGGAGACCGGCTCGCTTCGGTGCTGACGCCAGAAGATGCACTCGCGATCTTCGACGCCCAGTTGACCAGCCGCCACATCGACTTCGCGGCGCTGGCGATGCGTGAGCGTGGCAAGGGTTACTACACGATCGGTTCGTCCGGGCACGAGGGCAACGCGGTCGTCGCAGAGGCCCTGCGGCCGACCGACCCCGCGCTCCTCCACTACCGATCGGGTGCCTTCTTCCTACGACGTGCGCAGCAGCTCAACTACGCGGGCGCTGCTCACGATGTCCTGCTCGGTGCCGCGGCCGCTCGGGACGAACCGATCTCCGGAGGCCGGCACAAGGTCTTCGGAAGCCGCTCGATGGCCGTGCCACCGCAGACGTCGACCATCGGCTCGCACCTGCCCAAGGCGGTGGGCATGGCGTTCCATCTCAAGCGGGCAGCACGGCTGGGCCTCAACGAGGACATTCCCGCGCGGTCCGTCGTGATGTGCAGCTTCGGGGATGCGTCGGCCAACCACTCGACGGCGACCGGAGCCTTCAACGCAGCCGGATACATCGCGCACCAGAACATCGACCTGCCGTTGCTGTTTGTGTGTGAGGACAACCGGATCGGGATCAGCGTCCGCACGGCCCCCGGCTGGATCTCCCGACGGTTCAGCGCCAAGCCCTACCTCAAGTATTTTCAGGCCGATGGTTGTGACCTGGTCGACGCGCTGAGCACCGCCCGAGAGGCCGCGGATTTTGTTCGGACGACTCGCAAGCCGGCGTTCCTCCACCTCGACGTCGTGCGGCTGTTCGGCCACGCCGGCTCGGACGTGGCGCTGGCGTACCGGACCGTCGAAGAACTCCGGGCCGAGCTCGCACGCGACCCTGTTGCCAGCACCGCAACGCTGCTGCTCGATGCGGGCGTTCTTCATCGAGACGAGCTGCTCGAGCGCTATGAAGCCAAACGCACCGAGGTGATGGCCTTGGCCGAAGACTCGATGGCTCGTGAGGGCATCCGAGACGCCGAGGAAGTCATGAGGCCCATCAGCCCGCGCACGCCACAGATGGTCTCGGTCGAGGTTGGCCGCAAGGCAGAACCCGAGTCGCGCCGCGAGTTCTGGGGACCGCGCCTTCCAGAGCAAGGCGGGCCGCTGGCGCTCTCCGGCCACATCAACCGCTGTCTCGGCGATGTCCTCGTGAAGTATCCCGAGGTCGCGATGTTTGGCGAAGACGTCGCAAAGAAGGGGGGTGTCTACGGCGTGACACGTGGCTTGCTGAAGCGGGCAGGGGGCGTTCGCGTCTACGACACGCTCCTGGACGAGCAGACGATTCTTGGACTCGCGATCGGTGCCGCACAGGTTGGCTGCATTCCGATCCCCGAGATCCAGTACCTCGCGTACCTGCACACGGCCGAGGACCAGCTTCGAGGCGAAGCCGCGTCGCTCCAGTTCTTCAGCCAGGCACAGTTTCGCAACCCGATGGTCGTGCGAATCGCGGGCTACGCCTATCAGGCCGGGTTCGGTGGGCACTTCCACAACGACAACTCGATCGCGCTGTTCCGAGACATCCCCGGGATCATCATCGCCTCCCCAAGCAACGGGCCCGACGCCGCGGCCATGATGCGGACCTGTGTTGCGTCAGCGCGGGTCGACGGCTCCGTGTCGGTCTTTCTCGAACCGATCGCGCTGTACCACACGCGCGACCTCCACGAAGAGGGCGATGGCCTGTACGCCGCGCCCTACGAACCCGACGGAGCGGAGGTTCCGCTTGGAGAGGGCAAGACGTACGGGAGCGGTGAGGACCTCACGCTGGTCAGCTTCGCAAACGGGGTTCGCATGTCTCGAAGGGTCATGCGGAGACTCGAGGCTCAGGGGATTCGTGCGCGTGTCCTCGACCTGCGCTGGATCGCCCCGCTTCCGGCCGAAGACCTGCTGCGAGAGGCGAAGGCGACCGGAAGGGTGCTGGTCGTGGACGAGACCCGGCGCAGTGGCGGTGTGTCCGAGGGAGTGTTCGCCGCGCTCATCGACATGGGCTTCAAGGGCGCCATGTCGCGGGTCGCGGCCGAGGACACCTTCATTCCTCTGGGCCCGGCGGCCGACCTCGTACTCGTCACCGAGGACGACATCGAGGCCGCTGCGCTCGAGCTGATGTCGCGCGACTGAAGCTCCCGTCATTCACGCGGTGCCCGGGGCCGCCAGGCAAGCTATCCTTGCGGACGTGGAGCACTCCGAGCCGCAACCGGGTGCGCCCACACCGATGGACCCGAGTCGTGCGGAGCCGTCGGTCGCCGAAGCCGCGGTGCCTCCGGTCGGGAAACTCGCCAAGTACGGTCGCCTGCTGTGGTGGCTGCACTCGGTGTACGCCCTCGGCCTGGGCGTTGGCGTGCTGATGTTTGCCCGCAAGGGCTTCGGTCATGCGCGGTGGTTGGCGATCTCGCTGGGCACCCTGTGGATCATCCTCTTGGTGTTCTTCCGATGGTTCGGAGGGCGCCGGGGTGCGCCAGAGCAGCGCAACGCCAAGATCAAGTTCTACGTGATGACCTACGTCCTGAAGAACCTCTATCAGGGCATGCTGTTCTTCCTCCTGCCGTTCTACTGGCGGTCCGCGGTCTATGGCGCATCCAGCCAATGGTTCGTGGTGGTGCTGGGTGTGTGTGCGCTGCTGTCCACGCTCGACGTCGTGTTCGACCAGGTACTCATGCGGTTCAAGATCGCCGCGTCGGTCTTCTACTTCCTCACCCTGTTTTGCTGCCTCAACCTGGTCATCCCGGCCATGTTTCCCAACACGCGCAGCCTGGTGACGCTGGTGGCCGCGGCGGTCATCTCGGCGCTCGCGTTTTGGACCATGCACATCCCGTTTCGGTTCCTGGGTCGCCCGGCCGTCGTCGCGCTGCTGGTGATCTGGAGTGCGGGGTCGTTGGTGGGTGCCTACTACGGCCGCTCCTATGTTCCGCCCGTTGCGATGCATGTTGCCTCCGGGGCGGTCGGCCCAGAGCTGCTCGACGATGGCCGTCTGTCGATCGAAGCCACGCGTATGCACCACGCGTTGATCGAGGACACGCTGCACGCGGTCACCGATGTGTCCATCCCCGGTGGCAAGGGGGACACGCTCACTCACGTCTGGAGGAAGGATGGGGAGGTCGTGCACCGGTTTGACGATGTCGACGTGGAGCCTGCCGGGACCGTCGGGCAGGTTCGGTTGTCCTCGTCGTTGGGGGCGGATTGGTGCCCCGAAGATCGCGTGGGGCAGTGGTGGGTCGACGTGGAGACCACAGACGGCCAGCTCGTCGGGCGCGTCGCGTTCGAAGTCACGCCGTGATCGACGGCGAAGTCCCCGTACGGGCACGCGGCCTGCGTAGACTGCATCGATGACCTGTCGTTCGACGATCGCTTGGCTCGGGCTCCTGAGCGCGTGCGCTCAGCCGGGAGCCAGTCCGACCGAGAACGCGACGAGCCCAGAGATGACCCCGCCGGTCACCCGCCCGCGCCTGGATGCAACGCAAGCCCTTGGCACCGTTGCATTCGGCTCGTGCCTCGACCAGTCCCGCCCGCACCCCATCCTGGGCGATGTCGTGGCGGTTCAGCCCGACCTGGTCGTGATGCTCGGGGACAACATCTACGCGGATGCTGGCAGCGAGTCGGATCTCGAGCGCGCCTACGCGGGTCTTGGGGAGAGCCCGGGGTTCCAACGCATGAGCGCGGCGGCTCCAATCCTGGCGGTGTGGGACGACCACGACTACGGACGCAACGATGTGGGCAAGGAGTTCGAGCTCAAGGAGGCGTCCAAGCGCATCATGTTGGACTTCTTCGCGGAGCCCCCGGACTCTCAGAGACGACGGCGCCCGGGCAACTACGATGCGGTCGTCGTTGGGCCTGCGGGCCAACGGGTCCAGCTGTTGCTCCTCGACACGCGCTGGTTCCGTGACCCTCTTCGGGCCGGCGGGTCGAGTCGAAGGTATGTTCCGCATGAGGAGAGCGGGCCCACCGTGCTGGGCGAGGCACAGTGGACCTGGCTTGAAGCACAACTGAGGGTTCCAGCCGACCTGCGGTTCCTCGTGACAAGCATCCAACTCGAAGTGGACGAGCATCCGTTTGAGAGTTGGGGGCTGTTCCCGGCCGAGCGCAAACGGATGTTTGAGCTGATCGCGTCGACCCAGGCTGGTGGGGTTGTCGTCGTCAGCGGCGATCGCCACCGGGGCGAGCTTTCCTGTGCGTTCGATCCGGCGATTGGCTACCCGCTGCTCGAGCTCACCGCGAGTGCGCTCAACCGGCCCAACTACAACCTCGAGGAAAATCGATTTCGACGTCCGGGCTCTCCGTTGGTCGGCGACGAAAACTTCGGGGTTGTGAAGATCGACTGGTCGTCGAGAACGCTCACCGTCGCGTTGCACGGGATCGGTGGCGTTGTGCACCTCACCTCGGAGGTTTCCTTGGACGCCCTGCAGCCAGGTCGTGGTCGCTCGGGCGTTGCGGACTGCCAGACGCTGACCGACCAATAAACAAACACCTCGGATGCCGGCGAAGGGTGCGCGGCGTCGACGAGGTGCGTTGTCGGTGTCTTGGCGCTGAGCTAGATCCCGGCGAGGGGATCGCGAGAGTCACTGACGTCGACCTTGCGACCGTCGTCTTTCTTCTTGCCGTTGTTGTGGGGTCGCTTCTTCCCGCTGTGGTTTCCGGTGCGCTTTGGAGCGGGGGTGCCCTCCGGGATCTTGGTCCCTGGCGTTCGGTCTGCGTTGCCGCCCTTGGCAGCCTGGGGCTCTTGCGTGTCCTCGGGTACCGAGCTGGCACCGATGACCTTGGCTTCACCTGCGGGTTCGGGCGCGGGCGCCGGCTTGGCCTGCTGGGTCATGTACCAGTAGCCTCCACCCCCGGCTGCAAGCAGCGCGACGGCAGCGACGGCGAGCAGGCCGCCATTGCCTTTGGGCTTGAAGTCGTCATCGCCGTACTCCTCCATCTGCGCCATCACGGGCGGGGCCGCGGCGGGGGCGACCATGGCAGGAGCCATGACCGGAGCTGCGAACGGGTCCGCCGAGGCAAAAGCCTGAGCCGCAGGTGCCTCCGCCGCAGCGGCGTCGCCATCATCCGCGGCGGACTCGAGCGCCTCGTACAGCGTCGCAATCTCCTCTTGGATTTGCGGCGGAACGGGTTCGCCGGCCGCTTCGTGTTGGGCCTTTTGCGCCTCGAGAGTCTCGAGTCGGGCAAGGGACTGTTCGATCCACGCCTCGTCGGTCATTCGTCTGGGTTCCGTTCGTTGGGGGCACTAGCACCCGTCCGCCGAACTATACCGGACAGGCTCGGGTTCGCGCAGCCTCTCGGCGCGCGCTGGCCGAACGGCGCTAGGGTTGGTATTTCGGCATCTATGGGAGAAGAGGCGGCACCTTCTGACACGAAGCCCGAGGCGGACGCGGTCCCCGCGGCCGATACGGGCACCAAATCGCCGCCTGCTGAGGCCAAGCGGCGCGGAAGTCGGTGGTGGTACCTGCTGCTCGTCGTGCTCGTGGTCGAGTTCTATGTCTACGGGCGGCAAGGAGAGATCCAGGTCTGCGTTGGCAAGCAGGGACAACACGACTTCGCCTTGCTCGGTCAGGAGCGCGACGACTCGAACCGCTGGAGGTTCCCGCGATGCGAAGCGCGGGAGAACCTCGGCCTCCGCTCGAACTTCGACGAGCTCGTCGAGGACGCCGCCAAGAGTGCATGCCGTGGGCAAACGATGCTGCGCAACCGCGGGGAAGGTCCGGCATGCGTGGCACAGGAGGACGGTTGGCAGCGGCAGGTGGACACGTCGTTCATCCCTCCGTGGGATCATCGTTACTACGAGCACTTGCTGTGGTTCCTGTTCTGAGGTGCCGGGTCGAGTACGCAGGGGCGACGTCCGCATTCACACGTCGTCTCCTCGAGCCCTGATGCTTCGCCTGTGAGCCCACGCCCCGCTGGAGCGGGGCCGCTGCGGATACCCATGTGACATCGCCGTGGATCGACGGTTCGTCGGTCGGGTGGCATCCTGCGGACAACCCGTGGATTCGTCCCCCGATTCACGCTCGCACCCCCCGACCGACGCTCCGCCGGTGCACACGTTTGTGCCGGGCGAGAAGATCGGCCGCTACGTGCTGCTCGAAGAAGTGGGACAGGGCGGGATGGGCGTCGTGTTCGCGGCGTTCGACCCGCAGCTCAACCGGAAGATCGCGCTGAAGATTCTTCGCGCGCAGCAGGCTGAGCCCGACCACAAACGACAGCTCCGCGCTCGGTTGTTCCGCGAAGCCCAGGCCATCGCGAAGCTCTCGCACCCCAACGTCATCACGGTCTTCGATGTCGGCAACGTTGGGGCTTCTGTGTTTGTGGGCATGGAGTTTGTCGAGGGGGTCACCTTGACCGACTACCTGGCGACCCCGCGTTCGCTGGAGTCGATTCTCGATGCGTTTGCCCAGGCCGGCCGAGGCCTGAGCGCTGCTCACCAAGCCGGGCTCGTGCACCGAGACTTCAAGCCCGACAACGTGCTGATGGGGTTCGATGGCATCGCACGCGTCTCCGACTTTGGCCTCGCGCGAAGCGACCCCAGTCTCGTCGTCGAAGAGGATGATTCGGATGACCTCGACTCCCTTCCCCCTCAGCACGTCGACGATGTGGACCTGCTGTCCTCCCCCATGACACAGGCGGGGGCGGTCGTTGGCACGCCTCGGTATATGGCGCCCGAGCAGCACGCCGGTGCACCGCCTGATCCTCGAAGCGATCAGTTCGCGTTCTGCGTCGCGCTGTATCAAGCGCTCTACCGACAGGACCCCTACGTCGCGCATTCCATGGAGCGCTTGGTCCACGCCAAGCAGGAAGGCCGGATCACGGAGCCCCCCGATGGCATGCCGATCCCCGGGCGTATCGAGCAGCTCATCTGGCGAGGGCTCGCTCCCGATCCGCGCCGGCGCTACGCGACGATGGAAGCGTTGCTGGAGGACCTCCGGGACATCCCGGCTGTCGCAGGTCGCCCCGTGCTGCGCTGGGTTGTGGGACTGGGACTGTCTTCGGCGGCGCTGGGCATCGCAGCACTACAGTCGGGTGGTGCGACGCGGGCCCCCTGTGATGATGGCGCGAGTCGCTGGGGGGAGACCTGGAACCCGACCCGGAAAGAAACCGTCCGAGCGGCGTTTGCCACCGTCGACCCCGGAACGAGCGCCGTATCGTGGCAGGCCGTCGAACGGGGCCTCGATGACTACGGTGACGCCTTTACGCAGCAGTATGCGGATGCGTGCGTCTCGGTCAAAGCGGCTCGCCCCGCCGATGACATGTTCTTCCGGCTGCGCCAATCCTGCCTCATGGAACGGCGGGACTTTGCCGCTTCGCTCGTCGACCTGCTGGAGGACCCCGATGACGCACTCGTCCGCGCCGCGCCCCAGGCCGTTGCGGAGCTTCCTGGGATGGCGCGGTGCTCTGAGATCTCCGGGCTGATTGCGCGCGGCATGCCGACGCAGGTGGAGGGGGAACTCGTTGCAACGCAGTTCCGCGGCGCGCTGATGCAGAGCAGAGTCCTCGGGCTTGCCGGACAGTTCGGTGCTGCACAGGCACGGGCAACCGAGGCGCTCGACCAGGCACAGACGCTTGGCTTCGGAGAGTTCGTCGCCGAGGCCCACCTCGTGCTCGGCCGAGCCCTCGCCCAAGGCGGACGATACGCCGACGCGGAGCAACACCTTCGAGAAGCCGTGTTCGGCGGTACTCGGTCCGCGCACGACGAAGCTGCAGCGGAAGCGGCGATCGCCTTGGTGGAAGTCGTGGGTGTTCGGCTCGATCGTCACGCGGAGGCGAGCTTGTGGGAGGCGCAAGCAGGCGCGCTCCTCGACCGGATCGCGGAGCAAGGCATCTTGCGAGCCCGGCTCGAAAACCGCGCCGGACGTCTTGATGCGCGGCGCGGAGACCATGCCGCTGCTCGGACACATTTTGCCGCCGCCCTTTCTTTGCGAAGTCAGGTCCAAGGACCCGAGGACCCCGGGCGCGCTGCGTGGCTCATCGATCTGGGGAAGGTTGCCTTGGCGCAGGGGGAGTTCGACGAAGCGGTCGAGAGCTTCGACCGGGCGCTGGCACTCGCAGAAGCGACATTGACCGCTTCGCATCCGGCGCGGGCCGCATCGCTGGCAGCCCTTGGGCGCGTGCACCTGCGGCGCGAAGAGTACGGTCCGGCCCGCGAGGCGTTGCTCGAGGCCAAGTCGGGGCTCGAAGGGTCCCTGGGCGCGGAGCACCCGCGGACCGCGATGGTGTTGTTGGGGTTGGCGAACGCGGATGAGGGCCTGGGAAACGCGGCTGCAGCTGAGGCCGGGTATGCACGTGCCGCCGACCTGCTCGGCTCGACGCTCGGCCGGGAACACGTCGCTTATCGCCGCGCGTTGTTGGGACGATCCCGGAGTGCACGCTTCAGCGACCAGTTGGAGGACGCGGTCGGATGGCTGGCGCGAGCCTGCGGTGGCCCGGCGGTCCCAGCTTCGATTCGGGGCGCCTGCCTCCTGGAACGAGCCGAGTTCGATTTCGCCGCCGAACGGTTCGACGATGCCGCGAGCGGGTTCACGAACGCAGCAGCGCGCTTCGAAACGGGGGCACTCGCGGACCCCCGTCGGCGGGCCGAGGCGCTGTTGGGGGTGGCGCGGAGCCAACGAGCGCTCGGCCGAAACGACGAAGCCGCCCGGGCGCTTGCGAGCGCTCGAGCGGCTGTGCAGCAGGTGAAGGGCTATGTGCCCAACATCCGGGCGGACGTGGACCGGTTCTCGACGCGGCTGGGCTCGGTCGTCGTCTCGACGCTCGACGAGTAGGCCGGGGCGAGGGGGCGGCGCTAGAAACGACCGGACAGCGAGAACCCGCTGTAGTTGCGACCAAAGCTGGGCGCGGCCGTGAGGGTTTCGGCGGGGCGGAGCGCGGTTTCGCGGTTGGCCTTGTTGCGCCGCTTCACGCCGATGACGATCAGCGCGGCGGCGCCACCGAGCAGCAGCGGCGCGAGAACGGCACCCGAGATGAGCACCGCATTGGCGCGGTCCCCATCTTCGTTGGCCTCGTTGATGTCGCTTGTGGCCAGCGCCTCGACCCCCGGGTCACCGTTGGCGTTCGTCTTGGCCTCCTGCGCGTTGTTATAGTTGGTCTCCGCGGTGTTCCCCAGCGCGCTGCCGACCGGGATCATGATCGCCGCGCCAACGCCCAGGACGCCGAGTCCGACGCCCCCGATGATCAATCCGAGTCCTTCTGTGGAGCTGCCCTGCCGAATGATGACCGTCTCCTTGGGTTCGTCCTTGTCACCAACGCCGCCGGGGTCCGTGACCGGCACGACGTCCGGCGTCTTGTCGTCGAGCAACGCCTTTTCGTACATCTGATCCAGCTTGGTGGCGCTGGTCTGAATCTCGGCGATCACCGCGACGCTGTCGCCGTGCACCGCCTGAAAGTCCTTGTAGTACTCTTGGAGGGTCGACTTGCCCTGCTCCAGCTGGGCGATGTCACGCTTGCCGTTCGCATCGACGATGCCCTCGAACGCCTGCATGTGGGCGTCGAGGATGTTGAGGATCAGGCTCTCGCGAATGGCCTTGTTGTCCGCCGACTCCTCGATGAGGTTCAGAAGGCGCGAGAAGACCTCCGCGGCCCGCTTGTACTCCTTCTGCTCCATGTCCTCTTGACCCTCTGCGTACAGTCGCCCGATCTCCTCTTGGCTCGGAGCTGCGAAGGCGATCGACGGAACCGAAGTGCCGATGAGGGCAGAGGCCACGACCAGCGCGCCCAGGCGCTGCTGAAGGCGCCGGACCAGAAGGCGGTCAGCGACACGGGAGTGGGCGGGGGTTGCCATGGCGTGGAGTCTCACCAAACTGACGCAACACGTCAAACAAACACCTTCTCCACGGCCGTGTGATCAACTGGACAGTCGGGCAGCGGCCGCGGGATCGACGAGGCAGAGCTGCTCGAAGGCCTCATTCGCGCCCTCGTGCTTGGCCCCGGCCTTGTTTACAGCGCGGATACTCCGCACCAGGCCCTCCAGGCAGCGAGAGGCGAGGTCCGGCTCCCACGACAGGAAACCACGGGCGGTCATTTCGCGTTCGAGCCCCGCAAACATGCCCCGTGCCAACTTGGGTTGCCCCGTGGCCAGGCAGATCTCCGCCAGGATGAGCTGACGAACGAACCGTGACCGCGGCGTCGGGGCTTCGTCGATGCGGACCCGGGCGAGTTTGATGGCGTCGCCGGGCTTGGCCGCCATCTGACCCCGGACATCGGCCATTGCGGCCTTGTCCTCGCTGTCGCCTCCGCCTCCCTCTCCACCTTCAGACGGTGTGAGCGTGGCCAGCCAGGTCTTCGTTTGGTCGTCTGCGAGGGGGCTGCCATCACCGGCGGTGTAGTCAGCGAGTTCCGGCATGCGCCGCAGCAGTGTTGAAACCTCGCCGGCGAGCGCGGCCCGAGCCGGTGCGTACGCCTCTCCGAGGCCTTCGAGCGCCTGGTCGGTCATACGGTTGAGGTCGAGGCAGAACCGAAACTGAGACAGCGCGGATTCGGTTTCCTCTAGAAGTGCCTTCCACTTGGCGTTGGCGGCGATGGTCTCGAACTGCTTGCGACGGTTGGCGGGCAGCGGTGGGATCTGCGTCTTGCCGCCCGCGTCTGCTGGGGGTGCCTTGAGAAGATGGAGCCACAGCCCCGCGCGCACCAGCCGGTAAGCCGTGGGGGAGCTGGGTTCGGCCCGGCGGAGAAGCCCGCCGGCTTTGACCAAGCTTCGTCCGGTTTCGAGTAGAAATTTGCTCACCTCCTCCGCGCTGCCGACGTCCGCGGTGCTCTCTGGCATGGCGGCGGAGATCCGGGCGGCCGGAGCGGCGGCCGGTGTCGCAGCAGGTTGGGGGGCTGCGGCGGGCTGTGGCTTGGGCTGGGGTTTGGGCGGTGCCTTGGGCTGCGGCTTGGGGACAGCCATGAGCATCCGCGTCATCCGATCCGTCATCGGCGACGTGGGAGGCGCGTGATCCTCGAGCCGGTCACGCATCGTGCTGGACAGCGCCTTGACGACCTTCTCGAGCAGGACGACCGTGTCGCGATCGGTGGCCTGGAGCTTCTCGAGCGCCAACGCCGGCTCGACCTGGTCCATGAGCCAACCAACCGCGTTCCCGCGGCCACGAGGTCGCGTCGGGAACACACCTTCGTGGTGTCGCTCGAGGAGCTGCTCGAGGACCGTCAGTCCCAAGGGCAGCTCCTTGAGTCCGCGCTCCTTGTAGCGGGCGAAGGCGAAGTACGAGCCCATGAGCAGGTCCTTCGCCTTGGTCTTGAGGATGTCGCCCGCGAGCTGTTCGACCTTCTTCCAATCGGGATCCCCGCCGGTTGGGGTCTCGAGCTGCGAGATTTCGGCTCTCACCTCGGCATAGGCTTCGTCGTAGCGCGCATCCTCACCGCATGGCGCACCTTCGGAGATCGGTGCGGACCAAGCCTCGGCTTCGCCTCTGACGGCCTCGAGGGGGTCGGCGGCGGGGGTGTCCGCGGGGGCAGGTGATGGTGGGGCTGCCTCGGCAGAGACAGGGGCTGGGGGCGAGGGTGTTGGTTCGGCCGCCGGTTGCGAAGGAGCGCTCGGAGCGGGCGCGGTCGGGGCGGGAACGACGGCTGCTGGGGGCTCGGGGGCGGCGCTCGGCTCCGGTGGTGCATCCGGGAGCTTGAGCTTGATGCGGGTGAGCGCAGCTTCAACGCCGCCCATCGCGGGCGCATGGTCTTCGAGCTTGTCCCGACTCTTCGCACCCAGTGTCTTCCACAGCGAATCGACCAGGTCGATCGCTCGCCGGTCGGAGGGCTGCAGCGGCATGGCCGGGAGCGCCGCCTCGAGTCGGTCGGTCAACCATCCGAGCGCGTTGCCGCGGCCCCGAAGGCGCCGCGCGGGCGGAAACATCGTGTCCCAGTAGGTCTCGAACAGGCCGTCGAGTGTCGCAAGCCCCACGGCGAGGCCCGTCGCTCCCTCGGTCTTCATCACCGCATAGCTGAAGTAGCTGGCGACCAACAGGTCCTTGCTGCCGGTCTTCAACAGGGCATGCGTCGCCTTGGCGACATCCTCCCACTCGACCTCGCCCCCGGTGGGGGAGTCGAGGGACGCCATCTGCGATCGGATCTCCTCGTACCGAGGATCTTGAGATGCGTTTTGCCCAGCGGGCTCGGCGTCGGAGATGGGTGCGAGGAGTTCGCTGGCGCGGGACTGGACGTCTTCGGCGAGGGCCATGGCGGGAGCAGTCGTTGAGGAGCTAGGAGTCAAAAACGAAGAAGCCGCAGCCCCGAATCCATCTGAGGTTCGAGACTACGGCTGCGCTGGCGGTGCGGGGGCAAGTTGCCGCCCGCGGGTGGCCTACCGTCAGGGGTCTTGTCAGGTCTTGTCGAGCTTGCCGACGAGCGACAGGGTGAAGGATGCACCCATGTACTTGAAGTGCGGGCGCACCTTCATGTCGACCTTGTACCAACCGGCCTGCCCGGGGACGTCATCAACGGTGATCTTCGCGGCGCGAAGTGGCTTGCGGGAACGAACGGCCGGGGCCGGGTTCTCCATATCGGCGACGTACTGACGGATCCAGTTGTTGAGCTCGCGCTCCAGGTCGCCGCGCTCTTTCCACGTTCCGATCTGCTCGCGCTGCATCACCTTGAGGTAGTGCGACAGCCGGGTGGTCACGAACATGTAGGGCAGCTGGGTGCCCAGGCGGTAGTTCAGCTCGTCGGCTTTGCCCTCTTCGGTGTCCGCGAAGATTTTCGCCTTCTGGCAGGAGTTTGCCGAGAAGAACGATGCGTTGTTCGAGTCCTTGCGGAACGTGAGGCCGATGAAGCCCTCTTCGGACAGCTCGTACTCGCGACGCTCGGTCAGCTGAATTTCGGTGGGGATCTTGGTCTGGATCTCCCCCATCGCCTTGTACTGGTGGAGCGGAAGGTCTTCGACCGCACCGCCTGCTTGCGGACCGATGATGTTCGGACACCAGCGGTACTTCGCGAACGAGTCCGCGACGCGGGTGGCAAGGGTGACCGAGGCGGGTCCCCACAGGTAGTTGTCATGCTCCCCGATGGAGTCCTCGGAGAAGTTGAACGACTTCACCGGGATGGTGTCCTGGCCGTACGGCAGACGCAGCAGGAAGCGCGGCATGCACAGACCCACGTAGCGGGCGTCCTCGGACTCGCGGAACGAGTGCCAGCGAGCATACTGCGGACCCTCGAACAGGGACTTGAGGTCCTTGAGCTTGGGCAGCGGCTCGAACGTCTCTTCCCCGAAGAACTCGGGGCCGGAGTTGGCCAGGAACGGCGCGTGCGACATCGCAGCCACGGACGCACAGCTCGTCAGGAGCTGCATGTCTTGGGGGCCAGGGCCGACGTCGAAGTTGGCGACCATCAGCCCGAAGGGCTTGCCACCGAAGGTGCCGTACTCGGCCGAGTAGACCGTGCGGTACAGGCCCGACTTGGGGATCTCCGGAGAGTCCTCGAAGTCGTCCATGAGGTCTTGCTTCGAGCAGTTCAGCACCTCGAGGCGAACGTTCTCGCGGAAGTTGAACTCGTCCACCATGTACTTGAGGCCGCGCCATGCGGACTCGAGCTGCTGGAACTTGTCGTTGTGCAGGATCTCGTTGATCTGGCCGCTGAGTCGCTCATCGATCTCGGCGATCATCGAGTCGACGGCTGCCTTGTCGATGCGGCTGAACTTGCCGGAGTTCGCGATCGCCTCAGCGATGAACGCCGTGACCCCCTGCTTCGCGATGTCGTAGGTCTCTTGACCCGGTGTGACCTTGGCTTCACTCAGCAGTTCGCTGAGGAGTGAGCCTCCGGCTTCGGTCGTTTCCGCCGCGCCGCCTTCTTGTGCTTGTTCTTCGGACATCTTGCTTTCCAATCTTCAGAAGTGACCCAAAAAGGCGGGGTCAGCCCTCGCCGCCGTCTTTGTTGAGGCCGAGCTCGGCCATCAATGCGTCGCGCTGCTCGGGGCTCTCGAGCATGGCGGCGAGCTTCTTGCGGAAGGTCGGCACGTTGCCCATCGGGGACTTGAGCGCTGTGAGCGAGTTACGCAGGTCCATGAGCTTTTGAAGCTCGGGGACCTGCTCCAGCACGCCTTCGGGGGTGAAGTCCTTGAGCGTCTTGAACTTGAGGCTGGCGGACATCTCCGAGCCTTCTTCGCCGGAGAGCTTGTCGGCAACGTTGATGTCGATGCCGAGGCCGTGCTTCTCCATGACCTCGTTGAAGTTGTCCTTGTCGATGTTGATCGGCTTGCGATCCTCGAGCTGCCGATCATCGGCACGGCCGGTGTAATCCCCGATCGCGAGGACCTTTAGAGGAAGTTCGACTTCCTCCGCTCCGTCGACTGCGGGTTTATAGACGATGTTGACACGCTCTTTGGGCGCAACAGATCCTTCTTTCGCCATGACTCTTCGCTACCTTGCTTCCTAGGGGTTGAACTCGACGATGCGCACGCTAACACAGCGTGCGGAGTGAAAAAATGACAACGGGGTTCCACGGTCAGGTGCAGGCCCGGTGGCCTGGAGCCTTGGGTCCGTGGATTGAGGGGAGGTCAGGGTTGAACGAGGGCCGACAACAACCCGGCCGCGGTGGGTGCGGGGGGCTCGAGGGCCTGACGTTGGGTGGAGCCGAGCGCGTTGCGTCCGGCTTCGATTGCAGCGGCCGACGTGGTGCGGGTCGGCCAAAGCCGGTCTGCCGAGGCGGACGGATCGGCGAAGTAGTGCAGGAGCCCCAGCGGAGGGGCACCGAGGCACAGAAGGAGTCTGGAGTCCTCGCTGGACGCATCGGTCCAGAAGAACGACGGGGGCGCAGCATTCCATCCGAGCAAGCTCTCGGCCAAGCACAGCCAGAAGGCGATCTGAACGTCGTCCCCTGCATGGCACTCGACGATGATGCCGGCATTGCCGGGGTCGCGACCATGACACTGCGCGCACGCGGTCCGCATCATGTTGAGACCGTGGTAGTGCACGCCCTGGGCGACGGGCCCGAACAGGTGTTCGAGCAGCAGGGACCCCGGCGTAGCCCCGAGGGCCTCGTGGGTCCACAGCGCCGCGTCTCGGAGCTCTCCAGCCCCCGGGAGGTGGAGTCCACCAACCCGAGCTGTGAGCGCCTGGAGGTCCATCGATCCGGCATCGCTCAGTGTCTGCGATCCGCCGTCGAGGAAGGCATCGAATGCCGTCGGCAAAGCCGAGAACCGCGGCATCGCGGTGTGGGTGTCGATGTGGGTGTAGATGGAGAGCGGAAACGTCCGTCCGACCGTGTCTCGACTGGGCGCGAGGGTCCCGACCAAGGCACCCCCGGCCGGGTCTCGGTAGACGAACCGGATCGGGGCCGAGGGGAACGGCCGCTGCTTGGAGGCGAGGTAGTCGTTCTCCTGCTGCAGCCATCCTTGCAGCGACTGCGACGCCGCCGAACCGCCACCGATGGACACGAAGTCGCCCACAGCGGGCACCTTGCCGAACGCCCCGATCGGTGAAGAGGAGTGGAGTCCGGTCACTCGGTGCACCCCGCTGTTTCGACCAGGAGCTTGTTCGGTGGGCGCAGGTCGGCGTGACGGAACACCTGCAAGAACTCGGTGGGGCGTTCCTGGGTGCCGAAGAATGGCGTGTCGTCTTCCGCGGGGCGGAACTTCACCTTGACGACTCCAGCAGACTGATCGCGCAGGTCCCACTTGAGCACGAAGACAGCGCTGTCGGTGGACCCCGAGATCGTGCCCTCTTCGAGGACTTCAAAGAAACCCCACGGCCCCTTGCGCTCGAGTTGGCCTCGGACTGCCTTGCTTCGCGTCTTGAGTTGGGTCCCGGGCTCGCCTTCGCCGGGCCACTGCATACGGACAAACCGGCCCGGCCCGTTGCTGTGCTCGGTTTCCTTGCCATCGATCTCGAGCGTCGTGATGGACGCCGCTGGGTTGTCGTCGATGTAGACCTCGAACTCGACGAGAAGCTCGCCGTTGGGGAACAAGACCCGGCTGAGGTCGTCGGCTCGTTCGAGGAACTTCACGACGCTCGGATTGTACTTGATCGTCTCTTTGGCCCCGCGCTTCTCGAACTCGAAGGTGCCGTGCTTGCGCGGAATTCGAGAGCGAAGGGCGGTGCCGTAGTACATCCACAGGGTGCCGGTCTCGGGGTGCAGTAGCTCCGCGAGGTCCTTGAACTTGACGTTCTTTCCGTTCTTGGAGAACGGGTAGCGGCCCAGCAGGTCGTTCATCGGCTTGTAGACCGACTCGCAGTAGTTCTTGGCGAGCACGCCCTTGAACTCCTTGCCGACCATGGCCTGCACCGCTTCGAACGGCGGCGGCAGCCAACGCGCGAGGGTGGGGCGCCAGCCCTTGAGATCCGATTCGTTGAGCACCGCGTCGATCGTGGTGAGGCCGCCTTTGACCGCATTCTTGAGCGACTTTGCGGAGTCCTCGTCGTCGTGGTCGATCTTGGCTCGAAGCGCGTCGCGAACGGTCTTGAGTTCTTCTTGGTAGCGGTCGAGCTGAACCGGAGGGGGGGGCGGAGCTGCCTGTCCCTCGGGGACGGCCGGCACGGCTTGATATCCGAATCCGGCGAGTCCCTCGAACGCGACTTTCACGTCCTGGGTGGTCTTGAGCAGTGGGTTGGCGTCGTTGCCTCCGCCGCCCTTCTTGAGGCGCTTCGCAGCGGCGGCGGCGGCCTTGCCCTTCTTGCCCTTCTTCGCCGCTCCTTCGATCGCCTTGTCCCCGACTTCGTCCAGCAGGTCCGCGCCCTTGTCTTGTGCGGTCTCCTCCTCGAGCAGGGTGGTGTGATAGTCGAGGTTTTGGCAGAGCCGCTTGAGCGGCGGGGTGGCACCACTGGTGAGGTCGCCGAACACCTTCTGCGCCTCGAGAAGGTCGTCAGGCGCGACCACGTAGATCGCGTTGATGAAGCCTTTCCACTCGCCGATGTAGTTCTCGAAGTACAGGGACCGCAGCGCGACGAGCTGGGTATCCTTGGACTGCTTGGCTTCCTCTTCGGTGCGCCCGAGCACCCACTCGTTGCCCTGCGCGGTCTCGAGAACCGCTTCGAGGTTGCCGCGGATCTCGTTCTCCCAAGAGGTCCGGGTGTACGCCCCGCGAATGGTGCGGTTGTCGTTCTTGAGCGCCGTGTTGCTGGCGGTCACGGCATTGAGCGTGAGGTCCTGAGTTTCAACGCCCCGCAGCAGCTCGTCGAGCAGTGCTTGCGTCTGGTCGGTCCGCTTGAGGATCCGGCGGACCTCCTTGACCAGCTTGACGTTGCGTTCGAACAACAGCTTGTCCGGGTGCTCAGCCAGGTTGTCGACGTAGGCGTCGGCGATGGCTTTCATCGTGGACACGTCGCCGGTGAGGTTCATGCGCTCGAGGATCTCTGCCCACGACGTTCCGAGGCGGTCGGAGAGCCACGCGCTCTGTTCCTCGTCCAGGCCGGGTTCGTCCTTGCCGTACTCCCCTGAAAGCAGCAGGTAGGTGCGCAAACGAGCACGGAACTCCTCCTGCTCATCGGGCTTGGGTTGATCGGACAGCGGACCGTAGGTCTGCGCGAACTTCTTGAGCTCGCGGACCTCAATGGCGATCAGCGGTTGGACGACCTCTTCGCGGACCGTGGTGACGTACAGCGTCTCGACACGGTCGGTGAATCGGGCTCCCTGATACATGCCCATTCGCATCATCAGCGGAACGCCATCGGATTCGTGCTCGTCGAGCTCTCGCTCGACGCTGTACAGCGGCCCCAGCTTGTCGATCTCGATCGGATCGACGCCGGCGTGTTCGCTCTCCTTGTGTTCGTTCAGCTTCGCGATGGCTTCTTCGCCGCGGCCGAGGAATTCCCGGTTGCGGTTGAACGAGAGGACGGGGAGCACCGCGAGGCCGACCGACGTGGCAAACAGTGCGCCCGCGATCGCGTGACCCAAAATCGCCTGGCGCTTGACGTGCGCAGCGCTCCGGGTCGCGACGTTCTTGTCGGGGAAGATGACCTTGCCGAAGACGTCGCCCAGGAAGTAGCTCTTGGCCTCGACCTGCTGCTGCGTGAAGCTCATCTGCGGCTGCACGCCGAAGGCTTCCGCCATCGAGTTCATGATGCGGTCGATCGGGCTGCCCTCTTGGGTGCCCGAGGTGAAGTACGACCCACGGAAGATCGGGGATTCCGTGTAGATGCTGTCGGCCATCAGCTCGCCGACAAACATCGAGAGGTTCTCGCGCAGCGGCTCGAAGTACTGCGGGAACGTGAAGATCTTATCCTTGGCCGCGTCGGCCCGCTCTTCTGCGAGGCGTCGCATCGCGCGGCGTTCCACGACCTGGGTGAGCTCACCGAAGTGGTCATCGAAGAGCGCAGCAGGCTTGTCCTTCGTGGAGACCGGGACTGTGAATCCCCAGATCTGGCTGCGCTCTTTTTGGCCAAGGTCCGAGAACATGTCCACGAACCCGGGCAGCAGGTCGCACTTGGTGAACAGGACGTACACGGGCACGACCATCTCCAGCTTGGCCATGACCTCGTCCACGCGGGCGCGAATCTCTCGGGCGCGCGCCAGAACGTCGTCGGGGCTGCTCTCGGACAGGTCCGTGAGTGCGATCGCCACCAGCACGCCGTTGACCGGCCGCTTGGGACGGTTGCGCTTGAGCAGATCCAAGAAGCCCATCCACTCGTCGCGGTCGGCTTCTTCGGTGGTGTAGCGGCCCGCGGTGTCGAGGATCACGGCCTCGTTGGTCATCCACCACTGACAGTTCCGGGTACCGCCCACGCCCTGAACCGCACCGGCCGCGTACGGGAATCGCAGTCCAGAGTTGCGAAGGGCGGTGCTCTTGCCGGCACCCGGAGGGCCGATGATCATGTACCAAGGCAGGGCGTACAGCGCGTCCGCGCCCTTCTTGTTCCCGCCGAGCTTGGAGGTCTTCAGGGCCGCGACGGCCTTGAGAAACTCGTTCTGCATTGCGTCGACCTCGGCCTTGAGGTCGGGTCGGGCGCTCGCGGATTGGGCCGCGGCCTGGGCGTGCAACGCCTTCTCGATCTCGCGAGCAGCTTTCTTGGCACGCAGGATCTTGACGAGAACGATGGTGACGAGGATCGCGATGATGACCGCGGTGGCCACGATCGCGATCCACATCGGGAACTCGAGCAGCAGGACGACGGCCCACACGGCCCCGATGAGCAGCGCGCTGAAGATGTACTTGAGCATGGCTCAGCCGTCCCCTTTCTTGGCGTCGGCGTCCTCTGGGGACGCGGTGACCTTGTCGATGTCGGTCGTGAAGTCGCCGGCTTGCTTGTCGAGTGCGAGCCGCAGCACCACGATCAAGACCAGCGAGAACAGCAGGGCGAACAAGCCGAGCCACACGGTGATGTAGCTCTGCGAGCGCCGGGTCACCCGTTCGCGCGGCCTCATGTGCCGCTTGGACAGGGCCTCGGGACGCATCGCTTGCCCGAGCGCATCTTGGACTCGGCGCTGCACGGCTGCGAGCTGGAGCTCACCGCCGCGGATGGCGAACTTGCCCTGGAAGCCGAACACCAAGCACCAGTAGTAGACACGAAGCGTCTCCTGGCGACTGGGGTCGGCCAGCAGCTGCTCCAGCCGGTTGAAGAAGTTCTCGCCGGCGAGGTTCTCCTGGAAGTAGTGGAGCTGCAGTGGATTGCTCATCCACATGTCCCGAAGCGCGCCCGGCTTGCGCATCGCGAACTCGTCGGCAAGGGCCACGAGCGCGTACATGATGTCGTGCACATCGCGATCCTGCAGCCCCGCTTGCGAGGCTGTCTGTCGCATCTGGTCGACGTAGCCGCAGATCCGCTGGTGGAACATCTCCGGCGCCAGCATGGCGCTGTCGTCGACGTTCTTCAGCTGGATCAGCGCGTTGATGCAGTCCTTTGTGACGGCGTAGACCCGTTCCATCCTGGTGTTGCTCCCTCGAGGTGATCAGGCTTGCGGGTGATCAGGAAGGCCGGGAGCCCTTGGGCGGAATACCCATGAGCGAAATCTTGGCCTTGCTGGGGTCGTAGGGCGGGGGAAGGTAGATCGCGATGGTGCGCTCGGTGGCGATCGCTCGCCAGTAGGTGTCGGAGGTCGCGAGCATGAAGTAGACCTGCTTGGGTCGGACCGGGATCTCGGGGGGAGGTCGATGCGTGACGGTGAGCGACACGCCTGGGGTCGCCGAGCGCACGATCTGGTTGATCTGTTTCCACGAGGCGATCTTCGACAGCTTGGGGAGCCGGTTCGAGACCTCTTGCGTCTCGGACTGGGCTTCGACGGCGAGCACGAACGCTTCGCATTTGGGCAGACGGTCGTCCTTGAGCTGGCCGATCCACATGCCGTCGGCCCGCGCTTCGAGAGGGATCTCGAGGCACCGCTGCTTGACGGTGGCTCCGAGCATCGCGTTGAGGCTCTCGACCAGCGGCTGAAACGTGGCGCGGAGATCGTTGTGGGCGAACGTGGGGAACGTCGAAGGGTCGACGCTCCCGGTGAACGTGGTGAGCGAGCCCGCCAGCTGCAGCATGGTGAGGTACGTCGACAGCGGGGTCGGCGACTTGTCCTCGGCGATGTAGCGAATCAACGGGATGTTGCTCGCCAGCGCGTTGAGCAGCAGGAACCGGGTGGTGTCCTGCGGTGCAAACTCGACCGAGGCGGCGTCGACCTGGCGTCGGGTTTCGGCGAGGGCACGGTGTTTGCTGAGCATCGTGCTGAGCAAGTCCTGCAGGTAGCCCTGTAGAACCGGGGCTGCTGCGACCTTGAGCGCTGGCGGGATGTACGTGTTGGAGAGTTGGTACTGCCCCGTCGGATCGCGAACGACCTCGGCAACCTTGATCGAGTCGAAGTCGTCGCGGGACTCCTTACCCAAGATGATGCGGAGGTTCGGCCGTCCGAAGCCAATGACTTGCTCGGTCTTGGCGATCGTCAGGTCTGGCACGGGCCGGTTTGCGATCTTGTAGCGAGCCGCGGCTGCGTCATCGAGCGCCTCGGCGTAGTTGGGCACACCTTCGCGGGTGGAGGGGACGCCCAGGTAGACCTCGAGTGTGGAGGCGGTGGCCGAGAACTGATCTCCGATCGGACGTGCCGGAGGACCGCCCGAGTCCCCGGGCTCGAGGTCAACCACCAAGCCGCGGGGGAACACCCCTTCGAAGGCGGAGAGCTTGAAGGTGCCCGAGCTGAGCTCGCCTTCGTCGATCGTCATCTCGCTGATGCCCCAAACATGGGGCACCGCCGCGGCGAGTCGGGCCCCGATCGAGGCTTCGTAGAAGAGGTCCTGCTGTTGAAGGTGCTGAGGGCACATCAACATGCCCTCGCTCCAAACGACCCGGTTCAAGTTCTTGCGCGACATGACGGACCTCGGGGCTTCAGGCGCCCGGTTTCTCCGGGGCTGTGGGAGCCTCGGGCTTGGACGGTTCTTCGGGTTGCTCGGGAGCTTCCATGTCCCTCAGCTTCTTGCGCTTCTTCTTCTTTTTCTTCTTCTTGCCGTCGTTCTTGAGCTCGACCGGCGGCGTGCGGCTGGGCTTGCCGGGGCACTGCAGGCCGCCGTGCCCCTCGGGGTCCCAACCGGTGGGGGGCGTGGGGCCGCCGTCGAGGAGCGATCGCTCGAGCAACACGTGAAAGCACGGGTCGCTCCACGGTTGCTTCTTCTTCTTGGCGCTGCAGACGTCGGTGCCGTGGTAGCGCGGCACCTCATACAGACGGAACCAGTCCTGCCCCAGCGGCTCGCGGTAGATCGCGGCTGCCAGCACGAACTTGGCTTCGGGGTCTGGCGTCAGCTCGAGGAGGTCGTTCTTGCCCGGGTAGACGGTGATCTCCTCTTCGGAGATGAAGTCGTCGCCGAACGCCACTTCGCCGCCCTCTTCCCAGACGGTTTCGAAGTCGATGATGTCGACGCTCTCGTCGCCCTTGAGTTGGTAGACGCGCAGCTGTACCGACAGAGGCTGGCCTTCGTCGTCGAGGTTGATCATCTCGTCGGGCTGGATGACCACCCGGATCGTCTCGAAGACCTCTTCGTCGGGGTTGCAGGTCGGGCCCTTGTTCTTCTTCTTGCAGGCACCCGATCCGATGAGGGTGAGGGCCGCAGTGAGACCAAGCCCGATTCGAGCAATCGAGCGGAGCGAGGGCACAGCGGTGAGCGACGAACGCACGAACACAGTCATTTGAGGGCGCGGCGCTGAGGCAAAAAACAGCGCGTCGGCCGCGGAGAATCCCACGGAGAACAAGAGCTTGGCAAGCACACCGCTATGTCAGGGCCAGGGAGATCCCGCGTTGCGCGAAGTCGGAGACGAACGTTTGAAGGGCCGCGGTGTGGGTCCAGTTGCGCGAGTGCGGATCGAGGCTGACGAGGTCCGTCACAACCGCGGTACCCGAAGGTGAGACACCGGGCGCAGAGAGTTGCGTGAGCCGAGTGATGCCGTCGCCGAACCGGTTGACCACGATGATGAGGTCGAGACTCGCCGCGACTTGGAGAGCACGGGTCTGCGCCGACGCTGAGCCGCCTGCGAGGCCACTGAGAGCCGCCAGTCGGTGCAGGCCCTCGTCGGCCGTGGAGGCACGGGTCGTCAGGACCACGCCGTCGAGGCCTCTGCCGAGCGCTGTCAGGGCCGAGCCAGCCTCGGCCCCTGTGATGTCATGGATGAGCAGACGGGCAGGTGCGAGCCCCAGCCCGGCATCGACGAGCCCCGGCATGGCATGGGCTCGGCCGCTCTGGAGCACCACTGCATTGTCGGGGAGCTGCGCGGCTTCGTGGTCCGGACGGACGACGATGAGCCGCTGGCTGGGCGGCGCAGCGAGGGCGAGCGCAGCCGCCATCGGGAACGCACGGGCCCCGGGACCGGCGAAGACCGCAATGCGCAGACCACTGTTCACCGCACTGCTCAGGAGCTTCGCAATCGCGTCGGAGACCGCCGCACTCGCGGTTAGCTGGCTGAGATCGTAGCGAGGTTGGGCGGATGCCGCCCTGCGGATGCTGACGACGGGGCCGTTCACCGCGAGGCTCTGATGAACCGCATGGACCCGGTGACCGTCGGCGGTGGTTGCCTCGATGACCGGTGTGCCTGGGCCGAAGTCACTTCCGGTGAGCCGAGTGATCACCCACGCGAGCGCTTCGTCGCTAGAGAAGGTTGTCTCTGAAGAAACGGCCTGCTGGCCGTTCTGGACGACGACGGCGTGGTCGGGGCCTTGAAGCAGGATCTCGGTGATGTGCGGGTCCCGAAGAAGGGCGTTGAGCGGACCGACGCCGCAGAGCTCGGTCTGCATGCGGGCCGACAGCGACATCGGTTCCAGGTGGCCGACGGTGTCCTGGAGGTCTTGAAGACCCGAGCGCAGTCGGGTGACGAGCGTGTCGTCGTCGAGCGTGGGGTCGGCCAGCCACCGGTCTCGAACGTGGGCGAAGACCTGTCGGCACGCCTCACGGGTTTGGGCTTCGCGGGGGAGACCAGCGAGGGCCGCTGGGTGAAGCACAGCGGGCGCACCCCCGGAACGGGCAACAGGGGTCGCAGCCGATGCGATCGCGACAGGCGGCCCGGCGGCCGGGCCGACGCGGGGCATCGACCAGGCATCGGGGGCCCGGTCGGCTGGGTGCGGCTCGGGAGAGGACGGTGGGTCCTCGTGCGGACGCTCGAGGGCGACCTGATCGGCCATCATGGTGGCGCCGGTCCGCACCGGGGACTTCGAGCCAAGTACGACCTTGGGCGCGGACGGGGTGCTGGCTTGCGGCTCGTGGGCCGGGGTGTCGAGTTCCCCTCTCGCCGAGGGTGCGGACGTGGATGGGGTGATCGGCGCCTGCTTGGGTGTCGAGGAACCCGAAGGCGGGTGCAGCACCGGTTTGGCAGCCATGACCGGAGGCTCGGGTGCGGGTGGAATCGACGGCGGGGCGGCTGGCGGTGGTTCCTCTGGGGGTGCCGGCGTTGGCGGGGCGGCCGTGGGAGGGGGCGCCACGGGCTCGGCGATAGAAGGGGGTGCCGCGGGAGGCTCGGCCATGGGAGGCCCGGCCATGAGAGGAGGCGCCACGGGGGGCCCGGCCATGGGAGGGGGCGCCGCGGGAGGCTCGGCCATGGGAGGGGGCGCCGAAGGAGGCTCCATCATGGGCGGCGCAGCACCAGCGGCGCTTGGCTCGGCACCGCCGATCATCGGTGGGAGCGTGGGAGCGCCCGGAGCTTTCTGGGCCCGCAGTTTGAACGGAGGCTCCGCCTCCAGCACCGGGGGGCTCGACGGAGCGTCGAGCGGCGGAGGCAGTGAAGGGTCGAGGTTGGGGGTCGCGGAAATCGCTGGCGGCGGGGCAGCGATCGATGGCGGTGGCGCACCGACGGCGGGCGGGGGCGCACCCAAGACAGGCGGAGGGGCGCCAATCGGCGGCGGCGGGGCAGCGATCGATGGCGGCGGTCCCCCAATTGCGGGCGGTGGACTGCCGATGGGTGCTGGCCCAAGTGGCGGTCCGCCGACCGGGGCGGGACCGACAGGAGCCGGGAAACCGCCCGGAGCGGGCCCTGGAGGGGGAGCGCCGGCCCCTGCGTCATCGAGCTGGAAGCCCAGCTTGTACGAGCAGACGTAGACTTCGTCGCCCGGCTGGACCATCTGCGGACCCTGGATTCGGCTGCCGTTGACGAACGTTCCGTTGGTCGAACTCAGATCGATCAGCGTCAGGGAGCCGTCGGTGTAAAGGATGCGCGCGTGGCTCGAGGACACCCCTGGCTCCGGGATGCGGACATCGTTGCTGGGCGTGCGCCCGATCGTGATCTCGCGCTTGTCGAACGATGTCGTGGTTGGAGCTTGGCCGGTCTTCGAGATCGTGATGCGCAGCATGAGGCGGGAGGGGATGGTCGCGCGGTGCGGACTGGTTGGAAAGAGAAACAGCCGGAAAAAGAGGCGCCTGGCCATTCGATTTCAACGCGGTGTCGCCGGCTCGGCGGTCGTTTCGCAACGCGCCTCCGCCGGGGTCGATGTAGGCGGAGGCTGGCGAGAAGAGCAGCCGGTGCGAAGCCCTGTCCGTGACACCGGGCTGAGTCTTTACGGGGTCGGGGGGCACTGCTAGGTTGCAGACATGGCCGAGACCGTACACTGCTACCTGACCTCCAACGGCGAGAAGATCGACGGAGAGTCCTCCCAAACCAGCTTGGATCGCGAAAACTCGATCGAGTGTCTCTCCTTCGTGGATGCTGTCCGTACGGCTCGCGAGAAGGGTTCCGGGATGGCGACCGGCCGTCGCACATACGAGCCCGTCGTCCTTCGCAAGCGTATCGACAAGTCTTCCCCGTTGATTGCGCGGAGCCTCTGCAACAACGAAGTCGTTTCGGCGGTTTTTAAGTTCTTCCGTCCCGCCCCTTCGGGCGACGGCACAACGGAACAGTTCTTCACCGTCGAGCTCGACGAAGGCCGGATTGGGTCGATTCGACGCGTGTCGCCTGACACGATCGACCCCGCGAGCGCCATGGAGCCGCCGACCGAGGAAGTCTCGATCGTGTTTCACAACATCACCTGGACCTACGAGCCGTCGGGTGCGAGCCACCACGACAACTGGCGCGAGAACACGTAAAAGTAGAATATGGCGCGAGGTCTTCTCGGTCGACTTGCTTCGTCCACACCTGCCCGTTCGTCGGACGAGGTGCAGTCGATCATTGGTAATCTCCGCGCCATCCTCAACACGCGGCTGGGAGATTCCCCGGCCGCGGCCGACTTCGGGGTCGTCGACCTGTCCGACCTCTATCACGACTTCCCAGACGCTACGCAGTTCCTTCAGCGGAGCATTCGGGACACGATTCAGAAGTACGAGCCCCGCCTCACCAGCGTGCGAGTTCGTCCGGCGTCCAGCGAAGATCCGCTGACGCTCGTATTCGACATCTCCGCGCGACTGGCCAGTGACCGGAAACGCGGTCTTGTTCGGGTACGGACGCAGGTCAACCACGGCGGACGCGTTGAGATCGAGTAGCCAAAGCGGCTCGGTTTCCGTCCAAGCCGACGTCGTTTCTTCGTATCCTCCTAGCCGTTGGGCGCGAAGTACTACGAGAGTGAGCTGCAGTATCTCCGCGAGATGGGCAAGGAGTTCTCGCTCCTGCATCCGTCCACTGCGGGACTTCTGGCAGAGAAGGGAAACGACCCCGATGTCGAACGCCTACTCGAAGGCGTCGCGTTTCTCACCGCGCGGATCCGTGAGCGGGTTGACGATGCGGTGCCGGAAGTTGTGCACGGCATGCTTCAGCTCTTGCTGCCGCATTTCCTGCGAACGATCCCGTCGACGTCCATCATTCAATACGAGCCATCCATCACAGCGCTTCGCGGTGTGCACACCGTGTCCGAAGGAGCCAGGGTGTCTTCGAAGTCCATCAAGGGAACTCCGTGCGAGTTCCGGACGACGATGCCCGTGGACCTGCTGCCGGTTCGCATCGAAGACGCGGTCCTCGACCAGACGAAGGCGAACTTCCCGGTCATCCGTCTGCGTATGCAAACCAGTGAACCGGGCATGCCGATTCTGGCCCGTAAGGAGGGCCTCCGGTTTCTCCTCCACGGTGAGCTGGGCCTTTGCTCGACCCTGCTCTTGTGGCTGATGCGTCACCTCAAGGGCGTCAGCATTCAGTCCGATGGAGCCGAGCCGATCTCGATCGGCAAGGACGTCATCAAGCCGATCGGCTTTCGCCCCGAAGACGACATGTTGCCGTGGCCAACGCTCTCGCAGCCCGGCTATCGGTACCTGCAGGAGTATTTCTGCAACCCGTCCAAGTTCCTCTACTTCGATCTCGAGCGACTCGATCGGGCGCCGCTCACCTCCGAGCACTTCGAGATCTCACTCGAGTTCGAGCGTCCTCCCGAACTCAATCAGCGCATCACAACCGAGACGTTCCGGCTGTTCACGACGCCCGTGATCAACTTGTTTGACGTCTCGGCCGAACCGGTGAAGCTGGATCCCAAGGTCCATGAGCACCTGCTTCGGGCCAGTGGCACTCGGCACGACCACATGGAGGTCTACGAGGTTCGTGAGGTCCTTGGGATTCGGCAGGGGCAGTCGCAACGCCGAAACTACGAGCCGTTTGTCGGTTTTGCCCATACGGCGGACTCCCGCGAGGGCAGCTACTACACGCTTCGGCCCACCTCCTCGCCCCTGGACGACGCGACCGACAACTACATCTCCATCGTGACGCCGCTGGGCGATACACCGAGTCGCGACGAGGAGGTCCTCTCCATGGAGCTGACGTGCAGCAATCGCCTGTTGCCCGCCGAGCTACAGATCGGAGAGATCAACGCCACGCCGCGCGGGGTTTCATCGCCAGCCCCGTTCAAGAACATCTCGCCGGTGACCAATGCCTCGCGCCCGAAGCTTGGCTCAGACCTGCAGTGGCGACTCCTGTCGCACCTCTCCTTGGGCCGGGCATCGCTGGCGGATCCCCGCGTCCTTCGAACGCTGCTCAACCTCTACAACTTCCAGCGCGAGTCTTCCCCAGCCCAGGGCCGAGCCAACGAGCTTCGAGTCGAGTCGATCCGCAGCATCGAGAACGAACCCGTCACGCGTCTGATGGGTGGAGCGCCGGTCCGCGGCGTGGAGACCCGCATCGAGGTTGAGGAGTCGAAGCTCGGCTCCCAAGGCGACGCGTTCTTGTTTGGCAGCGTGCTCGACGAGGTGTTCGCGACGCACGTGCCGCTCAACTCGTTCAACGAACTCCATCTCATCCTCCACCCCTCCAAGGTCGAGCTCAAATGGCCAGCGAGAAGCGGACAGCGTCGGATTCTCTAAGCCTGCCGAGCACGCGGCCGCCTGCGGGCAGCCGAGGCACGGTTGCGCCGCCCAGCCGCAGTGATGCGGAGGCGATCCGAGACTCGTTGCTCGAGAACGCGACGCGGTACGATTTCTTCTACACGGTGGGCATGATGGAGAGGCTCGAGCCCCAGGCGGTTCGGGTCGGCGGCAACGGCCCGTACGAGCGCGAGGCGATTCGCTTTCGGCACGACCCATCTCTGGCGTTCAAGCCCGGCGACATCATGAAGGTGGAGTGGGTGCCGAAGCCGCAGGCGGCCGAGGACGCGCTCGAGGACAAGCAGTTCCGCTTCGAGATCACTACGGCGTTCCTAGGCCTGACCGGCACCATTTCACCGATGCCGCTGTACCTCGCCGAAGAGGTGGCGCAGGCCCAAGACTCGGCCGGGGTCAAACGAGACTTCCTCGACCTGTTCCACCACCGGCTGATCTCGTTCGTCTACAGGATCGGGGTCAAGCACGACCTCGCCCGCGAGTACCTCAAGGACGCGACCGACTCTTGGTCTCGGCGCATCCTCGCGCTCGCCGGCTTTGACAGCTGGGGCGGGCACGCCATGAAGACGATCCCTTCTTGGCGGATGCTTCGCCTTGCACCGCTGCTCTCCAGCGGTATCCGCTCCGCCCGTACGATCGAACTCGCGCTGCAAGATGTCTGCGGCGAATCGTTGGGAGACGCCGAGGTCTCCGTCGAAACCTTCTCTGGAGGTTGGAGCCCTCTCGACGGTGAGCAGCGCATGGCGTTGGGCGAGCGCAACCACGCGTTGGGACACGCATCGGTGCTGGGCCGAGAGTGCTTCGACAAGAGCGGAAAAGCGGTGATCGCCATTGGCCCGCTGGGGGAGAACTTCCGCGACTTCTTAGCCGATGGTGAGCAGTACCCTGTCATCGTCGAGCTATTGGCACTTCTCACCGATGAGCCGATCGTCTTCGAGATGCGTCTCGACGTTCGTGATGACGCCCGACCTCCGTTCCATCTCGGGGTGAGGGGTGCACGCATGGGCGTGGACGCCTGGCTGGGCTCCGGGGTGGAGTCCGCATCCATGACGCACGTCAATGTCGAGCTGCCGCGGCACCTCGACCGAGTTCCTTCCAACGCCAACTACGGCTGGCAGTCCCGCCCGCAACGACACTGAACCGAGATTCCGAAATGTCCGTCCAACCACGCAACCTCGTCAGTCGACTCAACCCATCCTGCAACAGCGCGCTCACGGCCATGGTCGACCGGGCGGCATCTGGCGGCTACCACGAGATCGTGGTCGAGCATCTCTTGCTTGGCCTCATCGAGGTCGAGGACGGCGACATCGCCCATATTCTGCGGTTCTTTGGCAAGGAGCAGCCAAGGGTCGCGGCTGAAGTCGAGCGTGCGGTCCAGATGATGGCGACCAACCACCAGGGCAAGCCGCGGTTCTCGGCGACGCTGTTCAAGTGGATGGAGAGCACGTGGTTGATCGCGTCCATCGAACGCGGCTCGGTGCAGATTCGCTCTGGCGACCTCTTCCTCGAGTTCCTGTCCAACCCCGGCCGCTACACCGGTGAGGCCTTCTCGGAGCTGGACGGATTGGACCTGGTCGAGCTCAAGAACAACTTCGCGGAGATCCTCTCGGGGAGCAAGGAGGCGCTCGAAGTGCCGACGGCCGCCGGCGCTGGGATCGCGGGCCCGGGCCAAGCATCTGCACCCGGGCGCGAGGCGCTCGATCGGTTCTGCATCTCCTTCACCGAGAAGGCGAAGCGCGGAGAGATCGACCCGATCTTCGGTCGTGATCGCGAGATTCGGCAGATGATCGACATCCTCGCCCGGCGCCGCAAGAACAACCCGATCGCGGTCGGCGAGGCTGGCGTGGGCAAGACTGCGTTGGTCGAAGGCCTGGCGCGCGCCATCGTCAATGGTGACGTGCCGGCCGAGTTGGCTCAGACCGAGCTGCTCTCGCTCGACATGGGTCTGCTCAAGGCCGGTGCCGGGGTCAAAGGTGAGCTCGAGAACCGACTCAAGAAAGTCATCGCCGAGGTGAAGGGCTCGCCGACACCCATCATCATGTTCATCGACGAGGCGCACACGCTGGTCGGTGGGGGTGGTGGCGACAACGAGATCCCCAACCTGCTCAAGCCGGCGCTGGCCCGCGGCGAGTTCCGTACCGTCGCCGCGACGACCTACTCGGAGTTCAAGAAGTACTTCGAGAAGGACCCTGCGCTCGAGCGTCGGTTCCAGCCGGTTCACGTGAACCAGCCCTCGGTCGACGACGCCATCCTGATGCTCCGCGGCTTGCGGGGCGTCTACGAAAACGCCCACAACGTCGTCATTCGCGAGGATGCGGTCGTGGCTGCGGCCAAGCTTTCCGACCGCTACATCACCGGTCGCCAGCTGCCCGACAAGGCGGTCGACTTGCTCGACACCGCGGCGGCTCGCGTGCGCATCGAGCAGGATGCCCCGCCGGCCATGGTGGTCGCGCTGCGTTCGGAGCACGCATCGTTGGAACGTCAGTTGGATGTCATCCAGCGGGACATCGCCGATGCGGCGACCGAGGACGACGGCCGGGTCGAGGAGCTTGGCGAGCGCATGGCTGCGATCGTCGCGGAGCTGAAGGCGCTCGAAGAGCAGCTGACCCAAGAGAAGGTCATCATCGCCGAGATCAAGGAGGCCCAAGCGATCCTCCGCGACGAGCAGGGGGAAGCCGATGCGAAGGAGAAGGCTTCCACCGACATCGTCGATGCCCGGGCGCGGCTGCAGGCGCTGCAAGGCGAGAACCCGCTGGTGCACTACGAAGTCGACGTCGATGCCGTCGGCCAGGTGGTGTCGAGTTGGACGGGCATCCCGATCGGAAAGATGCGCTCGGACTCCATCGAGACGATGCTCAAGCTCGAGGACAAGCTCGGCGCCCGCATCAAAGGACAGGACCAGGCGACCAGCGCCGTTGCCGAGGCCGTTCGCATGTCGCATGCGGGCGTACGAAATCCTGACACCCCCATCGCGGTGCTCTTGTTTGTCGGCCCATCGGGCGTCGGCAAGACCGAGATGGCGCTGACGCTTGCGGATGAACTCTATGGCGGTGAGCGGTCGATGACGACCATCAACATGTCGGAGTTCCAGGAGAAGCACACGGTGTCGCGACTCATCGGTTCGCCTCCGGGCTACGTGGGCTACGGCGAAGGCGGCGTGCTCACCGAGGCGGTCCGGCACAAGCCCTACAGCGTCGTGCTGTTGGACGAGGTGGAGAAGGCCGACCTCGAGGTGATGAACCTCTTCTATCAAGTGTTCGACAAGGGAATGCTGAGCGATGGCGAAGGGCGGATGGTCAACTTCCGCAACACCATCGTCATCCTGACCAGCAACCTGGCCACCGACAAGATCATGGGCATGCACGAGGGCGGTACCAAGCCACCTGCAGAGGATGTGGTGGCCGCGATTTGGCCCGAGCTCTCCGGCCACTTCAAGCCAGCGCTCCTGGCCCGGATGTCGGTCGTGCCATATCGCCCGATGGACCCCGAGATTCTCGCCGACATCGCCAAGCTCAAGCTCGGAAGCCTCGCCAAGCGACTTCACGGCACCCACGGCATCGAGACCACGTTCGAGGAATCGCTGATCGAGCACCTCGTCGCGCGATGCACCGAGGGCGACACGGGCGCGCGCGCGCTGGACCACGCGATGCGTGGCTCCCTGATGCCCAACTTGGCCCGGGCCCTGCTCGAGCGGATGGCGGGCGAGGAAATGCCTCCGACGCTGTCGATCGGCCTCGACGACGAAGGCGGCTGGAACTTCACCTTCGCCTAGCGCTTGGCCGCGCTCCAGCGCGCGGCCACAACAAAGCCCGGACTCTCTGCGGAGGTCCGGGCTTTGTTGTGCGCGGTGGGGTCAGGTTGACGAGTCGTCGGTCTTGGCCGCCGCCTGTGCACGCGGACTCAATCGGAGACTCGGCGTGCGGTCTTCGATCGCGTGGCTCGGCAGACGACGGAGAATCTCGGGCGCTTGCTCGGCTCCCTCGACCGCGTTGGCGAGGTAGTTGGGGAGCAACAGTACGGGCCCGAGGGCTCCAACCTGTGACGGCGTGAAACCGATGTCGAGAAAGACGGCCGCCGTTGCGGCCGCAATGTTCATCGGAGCGCCGCGACGCTTCATGAACTCGTTGGCGGCGACGAGAGCTCGCCAATGCTCGCCGTCCTCGTAGCCACGCGCGCGCACGCACTTGGCCAGGGCCGTCGCGCGCTCGTCCTGATCTCGAAATGCGACGCCGAAGCCGGGAACGTGGCGGAGCCGGTCGACCTCTGCGGCGACGTATGAGTTTCGGTCCGTCGCTGGGACTCGGGCGAGAGCGTGCAGGAAGCGGGCTGCAGGGGCGTACGTTCCCCAGCCCATGAACCCGCCCGCCGTGCTCAGCATCCCTGCCGCCAACGCTGGCACGGAGTTACCGAACGATGAAACGAGTCGCGTGACCTTGAGCGGCCAGATGTGGGGATCGGCTGCGAGGGAACAGACCACCGCATCGCCGAGGATGTCGCAGTCTCGCGTAGACAGCGGGTGGTGCCCGACGGCAAGAGAAAGGGCCGACCAATGCCGTGCGCTTCCCGCGAGTTGGGCTCCGACAGCGAATCCTCGAAACTGATTCTCTCCACGGTCGGCGCGGCCGACAGACGTCGGGAGCTGCGGCCGATCACTCATGCGTATCACCGGGCGGCGGCTGGTAGTCGAACGCTGGGAGTTGCATCGGGTACCCTCGAACATCGCTCCGGGGAACAGCCATTGCCTCTGCCGCGAGAGTTGGCAGTCGCGCAATGCTGAGGGCGACCATCTGTTGCATCGGGGATGACAGTCCGGCCTCGGTCAGCACCCGGAGGGCATGGCGCCGAACGGTTGACACCGGGACTCCCACGGCTCCTTGCACGTCATCTGGAAGCAATCGGTGGAACTCGAGCGCAGCCGTTGTGGCGGCGGCGTCGGAGGGTGGAGCGGAGACCTCGGCGGACACCTCCTCGACCAGTCCCAACATCCCTGTCTGGAGCGCGCTACGATCGTCGGCGCCGCAACGACGCGCGAGGGTTGCCACATGCACACCCGCGCCGTCCACTCCCGCGCCGCCAAGCACGACGAGCGCCATGTTCACGGCTCGACCCCAACTGGCCGTAGGCGGGGTCCCTACGAGCGCGGTGACCAGAAACTCACCAAAGTCGTAGTGACGTGCGAGGTCCTCGCAGAGTGCGTACCCGTGCACGCGAGGGGGGGGCCCGGGGCTCACGACATGAGCATCAAGCTTGTCTGGCCACGGGTTCGCTTCGACTGGCCGGGGTGCAGAACGTTTTGACTCGCTCATCGGTTCCGGAATCCGGCGATTGCCTTGGCCCGAGGCCCGAGCGGCGGGACGACGTCTCCGTCGACGCGGACTTCGATCAGCTTGGGCCCCCCGATCAGGAGTGCTTCCTTCAGCACCTCTTCCATCTGTCCCGGGCGTTCGACGACCCACGTCGTCAACCCCATGGCTCTCGCGATCGACGAAATATCGATCGGCCGGCGATAGCGAACGGACTTCATCGGAGCACCGTCACCGACCAACTTGCTGCCATGCCAAGTGATGCCGTGCATCTGGTTGTTCTCGACGATCCACAGAACGTTGATGTCGTACTCGGCGGCGGTGAGGAGGTCGAGGCCGTTCATCGTGAAGCACGCGTCACCGATGATGGCGACAACCTGCCGTCCGGGCCGGACGAGCGCAGCACCTATCGGGGCACAGGTTCCGTGCCCCATCGAGCCGAATCCGAGGTTCAGATAGAACTCCCGCGCGCCTCCGATGCGGAGGTCATGAACGTTGAACAACATGTGACCGCCGATGTCGCTGAAGATCAACGCGTCGTCGGGAAGCGCATGCCCGAGCTCCACTCTCCAGCGTTGCGGGGTCACAGGGTGAGCGTCGGATGTTCGCTCCTGGGGAGCGTCGTAGTAGTCGTCTCCCTTCTTGATCGCTGGGTGCTCGCCCCACCGGGACTCCGGTGAGCGGCCTTCTCGGACGAGACGATGGATGTGGTAGATGAGCTCGATTGCGATCGTCTGGGCGTCGCCCACGAGGGGCACGTCGACGGGGTAGTTGCGGGCGATACGATCGACGCTGATGTCGAGCTGAATCAGGGCCGTCTTCGGGCGGAAGTCGGGGTGCCAGTTCAAGGTTGTCGTTTCACTCAAGGACGCGCCCATTGTGAGGAGAACGTCGACGTCGCTCCCTAGGAGTGCCTCGCGCGCTGCTCGATGGCCTCCAATTCCCATGACTCCTAGGGATAGGGGGTGGTCTTCGGGGAACACGCCTTTGGCGCGTGGGCTGGTCGCGACGCGGGCCGGTAGCAACTCGGCGAGGGCCAAGACGTGCTGTTGGGCGCCCGCGGTTGCGACTCCGGATCCGACGAGAAGGACGGGGTACTCCGCCTCCACCAGAGTTCTTGATGCTTCTGCAACACGGTTCCGGTCAAAAACCTCGGTCGTCGGGCGATACGACGACGGCTTGAACCACTGTTCGTCCGCGGGCTGCTCCCAGAAATCGACGGGTACGTTGAGGTGGACTGGACCGGGTCGCCCGGTGAGCGCGAGGCGAAGGGCGCGACGAAGGTGGTGCGACATTCTTCCCGGGCCGCTGACCATCGTGGAGTACTTCGTGACCGGCTTGAACATCGCGACGATGTCGATGTCTTCGGGCGGGGTTTCCTGAGCCGCGCCCTTTCCAAGCGAGTGGGACGGTGCTTGCCCCGTGATGACCAGGAGCGGAACGCCGTCGGAGTATGCGACGGCAACTCCGGTGAGCAAGTTGGTCGCGCCCGGTCCCGAGGTGCCGGCACAGACCGCCAGTCGTCGGCCGGCCCTCGCATAGCCATCCGCCATGAACGCGGCTCCAGCCTCGTGCTTCGCCACCACCAGGTCCAGGTCCTCGTCGCGCTCAATTGCGGCGAAGAGCGGATGAAGGAGTCCTCCGGGAACCCCAAACACGACACGGGCGCCCTCGGCTCGTAGGTAGCGGAGGAACACATCGATCATGCGTTCCCCGGGGGCGGGCGGCTGGCTAGGGGGCGAGGGGGACTCTGTCACGCTCGGGGCCGAATCCTCACCACGCGCTCGAATCGGCTACGAGGTGTGTCGTGCCCGGAGCGAGATTCCGTCTCGTTCGAACGCGTCGGGTTCACGGGAAGTGTGACCCAAATCGTCGTGCCCTCTCCCGGGCTGCTCATGATCTCGAGGCGGCCGCCCATCTGGTCGAGCATCCGCACTACGATCGAAAGGCCGTCGCCGTGGCTTGTGCCAGCGATCGGTGCTCGATCGGGCTGGCCGCTGAAGAAAACCTGCTCCAGTCGGTCTTCGCCAATCCCCCGGCCGGTGTCTGAAACCTTCAGCTGCAGGTGCCCAGGGACGCCCGAGACCTCCGCAACGATGGACCCTTCCTTCGTGTACTTGCAGGCGTTGGTCAGGATGTTGTCGATCACGCGCTCCAGCAGGGTTTCGTCTGCATGCAGTGTCGGTGGCGACTCCCGGGTTTGAAATACGGTGATGCGGATGCCTCGGCCCATCACGGTTGCGCGGAGCTGTCTGCGAATCCGGTTCGTCAGGTCATCGACGTTGATGTCTGTCGCAACGGGAGCCCGTTCGCCGTCGCCGCGTACGATGCACGACATTTCCGTGAGCAGCGTCTCGAGCCGAGCAACGGCGGTGCCGACCGCGTCGACGGTGTCCTCGTAGTCGGCATTCCGCTGCCCATCGAACCGTTCGAGCTCTTGCGCGGATGCTTTCAGCACCGTGAGCGGGTTGTTCATGTCGTGTGACAGATTGAGGAGCTGGCTGTTCTGACCCACGTCGCCGCTGCCGTCGAGTTGACCCACGACCTCCTCCAGTTTCTCGCGTCGCTCATGAAACCGAGTCTCGATGTTGTGGCTCCACTGGCGCTCGCGGCTGTGGAGCGCGAGGATCTCGTCGACGGCTCGGGCGTGGTCCTGCACCACCTTCTCGACTTCGTAAGAGGTCTCCTCCGCAAAGCCGAGGTAGTCGTGAAGCATCACCCGCAGCTGCGCCACCAAACCGATCCCCATGCCGAGCGTGGCGAGGAGGAAGGGCATATAGGTGGCCGTCTCCGGGCTTGTTGCAAGGAGGGCGTGACCCGCAGCAAAGCCAACGACGGCGCCAAGAATCGGGTAGCGGAGGCGGAGGGGTTCGCGCCAGGACAGCGCGTATTCACAGTACTCGTCGCCGTCGCACAACCGCTTGTTCACCCGTACGCGGGCGGAGCGAAGTCCCCACCAAAGCGAGGGGACGGAGGCGAGCTGCGCCTGGCGGGACAGGCAGTTCAGCCGGGAGTCGGGGCGCTTGCTGTGGTAGCGAAGCAGGATAGAGTTGCGCCGGCTCTCGACGACCTCGTAGTGACTGACTCGCGTGACCAAGTGGCTGGTGCGGGCCATCGCCTTGTAGCCGGTGTTGACGGTCATCGACCGGATGACGAGCAGCAGTGGCCCGTACATCTTCTTCAGATCGAACACGCAGGCCTTCATGAAGGCCTTGTCGGAGCCCACAAGCTCACGCACACCCGAGAGGATCGCCTCGAACACCGCGAGGGACACCCACGGTGCAGATCGTTTCAACACGGTCGTGTCAGCGCCCGCATCACGGACGATCCGGTGCAGCGTGTCGTCGCCGTGATGCTCCCGCAGATACCGGAAAAGAGGGCGCAAAACCCTCAAGTTCAACTCTTCCGGCTCCCCACGGACGACGGGAGGCTCTTCCTCTGTCACCACGCGCAGCGGCAGCTTGATCGGGCGGGATGGATTCGACACGACGAACGAGGACCGTTGCCTGCCGATTCAAGATAACAAAGCCGTGGAGGTGCGGGTCACCAAACTGGCCGCTAAACACGGTTTTATGGCGTTCTTGGGCCACATCACCTTACACGTGCATCGACTGCGGACGGACGCTCACCTTCGTAGGCTTGTTGTGAGGGGCGAAGCCCAGGCCCGTGTTAAGCTGCGGCTCGCGGATTCTGCATGACGGCTGTCGCAATCCGAGTCTTCGACTCCGAGGCAGGGACGACCACCGAGTACGCCTACACGGCGTCCCCGGTTCGGATCGGCCGAAACCCTCTCAACGACCTGACGTTGCCGTTCCCATTCGTTTCGGGATGGCATGCAGTCGTGCGCTTCGATGCGTCGGGGGCAAAGTTCTTCGACCTGGGGTCGACCAACGGCACCCTCTACAACGGGCGACGGGTGCAAGCGGGTGAGGCGATCCCGGTCGCGGGCGAGGTTTCGCTGACAATCGGCAAGCTCGAACTGCGGATTCGGCAGAGCGACGCTCCAGGCGCCGGCGCCGTCCCACCGGCCGCGGCCCCGCCCGTTGCAGCGCCTCCAGTCGCGCACAACCCCGCGGCGTACTCTCCAACCTCGGTCCACAACTCTCCGGCGATGCCGGCTCCGGTCAACACGACGTCGGTGCCCAACGTTGTTGCCAATGCGGTGCCGGTTGCGACGCCACCGCATCAGGCTCCCAGCCCCGGTCCGGGAGCGGGGGCTGGCACTGCGGCGGTGGACATGGGCGATGTGCATCAGTCGGTCAACCGGCTGCGGCCCCACTACGATGCGTATCGGCAGTCGTGGGGCGCCATGCTTCAAGAGGTCAGCGGGACGTTGTCGTCCATGCCGGCGGAGACGCACGGCTATGCGCTTTCGATCCTCCAGCGCGAGTTTCCCGAAGTCGTTGGGGAACCGGAGTTCAAGCGGATGGCGGAGCAAGCGGGTGCCCATCACGGTGCGCCCGCTCAGAGCCCGTCGGGCGGAAGCTCCGGTGCGGTGGCGAGGCTGGCCAGCTCCATCCGACCCGGGGATGCACCGCCGGCATCTGCTGCAGAGGAAGAGCGCTTCTTGTCGTGCGTCGAGGACGTGCTACGGGCCAGCGCCAAAGCGCTTGTCGAGCTGCAGAAGGGGCAGGAGCAGTTTGGCGCGGAGATGGGGGTCCGTACGATCAAGGAGTACACGGCGCTGCATGCCGCCGGTTCGTCTGAAGCCGTGCTCGCCTACCTTCTCGACTGGAAGGCTGGCGGGACAGCGCGAACGCAGGAGCTTGTCGGCGTCTACGCTGACCTGATGATCCACCAGGTCGCGCTGATCAACGGCCTAATGGAGGGCGTGCGGGGGTTGCTTGCCCGACTGTCGCCCCAGGAGATCGAACGGGGCGTGAATGCTGGCTGGGCGACTCGAGGCGCGGCTGTGTGGAAGCGCTACGTCGAGAAGCACCAGCAGCTGACCGGCGAAGACAAGACGCTCACCTCGGTCGTCTTCGGGCCCGAGTTCGCCCGGGCGTACGCCGAGGTCGGCGGCGAGGGCACCTCGTCCTGCTCCTGAGATCTGGGCTCGGGCAAGTCCTCAGAGCTGACCGGGACCTCGGCCGCACCTGGACCTGGACTCCGGTGGTCGCATTTGAGGTCGCTACGGCGGAGGCTGTTACACTGCGCCGCCGTGAGACCCGTGTACCGCTCCCGCTGGTTCGCTTCGCTCGCCCTCGCTTCGCTCGCGCTGTCGGGCTGTAAGAAGGAAGGCAAGTCAGACCTCCCCATCTGCAAGGCAGAGGTCGCTGGAAAAGAAGCGGCGGAGGTCGCCGATGGGGCGATCCCTCCCGACATTTGGTTTCTGATTCTGTTGCGGAACTTCGACCGCAACACGATGCAACTCAAGCGCCCTGGCCAGGATTGCAGCGGTCGAACGATCGAGCCGAAGGCCGAAGCGATCGACACGTGCATCGTCGGCGACGAGCCTGCCAAAGCGCTGCCTGAGCGGCCGCTCACTGAAGACGACCTCCTGATCGAGGCGCTTGATGACGGTCGGCAGCTGGTGTGGGCGAAGACCGGCGAGTACGACAACGGCGAGGCCGTCGGTCCGATCGCGATCACCGAGTGGACATCCCGCGGTGTGGCCGTCCGGGCCATCGGAACCCTTCGTGCCCAGAAGGACCGGGCTGCGATTCGGCTCGAGACGGTTGGGGCTGATCAGATGCTCGTGGTGGAGAGTCGCCACTGTGATCCGGACGACCCGAAGAACTGTTCGCGGCGCATTCGGCTACTTCCGCTCATCGGCGATTCGTTCGTCGACCGGCGCCTGCAGACTCAGGACGGGGCGTGTATCGGCTCGGCCGAGGTCACGCTCTACGAAGAGAAGATCGTGACGCTCGACAACGGGATCGAGCGCAGATTCGAGGTCGCGCGTTCGGTCGAGTTCGAAGAGGGCGTTGTCGTGATCAACGAGCAGGTCACGATTAAGGACAAGGACCCGACGCAGCCGGACCTGCCGGCGAAGTTGTTCCGGCGCGCGAACGTGGAGCGGAGCCTGAACGTTGGGACGGATGCGATCGTGACGCAGGGGGGACTGTGGGAGGACATGCTGTCGAAGCACGGCAGCGTGGAGGTCCAGGAGTCGGGTGCCGCGGCGGGGGAAGATGCGGCGGGGGAAGATGCGGCGGGGGAAGATGCGGCGGGGGAAGATGCGGCGGCGGCGGCTGACGCCGAGTAGCGTTCGCTGGTGGCTTCGGCGCGCTGGGTTGGGTGCAGGCGGCGGCGGGGGGGAACCGGCGGGGGCTGACGCCGAGTAGCGTTCGCTGGTGGCTTCGGCGCGCGGGTTGGTTGCTCGGTGCGCTTGGGGCCACGCGTTGTCGCGCCGGGGGGCGCGAAACGCTTTCGGCCCGACGCGTTTCGCGACGGGGGTCGCGAAACGCTGGCCAAAACTCTCACTCAATGCCGCGGTTGCGGCGGGTGCGGGTCTGGGTGCGGTCGTTGGTGACCTTCTTGACCTGGAGGACGATGGTCAAGATCTTGCCGTTGTTCTTCTTCACCAAGAAGACCTCGTTCGCCTCGGCGAGGGAGGCGAGCTTGCCCTTGCCCAGCTTGCGCTTCTTCCAGACGCAGGCGCGGTATGTGGGCGGGTTCTCTTTGTAGCCCTCGCGCTTGGGGACCTCGGCGAGCCGGTATCGGCCGTCCTCGGTTTCTACAAACTGGTAGGCGCACTCCCGGGTCTTGCACGACGCGTCGAAGGTGACGAACAGCAAGGGCTTGCCGTTGAGTTCGTCGACGTCGAGGATCAGACCCGCGGTGTTGCGGGTGGTGATCTGCTTGTCCACGACCTTGTCGGATTCTTCGGTGATCTTTCGATCGACGTTGAACGACTGGTCGACGCTCTCCTCGCTGTACAGAGCGATCAACTTGCGCTCGGTGTAGACGCGTAGGGGAGCGATGCCGGCCTCAGTCGTCACTTTCGCGAGTTCTTTGGGCGATAGCGGGGTGCGTTTCGCACAACCCGCCTGCGCCAAGGTGGCAGCGAGGAGTGCGCCAAACGTCAGGGTCGAAAGGCTGAGACCGCGCATTGTTCGCCCTGTGGACTACCGAATGGCGGGCATGAAAGTCAAAAGGAAACACTCCCGAAGTCGGAATCTGTCCCGAACCCGTCGTTTCCTGGCCCTATCGGGGACAGGAACGCTACAACCGAGGCTCCGAGCATGATTCGACTGTCGGTCAGCGAACAGGGCGCACCGCCACGGCTGGTGACGTTCGACAAGCCTGAGGTCCACGTCGGCCGGTCCGGGGACTGTGAGCTGTGCCTTGGCGGCACGGGTATCTCGTCTCGGCATTGCCGGTTCACGCGGAGCCCTGGCGGCGTTGTCGTGGAAGACCTCGGGTCGACCAACGGCACGTTCGTCAACCGGCAGCGGATTCAGGGACCGGTCGCCGTGACCGCTCGGGACGAGGTCATCGTCGGTATGTACGAGGTCCGGCTGCTCGACGTCGCCACCGGCATGAGCGCGGCACCGCCTGTGTCGCATGCTCCGATGGGGCCGGGGCCCGGACCGGGAAACCGACAGCCGACCGGCGTCGTGCCGCCCCAGTTCGCGGCGCAGGCGATGTCGTCGGCGCCTGCGGTCACACCCACAGGCCGCACGCCGTCGGCGACACCAACGTCGGGCCCTTCATCGGTCGCAAATCCGACTGTCGATCCGGACTGGGCGCGACAGTGGGAGAAGCTCGACAGCCTTGCTCGCGATTGGATCGCCGCGGGAAAGGACCGCAAGCGGTTGCTCCGCGGGGGCAAGCTCAGCCACGCCCGCACGTGGCTTGCGTCGGGAAAGGGCAAGGCTCCGGCACCCAAGCGGGAACACCGCGACTTCATCTTCGCGTCCAGCCGCGCACGTCAGATGCGGATTGTTCGCAACGTGACGCTCGGGGGCTTGGTCGTTTGCGTTGGTGTGGTCGGGGCGATCAAGATCTCGCAGATCATTGGGGCCGAGGCCGACGGGGAGGAGGTCGCGTCCGCGGATCCGACTCCGGGCGAGCCCACCACGCCCAAAGTCGGTGGTGAGCAGCGCGGAGACCCTCTCGCCCAGATCGCCGCGACCGCTGCCGCCTCGGCACAAGAGACCGACCCGACGCTCGCCGTACTGCTTGCGACGGCGGGCCTCGATGCCTCGTCCGCCGAGGCGCGCGGTACCGGGGTCGAACTCGCGTTCCGTTCCGCGATCGGGAAACTCCAGGGCAAGCCGCTGCGCGGACACGACGATCCGATCACCGATGCGGCATTCAGTCCCGATGGGCGCTGGTCGATCACGGCCAGCAAGGATGGAAGCGTTCGCCTGTGGGATCGCAGCGGCGAGTCGCGCCGCCCGACGTCGCTTCGCGGCCACAGTCGCGGGGTCCTCGATGTCCTTGTCACGCCGGACAGCAAGTTCCTGTTCACGGCCGGAGAGAACGGCAAGGTACTCCGCTGGGACCTCGGTTCGTCCGAGGTGATGAGTAACTACGTCTCGCTTCCGGGCCACTCCACATCGGTGGGGCACCTCGCTGTGAGCCGCGATGGTCAGTGGCTCGTCAGTGGGTCGGCCGACGGCAGCGTACGCGTCTGGAACGCGGCGTCGCCGGTGCCCAAGTCTCGGAAGTTCCCCGGGCACGACGCTCCGATCCGGGCGGTGGCGATCAGCTCCGATGGCTCGAGGGTGCTCGCCGCGAGTCAGGACGGGACCGCTTCGGTCTGGAAGTCCGCCGCGGGTGCGCCGGGTCGTCGGACGATCCTCGAAGGGGGCACCGAGGAGGAGCCCGCCCAGATCCTCGACATCGAGATCTCCGCAGATGGTCAGTGGGTCCTGACCGGGCACTCCAACGGTACGGCCCGGTTGTGGGACCCCTCCCGCCGCATTCCCAAGCTCACCGCCCTCACCATGGAGGGACACGAAGGCACCGTGTCGCAAGTCGCGTTCACACCGGACTCGACGCTCGCCATCACGGCCGGAGACGACAAGAAACTCCGGATCTGGAATCTCGAGGCGAAGGACCCGTCCCTCAGCGCCCCAACCTTCGATCTACATCAGGCGCGCATCACCGACCTTGTCACGGTCAGCGACCCGGATCCCGCCGGGCCACGCAGACGGCTCGCCGCGACCGCGAGCGAAGACGGCACGGTTCGCACATGGAACCTCGAGCGGCGGGACCACGAGCAAGACAGCAAGGTCTTTGCGGTTGCCGGAGGCAAGGCTACGGCCGTCGCACTCTCCAGCGACGGGCAGGCGATCCTCGGTGGCTCGAGCTCCGGAGAGGCAACCCTGTGGCCGGCCCAGTCGTCCGCGCCTCCGGGGGCTTCCGCAGTGGGATGGGGGCACACGAAGCAAGTCCTCGCTGTCGCCGTGAACACGGTGGGCACGCGGATGGTCAGCGCAAGCGCCGACGGCACGGCCAAACTCTGGGACCTGACCAAGCCGGGGCGGGCTGGACTCCTCGCCACGCTCGCCAAGAACACCGGGCAAGTCGTCTCGGTCGCCGTGTCCCCCTCGGGCAAGTTCGTGGCGACCGGCGATAGCAACGGTGCGATTCGCCTTTGGGACATCACGAAGCCCGATCCCGCAGCGGATGCGATGGCGCTCGACCAGCATCGCCGCGGGGTACAGCAGCTTCAGTTCTCCAAGGACGGGACACGGCTCATCTCTCTTTCCAACGACGCGGCCTGCGTTTGGACGATCGCCCAAGACATCACCAAGACAGTCATCAAGCTCAAACAGAAGGACGAGCTTGTAGGGTTCGCCGCGTCCGACGACGGGAAGACCTTGCTGACCGCAGGGGTCAAAGAGCTGCGTCTGTACGACCTCAAAGCTGCGGACGTTCCCGCGAGCGCCAAGGCCCTTCGCCGCGCCCACAGTCTTGACGTACTCCGGGTCGGTATCAGTCCCGATGGTCGTTGGGCGGCGTCCTCCGCCAAAGACGCGACGCTCGTGTTGTGGGACCTGGCCAATGGAGCGAAGGCCCTCGAGATCCTGCTGCACGAAAAACCCGTCGACGCGATCGCATTCAGCCCCGATGGTCGCTGGCTGGCGACGGGCAGCCAGGACACGACGATCCGCCTGTGGGACCTCCAGAGCAAGCAGCCGAACAGGCGGAGCGCCAAGGTCCTCGAGGGATCCGAGCAGAGGATCAGTGCGCTGCGTTGGAGCGCAGACAGCCGATACCTCGTCGGCGCGAGCAACGACCAGACGATGCGCGTCTATGACATGCAGCGCGAAGACCCCGCTGAAGGAGCCGTGGTCCTCACCGGACACACGGGCCTCATCAGCGGTATCGATCTCAGCGAAGACGCGACGGTCGTCGTCAGCGCCTCGTACGACTTGACCGCCCGCGCGTGGCCTCTGACGGCGGGCAAGCTGGTGTCGATCGGATGCGCTCGGGCGGGCCGCTCATTGACGCCGGACGAGTGGTCGGATGCGTTTGGCGACGCAGCATTCCGGCGGGTCTGCGGGTAGAAAACGGCCGCAAAAAAGGCCCCCATGAATCGCGCTGTACGACTCGTGGGGGCCCGAAGAAGACGCCTGGCCGTTAGCCTGGTTGGGTGGTGCTGGAGCCCTTCGAGGGAGCGATCGCAGAGGCTCCCACGCCGAGCCGCTTGACCAGAGCTGGCAGGTCTACATCTCCTGCGGACTTCAGCTGTTCGAGCAAGCTGGCGACTTGTCCGGCCGCGTTCCCGCTGCCATCGCCGACCACTGTCAGCTTGTCGACCTTCACGTTGTCGATCGTCCCAACGAGCAACCCGATCAAGGTACGGAGCTTCTCCATCACGAAGATCTCCCGCGCATTCCCGCCGGCGGCGGTCCATGCCCTCGCCAGGTGCTTCATGCCTCGCGCGGTGGCTTCGCCTTCCTCTTTGATCTCCGCAACGTCTGCCCGAGCTTCGGCCTCCTTCTGGGTCTTGTACGCGAGGGCCGGCGCGACGAGGTCGGCATCCAGCTGGAAACGCACCTGCTCGATGCGGGCCGTTTGAACCTGCATCTCGGCACTTGCCCGTGCGATCTGGGCGTCGATGGTGCTCTTCTCGCGTGCCACGGTCGCGGCACGACGCGTCTGCGCCGCGACGATACGCTTTTGCGCCTCTGCATCCGCGAAGCCACGGTCGGCCTTGAGTTGGGCGATCTGGGCCCGGTACAGGTTCTCGGCCTCCTGGACCATCGACTTGGCCTTCTGTTCGGCCTCCGCCTTGCGGGCGTCCCGGATGAGCTCAGCACTGGGCACGCGACCGATGGCGTCGAGGTAGCCAACGTCGTCGGAGACGGTCTGGATCTTGAGCGTATCCAGGCTCAGGCCCAGCGACTGCAAGTCGACTTCCGCCTCTTCGATGAGCTCGGCCGCGAACTTCTCCTTGTCCTCGTTGACCTCTTGCGGGGTCAGTTTGGCCAGAACGCCGCGGAGGTTGCCCTCCAGAGTTTCACGCGCGAGCTGTACGATCTCTTGTTTCGACTTTCCCAGGAGGCGCTCGACGGCGTTGTCGAGGCCCGGAGGGTCGCCGTCGATCTTGATGTTGGCGACACCCTCGATGTTCAGCGGGATGCCGTCACGGGAGTACGCTCCTTTGACGCCTACGCTCACCACGATGTTGGTGAGGTCCATGTACTCGACCTTCTCGAGCAACGGGATTCGCAGACCACGTCCGCCTCGGATGGCCCGGTAGCCCACGCGCTGATCTGCGCGACGAGCCGGGCCGGAGAAGATCACGACCTCGGAGGGGTCGCAGATGATGAGCAGGCTGTTGATCGAAAGGCCGATCGCAATGAGCGCGACGACGACGACTGCGGCAATGATGATGACGGGTTCCACTATCGCACCTGTCCTGTAGAGAGTTGGGGTTTCGAAGGCGGGATCGGGCGCTTCGGTGGCGAAGGTTTCTTGGGCGAGGTGAGGATCGAAACGACGTCCACCCCCACTGTGTCGCGGATGCGGTCGAAGATTTCCGAGACCACGGCCGGGTAGGACCCGACATGGCGGGCGAGCGTTCGGCCGTCGCCTCCGTCGATCAGATTGACCTCGTTCACATCGAGGCGGTCGGTGACCGCGGCGACGTCGGCAATGATGCGGTCGATCTGCTGAATCAGGAAGATCTCGTTCGCATCCTCGCCCGCGGCTCGCCACGCTCCCAGGAGCGCATCCAGGGCTTCCCCTTGTGCGCGACCGGTCTCGGCCCGGATCGCTGCATCTCCGGCAGCACGAAGCTCCTGAGCGGCGCGTTTCTTGTCGGCTGGTACGACGGTTTCAGCTTCGAGCCTCAGCTTCTCCAAGCGACCGCGAATCTGCTGCAGCTCCTGCTCGGCGACCGCTCGTGCTTCCAGGCCAGCGGCAATCGTGCGTTCTTCTTCGGAGGCGGCGGTGGCATCGAGCTCCGCCTTGTGCCGCTCGAGGTCGTTGGTCTCTTCGATGATCCGAGCATGGGACTGCTCGAGCGCGACCTTGCCTCGCATCTCGGCGGCTGAGACGATCTCGTCCGCCTCACGCTTGGCGTTCGACTCCGCGATCTCGGCATCTTTGACGACCTCTGCGATCTTGATGCGGCTGATCGAGTCCAGGTACTGGACCTCGTCGGTCACGTGCTGAATCTTGAACGTGTCGACCGAGAGCCCCATCTGACCGAGGTCGTCAGCGACCTCGGACTTGAGGTTGTCGGCGAGCTTCTGACGGTCGTGGTTGACCTCCTCGGGCGTCATCAGAGCCAACACGCCACGAAGTGTTCCTTCGAGGGTTTCTTTCGCGACGGACCGGATCTGTTCCCGGGGCTTGCCGAGGAAACGCTCAATCGCGTGATGGACGAGTAGGTCGTCGTTGGTGATCTTGACGTTCGCCACCGCATCGACATTGATGGGGATGTTGCCCTTTGCGTAGGCGCCCCGGATCCGAATGTCGATCGGCATGATCGTCATATCCATCGAATCCACCTTCTCGAGCAGCGGGACGCGAAACGAGCGACCGCCCCGCACGACGCGGAATCCGACTGTGGTGCCATCGGCCAACGCGACCTTGCGGCCCGAGAAGACCAGGACCTCGTTCGGTTTTCCGATGATCAGGAAGGTTTTGACAATGGCGATCGTCACGAGCAGCACCGCGAGGGTGCTTCCTGAGATAATGCCTACGTCGATCCAGAGATCCGGGTTCATTCATTCCTCCGTGGTGAAAAGGGTTTGTTCGGGTGCAATCTGTGCGCGTCCGTCGTCGTCGATTCCCAGCACCAGCACGCGCGCGCCAGAGGGGAGGGCGCGTGGCTCAGAGGCCACCGCAAGCATCGTTCGTTCTCGTCCTTGGACTTGGAGGCGGATACGAGTCACTCCGCCTGCCTTGAGGGGGAGCTCCAGCTCTCCGGTGCTGCCGGCGTAGTCACAGAGGCGGACCGACTCCCCCACCGGGCGGCGGAGCCATCGAACCATCCAAGCGCTGGCGGTGCCCACACTGACGCCGGTCGCCCCGCTCATGACCGCAACCATGAGCGCGCCGACGCTGGTGAAGCTGGTGAGCAGGGCGCCGGTCAGACCAAAGAAAGCCGATCCAAACGTCCAGAACCGGAACGAGAGCATCGGCAGCCATATGTTGCGCTTCCGGGGTCCCAACCCGTGGCTCGCATCGGCGACCGAGAGCGCGTGCGCAGCTTCGAACCCCTCGGCCGCGCCGCCAGGGCCAAGCGCCGCAACGCTGGCGTTGGCGTCCAAGTCGGCACCAACGTCGAAATCGCCGTCCGCGTCAGCGTCGAGGTCGGCGTCGACATCCTTACCCACAGCGCCAAGTGTGGAGAGGCCAACGAACACCCCGCCAACGACGAGACAGCTCAGATACAGAGTCAGCATGGGCGAATCAGGGATGATGCGAGCCCAACCGGGAAGGGACCTACGCTATTGCAGGTTCGTTCGGAGGACGGCAGGCCGCGACGGTAGCACCGCGGCGATGCCGGCCTGACCGGGCGACTGGCTCGTCGCGTGACGGGTCGTTGCAGCGCTCGGAACGACGCTCTGGGGGAGCCAGCCTTCGCCGCTGGGCGGGGCGGGTCGTGCAAAACATGCGCGCGGCTCCACCTTCGATCATCGGAAACGGCCCCGCCGCCATAGCGGAAACGGGTGTGCACGGGCGCGCATCGAGCCGCAAGCCTCCACTTTGGAAAGAGGGGCTGCTAGGGCTTGGCGACGGCGCCCTTGCAGTCGGGCTCCCACGGCGCACACAAGAAGCGCACATGGATGTGACTGAGGTGATCCAGCGAGTGCCGGAAGATGCCCTTTGAGGACACCCGTGGGCGTGGCCACTGAATCCACTCATCGAGCTCCTCTTCCGTGGCGCCCATCTCGACCGCCGCCCGGTAGACGAACTCTTGGTAGCGCCAGTCGAGGAACACATACTGCACGGCGCCGGTCTTGATCAGCGCACGTACGAGCCCCCACACGGCGTACCAGTCCACCTCCTCGAACATCGGGCGACGCGGCTTCTCACCGCCGCTGTTGAGGTACTTCTTCTTGTAGACGCCCTTGATCGTCGGCAGCCAAATGTCGATGTCTCGGCCGGCCTGGTGGGACTTGTGCGGCTTGAGCAGACCGCCGTCTCGAGCGCTGATGTCGCTGAGAATGAGCTCCCCGTCGTAGTCGACGTCCTGGCGGAATGCGGCAACCGCCTGTTGGAGGTTCGAGATGGTCTGCGAGCTCCCCCACATCAGGCGCGGGGTCCGGCGGATGTACAGCGGGCTGGCCGGCAGCTGGATCCCGCCCACCAACTTGCCGGCGTTCGGTTTTCCGATGGAGACGGCCCGGCGATCGACGGTGAACTGTGGCAGCGGCTTGCGAGGCAGCCGAGGCTTGTACGGCTTGGGGTCGATCCAGATGACGATCTCAGTCCCCGGTGCCAGCTTCGCCTCGGGATTGTAGGCCTGCAGCCGCGTGACCGGAACGTCGAAGCGCGAGGCGAGCCTACTCCACGAGTTCTCGCCAGTATCGACGGTGTACTTGACTCGAGTCTGAGCCAGCGGCCGGCGCTTGGGGGACTTGATGACGAGCGTCGTCTCGGCGACGAGGTCGGGCTTGTCCGGGTTGAGAAAGTTCCACTGGGCGAGGTCGTCGAGGCTGACGCCGTATCGCCGCGCGACATCGGGAAGGGTTTCGAATGGGATGACGACGTGGTCGATGGGGCTGTCGACGACTCCGATCTCGTCCGGGCTCTCCCCATCGGGACCGTCACCGCCGCTGGGACCGTCGGAGACAACTTCGGCGAAGCCGCCGATGCCATCGTCGTTGTCCTCTTGTTCGGAGCCATCACCGCCCTCGGTCGCCACGGAACTCTCCTGCGCGCTTCCTGCACCGATGGGCTCGGGGTCTGACTCTGGCCAGAGAAGGACAACCGCGGTGATCGCTCCTGCAAGCGCCACGACCCCGGCGCCGACGCCCAGCAGCTGGGTGACACGCTTGGTCCCCGCGACCTTGCGGCTGGTCGCGATGAACTCGCGCTGAAGCCTGCTGACTTCCGGCAGCATCCCGGGCTGCACGTTCTTCATCCACTTGGTCGCGCGCGCCAGCTCATCGCTCTTGAGCGCGAGGTGCTGTGGCCGCCCTTCGTACTCCCACTGTTCCGCGTATCGGAGATAGCGGCCGTGCAGCTCGCGGTACTGCCGGTTGGGGCCCGGGGTGCGAACGATCGAGCCGCTGGGGGATAACAGTTCAGCTGAGGACGGTGCCCGAGAGACTGCCGATGGCGTTGCGGCAGGGACCAGCTCGACCAACGTGCTTCCGATGAAGACCCGATCTCCCGGCCGAAGCGGGGAGGGGGCGCTCACCCGCTCGTTGTTGAGGTAGGTGCCGTTCGTTGAGCCGACGTCGGTGAGCAGGACCCCCTGCGGACCGAGGTCGAGCTTGCAGTGACGCGAAGACACCGCGCCACCGGACAGCGTGACATCGTTGAGAGACGCTTCGCGACCGAGCGTGAGGCTCTGGCCTCGAAAGGGCTCGGTTCTGGAGGACCCGTCGGGGGTGGTGAGCCGGACTTCGAACATGCGGCGGAGATTCGGGCTTTGCTACGGAGACGCACGGGACACGGAGGTCGGCGGATTCAGACCACCGAGCGCCGGCTGTGTGATGCGTGCGGGCGGCATGGCGAGCGACCCGCTAGAAGGTGAAGGTGTGGGTCTCTGACTGGAGCTTGCTCGTCTTGGCGAACTTGGCGTTGGACCGGACCGCTCGCACCGCACAGTTCTTCACGTTCGCCGTCGCGGTGCCGCCCGTTGCACGTGCACCAAGGACGGTGCCGTCTGGATTGATATCCGCACGGACCTTGACCGTCATGCCCGGGAACGCACCCGCGCACGACTTGACCTTCCCCGCGGCCCGACCGAACCCCGAGCGCAGGTCGCCGGAACTCAGGGCCGCCTTCGGTCCGGGGTTTTTGGTGGCCTTGCCGCCCTTCTTCTTTTTCTTCTTCGATGACTTGGGGGGCGTGACGGCCTTCGTGGGCTCGCGTTCAGGTTCGACCTCGGGCTCGACCTCGGGCTCGACCTCGGGCTCGACCTCGGGCTCGACTTCGGGCTCGACCTCGAGTTCGACTTCGGGCTCACCGATCTCCAGGCCCTTGGGCTCCGGCTCCGGCTCTGGCTTTGGCTCGGGTTTCGCGATCGGGGCGGCCTCTGGTTTGTCGGTCTGCGCGACCGCGTCCTCTTCGGAGTCGGGACCCAGGAGCAGCCAAGCGGCGAGGCCTCCGCCGCCGATCGCCACGATGGCGCCCGCGACGAGCAAGGCGACGAACTTGCCGGTGGAGCGACTCTCGGTCGCAAACATCGTGTAGTCGCCGCCGCCGCCGGGAGCCGCCGTTGCGGGGGCGGTCTCGGGTAGGGGCGGCGAGGTGGCCATCCCCGCGTGTCCGGGGGGATTCGTCCCAACGCCGCCCATCGGCGCGTGGCTCTGCGGCGGATGGCTTTGCGGCGGATGGCTCTGCGGCGGGGCGGAGGCGGGGCGACCGGCAGGGTCCCACCCGTGCGGACCGGGGTGGTGGCTGTCGAGCCGGACCGTTCCGAACTCGAGGTCGTGTCCGCCGTCTTCGGGATCGAGCAGCAGCGTGCCCCCCCGGGGTTCCTCCGGCGCGTGGCTGGGTGGCCTCGCGTCGGGAAGCCACATCGTGTTGCCCGCTCCGCCCGCATTCGGTTGGGCTTGCGCGTGGCTGACCGCCATCGGACCTTCGTATGCCGATGCGGAGAGGTTGCCGTCGGGTCCGATCGCTTCGACCGCGGCGGAGAACTCCTCCATCGACTGGTAGCGGTCCTCCGGTTTCTTCGAGAGCGCCTTGACGATGATCGCCTCGACCGCGGGACTGATGTTGGCGTCGGGGGCCTTGGTGGTCGGCGGCGTGAGCGGCTCGGTGAGGTGCTGGCTGAGCACCCGCATGAAGTTGTCCCCGTCGTAGGGGACGGTGCCGGTCATGAACTCGTACAAACAGACCGCGGCTGCGTAGACGTCGGTGCGGTTGTCCGCCGGCTCGCCGCAGGCCTGCTCGGGAGCCATGTACTTGGCCGTGCCGAACACAGCGCCGGTGCGTGTGAGGCCGCCTCCGTCTCCGGATTCCGGGTCGGTCACCTTGGCGATGCCGAAGTCGAGGAGCTTCACGAAGTCGCGACCGTCGGGCTTCTTGATCAGGAAGCAGTTCGCCGGCTTGAGGTCGCGGTGAATGATGCCCTTGTGGTGGGCGGCCGCGAGTGCGCGCAAGATCTGGACGATCAGTCCTTTGGCACGTGCCCAAGGCAGCCGGGTCTCTCGCTGCAAGAGATCGGCAAGGTCCTCGCCGTCGAGGTGCTCCATCGCGAAGAACACGGAGCCCCCAGGGACAGGGCCGAAGTCGACGATGTCCACGATGTTTTCGTGGCCGATCATCGAGGCGGCTCGAGCTTCTTGGAGGAAGCGATCGACCTGGGTCTGATCGCGGCAGAGTTCCTGATGCAGAACCTTGATCGCCACTTGCTTGCGCAACGTGACGTGCTCGCCGAGGTAGACCGAGCCCATGCCTCCGTCTCCGAGCAGGCTCAGGACGCGGTAGCGGTCGGCGAGCGTGTGGCCGACCAGCCCCTCGGGCGTCGAGAGAATGGCGCTAGGATCTGTCATGCGAGCCCGCTGAGCATATCGCAAAGGCTGTGGGACAGCACGTATGTGGAGCCCCGATGGGGGCGTGATGACTCCGCATTGGAATCGCCTTGAACGCGCCGGGGAGGACTTGGACCTACCTCGAACGGGCGGCGTCTTCGATTCGGCGGATGAGGTTGCCGCGGCCGGCCATCACACCGGACCCGATGAGAAACTGGTCACTACCCGGAGCACTGCCGAGCAGCATGATTCCGTGGTCTGCGGCTCGGCTCAGAGCCCCCACATCTGCGTACTCCCGGGTTGGGATCGTACGCGGTTCGGAGAAGCCCAAATCGACGTCATGGGCAGCAGGGGCGACAACAGCGCCGGCTGGGCCCATCGCGCTGCGTAGATCGCCTCCTCGCCCGATGGCGGCGGCCAGCACCGAGGCGACCCCCCAAGCCGCCGAGCCGAGGACCAGGCGAGGGCCAGCGTGGGTCTCCTCGTGAGTCAGAACGACCGGGTTTGCCGCGCCACACAGCCAGTCGGCCGCCTCGAGCTCGCGAAGTGCGCTCCAATCGGGGGACACGAACGGATCTTCCTCCCGCCAGGCTGCCCCCGTGAGGGTACGACCGACGCCGACCACGATCGGGACGCGAAGCCGGGCGGCAAATTCGGTGAGGGCTTCCAGAGTAGAGGGCGGGGTGGCCATCCCGACGAAGACGGCATCCGGCCGCTGTGGGTCGTCATGACGAACGCACCGCTCCAACGCTTCGAGAATGTTGTCGGGATCGACGTCGACGAGGTCGATCCCCAGATCCTCGTGACCGGGTGAGGACGCGACCAACATGCGCAGACCCCTCCAACTTGCCTCGAGGCGAGCGACGACCGGTTGGCCCAATAAGGATGCTGCCGCAGCGGCGACGGTTCGGCGGATCTGCTGGGCGGCGTCGATCCGGGTCTGCACATCCACGACCCCGGTCTGGGCCCGACTGCCTCGAACCGCGCTGACGAAAGCATCGAGGCCTGACTTCGCGGTGGCCTCGGGGCTTCCGCCGGGCAGCTCGGCCAAGGCGAAAATGTCGTCCGCCGCGGCAAGGGCAGGGGTTGGTGCGGCGGCGGGCTCAGGCTCGTCGGGCTCGGTTGGCTCGGGGAGCTCGGGCTTGTCCTGCGCAACGGCTGCTTCTGGCTGGAACCGGTCCGCGAGCCCACCCTTTCCAACGATGCGCTCGACCCGGGCACGAACCACGTTCGGCGCGAGGTCCTGCTCCTTGGTCAAGGCCTGGGCGAGATCTCTGAGTTTGCGGAGAGGCTCGACGGCCTCCACGATGTCCTCGACCCGGAACGTCCGCGGTCGCGTGAACTGCAGTGGCACTGGGCCCAGCGCGGCGTCGCCCAGGGACTCGGGGAGCATCACGGCAGCGTCGACCCCGAGGCGCTTCATCACCGTCGCGAATCGTTCGCCCGACACGGGAACCTTCCGACCCGTTGGAGACGTTGTGAAGGTCGCAGCCGCGAGCCATCGGTGCTTTGGCATCACCGCGACGGTAGCAGGAGTCGAAGGCGTTCCCAAGGGAGGACGCGGTGGGGGATGCTTCACCCCGATGTCGGTTCGAGCTTCTCTTGTCGCGGTGGCATGCCTGTGCCCACTCCCCTCCGGTTGCCGGGATACAGCGTTCGGGGCCGAGGACGCGACCGCAATCCGCTCGGTCATGGATGCGCAGCAGGCCGCCTGGAACGCCGGAAACATCGACGCGTTCATGCAGGGGTACCACCAGCAACCTGACGTGGTGTTCACCTCGGGCGGGAAGATTCGCAAGGGCTGGCAGGCGACGCTGACCGCGTATCAGAAGCGCTACATCGAGGGCGACGCAGAAATGGGGACGTTGGCCTTCTCGGCCGTCGAGGTTCAGGGCCTGGGGCCGGGGGCCGCCGTGGTCTTGGGGCGGTGGGAACTCACTGAGACGCCGCAAGCCGGGCATGGAGTGTTCTCCCTCGTGTTCACCGAGGTCGACGATCGGTGGGCCATCTTCCACGACCACAGCTCGTCGGAGTAGGATCTGCGCCGGGCATGTTCATCATCTTTGGCGACAAACATCGAACACAGACCGTTGTGGACGGGTTTCGGGTGGAGCGCGAGTGCCCCTCCTGCAAGACGACCTCGACGTTCCGCGAACGCATCGTCACGAAGCGGTTCCGATTGTACTTCGTGGACATGTTCACCCACGGGACTCACCACGTCCTCGAATGTGGTGAGTGTGCAGAGACGTTCGTGACGGACGAGTTGCCGAAGCAGGCCCTGGAGCACGACCAGTCGGGAACCGTGCTTGGGCAGGTTCAGGGGGTCGTCGAACGCGGCAAGGAACTCGCAACGGACCCGCGGGTTGTCGCGTCGTTGGGACAGGCGCAGACGGAAGCGACGAGAGCTCTGGAAGTTGCGCAGGAAGAGGCGACCAAAGCGCTGGGCGCCGCAGAAAAAACTGTGACGGGTTGGGTCGCCGCTCTTAAAGGAAAGCCGAAATCCGGGACGTAGCGGGCCTGGGCTCGTCCCCGCTGCGAGATGCCGTCGTAGCGGGGGACGCAACTCGGGGTGGCGCTTGTTGACCGACTCGCCGTCCCTGCGCCACAGTCCACCAGGATGCTTGCGGGGGCACTGCTGCTCGGCTCGCTGTCAGGCGACCCTGCCTGGCTGACGGTCCAGGACTGCCCGTCGCTCGATCGTGCGCGTGTTGTCGAACTCGCGATGCTCGAGTTGCAGGACGCACCGCAGGAGGTCCACGTCGCAGTGTCGTGTGCGCACGACAGCCAGTTCCACATCGTACTTCGGCATGGCGACGGGCGGGTGATCGAGCGTGATGCTCCGAGGGTCGACGACGCTGCGGAGCGCTATCTCGCGGTCGAGCTGGTGGAGTTGTTGGCGTCCTCGGGCGCCCGCGCACCCCAGACGGCTCGGGCTCCCCTCCCGGAGCCCGGACCGGCCCCGCCCCAGGCAGAGCGTGCGTCGCTACCCAGGCTCTGGGTGGACGGGACCGCCCGCTTCGAAGGTGCCGCGTCTCCGTTCACGCCTTTGGGCGGTCTCGGTGTTGGACTGACCGCCCGGGTGTGGCGCGGGGCTTCGTTTCGAGTGGAGGCCCTCGCAGCGATCGGGGCGCGATCGCTCAATGCTGATGATGACATTACCGTGGCCAATGCTGGCGGTAGTGGAGTGCTGGCATGGGTGTTGGCCTCGCGTCGAGCGGCCTACGTCTTGGGAGTCGGGGCGCGGATTCAGGGCGTGTGGCTGCGCGGCCGCAGTACGGCGGCCCAACGCGCAGGGACGACGCACGTGGGGTTGGCTTGGAGCCCACAGGTCAGTTTTGGTCTGATGGCCCCACGCCGCCGACGATCCGCGGCGGTTTGGCTGCACGCCGGATGGACACCTCGCGCCGTTCGGGGCCAGAGCGCAGGGAAGACGGTGTTCTCGTGGGCGGGCCCCTGGTTCGGCGTGGGTGTGGGTCTGGGGCAGATCATAAAGCGGTGAGCCGTTTCTTGGCCTCGCGCGCACTATGATGATGAAGGGAATCTCGTACGGTAGCTCGTCAAGAATCCGGTCCGACGTTGCGCGCCATTGACGGCGGCGCGTTGCAGTCGTTCGATAGCGCGACTCCGACGTTCGAGCAGCTGTATCGCGACTACGCTGGCTATGTCGCCACGATCGTGACCCGCCTCCTGGGCCACTGCGCCGAGGTTGATGACGTCGTGCACGAGACGTTCCTACAGATTCAGCGTGCGCTCCCCAAGCTGCGGGACCCACGAACGGTGAAGGGGTGGCTCGGCACGATCACGGTTCGGGTCGCGCGGCGACACTTACGGTGGGCGAAACTGCGGCAGCGTCTGGGGCTGGGGGCGGAGATGGAAGCGGACGAGCTGTCCACGACGACGTTGAGCGCGGAGGACTACGAGTTCGTCCATAGCGCGTACGCGTGTTTGTCGGCTCTGCCCACCGCCGAGCGTATCGCCTGGGTGTTGCGCCGGGTGCATGGCGCTCAGTTGGCCGCGGTCGCTGGGATGTGTGACTGCTCCTTGGCGACCGCCAAGAGGCGGATCGCCGCCGCCGACCGGAAACTCAAACGCGCGGAGGACCAAGATGGTGCCTGACCCCAAACGCATGCGGGAGCTGACGACACCCGATTGGACGCCAGAGCGGGAGCACGCTGTGTGGCGAGCCCTGGATCGTTCGCAAGAGCGTCGAACTCGTCGCAACCGGACGCTCGCTGTCATGTCGGGGGTTGCTGTGGCTGCGGCCGCCCTGTTGTTGTTCTTGCCACGGCCAGGTGCCGAGGCGGTACGGGTCGCCCGGCCTGGGTTCGCGATCGCGGTGCCCGAGCCTCGTGCCACCGTCCCCGCCGGGCCCCCCGCGCTCAAGTTCCGTGACGGAACCCAGGTCCGTCTGCATGACGCCGATGCCGAGGTTCTCATCGCCTCTGCCCAACCGGGAGAGTCGAGGGTCCTGTTGCGTCGCGGGGGTGCCCGTTTCGAAGTCACGCCCAACCCATCCCGCCGCTTTGTGGTCGATGTGGGTCTGGTCACCGTGGAGGTCTTGGGAACTGAGTTCGACCTCGTGCGAGACGAAGACCGGGTCCACGTGGAGGTCGTGCGCGGCACGGTTGCGGTGTCGTGGCCCGGGGAGCGGCGGGTCCTGAGCGAGGGCGAACGTGGTGTCTTCCCCCCGTTGGCTGCCGAACAGCCACCGGTCCCCCCGCCCGCCGAGCCACAGGATTCTCAGCCACGTACGAAGCCGTCCAAGTTGGATGTGGAGGCGATGCTCAGTGCCGCCGATGCCGCGCGAAGGGCGGGGCGTCCCGAGCGAGCGCTGACCATCCTGCGCCGGGTGCTGAAGGAGTATCCGCGGGACTCGCGGGCGCCCCTCGCAGCGTTTACGATGGGGCGAATCGAACTCGACCGCCGTCAGTACAAGGCCGCGGCGCGTCAGTTTGCAAGAGTCGGCAGGATGGGAAGTCACTCGCTCGCTGAACATGCGCTCGCGCGAGAAATCGAGGCTTGGGACGCTGCGGGCAAGGCGTCCAAAGCCCGCGGGTTGGCACAGGAGTATCTCCGCAAGCACCCCAAAGGACCTCGGACTGCGCAGGCCGAGCGTGTGCTTCGAGGCGCGCCATGAAGCGGAGCGTCGGCGTCGCGATGGCGTTGATGGGGTGCGGGCCGGCGGACGGCGCCGTGTTCGTCGATGCCCCCGACCCCGTCGACATCACCTGCGATGGCGAACTCGGCGAGAGAATCCAGGGCAACGACGCGCGTTTCGATCAGGGGTGCGGGTACGAATGCGACAGCGACTGGTGTGGCTGTGAGCCGTGCGAGATGGTGGCTGCCCCCTTCGCACGCTTGTCCGCCGGAGAACACGAGCTGCGCGTCGAAGGTGGGGCAAGCGGAGAGGGCTCGTTTGAGCTGACTCTGACCCGTGCCGACGGGGAGGTGCTGCTCGAAGAAGTACGGACCTACAACGGACTCTTCGCCGACGTGTTCACGTTCACGGTTTCACAGGACTGTCCTGTGGTTCACGTCTCGTGGACTCTGCAGAGCGAAGTCTGCAGCCGAGTCTACGAGTTTCAGATCGACCCTCCTGCGATGTGACCCGCGCCCCGACGCCGCCGGCGTGCGTCTCTCTAAAACGCTGCGCGCAGTGTGCCCGCGTTGGTCTGAACAGTGCAGCTCGTGGCGTCGACCCCCGCTGGTACCTCGAAGGTGTACGTCGCATACAGATCCTCGACGAGCCTGCCATCCGCATCTCGGCGGTCGTGGATCGCATGGTCTTGGGAGACCGGAACCCGGACGGCTCCGCACTTCGCCCAAAGCGACGGATGTGAGGGCGACAGGGCCCCGAGCCGACGCGACTCATGGACGCGGCCATCGGTATCCACGACGAAGCGCACGAGTTCGCGGTCCTGCGTGGGGGGAGCCGATGTGCCGCGCCACGAAGAGATGAGCCGAACGCGGTCTGCAAGCGCCGCGTAGGTGTACGCGCTGACCCAGTACGGGTACGCATAGCTCATGATGTCGTTGTAGAGGTTCTCGTTTGCGTTCGGCGCACCATCGCAGAACTCAGGGGTCGGGGGCAGCAGTTCGGCGTTGGGGTCGATCCATGAGAGTCCCAGCTCCTGGTCGTTGCTGAATCCGCTCTTTGGCATGTTGCCTGGAGTGACGCCCCAGCCATGCCCCGAGATGGAGCCGCAGTAGCCGGAGTTGTCGCCTTCAAACGAGGGGTCCTCAAACGAGTGCTCTCGGCCGTGGTTGTGGCCGAGTTCGTGCGCGAAGAGGTCGAAGGTGAGTCCGTACCAGCGCCACGTGTGGTTGGCGAAGGTCCGGCGGAATCCCATCTGGTCGCTGTCACCGATCGCGATCGAGTAGCCACCCCCATCGCCAGGGAGCAAGCCCCCGTAGTAGACCCAAGGCTCCGGGCTCTCGGACTCTCGAAGCGCGGGCAGGTCGTACTCGGCCGCATCGAACTCGCTGCAAGAGCTAGACGCAACGACATCGTGGACCTCGAGGTTGAGCTCGGTGATCGGATAGGTGTTGAAGATGTATGCCTCGAAGTCGGCGAGGTCCTGTGGTGTGATGTCGACTTGGCCGATGCCGCCGCAGGAGAACGGAACCAGGACGATGTCGAGCACCATGGGGTCTCCCCAGGCGTCGAGTGGGGCGGAGCCGCCCTCGGGCACCGTCGCTCGGCCCAGCGTTCCGATCGTGGAAAGGTCCTCCTCCTCGAAGATGTCGATCCGAAATGAGGCGTCGGCGGGGAGTCCGTCGGGAGGGACAATCCAGTGGAATGTGCCGTCCAACGTACCCATCTGGCTCGGCCCACTCACCGCTCGTACATCGTCGAACACCGTGGTGCCGTCGCTGGTTTCGATGGTGAGACGCCCAATGAGGGTGCGTGCGGTGAAGTCCGGGTCGAGTTCGTAGCCCGTGCGCAGGAGCAACGGTCTTCCCGCGATGAGCGGCGCCTCGCGTGATGCCGCGGGGACGAGTGCACCCTCGCGGACGAGTGTGATGTCGACCGCCTGGTTCGCGATGACGTCGCCGATCTGGATGCCTCCTGCGAGGCTGCCGGTGGGATTCACAGGGCCCCCCGAGTCTCCTGAGCTCGACGAGCCCTGATCGATCGTCGCCGTGCCGGTCTCGCCGTTGGACCCGCTGTTGGAACCGGAGGATGGCCCCGGGTCGCGGGTGTCAGTCGCGGGCGCGTCGTCGGTGCCGCCCGCGGTGCCGCCCCCTTCCGAATCGTCGCCGCACCCGCTGAGGAGGGCGATCGAAGTGAGCACAGTAGCGAGGGAGATCTCGAGGTGTTGCATCGTGGTCACCAAGGTGGAGGCCGACGGCCCCCACCGGAGCGGGGACTCCGGTCTTGTCGAGGGCACGTCGGTCTCGTCGGTGGGAGCCGCAAGCGGAAGGGAAGGACCCTCACCAACACCGTGTCGGAACGGTCATGGGTGTAGTGGCGTGGTGAGGGGCGAAACGGCTCATTCGAATTTGGTTCCGTGTCCAGAAGCGGAACCGGCGCGCAACGCGTGGTGCTTGCCACGAATCGTTCATCGACGCCGAGACGACCCGGGCGAGCCGAGCTCGAGCCAAGACGCCTCCGTCGCAAGGCGCTCGAGATCGGCATCGTCGCTTGGATCTGGCGTCTGGGGGGACATGGCTAGACGCGCTCGAGCACCGCCGCAGCGCCCAAACCTCCGGCCGCGCAGATTCCGAGCAGCGCGTGCTCTTTGTCGCTGTCGTGAAGCTCGTTGGCCATCGTGGTCACCATCCGGGCTCCGGTGGCGCCGAACGGGTGTCCGATCGCGACCGAGCCGCCGTGGATGTTGAGCTTGTCCGGGTCTACGTTGCCGACAGCTTTCTCTTTGCCCAACCGAGCCTCGGCGAAGGCGTCGGAGCCCAGCATTTTGAGGACGCTGAGGACCTGGGCAGCGAACGCCTCGTGGATGTCGACGTAGTCCATGTCGGACATCGAGAGGCCGGCGCGGTCGAGAGCCTTGGGCATCGCGATCGCAGGGCCCATCAGGAGCTGGTCGGTGGGGTCGACCGCGACGTAGGACCACGAGCGGAATGCGGCCAGCGGCGTATAGCCGAGCGCCTTGGCCTTCTCCTCGCTCATCAGCAACACGGCCGAAGCGCCGTCGGTCAGCGGGCTGGAGTTGCCCGCCGTGAGCGTGCCGTCTTTGGCGAACACAGACCGCAGCTTTGCCAGCTTCTCGACGCTGGTGTCGGCACGCACGAGGCCATCGGCGGTGATGGTCTTGCCACCAGGCGTGGTGACCGGCGCGATCTCTTTCCGCAGTCGGCCCGACGAGATCGCGGCGGCCGCACGATGGTGCGATTGCACGGTGAAGTTGTCCTGTGCCTCGCGGCTGATCCGGTTGCGCTTGGCCATTTTCTCGGCCGACTGCCCCATCGTCTCGCCCGTGGACCGTTCCGCGATCTTGGGCATCTTCGGCAAGATCTCGCTGATCGGCATGAGCTGACTGAGGACGCCCAAGTAGTCCATTGGCGTGGACTTGCCCATCGCGAGCGGGCCGAGGGTTCGCACGACCTTCTGCGGGAGCTTGAGCTCGGCATTGGACGTGGAATCCGAGCCGCCGGCGATCAGAACATCGGCATCGCCCCGTTCGATTGCGGCGACGGCGTTGGTGATCGACTGCAGCCCCGACGCGCACGCCCGCGTGACGGTGTACGCCTCGACGGAGGGCGGGAGGCCAAGCTCGAGCGCAAGCTCGCGGCCGACGTTGGGTGCGGCTTGTGGGAGAATGACGCCTCCCCAGACGATCCCCTCGAGTTCCTGCCGCGGGAGTCCGGTGCGCTGCAGAAGTGCGTCGACGACCGACGCACCCAGGGCGATGGAGTCCATCTCCAGGAAGTCGGTAAAGGCCTTGATGAAGGGGGTACGAACGCCAGAAACGATGACGGCGCGACGGAGTGTCTTGGACATGATGGAAGCTCGGAACTTGGAACGGGTGGTGGGAGCGGGCGGCTAGGCCCCGACGAGCGCTCCACCGCAGACGCGGAGGACTTGGCCGGTGAGGCCGAGAGACCCCGGCGTGGAAAGGAAGGTGATGGCGTCGCCGACGTCTCGTGGCTGTCCGCCTTGCGAGAGATTGCTGAGACGTCGAGCGGCCTCGCGAATCACGACAGGAATCGCTGCGGTCAGTCGTGTCTCGATGAAGCCCGGTGCGATCGCATTGACCGTGATGCCGCGGGCGGATGTCTCCTGGCTCAGCTGGCGGACGTATCCGATCACCCCGGACTTGGACGCGGCGTAGTTGGTCTGGCCCATGTTGCCCGCGATGCCCGCGACGGAGGACAGCAGGATCAGACGACCACCGTCACGCATCGGGCCCTCGAGCAGGGCGTCGGTCATTCGAACGACCGCCGCCAGGTTGATGTTGATGGTCTGGTCCCACTTGTCCTGCGACATGCGGGCTAGGGTTTTGTCGCGGGTGATGCCGGCGTTGTGAATGACGATGTCGACGCCGCCGTGGCGTTCGGTGAGGGCCTCGGCGATCTCGTCTGGCGCCTCCGGCGTCGAGACGTCGACGAGGAGGGTGGAGCCGCCAATGCTGTGAGCGACTTGGCTGCACAGCTGCGCGTCGGCCGGGCGGTCGAGACAGACGACGTGCGCCCCTTCATCGGCCAAGAGCTTGGCGGTGGCCGCTCCGATGCCGCGCGCGGCTCCCGTGACGAGGGCGACCTTGCCCTCGAGGGGCCGAGTCCACGCAGGGTCCCCTTCCGATGTGGCCTCCGCGGTGACGGTCAGCGGCTGTCCGGAAACAAAGGCGGAGCGCTTCGAGAGCAAAAAACGAAGAGGTCCGGCGACGCGGTGTTCGGCGCCGTCCTCGACATACAGGACGTGCGCCGTAGATCCGCGCTTGCCCATCTCTTTGGCCAGGCTGCGTGCGAAGCCCTCGAGTCCCGCCTGCGCGGCCGCGGTCTTGGCATCGGAGCAGCTGCTCGGCGGCCGTCCGATCACGACTGCGCGGCCACAGAAACCGACCTGCTTCACCATGGGGTGGAAGAAATCGTAGAGCGCCCGAAGGTCATCGGGCGAGGCGATGGCGGTGGCATCGAAGACCAGGCCGTTCACCCGACCTCCGGCGATTTCGTCGCCCGGCTCAATGCGAGTGGCGGGGCGCCCAAAGGCCTCCCCGGGGCCGGCGAAGGCCGATGCCAAGCCGTCGTGGGTGACGAAACATGAGGCGCCGGCGCGGGTGAGCAGCCCGGCGAGTACCTCCGAGAGCGGACTGTCGCCGGCAGCCCCAACGATCAGCCTCGCGTCGTGCAGTGGCCGCGCTTCCATCGGTCCCTTCGCACGGGCGAGCTTGGGCGGCACCGGGAGCGGGAGACCCAGCGACTTGATGACCTTGCGGGCCGGTTCGTTCTGAAGAAGAAAGTCGTTCATGGCGATAAAGAGGGGGGCTGTACCAAGCCGCCGCGGCGGCTCGTCTTGTTACTGGAACGTGCCGACGAGGTAGGCCGGCCCGCCGGGGGCATCGCCGACGTAGACCTTGCGGCCCTCGTCGGTGGTCTCGCCGAGGTAGACGCCGACTTTGTGCGGCAGCACGAGCGGCTCGGTGAACTGCACGTCGATGGACTTCAGGGCGTGAATCGAGCCGGCGAAGAGTGTTCGCTGGATGGTCTCGATGGTGCGCGCCATGGTGCTGAAACCGTGGAGGATGGTGTTGCGAAACCCGAATGCCTTCGCATACGGCCGCACCCAGTGCACGGGGTTGAAGTCGCCGGTGAGCTTGGCGAAGTCGAGGCCAGCATCGGCGCGGAGACTCCATCGCGCGAGTTCTTCGGCGTCGTGCGGGATACGGGCCTTCGCCTTCTTCTTGGAGGCCCCGGTGACCCCGTTTTGCTCGCAGGTCTTCTTGTCGTGGACCACGATCGCGTAGAGGTCTGCGGTCAGCGCGTTGGGGGTCTGATCGGTCCCCGTCACGACGCGTTGATGCAGCACCGCGCGGCGCCCGTTGTCATCGATGCCCTCGAGCCGGGCCCGGGCCCGCAGTGGGGTGCCGGCAGGAAGGTGCTCGTGGATCTGGAGGCGGCAGCCACCGTTGAGGACCTTGAACAGGGGGTACGGGACGCCTCTCAGCGTCTGGGAGGCCAGCGGGAAGGACCACTGCGGAAACAAGTGGGCTGGCAGGAGGCCCTTGTACGACGAGGGGTCGCCACCGACATGCCGGATGTAGTCCTTGACCAGTCCGGCGGGGAGCGGTTCGACCAGCCCGATCAACTCCTCGCTGGGCGTCGCGAACGAGCCTTCTCCTGTGCCCTGACCTTGCCGGAGGGCAGCCCACGCAACGCTGGCCAGCGTCTTGATGACGGGCCCCTGCTGGAGCACGTGTTTTGTGGAGACGGCCACTACTCCGCGGCCTCGGCGGCGGCAGATTCTTCGAGCCCTGCGAGAATCTCGGCACCGGTGTTGTGGATGAGGTCATGCATGTGGCGGCACCGCGGCTCCGCGCGCCGCAGGTAGCGCTCCAGCACTGGCTTGCGATGCGGGAACTTCTCGACCTGCTCGAGCAAGACCTCGGAGATCGTGACATCGGTGAGCAGCTGCGTGAGCCGCTCGGCGTGCAGCATGGCAAACGCGAAGTCGCGCTTGGGGTCCCAATCCTTGAAGAACGCCTGGCTCCACTTCGCCATCGGGAGCTCGCCCAATGAGCGCATCTTGTTGGCGGCGGTCTTCCGGATGAGGAACTGCTGGGTTTCGAGGCTGAGCCACTTCAGCTTGGCCACGCGGCGTTCGAGGGGGTTGCGAGCAGAGAGGCTGCGCCAGCGCGCTTGGGCGAGGTCTCGCACAAATCGCTGCGGCGATTTCATGATCGCTCCCAGCGTGTCCTTCATCGCCATGAGCGCTTGGATCTGGCTGGTGCCTTCGTAGATCGGGAACACCATTGCGTCTCGCAGGAGTTTCTCCGCCCCGTACTCCACGGTGTAGCCATTGCCTCCGTGAATCTGGACGCACAAGCGCGCGTGTTCGACCGATTTCTCGGACGCGATGTACTTCAGCACAGGGGTGATGCGGCGCGCCTCCGCGCGAAGCCGTTTGCCTCGCTTGCGCTCCCCGTCAGGGTTGCTGTGGTGTTCGGCGAACAGCTCGGCCTTCTGCCCAAGCTCCTCCTTCAAGGCGCCGTACATCGAAAGCGCCCGAATGCCCTCGATGTCGCTGCGCATCATGTCGAGGTAGTCAGCGATCATCTCGTGCTTGTCGATGGTCTTCCCCATCGACGGGCGCTCGGATGCGTAGGCTTTTGCCTTGCGATACGAGGCCTCCATCACGCCCAGGGACTCGAACGCGACGCCCAGGCGGGCGTTGTTCATGAGCGTGAGCATGTAGCGGAAGCCCTCGCCACGCTTGCCGATCAGCTTCGCGGGCGACCGCTCGTAGGTGAGGGCCACGGTGGGCGAGGCGTGGTGTCCAAGCTTCTCTTCCGCGCGATCGATGGTGACGGTGCGGACGCGCTTCCCGTCTTCGTCCTCGTGCCACGCGGGGACCAGGAAGAACGACAGTCCACCCAGGCCCGCAAACGGGTCATCGGGATCTGCGGCGGTCTCGGTGCGGGCGATGACGAAGTGGTACTTGCCGTGCCCAGAGGTGATGAAGATCTTCTGGCCGGTGACGAACCAGTTGCCGTCTTCATCTTGCTCGGCGTGCGCTCTAAGGCGAGCCATGTCGCTGCCCGCGTCCGGCTCGGTGATGTCCATCGAGCCCCAGGCCTCGCCGCGGGCAATCTCCTCGATCTCCTTCCGGAACCGCGTCTCGAGCAGCTTGCCGTTCTCGAAGGTCGTGGTGCCCTCGCGCATCGAGAAGATGAGCATCGAGAGCGCCATGCCGCCGTGAAACCCATAGTGCGTGCCGACAGAAACGTCTGCACGGGCCATCATCTCGGCGTTGATGAAGTAGCTGAGCAGGGGGCAGTTCATGCCGCCCAGCTCCCTTGGAATGCACATCCAGTGGACGTCGAGCCCTTTGAGCTGTTCGAAGATCTGCTCGAACTCGGGGGCGCACAGGGCCTCGCCGTCCTTCATGTGCACGCCGGCCGCGTCCATCTTCAGCGAGTGGGGAGCGACTTCGTCGGCAACGAACTGACCGAACATCTCCGCGATGTCGCGGTAGATCGAGACGGCTTCCTCGGTGTTCGCCGGGGCGGTTTCGTCGTCCGGGTTCCGCTCCGTTGCGGTAACGAGTGCATTCCAGTCGAGGCCTTCGTCGAAGTAGAACTGAAGATCGGCGTTGTCGGAAAAGAAGTTGGGCATCACGAACTCCGGGGAAGCGCAGCCTGGGCCGGCTCGGGGATGAAGAGGGAGGAACGGGCGACCCGCAGGACCTCGTCCAGCAGTCGCGGGTGGATCGTTGGCGACGATGCCTCGCCACCAAGAAGAGGTCCGACAACCGCATGTACAGCGATGGTCGACAGGATGAGGTTGATGATCGCGGCGACGTAGGCCTCGGGGTCGACATCGGCGTGGACTCGGCCCTGCGCCTGGCCCTTGCGGATGTACTGCGAGACGACCTCGGTCCAGGGCTGGACACGTTCGCGGACCAGTGGCCCCATTTCCTCGGGGCGGTCGAGGAGCTCGCGGAGCAGAACCCGCGCACGGTCGGGGTCTTCGCTGAAGAAGTTGATCGTCTCCTCGCCGATGGCGTCGAACTGCTCTTTCCCCGACGTTGCGGCGCGAAGCAGACGCGGCACGACTTCGTTCCAGTGCTCGAGCATCTGTTCGAGCACGGAGCGGCGTAGCTGGTCCTTCGAGGGGAAGTGGTAGAGCAGCGAGGGCTTGCGAATACCGACCGCCTTCGCGATGTCTTGCAGCGACGCACCCACGAATCCGCGGGCGGCGAACAGGCGGGTTGCCTGCGCGAGGATCTGTGCGGCCATCCCCTGCTTGGGACGGCCATCTTTCGTTCGCTCGCGCGATTCCGCTCGTTCTGACCGTTGGGAAGGCATGGGACTACCGCTCGGACGGCCTTTGTCTACCACTCGGTAGAGAGAGGCGCAACCGCGGCAGTGGTGCCTTCACGCACGTTCTGGGGACAGACGACGCCAAGCTCGGGTGTCAGCTCGGGTCGCTACCCCGAAATGAACACGCCGCGCAGGTCCTCGGTCCGCGAGATGGCGCTGACCGAGTTGGGATTCTCGCGAATCGAGGTCGCGCGGAATTGGTAGTAGCGGCCGAACTCGAGCGGCGGCCCCCCGTACTCCACCTGAACCGTCTCCGACCCAGACACGCCGGGTACGGCGAGGTCTTCCCAGACGACCTCGCCGAAAGCATCGAGTACGACGACTTCATAGTGGTCCTCTGAGGAGTCGTCGGCAAAGATGAAAGCGGGCGTCGCATCGACGACCTCCGGAACCTCGGCGCCCGGAGACACCACCGCCAGGCCCTCGGTCACCTTGAACGACTCCGCCACATCCACGTCCGCATCGGTGACCTCGACCTCGACGATGTCGGTCCCCGAGATGCCTTCGTCCGGGTCCCGAACCAGCGCGTCGTTCTCGAATGCCGCCAACACCTTGTATCGACCGGGCGGGACACCTGCGATTTCGAACGCACCAGCGACGGACGGAAGGTCAGGAGGCTGGGGCGCCCTGAGTCCGAGCGGAACCGGTCCCCGCTCGAGCCCCGCGTTGTAGACGGAGGCCGGGATGAGAACGACGCTGGTCAGGCTTCCGCCCGGTGCGTTGACGATGCTGACTGAGCCTTGCACGAGCGCGTCGGCTGCGTTGTCGAGCGCACCGAGGTCCACGCCCTCGACATCCTCGTCCCCGTCGATCGAGGCCGGCGCGACGTCGAGTCCGATTCGGTAGCCGACGATGGTGTGCGGCCCGGGGGGCACGTTGAAGATCGCGTACGTTCCGTCGGCGTCCGCGATCGTGTACCGGCCAGTCGACTGCCCTGCCTCGGCAACGACGAGCGTTCCCCCGGGGCGCTCTCCACCGACCGTCCCCGATACCGTGCGCCCACTGAGTTGACCGTCCGGAAACGGAAGTAGAGCCACATCCGTCGCCGGGTTCTCCAGGACCCAGCCGGCCGATTCGTCGTCGTCCTCCGCCGCCACAGCATCGGCGGCGTTGAGCGGAATCGCAGGACGAAGCCCTCCTGGGAACGGCTGGAAGTTGGGGGCGGTGGAAAACAAGGTCCACGTGCTTGCGTCCGCGAACGTACCGTCTTCGTTCCTCGCGGCGCGGGCGCGGACCGAGTATCGACCCTCAGCATCGCTGATCGACACCGAGCCCATGGGAAGTCCGGCGGCATCCAGGGCGGTGACATGAGCGCCCTCGATCGGGTCCTCCGAGATCGCATGCAGCACGATTCCCCGGATCTCGAGCGGAGCTGCGCACTGGTGCGCATCGCCGCTGATCTCGCAAACCAGTCCGTCAGCGCACGGCGGATCCCCATCCTCGTCCGGATCACAAGCGTCCCCCTCGGCCGGAGCCCCGTCCGTGTCGCCGGACGCATCGACGTCCTTTTCCCCACATGCAGCGAGTAGGAGCGCGGCGCACAGAGCAAGTGTTGATCGGGTCATCGTGAACACGGACCGTTCGAGAAAGGTGGATTCCAACTCGTGTCTGGTTGGAATTATGGAGCCACAGTCAGTCCAAGCCTTGATGCGAGTCCTGGCGGTGTGCGGAGTGGGTCTGTTCTTGGTCGCGGGGTGTGGAACAAGCACACCTGCGGCTACCGACACGGAAGCGTCCGGGACCGGACTCACGACGGCGCCTTCGGGGACGTCGACGCAAACAACAGCGTCGGGAGTCACCACTGCAGAGACGGCATCCGGCTCCTCGGGCGGTGGTTCGGCCGGGCCTACTGGAAGCGCTGCGACTGAGTCAGGGACCGTCGACGCGAGTTCCTCTTCGGGCGTGGCAGCGACGACCGACACTGCCAACGATCCCGACAACCCCCTCGATTGCGGCGGGACGGTCTACGCGTGCGGCAACGGCGAGGACGATGATGGCGACGGTCTCATCGACCTGTTGGATCCAGAGTGCACAGGCCCGTGTGACGACGATGAAGGCTCCTTTGCCACCGGGATCCCCGGCGACAACATGGACTGCAAGCAGGACTGTTTCTTCGACGGCAACAGCGGCCAAGGAGACGACGGCTGCATCTGGAACCTGCGCTGCGATCCCGAGAACCCCGGAGCCGAGATCGGCTGCGAGTACAGCGGCGGGAACAACTGCGAGAACGAGAGCCAAGCCAGTTGGGACGAAGAGTGCATCGACTTTTGCCTGCCGTTCGTGCCGCCGGGTTGTGACTGCTTCGGATGCTGCACCGTCTCCACGCCAGAGGGCGATGTGAACGTGTTCTTGAACTCCGACGAGGATGGCGAGTGCGCCCTGGATAACCTCGAGGCCTGCCAATCGTGCACAATCAACGACGACTGCGGCAACCCGTGTGATGGAGAGTGCGAGCTGTGTTTCGGCCAGGACGAACTTCCTCCGGGATGTGACGAGGCGGAGTGCAAGTTTGGCGATGCCTGCGAAGTTGTGGCGGATTGCCCCAACGACTGGTATTGCCTGCAAGGCTGCTGCCTGCCACCTCCTCCCGGCTAGCGCTCGAGCCCTGTGGGCTCGGCAACTGTTCCCGCTCGGTTCGATGTGAGAGTGTCCGCGTACCGATGAGCGCGACATGGGTGCTCGCGCTGGCTCTCGCCGGCGCTCCACGAGTGACCGCCAGTGATGAGGCTCGGGTCGACGCGAATGCCGTGGCGAAAGGCCTCGAGGCGCGGGTCGGAGAGTCGGCAGCATCGTGGACCGTGACGCTGGAGGCCGCTCCCGGTGGGGTTCGTTTCCGGGCAAGAGCGCGCGGGCGGGGGCTGGTGGAGCAGACTGTCGAAGTGCCGGAGGGGTCGGCCGAAGAGCGCGCGATTGCGGTCGCATCGGCGGTGGCATTCGCGATTGAGCTGGCGCCCGAGGTGCAGGAGTCGGCCGGCGACCATACGCGCTCGCGTGGTCCTGGCGGTTCGGGTGACCTGTCCTCGCCGTGGATGATCACGCTCGGCGCCCTGGCTTCGGTCGGAGTCCGCTCGCCTGTGAGCCCATCGGGCGGCGTGGACCTCGGCGGGGCGCGCTGGTTGGGGGCACAGCGCCGCTTTCGGGCTGGTCTTTCGCTTGGGTGGGCGCACGCTCAGCGGGGCCAACTCTCGGTTCATGCCGCTCAGCCCGCGGCCCAGTTCGACGTGGGCGCATCGGTGGGGACCCGGTGGTGGTTCGGAGGAGGGGCCCGGATCGGGGCGACGACAGCTTGGGCCCTCGATCAGGGGCGAGCTCGTGGCTCGGCGTTGTACGGACGACTCCCGGCAATCGCCGAGGTTCAGCTCACAGGCCGATGGTTCATGCGAGGTGTGCTCGGTGTTGAGCTGCGGACCCCCGCACTGGCGTTTCGTGGCGCATCCGACCGGCTTCGGTGGGGTGGCGTGCGGCCCGTGGCCGGCGTGACCGTTGGCGCAAATCTTCCCTAGTCGAGGTTGGAATTCTCCGGCGGTGGCCGGTCGTATGGAGGACCGTGTCCGGTACTCTGACATGGCCGATGGCGGCCACACTCGACGCTGATCCAATTGCGCTCCTCGCCGCGGTCCGGCGGGGCGACGCGGCGGCGCAGGCGGAGTTCTTCGAGCGTCACAAGGATGCCGTCGCTCGGCAGGTCATGCGTATGACCGGGGACGCGGGCTGGGTCGACGACCTCGTGCAAGAGGTGTTCATCGCCGCGTTTTCCCGGCTCGGATCGTTCCGCGGCGACGCGGCGGTTGGAACCTGGCTGCACCGGATCACGGTGAACAAGGTACGGAATGCCTGGGACTCGCGGCGACGACGACTCGCGCGTGAGTCGGAGGCCGTACGCCCTGAGGTGTCGGAACACGATGCTCCCGATGGCGAAGTTGAGGCGGCCGAGCAACTTCGAGCGTTCTACGAGGCGCTCGGTGGGTTGCCCGGGAAGTACCGCGATGCGTTCGTGTGCCGCGTCATCGAGGAGCTGTCCCTTGAAGACGCGAGTACCGAACTCGGCGTTCCGATTAGCACCGTTTCGTATCGCGCTCGCCGAGCTGAGGCACTGCTGAGCAAGGCGCTCGGACTGGAGGTCCCGTCGTGAAAGAACCGGTTTCCTCCGGGGCATCGCCTCGTCACCCGCAGCTCGACGCCATGATCCGAGCTGCCCGTGAGCAGTCGGCCCCCGCGGTCACCGTGACGGTCGGGGACATCCGCGCTGCGGCATCGGCCCGGAGTTCGGTCCGATGGTGGGGAGTGCTTGCGGCGGCTGCTGTGGTCGCGGTCTCCGTGTGGGCTGTCCGCGAGCAGCCCTCGACACCTGCACCGGTGGTCGCGGCGGCGGATGACCCCGTCGCTCAGCCACCGGCGGCCCGCGTTCCCAACATCTCGGATGCGCCACCCCTGCATCCGCAGATTCCCTCCTCTGCGGGCATCGAGCCGCTTGACGGTGCCGACGAACCCCTGTCCGAGTCCTCTTCGCCGGATGGGGAGGGTGGTGTCGTCGCTCTCACGGGTGGCCGATACCGGATCCAGACCTCAGATGTCGCGATGATGGTGTCGGTTGCCGGTCGAGTTCTGGAAGTCTCGGCCGCGAGTGACGTTGTTGTGGACGCGCGGGTCGAACACAGCTCCTTTAGAGTCGTGAAGGGCGATGCGCAGTGGTCGACACCCGAGGCCTCACCGCAGGTGCGGGGGCCGAGCGCCAAGCAGCTCGCGGCACAAGCCGAGGCGGCGTTGCTCTCGGGTCGGCTCGAGGACGCGGTGCGGTTGCTCCGGAAGCTCGTGCTGACGCATCCGCGAGGTCCTGCAAGCAAGGCGGCTCTCATCGACCTTGCACGGCTCGAGAAGCGCCTGGGTCGACCGGGACGAGCGCACTGTGCGTACGCGTTGTTCTCCAAGCGTTTCCCGACGGACGCGCGGACTCCCACGGTTCGGCGAGCGGACGAGTCATTGGGCCACAGCCCGCGCTGTCGGGGCTTGCGGCCGGCCTCTAAGTAGGCTCGGACGAACGAAGCCCTTTCAAGTCCTGCTCAACGGCGTTATTCCACCGCCCGTGCAGCGTCTTGCGTTCGTCACTTTGGCCCTCGTTTCGGTGACCTCGTGCGCGCGGACTCCGGAGCCCGCGCCCGCCCGGCCCAGGCCCGCTGCACCGGCGGCCGAGCCCGTCGCGGCTGCACCGGAGCCGAGCTCCCCGGCTGAGACAAGCCCCGAGCCCGAGCCCGAGCCGCCGGCCGTGCCCTCGCTCTCCGACGGCACCCCGATCGCGGGCTGCGAGGCGAGCGTCGCCAACATGGCGTGTGTACCCGGCGGTCCGTTCATTGTCGGGTCGGACGAGGGGCCAGAGAACGCTCGGCCCGCGCACCCCGTCGAGCTGCAGACCTTCTACATGGACCTCTTCGAGGTTACATACAAGGAGTACAAGGACTGCTTCAAGTCGGGGAAGTGTCCCAAGGGCGGCCCGTTCTACATGGACTTCAACCGCAAGCATCAGCCGATCGCTGGTGTGACCTGGTTTGGGGCGCGGACCTACTGCGAGGTCATGGGCAAGGCCTTGCCCACCGAGGCTCAGTGGGAAGCGGCGGCTCGAGGGCCTCAGGGCGAGACGTATCCGTGGGGCAATGAGCCTGCGACCTGCGCAAACTCGGTCATCAAGGACGGCCGCGGGAGAAGCTGCGGCGTCGAGAAGCGGGGCACGGAGGGCTGGAAGGGGCGTCCATTCATCGTCGGTGCGCGGGACCCCGGGCGCTATGGCCTGTACGACATGGCCGGGAACAACTGGGAGTATGTCGCCGACTGGATGTCGACGGACTACGCGAGCTGCGGCGATGCCTGCCTCGGCATCGACCCGAAGGGACCGTGTGGGGGCGACGATGCCTGCGAGGGACATGGCGAGAAGATCGTCAAGGGAGGTTCGTGGTATTGGACCGCCAGCAAGGCGACCGGCTACTACCGCCGGCCCCAGCCGCCCAACAACCGGCCCTTCCATCACTTTGGCTTCCGCTGCGCTGCCACGGTCGAGCAGGCGACCGCACTCGATGGAAAACCGCGTCCGGACAATGCGCCGACCCCGGGCATGAGCAACGCCGACGCCAAGCTTCGGTAGCCTCCGCGAGCACTCCCGTATACTCCGCCGTGATGAGACATCGTTGTCCTGCAGCCCTGCTGGGTGTCCATGTGGCCGCGGCCCTCGGGTGCGGCGGCGGCCCATCTGCAACATCAGACTCCGAAGAAAGCACCCAGACCACGGAAACGCCGGGCTCGGAGACGTCGGGGGCGTCGTCGACTTCCAGAGCGTCGGGGGAGGGGACCGGCTCAGCGTCGACAATGGTGACTTCGAGTTCGGGGGGGACACCCGGGTCGACGGCGAGACTCGACGAGAGCTCGACCGGCGAACGCCGCGGTTCGAGCTCGTCCGGGCAGGGAGACAGCACCACCGGCGAGGCGTCGAGGGAGCCTCTTGTCTTCTCCGTGATGGGGGATGTGCCCTATGCTCCTGAGGAGTATGGCGTCCTCATCCAGCAGGTCGCCGACCACAACGCGTTGAGCCCCTCGGAGTTCATGGTGCACGTCGGGGACATCAAGCCGGGGAGCCCACTTTGCTTGGAGGTCACATACCAGGACGTCTCAGCGGCCCTCGCGGGGCTGGCGGTTCCCACGTTTGTCCTCCCCGGGGACAACGAGTGGAACGACTGCATTCTCAACATTGATGCGTCGTGGGCATGGTGGGAGGAGTACTTCTCACGCTTCAACGAAGCATGGCCAGCCTCGCCGAGGGTCGAGCGACAAGACGTACGCGACGAGAACTTCGCGTGGACATCCGAGGGCGTCTTGCTGGTGGGCATCAACCTGGTGGGCGGTCTTGTCCACGATGCAGACGAATGGGCCGAGCGTCTTGACCAGGACGCCCAGTGGGTAGAATCCCAGTTCGAGGACCACCCCGGTGTCTATGCCGCCGTGATCTTCGCCCACGCCCACCCCACCGGAGACCACACCGCGTACGTCACCCGAATGGAGTCTGCGGCGCTCGACTTCGGCAGACCGGTGTTGTTCATCCATGGAGATGGCCACTCCTGGATCGACGACGTCCCGTTCACCGCCCCGAACATTCGCCGGATCCAAGTGGACCGCGGAGGGAACGCGCCCCCGTTGCAGGTCACCGTCGAGGAAGGCGCCGACGAGGTCTTCGCGGCGGAGCGCATGCCGTTGTGAGGTCTTGGGGCCTCTGCATTCCGCCGGTGTTGGCTGCTACTTCGGTGGGGGCTGGTCGTGCCGCCAATGATTGATCTGGTCCGCTTTGGTCGGCGGGTGTCCGACGAGGACGTCGCGGACGCGGGTGACCCCATCCGCTCCCAGCCATGACCGGTACAGATCCAGCGGTTGCACGATGTACATGTAGTCGCGGTTGATCTTCCAGGTGAGCCGAGTGCGGAGTAGGACCGACGTCTCGTCACTGTAGAGTGCGTCGACGTTGCGAACGTACTGGGCATCGTAGGCGTCCCAGTATTCCTCGGCGTTGGAGACATACAGCACACGGACGGGGACCTGAAGTTCGGACCCTGCCGCTGCCAGGCCGGCGATGCCCTCTTCGGCGTTGAGGTTGATCAGCAGCGGACGAACACGGTCGTTGCGAAGCATCGCTTTGACGTAGTCGTAGGACTCCTGGTCGGTGAGGTACGTCGGAACATCGACACCCTTGAGCCGCTTGCTGAGGGTGCGGAGGCGGTAGCGAAAATACCGTCGCTGACGGCGGAGCAGGCCCTTGAGGCTGCGCGCCTCTTTGCCGTTGTACATCGCGTCGATGGCATCGTTCGCGCGCTCGAGGTTCGTGGGCTCGAACATCGCGACGAATTCCTTGGGAGTCTCAGCGGCCGCAAAGATCGCCTTGTACATGGCGTGGGTACGCAGGACGGCGCTGTCGTAGTCGATCAACCACGCCAGATGGGGGCGTTGCCAGCCCATGAAAAGGTATGCCTGGTCCGGCCCGACGCCGACGTAGCCTCCGCCGAGGTTCTTGATGTCCTCATAGAAGGCCCACAGTGCCCACTCGTTTCCGATCGTGTAGTGGACGTCTTCGAGTTCTTTGACGATGCCGCCACGGACCTCGGGTGAAGCGTCCTGCGCCGAGGACCAGAACGTGGTGCGCTCCGCCTCGCTCAGCGGCGGAACCGTGTCGGCGGTCCAGATCTCTTTGGCCATCAAAACGGGAGCCGGTGGCTCGGGCTCCGGAGTCGCCGCAGGTTCGGGTTCGGGTTCGGGCTCAGGCTCGGGCTCGGGCGTCGGGGGGCGCGTTGCCTCCACGGGTTGCAGGGGCTCGGGGGCCTTCGTGGGCGCAGGGCGGCAGCCGAGCGTCGACACGGTGGCGAGGGCCAAAAGGACGCGCGCAGTCATCGTCGGCGCAAGAATGCCAAAACGCTCGCCGTCGTGTGGGCTGGTATCGTGGATGCGTCCGAGATGCCCGAAACAGCCGCCGCCGTCCAGATCGCCAACCTCATCCACGACGGCTTCGACACGTTCTACAGCGAGTTCAAGCGCCTGACCCGGGAGTGCCGCCAGTGGTTCGACAACCGCGAGTGGATCCGGATGCACGAGGAAAGCCACGCCCGAATCGATCTCTACCAGCGGTTCGTTCGGCGAACCCTCGACGCGCTCGAGCGGGAGTTCGGAGAGATTCCGCGGGACCGCAACGTCTGGCGGGGAGCGCATCGGCACTTCGCCATCGTGACGGCGCAGCGGCCGGACCAAGAGGTGGCCGAGACGTTCTTCAATGCGATCTCGCGCAAGACGTTTCGAACCGTCGGCGTCAACAAGGACATCGAGTTCCTCGAGAACCACTTCTACGAGGAACCATCGGGGCCGCCGCTGCATCGCCGCCTCCCACCGACGGATGACCTCGCCGGGTTGTTCCGACGGGTGCTCAGTACACCCAGGCCGGCACTGGCGTGGGTCGACCGAGATGCAGAGGCGGAGTACCTCGCCACCCGGTTCGCCGAACACCTTCGCGCGACGTGGGGGGAGACGAGCTTTGATCATGTGGACGTGCTCCCCGTGTTGTTCTTTCGGGTTCGCGAGGCGTACATCGTGGGCCGCGTGGTTCGCGGTGGCCACGTGATGCCGGTGGTCATTCCGCTGCAGTCGACCCCCGAGGGCGTCGTGGTCGACGGGGCGGTGTTCTCGTTGGAGGAGACGCTCGCGGTGTTCAGCAGTACGCGGGCGTACATGTTTGTGGATGTGCATCGACCGAGCGACCTCGTTCGTTTTCTCGGCACACTGATGCCGAAGCTCTCGCTGTCGGAGCTGTACGTGGCGATCGCCCACCACCGACACGGCAAGACGCTGATCCACCGCCAGCTGGTCGAACACCTGGCGAAGAGCGACGACAAGTTCATCATCGCGCCGGGGATTCGGGGTCTGGTGATGACCGTGTTCACGATGCCCAACTACGGCAACGTGTTCAAAATCATTCGCGACACGTTCGAGAAGCCGGATGCGACGCGTCCCGCGATCATGCAGTCGTACCGGGATGTTTTCCGGGGCCGGCGTGTCGGTCGGCTGGCCGATACACAGGAGTTCGAACACCTGGAGTTCGATCGCACCCGCTTCACCGAGTCGTGCCTTCGCGAGCTGCTCGAAAAGGCCTCGAATACGGTCCGTGTCGTCGGTGACAAAGTCGTCGTCTCACATCTCTACATTGAGGAAAAACTCACGCCTCTGAACATCTACCTCGACGAGGCCGCACCGAATCGCGCGGCAGCGGCCATCGTGGACTACGGGGACGCGATCAAGGAGCTGGCTGCGAACAACATCTTTGCCGGGGACCTGCTCTGGAAGAACTTCGGCGTGAGCGACTACGGCCGAGCGGTGCTCTACGACTATGACGAAATCGCGCCGCTGCTTTCCTGCAACTTCCGCGATGTCCCCACGCCCAGGACGCACGAGCAGGAGATGGCCGCCACTCCCTGGTACCCGATCGCGCCCGACGACGTGTTCCCCGAGGAATGGGCCCCGTTCATCGTTCCGCGCGACCCTGTCCTGTCACAGGCTTTCCGCGATGCACACGGCGACCTCATGACGGCCCAGCTATGGCGAGCGAAACAACGGGCCGTACTCGACGGCGAACTCGAGGTCGGCCTGCCCTACGCGCCGCGTTATCCGGCACTCCATGACGCCCCGCCGGCGGCGCCGCGTTCACCCGAATGACATCGCGCTGACATCCGTTGCATCCGGGGTCATGACGGACTATTTACGCAGCGAAGGCTCTGACAATGGAAGCTCTACTCCGCGTCATCAGCGGCCCCAATGTTGGGGCGTGCTTCGTGCTCGAAGAACGCACGCGGATCGGTCGTGCCTCCGACGCGAACATTCAGCTCGATGAGCCGTACGTTTCGCGGCACCACGCGCGTGTGCGTCGGCAACCCGACGGAAGCTTCGAGCTGTCCGACCTCGGGAGCACATCGGGGACAACGGTCAACGGCGCGCCTGTCAGCAAGAAGGTGCTTCGACCCGATGACGTGATCGCTATCGGTCGGAGTCGATTCTCGTTCGAGATGGGCGTGGGCACGTCGACCGCCGCAAGCTTTTCGAACAAGGCGCGAGGGTTTGCGACGCTCCGCCCGACGTTGCCGATGCCGGTGGTGCCGGTCGCGACGCCGCCGGTCGTCCCTGCGCAACCCGTGGCGACTCGGAAGCGTCGCCGGACAACGCAGCGCCGCATCCCGGCGATGCGCGCCGCACAGCCCGTCGTTGGGCCGCCGGAACGACGGACCAGCGAGACGGCCGAAACTCTGCTCGACTCGATTCTCGGTCCTCAGACCGATGTCGTTGTCGAGCACGCCCGGGAGGCAGCGAACGAGGACAGTGGACCCAAGCCCGCGGCCTCGCCCAAGGCATCCAAGTCGGAAGCCTCGGGGATGACGTCGCACGTCGCCGCAGACGCTGTTCGTTCTGCCGTGCCTGCGTCTTCACCGGCCCCTGGACCGGCCCGGGTGCCGGCATCATCCGGACTGTCCCCACGTGACCTTGCGCCGCGGCAGGGGTCTCCCGCCCATTCCAAGGGCGCACCACGAGGCATCCCGCTGACCGACTCCGGCTCGGTTTCAACCGACTACAACCCCGAGGAACGCGAGACCGCGCTCTCGACCCTTCGCGACGTGCTCGACTATCGAGCGCTACGACTGGATGGACTGCGCGGGCAGCCGATGGACGCACGGGCGGAGGCTCGGTACGCGCAGCTGACGGCCCGGCTGTTGGTCGAGACCCACGGACTTCCGTCGTCGCGCCGCTTCGTTCGCGAACCTTGTCCACTGCCGGCGACGCTGACCCAGTCCGATGGCGCGTTGTCGCGAACCCTCGAAGTACGCCTCGACGACTTGAGCGCGGGCGGAACTCGGCTGTCCATGTTCGACCCCTCGGTGCGGGTCGGGGACGAAGTTTGGGTCGCGTTCGATCTGGCGGCACTGTTCTCGTTCGGACAGAAGGTCGTGTTCCGCAGCCGGGTCGTGTGGACCAGTGGCCGGATCGGAGCGACGGGCCTGATGTTCGGCGGGAACGCGCACTTCGTGGAGACCGTCGAAGCCGCGATCGCAACGGGATGATGTCTCGATGAATCGCCCTTGTCTGCTCGATCCGGGGTATTGGCTCCTTTCGCTGCGCACCCCGACCTTGCCCCCGGCGAGCGCGACCAACACTGCGGTTGTCGGACGGCGGAGGATGGCCGTGATCGAGCCGGCAACCCCGCACCCGGACGAGCAGGGCCGACTCCTCGCGATGCTGGATGAACGCATCGCGGATGGTGCTCAGCTCGAGGCCATCCTCATCACACACCACCACAGCGATCACATCGGATTTGCGGAGGCGCTGGCTCAGCGTACCGGCGCGCCGATCCTGGCCCATCCGGAGACCGCGAGCCGGGTTTCGATGACGGTCGACCGTCACATCACCGACGAGACGTTGATCGAACTCGACGAGGGGCATGCATTGCGTCCCGTCTTCACGCCCGGGCATGCGCCGGGGCACCTCGTCTACCTCGATGTGGCCACGGGCATCGCGCACGCCGGAGACATGGTGGCCGGGGAGGGCTCGATCCTCATCGATCCCGACGACGGTGGGGACATGTCGGCATATCTCGCGTCTCTCGAAGCTCTCGCGGCGCTCGGCGCAAGCCGGCTCGTTCCGGCCCACGGTCGCACCTTCGAGGAGCCCGAAGCGGTCTGCCGTCATTTCGTCGAGCATCGACTCGGGCGAGAACGAAAAGTGCTGGCCGCAATGGGGACGGAATCGAAAACACTGCCAGAAATCCTGGCATCGGCATACGCGGATACCCCAAAGATGCTGTGGCCGCTGGCTGAGAAATCGCTTCGTGCTCACCTGTCCAAGCTCGTCGCCGACGCTCGGGTGCTTCAGGACGAGACGGGTGCGCGGCTCGTCGGGAGCTGACGGTCCGGTGCGGCCCGCCGATGGACGGCCGACGCGGCGGTGCGCCGCCAACTCGTGGGACTGAGGTCGCTCGGCACGGGGGTTGAAGAACCCCTGATGCATGAGTCGCTGGCAGTCCTGGTTTCTCCCCGCTCTCGTCGCGCTCGCCGGATGCGACGTGAGCCCTCGGACGGAGGACATCGGCGCCGCAGATGTGCCTTCGGATCCTGCCTCGGGCGACCCGTCTTCTGAAAGACCCACCAACCCGAACGACGATGATGAAGGATCGACCGGTGCCGACTCCGAGAGCTCCGGCGGCGACGGCCTCGACAGCTCAGGAGCCACCTTCGATGTCCCCGAGCTTCCCGATTCTGTGCCGCCGGGAGTATGTGATGCGGTCGACCTTCTGTTCGTGATCGACAACTCCGGGTCCATGGCGGATGAGCAGGCCAACCTCATCGCCAGTGTCCCTGGCTTCATCGACGGCATCTCGGACCGGTTGGGCGTGCACACCGACTACCACGTGGGGGTGGTCAGCACCGACGAGGCGACGTTCAACGCCGACGGATGCCAAGAGATTGGCGCCTTGGTGACGCGTACCGAGGGCGACCTTTCGAGTGAAAGTGACTGCGGACCCTACGTCGGCGGAGCGTCGTTCATGACGCCGCAGGACGACCTCTACAGCGCGTTTGCTTGCGCTGCTCAGCTGGGTATCGATGGCAATGGTATCGAGCGGCCGATGGATGCCCTGGGGCACGCGCTGCACCCGGATCAAGGAGTGACGGCCTGCAACGACGGATTCCTGCGCGATGACGCGTTGCTCGTCGTTGTGTTGATCACCGATGAAGAAGACGACTCCGAATCCGAGGGAGACCCGGTGGCTTGGTACGAGTCTGTCGTGGAGGCCAAGGGCGGGGACGAAGAACGCGTGGTCGTGCTCTCCCTCGTTGGGCATCCCAAGCCGAATGACTGCATTCCAACTCAATGGACCGGCATGCAGGGCGCGGAGATTGCGACCCGAATTCTGCAGTTCACCAGCATCTTCCCGTACGGGTATGTCGGCGACATTTGCAGTGCCGACTATGCGCCGTTCTTCTCTGAGGCGACGGAGCACATCGATACGGTTTGCTCGATCCCGGCGGGCTAGCTAGGGAAGAATCGAGAGCGAGACCGTCTGGGCGCCCAATGGACCCGCTGTCCATGCCGCCGCCAGCGTGCCGTCGGGGCCGATCGCGACCGCGGGCCCGACAGCATCTCCCTCTTCGGGAAGGCTGAGCTCGACCGTGAGGCTCCAGCTCTCGGCGTTCGGTCCTCGTCTTCGGCCCATCACGCGCCAGCGTCCGTCCGTCCCACGCTCGGTCCAGACCAGCGCGACTTCTCCGTCTGGCCCAACGGCGAGCCGGGGGTCTTGGGCGGTGAGGCCGGGAGCCGACAACGGTTGGGTGCGCGGCTCGTCCCACTCGCCCTCATCGTCTCGGTGAGCTGCATACACTCGGGTTGCTCCCGGTGGTCCGTCGAACCATGTGACGTGGGCTTCTCGGGTTGGGGCGATGACGACGTCGATGCAGGTCGCGAAGTCTCGCAGCGGTCCGAACGTGTCGTCGATGTCGACCGGGGGGGTCCACTTTCGTTTGCCCGTGCGGCTGGCGGAGTACAGACCGACCGCGCCGGAGGTGTGTTCTTGCGACCAGAACACGAGTGCTTCTCCGAAGTCGCCGATCGCCACGACCGGGTTGCGGATGCCGTGGCTGGCCAGGGGGGGCCCGGGCGGGGAGAGCCAGTCTTCGATCGCCGGCTTGGAGAAGTGACCCTCAGCCCCCGTTCGCTCGCTGACGAACAGTCGGAGGCCGTCGCTGACTGGGTCCGCGGCGGTCGAGCCTGGCGGAGGCGTGGCCTGGTACCAGGTGATGATCGCATCACCGTTTTTCCCGGCCGCAAGCTGAGGAGAGTTGGCAAAAAAGACGTGCGGCGAGACGACGTCGTCGGCAGTGTGGGGAAGGCTCAGGGCGGCGCCCGGACCCCGGCGGGCAACAGCCACGCCGTAGCCCCCATCCTGGCGCCACTGGTTCCAGACGACGAGCCCTTCCCCTGTACTCGACAGGAGTGCTCGTGGCTCAAAGGCTCTGGGCTCGAAAGAGAGTCGTTCGCCCCTGTCCGTCGTCAGCCATTCGCCTGTTGCCTCTCGCCGCCAGAGGAATACGGAACTCAGGTCTTCTCCCTCCCGCGTTCGTCGGTGCTGGGACCAAGTCACCCATGCCTCGAGGCCGTGTGAAGCGAGCGTGACTCGACCTCCAGTGCCCGCCGCTGCTGGGCCCAGGACATGGGTTCTCCACCCCTGCGAGGTTTGTTCCGCAAGAATTGACTGCGCGAATGGATCTCCGGCTGTCCTGCGCCGCCAGCCGACGAGGGCCCGACCCAGCCCATCGATGGTGAGTTCGAGCCCGTCGGCACCCGGATCCCCTAGCGAAACGCGTGTCGTCGGGGGCCAGGGTCTTGCGACGCACTGACCGTCGCTCGTGGGCTCGAGGAAGGCTTCACAGCAGCTACCGGCATCGGCGGCAGCGTCGCACCCGCATCTCGGTTCCTCGCAGCCGGTAGCGTCGGGAGCACAACCAGAGGCGCTTGCGAAGGCGATGAACAATGCCGCTGAAAACGACGAGTGTCGAAGGAGTCTGAGAGTCCGTCCGTACTTTCTCACCGTCGAGCCTATCTGGTTGGTCATGAACCGTTCCCTTCGAGTCGTGTTTTCCGTCGGCCTGGCGTCCCTATCGTTCGGGTGTTTCTCACCAAACCCGATGACCGATTCGGAAGCCGGTGCCGAGGACTCCGGAACGGCTGGAGCGTTTGTGGATTCTACCGCGGGCACGGCAGCCACGGCGAACACTCCCGCGGCAGCTGGAACCTCGGACACTTAGCGACTCCTCGGAGGCCGACAGCGAGGGTACAATCTCAAGCTCAGACGTTACGAGCGCCGCCGCAGAGAGCGAGACCGGAACAACGGGCCCGCTCGATCCCCCGCCGAGGTGTGGCGACCGGGAACTCGATGGTGACGACGAGTGTGACGATGAGCCGGACAACGGCGGAGCCGCGCGCACTGACTCGTGACTTGTGGTGATTGTCGCGTGCTTCGTGCTTCAACGTCCGAGGACGGTTGTGGGTGGGTGGGTAGGTGGTCGCCTACGGAGAAACTAGCCGTTCTCCACGGGTGAGCGAGGTGAGGAACACGCGAAGTGGCGCCCGGTCGTTCTCTTCGAGTGCTGCGAACGCATCTCGAGATTCCTCGGCCTCTCCGCCGTGCAGAAGGATGGCGTCCTCAAGCGTCGGGGCGCGTCCGTCGTGCAGGTACGGTCGGCTGCGAGCTATGCCCCAAAGAGGGGGGGTGAGGAAAACGTCCGCCGCAACACCAGCGTCCTCACGAGATTCCGCGAGAGCGGGGCCCATCGCGTGTCGCTTGAGGTCGCTGTACAGCGGCACGCGAAGTTCTCCGGTGATCGTATCGGGCTGCAGCCGGGGTTGGGCCGCATCCGCAAGGAGATCGACGCTAAGGTCGGGATCTGTCGTGCGGCTGATGAGGTTGTATTCGGTGTCCTCGATCGCCAGCGAGGGAACGTGGCAGTCTGCGCAGCCCAGGGCCGAGAAGTCGTGACGACCCCTTGAGTAGAGCAGGACGAGGTCCGGTTCGACCGGGGGGGCGTCCATGGGCACATCCTGCATCGCGACGAACATCGTCATCACGGCGACCTGTGCATCGCTGAGCTCGGCTTCAACGCCGTCTCCGTCAGGGTCCTCCGGGGGGCCATCGCCGACGCGCGCGGCGTCTTCGTTGGCAGCAAACCATGTTGACTGCATGCCGTGGTGGACGTTCGCCGCGTCCTCAACGACGTCGCGTAGGTCGGCGAAAGCGCCTTTCCAACCGAACGGGCGGACGACGAGGTCAGAATCGATTCCCTCAAGCTCGCTGTCATTCACACCACCTTCGCGGTCGATCTCAAGGATGCCGAAGTTGATGCCGTGCGTCTCGAGTTGAAGGCGGACGTCCTCGCCGCGGGAGCGGGCAAACGTGATTGCGTCGTCACGGCGGTCTTGCAGGTTGGCGCTCATTTCTTCGGCGAGCTTCTGTTTCCAGCCAGCCCCGAACAGCGCGGGGGGATTGCGAACGAGCGCGCTAGATTCGGTGCGCCCATCCCCGCGGAAGAAAGCGTTGTCTGCCGTGTCGCCGGCCCCCGCGGGGCCACCTCGCCAGTGGCACGCAGAACACCGCCGCGAATCGGGACCGCCGCGCTCCCCGAAATGGAACCGGCTCATCGCTGGGAGGTCGTCTCCGCCGAACCCCATCGTTTCGGTGAATTGCATGGTGAAGAGCTGACCGCCCATCGTGAACCACGCCTCGGGACCGAAGCGAGACCCGAGTTCGTCGTAGCGTGGCCGGTTCACCCGGAACGCAAATCCAGGATCCGCCGCGTCCATGAACCGTAGCTCGCGACGCCAGGCATCCTGGGCAAGCGCGGCCAGGCCTTGCTCTACCGCCGAACCTCGCCTCTGGGTCGCGAAGACGGGGAACGCATCGGCCTCACTGGGTTCGCGTGGCTCGTCGTCACTTCCGGCACCGCATGCCGTGAGCACCGTCAGCGCCACCAACAAGCGCTTCACAGTGGGCTCCTGACTTTGGGCGTTCGGGAGAGTGACAACAGGAAAATGTGAAGACTAGCTTGCTCCTCGGACGACAACGCAACGAACGCGTCACGACTGTCCTGGGCTTCACCTCCGTGGGCCTTGATCGCGTCGAGGATTCCCGCGGCTCGACCGTCGTGAAGGTAGGGAGCTGTCTCCGCGAGTCCCCACAGTGGCCTGGTCAGCCAGGTCGACGGCGAGATGTGCGGGTGGTTTGTTTCCGCGTGGCGTTCCGCGAGCTCCGGTCCCATGTCGTGTCGCTTCAAGTCGCTGAACAGCTTGACGTGCGGTCCCCCCTTTGGCTCTTCGCCAGCGTGCAACAGTTCGACCTCGAAAGGATCTCCGCCCGTGGTGTCTGGTTGCTCCAACCACACGGTGTTGAGCATGCTCAGCGAGCGGACGTGACACGTGTTGCAGCCCGTGGAATCGAAGAGAACGTCGCCCTCCGCCCAACGATCGCGAAGGGCAGGCGAAGACGGAGGCAAGACTGTTGGGACCTCTAGGGTCGCGAGGTACACCGCGGCGGCCGTCAGGGAGCCCTCTTCGAGTTCGCGCTGCTTGCCGTCGGCGTCCGGGTCCCACCAATCCACGCCCGAGCCCAATAGCTCTGACATGGGAGCGTCGCGGTGGCGTTCGGCGATGACGCTGCTCTGAATTCCGAAGTGCACGCGAGCCGCGTCCTCGATCGCGCGGCGCAAGTCGGGGAACACACCCTTCCACCCGAACGGCTTCACGACGAGGTCGTCGTCGACGCCCTCGACCTCTGCGGTGTCGAGGGTGCCGTCTGGGAATGCCCTGATACGGCCGAAACCAATCTCTCTCGAGACCAAGTCGACAGCGATCTCCCGGCCTTGTTCCTGCGCCTGCGCGAGGGCAGCGTCTCGTTGCCGCTGGAGATCTTGGCTCAGCTCCAACGCGAGTTCCTGCACCACGCCGAGGCCGAGCAGCATCGGTGCGTTGCGTTCCACAGTGGTGTCGAGGTCAGCGCCGTCACCAAATAGGTACGCGTTCTGCGTCGCCGCGCCCGCGCCATCGGGGCCACCGACCGAGTGGCAACCGAGGCACGAGAAGGTGTCCCGCCCGCCCTGCGCACCGAGGTGCACCCGGAACCCGGGTCGGACCGCGGGAGCGTCCCCATAGCCGTCGAGGTCGCGGAACTCATGCCCGAACACGCTGTCGCCGAACGCGAACAGATCGTCGACGGTGTACTGGCCGGCATCGATATCCTCTTGGAACACCCGGATGTGGCCAGAGTCTTCGCCGCGCTCCTTCGCGTCACGGAGCTCTTCGACGCGCTCCAACTCGAAGAGGTTGAGCGCGTCGGAGACCAGCGCGGAGAGTTCGAGATCCGAGGGTGGTCCTCCGAGAGACCACGGTGTCGACCGTCCGTTATCCGCTGCCGTCGCGAGCATAGGCAGGGCCAGCATTGTCGCCAACCCTGCGAGCAGGCTCAGCCGTCGCACACGTTGCAGCACGGGATGGCTCGTGTGAGTCCGACGGGCCCGCAATCGAGGCCGAGAGGATCGCCGCCGCCATTCGGCAACGGATCGGCATCGAGCGCGAATGTGAGTGCGCCTGCGCCAACCGTCGCAAACTCACCGTCGTTCACATCGTTCGTCCCATATCGCCAGTCATCACATCGCGACCGCGTATCGGGCTGAATCAACGCGCCGTTGAACATCGTCGCCACGACTCGGTGAACCCAGTACGTGGTCCCAGCCGGCACAGCCGCGAAGTCTCCCTGCGCGGAGGCTGCTTCGAGTTGGGTGTATGTGCAGACGCCCTCGAACCCGCCAGCAATGCAGGCCTGCGTTCCCGAGGTGAACCCTTCTCCGAATCCGGGGTGGAGCCAGATCGACGGCGATGCCGGAACCATCCCGACATAGATCGGAACGCCTGCGCAGACATCTGCCCCGCCCGTCGTCCCATCCGAGTCTGTATCGCCGTCGGTGTCGGTGGAGGAATCTGTATCGCTGGTGGACTGGCAGTCCTGCGGACATGGCTCGACCTCGGCATCCGGGCCGATGTCGCACTCGCCGGCGTCTTCGAAGCCGTTGCCACACAGGTTCGGGGTGTCTCCGCTGGACCCTTGGCTGTCGCTGTCGCTGTTGGCGGTGTCACCCGTCGATCCTTCCGCGCCGCCGGTCGCAGTGCCATCACCGCACTGACACAGGCCGTAGGTCCCATCGGGCAGGCAGGTCTGGGTGCCGCTGGGCGAGGTCGGCAGGTCGCCCGCGCACGGGCAGAAGTTCACTTGGCCTGGGACACAGGAGCCGCCGTCGGCCTCCGAATCGGTGTTGCAGCCCGCGCTGATGCCCAGCGCGAGTCCTGCGATTGCCAAGGTGCTCTTGAAGCCGTTTTGAAGTGTCGGAAAACCCATGTCATTCCCCCCTGCGACGCGTCGCGTGGAGCCCCATCGTTCCAGGGCTCGAGCCGTGAAGCAACCGTGATCGCGCTTGCAGTTCCCTCTCTACGACACCGACGGACACGTAGAATTCCGGGCCCCCACAGAAAAAGGGTCGAGCGACGAAAGCGCCGACCTCTCGTGGCCGGTTCAGTCGAGCATCGGCAGGTCTTCAGGGCGCTGCTCGAGCCACCCGGCGCCGTCTGGAGCCTCGGCCTCGATCCACGCCTGGAGGATCGCGTACTCGTCCTCGTGCAGGGAGCCGTACTCGCCATCGCCGCAGAAGTAGACCGGCGGCATGTTCTGCTCGTCCAGGGCGCGAACCCCAACCTCAACGTACATCGGGGCGCCCTCGAAGTTCGAGTGCATCTGGTCAAACGTGAAGAACCGCGCGTTTCCGTAGTACAGCGGCGCATCCGGCACGAAGGCGTCGAGGTCTGCGACGTGGCAGCTACAGACACGTTCGATCAGGGTGCCGATCTCGGTCGGAATCAGTGTCGCCTCGTCGCCGGCCTCGACCCAGGACTCGGCGCCAGGTGCCAACTCGTCGAGCGCGCACTCGTCGACAGGCTCTCCTGTGGTGCCGTCGTCGGTATCGCTCGTAGGGGAGCCACCGAGGCAGGACGCGTTGTATCCGGAGACGCAGTCGGCGTCACACATCTCCACGATCAAGGCGGTCTGCGTCCAGCAGCTCCCGCCCGGGCCGTACTGCGAGGAGAGTTGTTCCTGGGTCTGCGCGTCGAGACACTCGAGCCAGCTCCGGCAGGCCAGGGGCTGCTCGAAGCTGTTCCCGGTCGTCGTTGAGGGATCAACACCCGTGGTCGTCTCGACTGCAGTCGTCGGCGACTCGGTGTCGCTGGTGGTGTCGGTATCGGTATCGCTGGCCGAGCCCGGATCACACCCGAGCACGAGCAACGTCACCGTGGCCCAACCATAGGTCCGCATCCAACCCAAGGGTACTTCAGTTGTCCGCAGCGTTGTGCTTGGAAATCTCGGGAGCGGCAAAGGCGAGCCGATCCTTCATGACCGCGATGGCTTCGGGGTTCTCGTCCACGAGCAAAAAACGCCGATCGTTGAGCGCCGCGGCTTCCCCGGTGGTCCCGCTGCCCGCGAAGAAGTCGAGGACGAGGTCGCCCGGGCTGCTGTGCACTCGGACGATACGCTCGAGGATCTTCAGCGGCTTCTGCGTCGGGTACCCGGTCCGCTCCTTGCCCGCTGTAGGCACGATCGTCTGCCACCAGACGTCGGTGGGCGTCTTTCCGCGGGCCGCCTTCTCGGCGGAGACGAGCCCTGGTGCCATGTATGGAATCCTGTCGATGGCGTCGTAGTGGAAGGTGTAGCGCTTGGGATCCTTCGCGTACCAGAGGATCGTGTCGTGTTTGGAGGGCCAGCGGCGCTTGCTGCGACCCCCGTAGTCGTACGACCAGATGATCTCGTTGAGGAACGCATCCCGCCCGAAGACGGTGTCGGCCATCACCTTGGCGTAGTGCGATTCGCGGGGATCGAGGTGCAGAAAGAACGACCCGTTCGGAGCCAGCAGACGATGGGCCTGCTCGAGTCGGGGCATGAGGAAGGCACCAAAATCGTCGAATGCATCGGCGTAGCCAGCCGAGCCCAGCGCGGTCGTCTTGTAGCTCCGTCCTCCAAATCCGACGCGGTCTCCTTCGCCCGGCTCAGCGCGTTCCACCTTCACTCGGGTGTGCTTGCGGGAGCGCCCGGTGTTGAACGGTGGGTCCACATAGATGAGCGCCGCGGCTCCGTCGGGCAGCGTCGGCAGCACCTCGAGGTTGTCGCCCTCGATGATTCGGTTGCGAGTCATGACCCAACACGCAGCGTACACGCGAATCGCGAGGCCCGGGCTGTCGGGCATGGGCGTTGTTCACACGGCTCCGATCGCCGAATGGGGCCGGCGGCGGCTCGAGTTGTGGGTCGCTGCGTCGAGGCGCAATGCTAACGTCTGCGTCCTTATGCTTAGTGGACTACGACATCTTGGAATCGCAGGGGCTGCGCTCCTGTACACCGCATGCGGGTCCGACCCGGTCACGGGGACCGGATCGGATGAGACCGATGGGTCTGTTGGAGGCTCGACATCACAGGGGCCCTCCAGCACTGGGGCCCAGTCTTCAGGGGCCGATGCGACCGACGGCTCGAGTGGGGGCTCGATCCACGACGGCTGCGTCGACTTGAACTGGAGCTGCCCGACCGACGATCTTGTCTGTCTTCCGTCCCCCGGCTTGTGCGTCCCTTGCGGTGCCGAAGGTCAACCACCGGTCGAGGGCTACTGCTGCAGTGGGTCGCTGGTCAGTGCAGACGGTTCAACGTGTGAACCCGAACCCGCGGGCCTGGGGTGCCGCCCAGCGGGTGGGGTTTGCGGCTACTCCGGCGTCACGATCCAGTGCTGCAACGGCATGTCGTGCAACCCCGACACCGACCTGTGTGAACCGCTTCTGTCGTGTCTCGAGTACTCCGATGATTCGCTCGACAACGACATCTGCGAGGACCCAGGCGAGGCGTCGGCCGTTCTCGTGCTCGATGAGGAGGCCGGGGAGTCCGCAACGGACGAGGTCTGCGCGGTCACCGCGCTCGCCACGGACCGGGACGACGAGTTCATCGAGTTGGACTGCGGCGGGGCTCCGCGGACGGTCGGGTATCGCAGCACGGCTCCTCACTTGGTCGCGGCGCTGGAGCCTGGAGATGCGGTCTCGTTGACTTGGCAGGACTTCGAGGCCACACCCGGTCCCCAGCCGTCCGTCACCCTCCGAGACTCCGAGGGCGTGCTGCTGCTGGCGTATGTCGATCGCTTCGACGACGACGCGCCGCTTCCCGTGGACATCAGCCCTATCGACATCGTGACGGGCGCGACCTATTGCCCGGTGTACGACGCGGGAGGGCTTGGCTGCGCCGATGGCGAGGCGATCGTCGCCAGCCGAAAGAGCGTGACGTTCAGGGTGAACGGAAACTTCCGGACGCGGATTCTCGACCACGACACCGATTCGTTTCAGGCCGCCGGGCGAACCTATGACGTCATCGCTCAAGAGGCGACACAGATCGTCTGCCGCGACGAGAGCTGTGCGAGCGACGAGACCGGTCCGTTCGATCACCTGCGTGTGCTCTTGGTCGCACGCTGAGGTCCGCCTGCCGAGAGCCGAGTGTGGAACGCTCGGCGGGTTGCGTGTCAGTGCCCCTCGCCGTCGTGGGGGACGGTGAGGAACTGGGCGCTCACGAATGCCAGCGACATCACGGCATAGCCGGTCGCCCACGGCCACGCGGGCGCGAGGTTGATGACGGTATCCGCGGGCGTGAACGTGTAGCCGTGCATCAGCCCGGCTACCGACAGCAAGGATGCGGCGGCACACCACGCGGCGGCGGTCACGAACTTGCGCTCGATCACCGCCACAGTCGCGGCTGCGAGGATCATCGAGGTGAAGATGAAGCCCTGCTCCAGTGCGAACGCACCATGAATCCAGGTGTCGCTGGCCGCGAACTTGGCGATGAGCCCTTCGCTGAACGGTGGCCCGCCCGGGCTTCCAACGCCCGCCGCACGGAGTCCGTTCTTGGCCATCACGGCGCCCCAGGCCCCAACCCCGGGGAGCAGCCCCATCACGACCGCGGGAGCGTGGTTTCGCGGTGTCGCTTGGAACGCCTGCGCGGTGATGACCATCCCGATCCACAAAATGATGGCCATGCCCGCGTCGATGGGAATGGCGTACGCGAGCCAGCCCAGTGTTCCGGTCAGGCAAACGACGGTGACGAAGACGGCGTTGGCGACGGAGTACCCAGCGCGAGCTCCCATCGCCTTCCAGCCGGGGTGTCCGATGTAGATCGTGGTGGGGAAGCAGCTGCCAAACAGGCCGGCGACGAGCGTGCCGCCTCCGTTGACCGCAAGCGATGGTGCCGCGGGGAAGTCGTCGCCGCTCGCCGATGCGGATTCGATGTTCTGAAGGGAGCCGACCAGGTTGAACAGCCCCATCGGCAGGATGATCGAGAAGTAGGTCGTCAGGTGACCGGCGCCGAGGGCATCGATGAGGTCGCCGATGACGGGAATTGGAACGTGAAAGCTTGCAGCGCCGGGGGTCTCGCCGACCGGGGCCATCCCGGTGCTCCACGCGATGATGATGCCGAGTCCCACCGCAACGAGTCCGCCGGGGATGTTGCCCTTGAACCGGACCCGCCCAAAGTACGTCAGCATGACGATGCCCAGCGTTGCGAGTCCGATGAGCGGATTGGCGAACGTCCTGAACAGAAAACCGAGGGCGATGAATCCCAGCGCGATGCCCGAGAGGGTGGCAAGAAGAGCCGCTCGCGGAGTGGCCTTGCGCAGGCGCTCGGCGACGAAGGCACCACCGAGCTCGATAGCTCCACTGCCGAGCGTCGCAACGAGCCCCGCCTGCCATGCGATGCGGGCGGGGTCCTCCGCGCCCGCAGCGGTCGCCGCGAGCTTGGCCGGTAGCATCACCAAGAACACATGGGCGAACAACGAGACCGTGTTGATGCCGTAGGGCAGGGCGCACACGTCGTCGCGGCCTGCGGCGTCCCCCAGCTTCTTGGCTTGGTAGGCGTAGAAAAGGTTGCCGACGATGAGGGACATCGCGACCCCGGGCAGCACGCGCCCGTGAAGCAGCGCGTCGTCGAACCCGAGCACCGTGCGGCACAAGGCGTCGATGAGCAGCAACTGCACCAGGTTGTCGAGCGCAAGACCGAAGAACCCGTCGATGTCTCCGCGGACAAACCAGCGCATTGTCCCCGAGTACCAGACCTGAACCGGCCTCCGAAAGCCCTCCGGACCCCGGATCCGGTGCACCCGGGCAAGTTCCGCACGCATCGGCTAATCTCCCCGGCCGTGGCCGATCTATCGAACAAGGTGCTGTTCATTACTGGGGCGAGCCGAGGCATCGGCAAGGCCATTGCGCTGCGTGCTGCTCGCGATGGGGCGAAGATCGTCGTCGCGGCCAAGACCGCCGAGCCGCACCCCAAGCTCCCCGGAACGATCTACACCGCAGCCGAGGAGATCGAGGCCGCCGGCGGCACCGCGCTTCCGATCGTGACCGACATCCGGTCCGAGGAGGCGGTCGACGCTGCGATGGCCAAAGCAGTCGAGACCTTCGGGGGCATCGACATCCTCATCAACAACGCCAGTGCGATCAGCCTGACGAACACGGCCCACACTTCGATGAAGCGCTACGACCTGATGCACCAGGTCAACGCCCGCGGCACGTACCTGTGCACCGCCAAGGCCGCGCCGCACCTGCTCAAGGCCGACAATCCCCACGTCCTCACGCTGTGCCCGCCGCTGTCGGGCGCGCCCAAGTGGTACCGAAACAACACCGCCTACACGATGGCCAAGATGGGGATGAGCATGTGCGTCATCGGACACGCGGGCGAGTTCGAAGGCAAGATCGCGGTGAACGGGCTTTGGCCCCGGACGGCAATCGCCACGGCCGCTGTGCGCAACGTGATCGGCGGGGACGACATGATGAAGCGTTGCCGCAAGCCGACGATCATGGCGGATGCAGCCCACGCCGTTCTCCTGATGGATGCCAAGACCACCACGGGTAACTTCTTCGTCGATGATGCGGTCCTGGCCGATGCTGGCGTCACGGACTTCGACCCCTACGCCGTCGAACCCGGGGCGGACCTCGTGCCCGACTTCTTCTTGGATTGAGACAACACGATGATCGAAGTCGAAGGCCTCACGCGCTACTACGGCGACTTTGCGGCGGTACAAGACGCCTCGTTCTCGATCGGCGAACGCGAGATCGTCGGATTCCTGGGCCTCAACGGCGCGGGCAAGAGCACGATCCTCAAGGTCCTCGCGGGCTTGCTCATGCCCAGCGCGGGGACCGTCCGTGTGGGCGGTGTGGACGCGCTCGAGGATCCTGATGCCCTGCGGACCAAGATCGGTTTCTTGCCCGAGGAGCCGCCGCTGTATCGAGAGATGCAGGTGCGAGAGTTTCTTCGCTGGGTCGGGCGGGCCAAGGGCTGCTCGGCCAAGGACGTCGATGCCGAACTGCCCAAGGTCATCGAGCTGTGCGACCTCGGCGAGATGCAGCACAAGGTCATCGACGAACTGTCGCATGGCTATCGCAAGCGAGTCGGTATCGCCCAGGCGATCATCCACCGCCCCGAGGTGGTGATCCTCGACGAGCCGATCAGCGGGCTCGACCCGCAGCAGATCGTGGAGATGCGAAAGGTCGTCCGCTCGCTCAAGGAGCGCGCCACAGTCCTGATCAGCTCTCACATTCTCACCGAGGTTGCGGTGACGTGTGACCGGGTGCTCGTCATTCACGGCGGCCGCATCGTCGCGACCGGATCGACCGACGAACTCGCGGAGCAACAGGGCGGCGGCGGCTCGGTCACGCTCAGCTTGCGCGGGAGCGTCGAAGCCGTAAAAGAAGCGCTCTCGAGCAGTGACGCAGTCTCGGAATTCGGGGTCGACGAGGACGAGGGGCTTGTGCGTGCCGACGTGACGCTGGCCGGCGGGGAGCGGGCGCGCGACGAACTCGTCGCCCACATCGTCGGGGCGGGACTCGGCGTGTTTGCGGTTCAGGACACGGTCTCAGAGCTCGAGCAGGCATTCCTGCAGCTCACCCGGGGCGACGCGAAAGCGGCCGTCGCTGAGAAGGAAAAAACATCATGAGAGGAATGATGATGGTGGCGCGCCGGGACCTGGCCGCCTATCTCAACAACGTCTGGGGCTACGCGGTGATCGCCGTGGTGTTGGTCGTCGACGGCATCCTGTTCAACGCGGTCGCGCTGGGCGATCGCCCCAAGTACAGCGCCGAGGTGATGGAGCAGTTCTTCTACTTCTCCTTTGGCACGACCGTGATCGCCTCGATTCTCCTCACGATGCGGCTGGTCGCAGAGGAACGGCAAACCGGCACCTTGGTCCTCATCGATAGCTCTCCGCTGCGCCCGTGGCAGATCATTGGAGGCAAGTACGTCTCGGCGATGACCGTGCTCGGAGGGCTCATCCTCGCGACGCTCTACATGCCGGCTCTGGTCTTCGTAAACGGCAAGGTGTCCTACGGGCACATCGTAGCCGGCTACACGGGCTTGCTGCTGGTCGCAGCCGCAACGGCGGCGATCGGGACGTTTGCCTCGACGGTCTCCCGCTCTCAGCTCGTCGCCGGCTTTGCCTCCACGGCGCTCATCGTCGTGTTGGTGGTCTTCTGGCTGCTGGCCAAGGTTGCCGACCCGCCGCTCAAGGACGTCTTCTCGTACATGAGCCTGTATGACCGTCACTTTCGCGGGTTCATGCAGGGGCAGATCAACACCGAGGACATCGTGTTCTACGTCAGCATCGCGTTCGTTTCTCTGACGCTCAGTACCCGCTTCATGGCGGCGCGGAGGTGGCGATGAGCCTCTCGGCGATTCTGTACTTGGTCTCGATGTGTACGTTGTTCGTCGGGCAGCGGATGCTCGACGGGAACGATGGCCCCCAGATGGCGGTCACGATCGTCGGCTGCATCCTGCTCGCGGTCGCCGCAGCCCTGAGACTGCGACCGCTGCGGGCAGCCACGGATCCTGGCCTTCGGCTGGGGCATCGCCTGGCACTCATGGGGTTGCTCACCGGCGTCGCGTCGCTGGTGCTGTACACCGCCACGACTGACACCGTGATCGCCACGCTGACGCTCGGGGACGAAGCCGAAGAGCGATGGATGGGTACGTGGCGCTCTCTGTGGCCTCTGGTGTGGCTGATGGGCACTGTGCCGATGCTGACGGCCGACTACGCGTGCGAGAGCTCGCCGACCATGATGCCCAAACGACGCGCGCGTGAACTCGCGCTGCACGGCCTGATCGTGGCGATGGGGGGGGGGTTGGCGTTCCCGGTGAACTACATCGCGAGCCAGAAGAAGGAGCGCTGGGACCTCGCGTACTTCAAGACGCCGCAGCCGGGTACGGCCACCTTCGCACTCGCGCAGGCACTCGAGGCCCCGGTCGACGTCCGCATCTTCATGCCGCCCAGCTCTGAGGTGGCACAGGAGCTGCGTAACTACTTCGGTCCGCTCGAAGGGCCGATGCTGCGGGTGCAGGTCATCGACCAAGCCGCCGAACCGCGGCTGGCCAAGGCGCTCGCCGTTCGCAACAACGGCACGATCACCTTCACGCAAGGCGACATCCTGATCGACGCGCCGCCTCCCGCCGAAGGGGAGGAGCCGCCACCCAAGCCGGTCACGCGCAACGTCAAGGTCAACGCGGAGTTCGACAAGGCCAAGCGCGCGCTCAAGAAGATCGATGCGGACGTGCAGAAGGTCCTCATCGAGCTGGGCCACGGGGAACGCATCGCCTACGTGACGACCGGACACGGAGAGCTGACCTGGCGTCGCGCCGCGCAACCGGTCCCCGAGATGCAGGCCAATGGACTTCGCGAGGAACTCAAGAGCCAAGGCTTCACCGTCAAGGAGCTGGGGTTGCGCGAGAAGCTCGGTGAGGGCGTCCCTCCCGACGCCAGCTTGGTGATGGTGCTCGGTCCGCGGTATCCGTTCTCGCAAGCCGAGACAGATTCCTTGCGTGGCTATCTCGAGTCGGGCGGGTCGCTGTTTCTTGCGCTCGAACCGCGAGCCGCCCGCGCTCCGCTTCCGGCCCCGGTCGAAGACCCTCTGGATGCGATGGTGGCCGAGGTCCTTGGTGTGACGGTGGCCGAAGGAGTTCTCGCCGACGAGGTCGTCCACGCCCGGAGCGCCGGTGACAAGCGGGACAACTTTCTGATTCTCACCGACTCCTTCAGCTCGCACGGAAGCAGCGTCACGCTGGCCGCGGAACGGCAGGTCTTCGGTGCCCCATTTACCGGCTACCTCGAGCTCGAAGAGGGACACGCCGCTGCCCATACCGTCACGGTCCGCTCGATGGCGACGGCGTTTGTCGACGAGAATCGCGACGCTGTGTTTTCCGCGGATGCAGGCGAGGTCAAAGGCACCAAACCTCTGGTCGCGGCGGTCAGCGGAAGCACCAACGCGGTGGGGTGGAGAGCCATCGTCGCGAGTACCTCCTCGGTGGTCTCGGATGTCGCGCTGGGAGGCGCGGGGGATGAGCAGGGGAGCATCATTCCGGGAAACATCCACTTCCTGCGCGACACGACCAACTGGCTGATCGGTGCCGAGGCGCTCTCAGGGACGACGCAGTCGGAGGAAGACGTGAAGATCGAGCACACCAAGGAGGGCCAGACCTGGTGGTTCTACTCGACGGTGCTCGGGGTTCCGCTGCTCGTGTTCGGGTTGGGCGTGTTCCGGGTTCGGATGCGCCATCGCGGCCAGCGAGCAAGCGTGAAAGGAGACGCACGATGAAATCCGCTGTGATCGGCTACGGCCTGGCTCTGACGTTGGCGCTCGTGGGTGCCTACCAAACCTGGACGCATGAGGGAGACCCGGACCTGTCCGGGTCCACGATCATTCTCGATGTCGACCGCGATGACCTCGAAGCGATCGTCTTCGAGAGTCCATCGGGGCGGGTCCGTCTCGAGTTGCGTGAAGACGACTTGGGTCCGTACGTCTGGGCGCAAACCGAGCCCAAGGCTGCGCCCGTTGCGGAGTCCGACGAGGAGACCCCGTCGTCGCCGAAGCCGGCCCCCTCCAAGCCGCAGGCATTCAAAGCCGGTGCGGCCGGAGAGACGATCGCCAAGGGGGCGGCCCCGTTTGTTGCGAAGCGTGTGCTGGAAGGTGTCGATGACTCCAAGCTCGAGGAACTCGGGTTTGGCGAGGGCCAGGCCTCGCTCACATTCCACCGCAAAGACCGCGACACCAAGAGCTACGAGGTCGGAGCTAAAGCCTACGGTGGTTCGAATCGTTACGTGCGCGACCCGGAGGACGGCACCGTGTTCATCGTGGCCGCGAGTTTGGTCGACAGCCTCGAGACGGCCGAGCGTTCGCTTCCCGACCGCTCTTTGCTCGCCTTCGACGTGACCGACATCGACATGATCTCGGTGCGGGGAGGCGAGGCGGACGCCACCTACGTGCAGAACAACCCGGACGATCGCGCTGCCCGGTTCTGGTCGACCCCCGGTTCTTCAGACCCAAGCCCCGCGGCGGCCGGGTGGTTCGACAAGGCGCTTCGGCTCAAGGTGCTGCGCTACATCGACCCCGCCGACAAGCCAGCCGGGCTGCAGGAGGCGTTCTCAATGACCGTCACCGCGGGGCGCAAGTCCAGCGAGGCCGTCATCTACCGCGCCACCGGGGACGACGGCAACGAGGTCTGGTACGCCTCCTCCACCCACAACCGTGCGCTGGTGCAGCTGCAGAGTTCCTCCGCCGCCGAAGCCCAGGCCGACCTGGCGTCGGTTCTGGACGTCGTGCCGTAACCGGACCCTCCCGGTGGCGTACTGATGCCCATGCGGTTGCTCGTGTTCATGGCGGTGATGACCGCCATCTGGATCGGCGGGCACGTGTACATCGGGCGCCGCCTGTTCGGTCGACTCGGTCTCTCCAGACGCCTTCGTCGACTGGGGTGGGCCGGGTTGTCGCTCAGCGGCTCGATCGCCATGGGCTCGCTGTGGGCATCCCGTTTGGGCGGTGGGTCGGCAGGCTTGCGCGCACTGCAATGGGTCGGCCTGTGGCTCTTCGGCCTCACCTCGGTGCTGTTCTTCCTGGTGCTGTTCTCGGACGTCGTCGGTGGGGCCGCCAAGGGCATGCGGAAGGTGCTCTCGTCGGCCAATCCCGCACCCCCCGAAGACCCGGGCCGGCGCGGTTTCATGGGCAAGGTGGCGAGCATGGGCACCGTCGCCACCTCGGGTGGGGTCGGCGGCGTCGGACTCGCGCAGGCGGTTCAGCTTCCCGAGGTGGTCGAGGTCGACGTCCCGATCGAGGGGCTCCCCGAAGCTTTCGAGGGGTACCGCATCGTTCAGCTCTCGGATGTGCATATCGGCCCCACGATCCGTCGCGAGCACCTGGAGGGGATTGTCGAGCGGGCCAACGGACTGGGCGCCGATCTGGCGGTCGTGACCGGGGACCTGGTCGATGGCTACGTTGACGACCTGCGCGACGAGGTTGCTCCCTTGGCTGGTCTTCGCGGCCGCGACGGCGCCTACTTCGTCACGGGGAACCACGAGTACTACTGGGACGGTCCTGCGTGGTGCGATGAGGTCGCGCGACTGGGACTGACGGTGCTGAACAATGAGCATCGGGTCATCTCGCGCGGCGACGCACGGCTGTTGGTCGCTGGCTGTACCGACGTGAAAGCGGGGGACTTGGTCCCCGAGCATGCCTCGGATCCCGCGGGCGCACGCGCGGGTGCTCCCGACTGCGATGTCTCGATCTTGCTGGCGCACCAGCCCCGCAGCATCGATGCCGCGTCGGAGGCGGGCTACGACCTGCAACTCTCTGGGCACACCCACGGCGGCCAATACTTCCCGTTCAGCGTGCTCGTGCACTTGGCGCAGCCCTACGTCGCAGGCTTGGCAAAACACGACAAGACGTGGATCTACGTCAGCCGGGGCACCGGATATTGGGGTCCTCCCCTGCGCGTCGGTGCTCCTCACGAGATCACGCTGCTCACGCTTCGCCGCGCGTGACGAACCCGATCCTGTGTCAGCCCGGACACGGTCTTCTCCGAAGCGCCGGAAGCCGCGGACGCGGGGCCCCAGGCGCTACCCATAGGAGTATGGGAAGGGGAGCGTTGCGGACGGCAGCAGCCGGCGCACTCATGAGCACTGCGTGCGGAGGGTCTTCGTCGCCGCCGTCCGATGCGGTCGCGGATACGGACGAGACAGGCATCGAGCTCACCGCGGGGTCTAGCCCTAGTCCTCGTCCTAGTCCTCGTACGCGTCGAAGTCGTTCGGGGCTGCAGGTTCCGCCTGACTGGCGACTGGCTCTGGGGCGGCTGCCGCGGGCTGGGTGAGCTCGACCGTATCGATGGTCTTCCCATCGCCGGTCACGAAAGACAGCGACAGCGTGGTCGTCGTTGCGTTGGCGAAGAGTGCACCGTGGGTCTCGTTGAACCGAACCCGGCTGCCGTCGATCGGGGCCCCGATGGGGTAGACCTTGGGACTCCCGCTGAGGCCGTTCACGAGAAACACCGTGCCGTCGCGCTCGATGCGTTCGTAGTGATGGTCATGACCGGCGAGAACGATGTCGGCACCCCACTGGGCGTAGGGCCACTGCATCGACGTTTCGGAGCCGTGCCGACCGGACGAGTACGGAGCGTGGTGCATGTAGACCACCTGCCACGGGGACTGGGAAGTCCTCATCGTCTCCTGTAGCCACCGAGCCTGCACGCTGTCGACCGAGGTTCCGTCCGGTTCGGCCGAATCGCTGTCGACCGCGAAGAAGTGCACGGGGCCCCACACGAAGTCGTAGTAGCGCTCGTTGCCCGGGAGCTCGAAGTAGTCGAGGTAGGGCTGGAGGTCGCTCGTGTACCAGTCGTGGTTTCCCAGCGAGGGGAAGAATCGGTTGCGCTCAGCTCCGGGTCCGTACTCGCCCCGGTACGGTGCAATGAAGCTGGCGTAGTGCTTGCCGATGTTGGCGTCGATCGTCCGCGCCCCGCCACTGGGGTAGTTGTTGTCGCCCAGCGTCACGATGACGTCCGGTGCCGCATCGCGGACGCGGGCAGCGACGGCGGCCTCGAACGGTGAGTCGTCTCCGAAATCGCCGAGCGCGACGAAGGAGACGGACGGACCGGGCTCGCGGACCTCGATTCGGCTCTCAGGCGGCGGCTCGGCGATCGGAGCTCGGCACGCAGGAGCCGATACGAGCAGAAGAGCGAGAGCCCGTTGCATGGCGGGAGGGTGCCATGTGAAGGCCGCGAGGGCGGCACGAAAACTCGCGGTGCTCAGGACTTGTTGGATGCGTTCGCCGCCGGTCCATCCGCGCTCCGGTCCCGCTCGAGTTGTTCGAGCCGCATGGGGAGGAGTTCGGTGAGCGCGGTCTCGAGGCCGACGCCGAAGTTGAGCAGAGCGCGTCCGAGCGTCCAGTGATCGTCCCGGGCTCGCAAGGCTCGAGCCTGGTGGGCGTCGTGTCTCTTGGCGTCGAGCTCCGCCATCAACCGTGCCGTGCCCGAGCGAAGCGCCGCGAGTTCCCAGACCCGCAGCTCGACTCGTGAGAACGCGAGCACGCCGTTTTTTGCGAGGTCGCGCCAAGTAGCGAGTTGAGCTTTGGCCATCAGGTAGCCGACCTCGTCGAGCTCGCCGTCGTCCAGGTCGCGAGCCATGCGGAAGGTGCCCGAACCGTCCGCACCACGGGCCCGGAGGATCACGACATGGGTCGGCTCGGGGTCCGCGGTGACGTGGGAGATGACCTCTGCGTGGCTCCCCAGACGAGCGCCGGAACGTAGTTCTGCGAGCGTGTTTCGGCCGACGAGTTCGTCGGTGTCGGCGGAGACGACGAGGGCTCTGCGCGGACCGTTGTCCGTCGCGAGTGTCCGGTAGACGGTGTTCATCGCGAGATGGACCATACAGCCCGCCGGCCGGTTAAGGAGATTTCTGTGGTCTTGCGCCCGCCGCGCGCGCTCGTTCGGCGGAGGCGCGCGCCCCGGCGAATCGGTTGCCTCAGATGCCCGTGGAGAGCTCGGATTCGACGAGCGCGGAGAGTTGGTCGGCGGTCTGCGCCCCGGTCACTCGGCGTCCGTTGATGAAGAATGTCGGCGTCGCGGTCGCATCGTGATCGGTGCAGAGTTTCTGCTGGGCGGCGACGGCCTCGGCGGTCTCCGCGGCGGCGTAGTCCTCCTCGAACTTCTTCACATCGAGGCCCAGCCGGGCCGCGTACCGCTTGTAGTCCTCGTCGGAGCGCGCTTTGCTCCGCTGATCCTTGTAGAGTTCGTCGTGCATCTCCCAGAACTTGCCCTGCGCGTGTGCGGCTTGGGCGGCCCGTGCGGCGGCCTCTGCACCGGGGTGGTAGTCGAGCGGGTTGTGGGCGAAGAAGAACGACACCGCCGGATAGGACTCGAGGGTCTCCTCCAGAGCTTTGCGTGACCGGGCGCAGAAGGGGCAGTCGAAGTCGCCGCATTCGATGACCTCGATCTGCGCGAACGTCGTGGCGCCTTTGCGCGGCAGGCCTTCGGTGCTGACCACGTATCGCTTGCTATCCCCCGCCGGCGCAGCGATCGCCGTCTGTGGTTGGACAACTTCGGGCGCGAAGTGGGCCAGCATGTCTTCGTAGAGTCGCTTGCGCGTGTCGCCGCGTCGTTCGGTGAACTTCTTCGCGCGTTCGAGCTCCTCGGAGATCACGGTCTCGAACGCCGAGGCGCTCTGGCGGCCGCCGAGGTACCGACCGTTGATGAAGAACGCGGGCGTACCCCGAACGCCAAACTTCCCCGCAGCGTCGATGTCTCGCTGCAAGCGGCGGTCGATGTCGGCGCTGGCGAGGTCGGTCTTGTAGCGAGTCATGTCGAGGCCTGCCTGCTTTGCGGCGGCTTCGATGGTGTCGGTACTGAGTCGGTTGCCCCGCTCGAACAGCGCGTCGTGCATCTCCCAAAACTTGTCCTGCTGACCGGCGGCCAGGGCCGCTTGGGCGGCCGACCGTGCAGAGGGGTGGATGTTTTCCAGCGGGAGGTTGCGGAAGACGAGTCGCACATCCTTGCCGTGTTCGGCCAGGATTTCGTCGACGGTTCCGGTGACGGAGCGGCAGTGTTGGCACTCGAAGTCTCCGAACATCACGATCGTGACCAGCGCGTCGTCTTGACCGCGGGTGTGGGCGCCCTCGCCGACAGCGACGGCGTAGTTCACGTCCGGCTGAGGACTGTCGCTGTCCGGGTCGTCGACCCGGTGCGGCCAGATGTCATCGACGTAGGGGACGACCTTGGGCTCGGCCTGGGCGATTTCGGTGGGGTCTTGGGCGACCTCGGTGGGGTCTTTGCCCGCAACGGGCTCACGGGCGGGATGCTTGGCATCGCAGGCTGCCAGCCCCTGGATGGACTTCGACTCGAGGTAACAATCCAGACGCGCGGTGGTCATCGAGGGCTTGTCGCATTGCTCTTGAACGCTCCGCTCGATCTCCCACGCGGTTTCGAGGGGGGCGCCCGACTCTTCGAGGGAGTTCCGACTGAGCTTGAGCACGTGCTTCGACAGCGCGGCGCAGCGCGAGGCTCGGGTTGCCCGGGCGAACTCCTCGCCCATCGCCTCTCCTGCCAGCTTGGTCGTGGTCTCGAGGACGCCGCGCAGGCCGAGACCGTCCGCGGTGTGGGCGGTAGTGCGGACGACGATCGTGCGTCCCTTCCGCTCGCTTCGCCAGGTGGCGGTCTCGAAGGCGTCGATCAACGGCGCAAGGGTGTCGAACTCTTCTTGGTCTCGAGTCCGCAGCAGGGGCCGGGTGGCGGTGGCCAACGCGGCGAGGTCGGCGAAGGCTCCAAGGTTGGCGCCCTTGCTCAGCGCTGCAGCGATTGAGGGATGTCGCGGCTCATCCAAGAAGGCGGGCTTGGGGCCTTCGATGATCGTCGCAGCATCGACGGGTCCGACGAGAATCCACAACGTGTTCTCGTGGACGAAGGACTGGAAGTCGGGTTGCCGGCGCTCTGGGTTTCCGCCGACGGTGTAGACCTGGACTCCGGCGACTTCACGGGGCGCGACATCGTGGTCCTTGATCCGCGCGGCGGCCTTGTCATACAGCCGCTCGAGCGTCTTTTGGGCCTTCTCGCCGTCTTGCACCCCGACCCAGCTGACGGCCTTGAACTCGTGGTCCTTCCCGCGTTCGGAGGGCACACCCAGCAGCGCGCCGCCGAACGCTCCGGAGAGGTTCTGCGTGACGTCGGTCCTGAGGTCGATACCGAGTTCGTCGGAGACGTCCTTCTCCACCGCGGACACACTCTCCCCGAGTGCACTGATCACACCGCCTACGGCCCGGTCGAGGGACTCCCCGTTGAGTTGCACGTCGTACGCCGCAAGGACGGGCCCCTGGAGTCGAGCGAGCGCTTTACCGTCGCGCTTGGCGTCGTCGAGGACCTCGAGGTGTCGGCTGCCTTCACGGACAACGACCTCGTGGGTGACATGAATGGCGTTGGCCTCATGGCTGAGGAGGATGGCGATGCCGTCGAGGTCGGCCAGCGCGAGTCGTGCGGCGAGGGCAGCCGCCCCGGCCGGCAACGCGTTGCGCAGGGCACTGCCATCGACGTAGCCGAGCCCGACGATGTCGCCCGGCGGTGCCACGAGGGCGCCGTAGGCTTCCGTCTGGGCGAGTGAGTCTTTGGGCGCCAGCGAGCCCATCGCGGTCGCGTGGTCCTCGACGTCGTCGTTCCAACCCGGGCGCGGAGCGAACACAACCGTCGATCGCTTCTCCCGGTGGATGACCGCGATTCCACGCTCTTCGTGCCACAGTCCTTCCGCGTCGCCGAATGTCCGCTCAGACCACGATGCTTCATCGGCATCGGTCGCCAAGAGCAGGGCGGATCGTTTCACGACGGCGGCCTCGAGGGCGTCGCGATCTGTCACCCCAAAGGACACCGCGAATGTGGGGGCCTTGGCATCGAGGACGGCGAATCCCACGGCCGCTTGGGTATCGATCCCCTGCGTGGTCCACTGCGCGTCGTCGTAGGGGTCGAAGCCGAGCGCGTCGATGCGGAGCTCCTCCCACTGGGCGTCGAGGTCTTCGTTGGCAACCAAGGTCACGGTCTCGTGGACCGACCGCAGCGCGACGAAACCGATCGTCGTCGAGGGGAGGTCTGCGGCAACGTCGTCACTGAAGCCAAGCGCCCGTCCGGCCACGAGCGCGTAGACGAGGTATCCAAGCCCTGCGATGGCGGTGACGCCGAGGGCGGAGAGTGTTGCGATCGAAACCAGCCGTCCCCATCGCCGAGGCGGCCGCGCCGAGCGAGGTTCGGAGGCACGCTCCGCGCCCTTCGACGCGCCCGCGGGCTTGATGACCGCATTGGCGACCGGTGCGCTGTAGACCGGCTTTTTGTCCTGGGGCTTCGCCGGCCCTGGCGTCGCGGTTGGAGGCACAGGTGTTGGGGGCGGGGCGGGCGGCTTCGTCTCGATGTCTGAGGCCGGGGCCGCGATCGGAATGCCCGTCGTGCCAACGGGCAGCGTCTTGGATGAGGGCGTGGCCGACGTCTTCCCGGCGGGCCCGGGGACCGTCGAGGACGATGGAGCGACCTGCTTCACGGCGGGAGCGAGGTCGACGGATGGCTTGGCGACCACTTGGGTGTGACCGCCGGGAAGGGTCGCGGACGATGGCCGTTCGCCGGGGGCGGTGGGCGACGAGGACGGCGCATGGGGGCCGGTCATCGTCGCGGACGGCGACTGGATCCGCGGTGCGACGTGCGTGGTCTCGGCGACGGGCGCAGGCTCTCCGAGGGAGACCGGGGACGGGGGCGACCACCCTGGGGGAGGCGCAACGGGACCGGTGTTGGGGGTGCCGAGCAGGGTGTCGTGCCCGGGCTTGTTCGCCTGGACCCTGGTGCGGCCGACGGCGGTCTGCCCCGGCTTGAGCTCGTCGTTCGCGCCCTCGATCGAGACCAAGCGCAGCTCGGTGTTTCCGCAGTAGAAACTCTGGCCTTCGAACAGCGCGAACTGAGGCAGGCGCTTGCCGTCGCGCCACGTGCCGTTGCTGCTCCCCAAATCCCGAACGATGACGTGGCCGGCGGTGACGTCGATCTCGGCGTGAAGGGCGGACGCTTCGGTGTCGCCCAGCACGACGTCGCCCGACTCGCGCCCGATGAGGTTCTTCGACTTCGTGAGCGCGACGCGGTACGACGGACGGTCCGGCGTCGAGACTTCGAAGGTGAGTTGGAGGGTCGGAGTCTGCTCCACGTTGAGTTCCCTTCGGCCATGGGCGCCCCCGAATGGCCGGATTTGGGTGCTGAGAGTATCCCCAGCGCCGCGGCCCAGTGCAACTGTGCCCGTGGACGCATACGTGCGGCGCTCGCTTCTCGGTCTGGGCTCGCGGGGGCAATCGCTGCAACGGCCTGCACACCGCCCGCATTCCCAATTGCGTCCGATGCCTCTGGTAGGTTCCCGCGCGATGCACCCGTTGCCGATCGACGCGCTGCAGGGGCGGTTTGTTTCCTCCTGCCGACCCGGAGCCCGGCTTGTGGTCTCGGCACCGACCGGTTCGGGCAAGTCGACCCGGCTACCATGGTGGATGGCAGACGCCCTGGGCGGGCCGGTCCTCGTGGTGGAGCCCCGCCGGGTGGCAGCACGCGCGTTGGCGACCTATGGAGCCAAGATTCGCGGGGAGAAGGTCGGCGAGCGGGTGGGATACCGCGTCCGCTTCGATGCCGCGGAGTCTGCGAGCACCGAGATCCTATTCGTGACCCCCGGCATGGCGCTGGCGATGCTGGGGGGCGACGGGCCGCGGAAGTTTGCGGGCGTGCTCGTGGATGAGTTTCACGAGCGCGGTTGGGAGACCGATCTGGTGACGGCGCTCGTGCAGCATGGTCGGCTGGGGCCCGACGCCGCGCTTGTCGTTTGTTCGGCGACGCTGGAGCGCGAGGCGTTGGGCAAGGCGCTCGAGGCAGAGGTCCTCAGCGGGGAAGGACGAGCGTTCGAAGTGACCGCTCGTTTCTCTGGGAGATCCGGGCCAAGCCTCGACGGTCTTCCCGAGCGGGTCCGGTCCGTGGTGGATGACGCGCTGGTTCGGTCGCCGGGTGATGTGCTGGTGTTCCTTCCCGGCAAGCGAGAGATCCGCGCCTGCATCGACGCTCTTTCCCACCTTCGGGATGTGGATGCGCTTCCCCTGCACGGCGGGATTTCATCGCGCGAGATGCAGGCCGCGCTGGAGCCCGCGAAGCGGCGGCGCGTGTTCTTGTCGACCAATGTCGCTGAGACCTCGCTGACGATTCCCTCAGTCACGACGGTTGTCGACAGTGGGCTCGAGCGTCGGCATGTTCATCGCCAGGGCAAGGTGGTGCTGGCAGTGGTCCCGGTCTCGCTCGCGTCGGCGGAGCAGCGTCGCGGCCGGGCGGGCAGGGTGCAGGCCGGGGAGTGCCTGCGCCTGTGGTCCGAGGCGTTCCTGCTCGACGCCACAACCCCGCCGCAGGTCGAGCGCATCCTGCTCGATGACGTGCTGCTGCGGGTGGGGATGTGCGGCGTGGCGCCGGCTGAAGCCGGGTCGTTGCCGTGGGTGACACCGCCACCCGCGTTTGCGCTGGAGTCGGCGATGAAGCGGCTTCGGGCTCACGGTGCGGTGGGGGCAGACGGAGCGCTCACGGGACCGGGGCGGGTGCAAGCTCGTCTGCCGGTGTCTTGGGTGGGGGCGCGCTTGCTGACCAACCCTCCGCCAGCCTACGCCGCCGCGTTGTGTGATCTGGTGGCGGTGATGGAGGTTGGACGCGAACTGTTCGAGCCGTCTCCCACGCAGGCGCAGAGCGAAGCCCGACTGCCGCTGCTGAAGAAGGCGACCGACGAGGTCGATGTGGCGATGCGGGTGCTTCGCTCCGCGGACGCGCGACGTCATGGCATCCGGGCCCGTACGCTGGCTGAGTGCCGCCGCCTCTCGCAGTCTCTGCGCCGGGTCGTGGATGCGAAGGATGCTCCGGCTCCGCCTCATGCCGAGCTGACCAAGTGGGTCGCCGCGGCCGTGCCCGAGCTCGTGTTCGTTCGGCGCGCGCGAGCGGACCGGCCCAAGAAGGGGGATTCGCCGGGTCGCGGTGGGGAGCCGTGGGGTAACGGGGAGCTGGAGCTGTTCCTGTATCCATACCAGGTGCCGGAGCTCGACGAGGGCCCGAAACCGCCCCAGGCCGGCGTGGTGTTGGAGCGTGAGTGGATCGGTAGCGGTCAGCGAACCCGTGGCGTGGGCCGCCTGCTGATGGGGATGCCGTTGAAGGAGCTTGCGCCGCTGCGACTCGGCGAGACTCAGGTCGGTGCGATCAAAGTGAAGCGCGGCAAGGTCGTGGCCGAGGTTGAGCGAACCTTGGCGGGCGTCGTGCTCTCGCAGGAGACTGAGGTCCTGCGCGGGGAGGCGCTGCGCGACGGGCTCGTGCAGCTCGTGCTTCGCGGCTCGAGGCTCAAGGGGCTGGCCAGGCTGGTGGCGGATGCCGTGCACGCCTGGGGTCTGTTGGAGCAGGCCGGGAAGCGCGAGCAGTTGAGCATGCCGCCGGTGCCCGAGGATGCGGCATCGTTTCTTCGCGAAAAGTTCGAGACGTTGGGGGTTGAAGGTCTGGGGGATCTGGAGCTTCTCGAGCATGAGGATGTACTGCCGCGGCTGACCGAGATGGCGGTCGAGGCGGGGTTCGATCCTCGCGAAGCGATTGCGTTGCCGCAGGACTTCCCGCGCCGGCTGGATGTGCACGGGGGGCGGTTCGTGTGCAGCGTGAATCTCTCGACGCGGACGGTGGAGCTGGAGCCGATCGAGAAGACCAAGAAGGAGCCCGCGGCGGCTGTGTTGCCGCGGTTTCGTGGGTTCTCGGTGGTGTTCGTGAAGGCGAGCCGGCGGTTGAAGCTCCGGTAGTTGGTCGGTGAATCCCAACGCCTCGGTGTGTTTGCTGGTTGGCGAGACAGCCACCGAGCATTGTCGTGTTGCCGCTGAGGTCGCTTCTGTCCCGCGACCCCGCCGACGGCCGTCCGGTAGAGGGGACCATCGAAACCAGGAGCGGGAGTGCGGACAGCTGTGCTTGTGGGGGACGTCGCTGTGCGGAGTACGACGAGGCTCACGGGCCGCCGTCGCTCAGCCTTCTGTCGATCGAAGGTGGTCTCGTCGATCAACGTCGCTTGTTTGGCTTGGACACCGGCTCTGACATCGCGTTCCCTACCAGTTCCTGGCGTCTCGTGGTTCCGACCACCCCTTGTCGCACTGGGAATATGACGATAGAGTTGATTCTGACTCGGCTTATCATGACAACCGAATTGTTCAGGTCCGACGCCTATCTAAAAGAGTGCACTGCGAGGGTCGTTGCTGTCTTGCCCGAGGGTTTGGTGCTCGACCGAACTGTGTTCTATCCTGTGGGCGGAGGGCAGCCGGGCGACCGAGGGGCGATTGAACTCGCCTCCGGACGTTCGATCTCGGTTCAGGACACGCGGAAGCTCGACGATGGCTCGGGGATTCTTCACGTTACATCGCCCGGTCAGGACCTCCGCGGACTGAGCGAGGCGGAGGTGACTGCGCGGGTCGACTGGAATCGACGTTCTGTGTTGATGCGCGTGCATTCAATGCTTCATGTCCTGTGTGCGGTGATTCCGGAGGAGGTCACGGGAGGGTCCGTGCGCGAGGACGGAAGTGGGCGTCTCGACTTCAATATTCCGGACTCTCGACTCGCGAAAGATTCGGTTGCCGAAGCGATGAATCGGATCATCCTCGCCGACGCGCTGGTGAGTCATCGGTGGATCTCTGACGCAGAACTCGAAGCGAACGATGACCTGGTACGGACGATGTCCGTTCGTCCGCCACGCGGGCAAGGCCGAGTGCGTCTGGTCGAAATTGCCGGTGCGGACCTTCAGGCATGCGGGGGCACGCACGTTGCCCGTACCGCTGAGATCGGAAGGGTGGAGGTCAGCAAAATCCAAAAGAAAGGGCGTCTCAATCGACGCGTTACGGTGAAGTTGGTCAACCCCTGAGGGCTGTCTCACAGCCCGCGGAGGTCCATGACCTCTGTGCCCAGACCCCTGAGCGCTTCGGTGATCTCCGGGATCTGGCTGCCGTGGCTCTCGCTCTCTCGCACGAGCACCCCCACGCAGGGACCGCTGTGCGTCACAGCGACCCCTAGTGCGCCGAATCGCTTCGAGATCTCGATGACCTCGTGCAAGTGTTTCTTTGGATTTCGGCGTTGGTTCATGACAGCGCTTCGTGTGGCGACCCGACCGACTTCCTCGAAGTCTCGAGCTTCGAAGGCTGACTCCACGCGGCTCAGCAAACGAGCATACTCAGCGGCCTCCCCGCGTGTGATCGCTCGAGAGGTCCGATTGTACGCGATCGTATCAATCTCTCCGCCCTCGTCGATCGCGAGAATGCGGAGTCGGGGGAGCGGTCCGAGAGTCCGGCCAAACTCGACCTGACGGTGGAAGAACAACACCGACCCCCGATACATGACACCGTCCGAGGGCTCGATCAAACGAAGAAAGTCCAACAATGTCTGCTGGGGGAGCGGTTGTCCGATCGCGTCCGACACGGCGCGAGCCGTAGCAACCAAATCGGCGGACGAGCTTGCCAACCCCTTCCCCTCGGGGACGAGGCTTCGGACCGAGAGTCTGCCCAGGGCAGTCACGCCGAAGTGAGCGAGAATGAGGCGCGCGAGCCGGGCAGACTTTCTCTTGGTCGGTGGCCAGACTCGCAGCGAGGCCTCGGTTGTGTCGAGTTCCAAGGTTGCGGATGACCACATGGCGATCGGAAGAGTCACCATGAAGTTGTTGCCGTCGGCATCCAATGCACCCTGCAGGAGTTCACCAAACGTTGCATTCGAACGGCCACTGCCGACCCGCGGTGTCTCCTTCGGCCGGCGCTTGCGCAAGTCAAGGCCGGCATCTGCAAACTCATCCATCGATCAACTCCTGGACCTGGGCTCGCCTCAGTCCTTCTGCATCCGCCCAATCCGCGACCATCGCCCGAACCTGGTCGGCATCTCGGCGAAGTCGTTCGCGCGCCGAGGCGAGGTTCCGCGAGGTGGTGACGGCTCCTGGGCCCCCGCCATAGTCGAACGAACGCACCCAATCTCGGAGTTGGAAGTCTCGGTGTGACTTCGGCAGAAGGTTTCGTAGCGCGAGACGGGCGTCATCTCCGGCGGCCAGATTCGCGCGGATCGCCGCTCCGACCTCGTGGTGTGCTGCTCGAAAGCTGACCCCCTGCTCGCGGACCAGAGTCTCGACCACAGCAATGGCCTCCACCAACCCGTCTTCGCAGGCGCGGACCATCGACTCCGGGCGGGCGGAGGTGCCCTGCACAACCAAGGCGCACAAAGACGCGGCGTCACGGACCTGTGTCAGGGCATCGGTCAATCCGGAAAGGGCTTCTGTTCCGACTTCGACTGAGTTTCCGAAAGGGACTCCGCTCATTCCGGAGAGCATGGTTGTGAGACGGCCGCTCGGGGCGATGGCGCGGCCCTTGATGACTTCGAGCAAGTAGGGATTTCGCTTCTGGGGCATGTTCGACGACCCTCCCACCAGGCCATCGGGAAGCTCGATGAAGTCGAACTCGCGGGTGCTCCACAGCTGCAAGTCTTGGGCGATGCGGGAGATATTCATCCCACAGATCGCCGCGGTCGCGACGAAGCGTACAGCGAGGTCTCGGCTGGCAACCCCGTCGATCGCCGAGCGACACGTCGTAGAGAAGCCCAACAATCGCGCGGTACGTTCCGGGTTGATGGGGATGCTGGTCCCTCCACCCGCACACACTCCCAGCGGTGACTCGTTGAGCGACCCAAGCAGCGTTTCGAGTGAACGCTGGTCCCGGGAAAGTGCCTCTTCGACTCCCAGCCAGTACGCGCCCAACGTACTCGGCGTGCCGGGCTGGTACTGGCTGTACAGAGGCATGAGCACGTCCGTGGATCGTTCCGCGGATTGGAGGAGCGCCGAACGAAGACGCCACAACGTTGCGGAGAACGCTCGAACCTCTTCGCGGAGCCGAAGTCGGAACATCGTGGCATTGATGTCGTTGCGCGAGCGGCCCAGGTGGCCGGCGCCACCGACCTCGACACCAAGACGGCGGATCGCGGAGCTTTCGTAGAGCAGGTAGGGCCCACGAGGCTCCGCCTCAGCGAGCAGAGTCGTGAATCCATCCTGCTCGAGCTCGTTGACATGGGACAGGATCGCGCGCGCCGTATCCAGCGCGAGGCAGCCTTGCTCCGCGAGCATCAGGACGTGTGCCTGATCGATCCGCGCGAGCGCCTCGAACACTTTGCGCCGAGCGCCTTCCGGCTTCTGCCGTCGAACGATCTCCTCGGCCTCTTCGAAGAGCGAACGGCCGACGCGTCCCGTGTCCTCGAGCAGAGCCGGCAACGACTCGGTTGAACGCATCACCACCCGGACGCCAGGGAGGTAGGCGTTCAGGGCAGCGCGGCTCTGTACGGTGTCAGAGCCGCGGCTGATTACGTGCCCGATGCGATCTCGAAAGTCTCCCGTTCCGCGGTGGACGTGTCCTGGGCCCTTCGTTGTCCACGCGCCCACGATGTTCTCCAATCCCGTGAGTGGAGGAAACTGGACCTGGGCGACGATTCCGGGTTCGGGGGGGACGATCTGGGCGATCGACGCGGCACGTCGGACTCTCGCCACTCGTTGGCTGTCCTCGCCGAGATGCACGTCCAACAATCGCTCGAGGACGTCGACTCCCAGAGCGTGCTGAATGAGACTCGGGATCATCCCGCCGGCAAGGCGGGGATTGACCTCGATGACGACCGGGCCATCTTCGCCCAGACGCAGCTCGACGTGTGCAGGGCCGCGCGAGAGACCGACAGCCCGCAACGCACGGTGAGACTCGTCGAGCAAGACTCGCTCGTCCTGGGCCGAGAGTGGGGCGGGGAAGTCGTGGCCGACTTCGAGGAACGTCGGTTCGGGCCCGAGGTGCTTCTTGGTGACCCCGAACACTTCCATCCCCGCATCGGTCCCCAACACCTCGACGGAGTACTCGCTTCCTTCTACGAATCGTTGTGCGAGGACGACATCGTCAGTACCCGCGAGCAAGACCTCGACGTGTTCGAAGTAGCTGCGCGCATCTCGGTGGAGCCGTACGTCGATGCTTCCGGATCCCGACACAGGCTTGACCACCAACGGCAGTCCAACCTCTCGCAACGCCTCGGTCGCAGTCGCATGGTCTGTCACGCGCACTGTGGCCGGCGTCGAAACTCCCGCGGACGTCAGCGCGCGCGACAGCGCCCATTTGTCGCGGCAACGATGGACCGCCTCTGGGTCGGCCGCGAACAGGCCCAACGAACGCGCCACGGCTGCGGCTGACTCGACGTAGTAGTCCGACGACGACAACACAGCGGCGACAGCGGGCAGTTCGTGGACAAGCCGCTCGACCGCGCGGAGGTCTTGGGTGTCGACGAGCAGCGGGTGCAACATCTCGGTCGTCAAGAACGGATACCGGCTCGGGTCAGCGGTGACGAAGTGGACGCACAGGCCTCGATTCAATGCTTTGCGAACGAGTTGTGCCCCGGTCCCCGATGTATTGCTCTCGATGAAGACGACACCTCTCACGCGCTTCTCCAGCTCTCCGAGACGACATCCTCGAGCGAGCGGCGCCCCCATGACATTCGCGACCACGGTTCGCTCGCCGCGGCAGGAACCTCGACCGTCGAGGGGGCATCCGGCGGCTGATACTGCTCGAGTTCCTGGCGCCGCACCCAGACATCGTCGTGCACGGTGTTTTGGTAGCGGTGGCCTTCGTCCGCGGCGATGAACACGACGGTGGACGAGGTCGTTTGCGCCAGCCAACGGGCGACGCGGTAGCTGGCGCCCGAGGTCGGTCCCAGGTAGAGCCCATATCGGCGATGAAGGCGTCGCGTCCAGTGGAAAGCATCCGCGGCGGTCACCCAGTGAATCTCGTCAAAACGGCGGTGTTGAAGGTTCCTGGGTAGGATCGAATTGCCGAGCCCTCGGAGCATCCGCCGGCCCTTCGGCAGTCCAAAGAGGATCGAGCCGAACGTGTCCACGCCGACGAGGGAGAGCTCGGGGTTGGTCTCCCGCAGTCGCGCGACTGTTCCACAGGTGGAGCTCCCCGAGCCGACGGAGCCCACGAGGGTGAGGTCGGGCCCGAGTTGTTCGAGGAGGTGGTCGGCGAAGGGATGATAGGCGTGCCGATTGTCCGCGTGATCGTACTGACGCGGCCAGAATGCGGTCGGATTGCGTTCCAAGTGGCGGCGCAGCGCCTCCATGCGGAGCGCCTGGGGACTGGCGCCGGCCACGTCGACGGCGACGACCTCGACCGTGCCCCCCAATCCCTCCAGCCGCCTGCGAAGCGGCCCTTCGATCACGGGATCGCTGACGATATGAAACGGAATTCCGTGTTCTGCACAGACGAGCCCGAGTCCCAGGGCGTACGTCCCGCTCGAGGTCTCCACAATTCCGACGTTGGGGTCGATTCGGCCTTCGCGCCAGGCCTTTTCCACCACGTACTTGGCCGGGACGAGTTTCATGAGCTTGAACATCGCCACGACCACGCCCGGCTCGAGTTGAATCAGGGTGGGAGTCACCATCGAGTCCGTCTGTCGGCGCACGACAGATGGTCCAAGGAGAGCTGTGGGGGTCGAGGAAATGTTCATATGCGGACCGATCAGCAACAGGGCGAGACGCTTAGCTCGCGGTCTTGGTCAGGGTTATGACCCAACTCTCGTGGTCATGTGGGTAGTCGCGATATCCAACATGAGGAGGCTCGCTCCATTGCGCGAGAACGACGGATTCTGCGACGAGTCCCGCTCTGTCAAGAAGAGTGTCGATGTCCGAGCGCCCGTAGAATTCGCAGTAGAACCCGAAATGGTCGATGTAGGTTCTTGGCGCGACCTCGCGAATGTTCGGGTCATTCACCTGGCAGTCGTTCATCGTCCACATGTTCGCGACCAGGCGACCGCCAGGGCGAAGAACCCGAACAAGCTCGTGCAATGCTCGAACCGGCTCAGTCAGGTGGCCAAGCAGGTCCCAGCAGAACACGCCGTCAAGCGAGCCGCTCGGGACTTTCATTGCGTAGGCGTCGAGCTGAAGCAGAGCGGTTTTCTGGCTGACCCCTGCTCGGGTCACAACCTGCTCCGAGATATCCAACGCGTTCGCCGATGTGTCCGCGCCAAGCAGGATACGACCCCCCTCCGCCAATGCGGGTAGATTCCGGCCGTCCCCACACGGCATGTCCAGGACCGTGAAGGCCCCGTTCTCCTTGAAGACACGCGCTGCGGCCTCTGCGGCGGGGACTGGAGGGTCTCCCCATAGGTTCTCGGCGCCATTCACATAGGCATCGTTCCAAAGTGGGATGGCGGTCTTGTCGATATTGGGATCGAAGGCTTGGTGTTCTGTTTGTGACGAAGTCGGCATATTGTGTTTCCTATGCGGAGAAGAAATCCATTACGCAGTGGTTGGCCTCGAAGACCGGCCGCGACCAGACCCTGGGGGACGGAACTAAGTGGTTGTAGAAGATCGATCCTTCACAGAGCGGTCCTAGGACCCAGATGCGACGTCTTTCGCGGCCATCACGGCCGATCGGATGGTGGCCAGGCCCGACCTCGGCGCCGGGTACGTGACCGCCGGCGGGGGCGCATGGGCGCAGGGTGCCTCGCTCGAACATGTTGCGAACAAGAGGGCTCGCGTGTGTACCTGCGGCAGGGGTGGCAGGTACCGCAGCGAAACACAGCCAATCGGCCTGGAGGGTGATGGCTGAACGGAGACGAGTGGACTCCATCATCCATCGCTGCGTGGTGTCTTCCCATACGACGCGGGGTGCCGGACCCAGCGGAACGCTCAGGACGCCGGCGTCCACGAGCGCGAGCAACTCTTGATGACGCTCGAACTGTGGCCCCACGACCGCGCGATTCAGCACAGGAACGGTCTCGCGGTAGAAGAGTTCGCGGGATGTTCTCGAGAGGCCGTCGAAGTCGACCGCGTCGCGAAACGCGTCTCGTCCTTCGCGGAGGACGTCCAGGGACGCCTTGGTGGGACTGGACGCCGGACCGAGCGCGGCTTGGGTCAGGTCGGCCCGAACGCGCTGTAGGACCGCGCGCTGGTACTCGTTGCTGTCTTCCAGGCCTTCCGCATACTCTGGTGCGAGGAGCGCGGCTGGGTCGAATGACCCGTGGGTGTTGTCGAGTTCGTCGAGCGTCCGCTCGAGTCCATGGGTGCGGAGGCGCTGTTCGAACGCTTGCCGAGCGGCCGGGCCTTCTTGGTCCACCTCACACTCTCGGTAGGCGAGTCGCATCTCGGTGAGGATGAGGGGGAGGACGTGCTGCTCGAAGTCCACAGTCCGAGCGTCTTCGCGGTTTCTCAGCTCGGCGCACCGTGCTCGCGTGAAGACGCGCGCCTTTCGGACGTGGTCAAAGGAGCACACGCTTGGGCGCGCCCGAAACGGAAGCCCAGAGCGGGAGTACATCAGTATCCGCGGCTCGCTCCCACTGGGCAGATACCGGGGGGCGATTCCATCGCCATCCTGCTCGTATCGTCCGCCGCGACCGTGGGTCAGCGCCGATACGACGTCCATCGCCGTGAGACCGAACCCTCGTACCGCGATCGTCTCTCCTGGCAAGACAGCTTCCAGGCTCGAGGGTAGGGGAGACGGGTTCTCGATCAGTCGAGCGGCCCCGGGTGCTCCGCGGCCGCGGGATGATGATGCATGCCCGACCGTCAAAAACACATCGTCCGCCATCACGACATCGCCGTTCGACAGCACGACGCTCCGCTTCGCCTCGTCGATATCGACCGCCTCCGCGCGGTGCTGGATCAGGGTCAGGGACTCGGGTAGACGCGTCGTCAGATGGTCCGCGAACCATCGCAGATACTCACCCAAGACGCGCCGTGGCAAGAAGTCCGTCGGGCGCAGAGCGCGGCCTTGGGTGGACACCGTGAAGCCGTCGGACCCCATTCGAAGACCGCGCGCGGCGGCCCAGTCGTAGAGACTCGGGCCGTCCAGCGAGGGGAGTTGCCCGAGGGTGTGTTCGTCGGGGAACATGGAGACTTGGCCACATGTCGTGTTGAGCAAGAGGTACTCCGGTTGAGTCGTGGAGTGCAGTCCCTCGCCACTGCACGCAGGATCGATAATGTGGACACGAAGTTCGACACGCGGGTGGGAAATCGACAGTGAGATCAGGCGTTCGAGGATGCTCAGGCCTCGCGACCCGAATCCTATGATGGCAACACTCCTGCGTTGTCTGGGGGTGGTCATTGGGGATCTATGTGGAACAAAGTGCGTCGAGGAGCCGCTCGAGTTCGTCTTGTAGTGATTTTGCGTGTTCGAGGTCCGCTGCGATATAAGTCGCGCCGATCTTTCCGTATGTGAATAGCGATCCGAACATGTGAAGCACGACGCCAGTGCGAGAGGCGTGATCGAAGTGAAGATTCGGAGTGCGTTCGACTGCCTCGATTAGTGCTCCGGGACGCACCTTTCCTCGATACGCTGGCTTGTAGATGCTGTCGCTGCATAGATAGACTCTGTCGGAGCCGCCTGCGCCGCTGAAGCGGCCGTCGATCGGTTCGCCCAGGAGCGCGCTCGCGGTTTCGAAGGGGTGCTTCGTCCCCGTGTCGCGCAGATTGATCTCGCAACCGAAGACCCGCCAGCCATCGGACGGCCGATCTCGAAGCGCCATGAAGTCGACGCCGTAGCCTCCCCGTTCCACCCCCCGAGCGGCCAACTCACGGCCGACGGTCAGGCCATGCTCGATCACCGTCGAGCGATAGTCCGAATCGGCGGGATAGCTGCATCCGACGAATCCTGTCCCGTCCTCCGTGAAGTGCTGCTCATGGCTAGACACGGCAACGACCTCTCCGGACTCTTCGATCCGTCCTTGGAAGCTTGGACTTCGGAACTCGTCTCCTTTCAGGCGCTCCTCGGCGAGCACGCCCGACCGCTTTGCGTCCGCAACAAACCCCGCCCATCCCAACTGCTTATCCACGACAAGGGACTTGTTCAGTTGCTCTTGCAGGGCAGTGATTCGATCGCGCTCGGGCCCTCGTTGAACCGTGACGAATGCATTGCCGTATCCGGCTGCGTACTCTGATCCGTTCAGTTTTAGGACGAACTCGTGGAGCGAGAACCGGTCCTGGAGATCCAGGATTTCGGGGGCGAGATCGTCGATGTCTCGGCGGAGACGGGTGCCCCGAGCGACCGGAATGTCAAGGGATGTGAATAGATCTCGGGCATAGGCCTTTCGTCCTTTTGGAATGTGGGTCGAGTGCGCTTGCGACGGGAGACTCACGAGCGTCTCGGCGAAGGCTTCCAAATTCTTCGACGGTTCGAAGTAGTCCAGGGAGACGTTTCCGCCATCTTCGCGGCACGCCTGGGCGCGTTCTCTGATCCTGCGGCGAGCCAGAATCGCGTCTTCGCTTTCGTCTTGTACGAGCTTGTCGCTCAGCCATCTTCCGGAACTGTCACTTAGGGTGATGACGTCAATTCTGCTGCGCAGTTCAGCCGTCGCCGTCGATGAGTTGTCTGTGGCAAGGCGGCAGTAGTAGTCGATGACCTTGTCTCGATCGTGGATGTCTGGGGCGATAAAGATGATCGTTTCGCGATTGGTGTCCCGCGCGGTAGCGAGGATGGACCATCCCAATGAGCGTTCTGGAAAGTGCTCCGCACCGGCGAGTCGGCTGAGTAGCTCAGGCTCGCATTCTCGGCTGTTGACGTTGACGACCAGATGCATTCTGAAGGCTTGCCTGATCAGACTGGGGGCAAGCTATGATAGTCGTCAAGGCCTTAGCGCATTAAAATGACAGTGCCGGCCGGCCGGCAATAGGAGGCAGTAATGCATCGCAAATGCAAGGCCGTGTCGATGACAGTGCCGAGCGTTGCTCGGATACGTGAAGGGGAATACTGTGGGCCGGTGAACGTGGCCATCCTCGAGCATGACGGGAGTCTGCAGTGAGCCCTCCCTACCTGTCGCCCGGCCTCCGCGGGTTTTCGTGCTTGCGCTGCGGAGACGAGCTTCCAATCGGCGATTGGTACGAGGGGTGCCCGGCGTGTGCCCGCAAAGGGTACCCGGTCAGTGTGGCGCCCACATGGGAGGATGGGATGTCCGAGACACTGCTGGTGGCCAACGGGCTGGAACTTGGCGAGGGGAACACGCCTCTGCATTCGGCTGAGCAGCTGGCTGAGGATGTCGGGGTAGCCGAGCTATGGGTCAAGGATGAAGGCTGCAATCCAACCGGGTCGCACAAGGACCGGTTGTGCCAGCAAGTTGCGGCCCGCGCCCGGATGCTCTCCCGGGATGTCGTCGTCGCTTCCTCCGGGAACGCCGGCCTCTCACTGTCCGTCTACGCTCGGGCGAACGGTGTGGGATGTGTTGTTCTGACCACCGCCTCCACGTCCGAGCCCCTCGTCCGTAGAATCGAGTCTCAGGGAGCGACTGTGGATGTCTGCACGACTTCGAAAGCGCGTTGGGAACGAATGCGGTCGATGGTGCGCAAGCGAGGGCTTGTCCCCGCATCCAACTACTTGGACCCCCCGGTCGGATCGAACCCGATCGGCGTCCAAGGCTTCAGGCCGATTGCCTGGGAGATTGTGCGCGACCTCGGGCAGCGCTGCCCCACGGTTGTGATTGTTCCGACGATGCGCGGGGATCTGTTGTGGGGTCTGTGGGCCGGCTTTGAAGAGGCTCGACGTGCGGGTCGTGTCGCGAGTTCGCCGCGGTTGGTGGCCGTTGAGCCGTTCCCACGAATTCAGCGGGTCCTGAACGGTGCGGACTATCGAGCTGAGTTCGACGGCTCGACGACGCAACACTCGCTCGGGGGCCGCTCAGTGACCTGGCAAGCGGTCGCCGCCGTCCAAGAGTCGCGCGGGTGCGCGGTGGTGGTCGGCGACGAGGAGGCCGCTCGCGCACAGCACCAGCTCCGGGGGGCGGGCTACCGGGTTGAAGCATGCTCCGCCGCGCCCCTCAAGGCAGCGCGGGTGTTGAGAGAATCCGGGTGGCTGGACGAATCGGCGTGTGTGGTACTGCTCGCGACCGCCCGCGCCGCGAGCGAAGTCGAGCCCGGGCGGCGACGCGCACCGTGAAGCTCGGCGGGATGTCGTCGGGCGTGGTGACGAGGCGAGTGACACGCATGGCCCGGTACAGCGGGCGCACACGGAGATGTCGATGCGAAAGACGGGACCAGCAGCGTCATCCAAGACAGGCGCGAAGGAGCAGCATCTCGCAGCTGAGCGCCAAGCAAGCCAGTGGTGCCCGGGAACTCGATCCGCGCTCCAGGGACGGGGAGGGCGAGCTGCTTGGGCTCGGGTTCGTCTGCGCGAGGCACGACCGTGGAGGCTGTCCAACGGGCTTCACTCGAGCCTTACGTGGGCCCAAGAGTTCTGTCGAGCGACCTCGCATGCGATGGTTCCTCCCTGGCCTCCGGCGCGCTCGCAACCGATGGAGACCTGGCCCTGCACCGATTCCCACGACCCCGCTGTGACCCACTCCGGGCTGAGCCGGTCGACGATGGACTTGGCGAGCGGAGAAAGCAGCGGTTCCTCGAATGTGCCGATCGACTCGACCTCGCATGCGGGGCCATCCGCGACTCGACACCGAACGTACAGGTTGGCACAGGGGGAAGACGCGGTCGCATCGCCGAGTGCGTAGACGGCCTCGATATCTTTCTTCGAAAGACCTTTGGTGTTGTCGCAACCGGAGCCGCCGAGGCCCGCCAGGATCCTGAGCTGGCTGGCTGGGTGGGTGCGTGTCGAGCGTGAATCTCTCGACGCGGACGGTCGAGCCCGAGCCGACCAAGAAGACGAGGAAGGAGCCCGCTACGGCGGTGTTGCCTCTTCCGTGGGTTCTCGGGTGCTGTTCATGAAGGCGAGTCGGCGGTTGATGCTGCGGTCGTGCAGGCCCTGCCGTGCGCGCTCGATGAGAACGACAGACCCCGGATCGACCTCTTGCGTTCGTCCGCGCTGAACGAGGCCGGACTAGCGTGGGAGGTTGGCCGCGTCGTCCTCAGCCGCGAGCGCCTCTTCAGCCGCCAACCGCTCCTTGGGGTGGCTGATCTCGCCCGCGATCGTTCCACCACACCTGGGGCAGACGGTGTCTTCATCCTTGAAGGTCGTGCCGCACTTCGGCTCGGAGCATCGGGTGTCAGGCAAGAAGCGCCCCACCACCAGCCCGAACAGACCCAGCCCCGCCGCGGTCATCCCGATCACACCCATGTCGAGCTCGACCCCGGTGTTCATGCGACCGGCGAGCATGCCGAGCATCGCAACCGGAAGCGCCAGCATCTTCGCCAGCCGAAGAGCCTTGCTTCGCCGCACCCGAAACACTGGCTTGCCCTCATTCATCCCGGGCACGCCCGTGTCCTCCGGCGGAGGCGGTGCATCAGGTTCGGCTTCCTCGCGCTTGGCGAACACACCCGACGCAAACGGAGCCGTGAGGTCCGCGAGGTCGGGGGACTCCCCCCACTTGTCTTTGGCAGGGATGCCCAGCCGTTGGATGAGGTCCCCGGGAGCCTGGGAGAACAGCCGCAGCGTCTCGTCCAGGAAGCCTCTTTGGTTGGACGGCAACGCCTTCCGGATGCGGCGCCGTTCTTTGACCGGGGTTTCGCGCGCGAACAGCTGGATACCCAATGCGAATGAAAGCGCCTTGGGACCAAGCACTCCGAGCTGCGTCTTGGTTCGCTGCATGCGGAAGGTGTCGGTCCGCGTCGCGCCGTGCTTGACCGCAGCCTCGGTCGTCAGCACACCAAAGCCCAGATAGATCGCGGTCACGTCCACGAGCCGTTGCTCGAGCACCGCGTTGCCTTGCGTGAGTCCGTGCCAGCGTCGCCATCCCTCCGCAGCAGCCCGCGCGGCTGAGGGCACCGCCAAGTCCGGGTCCCGAAGCGTCGAGGCCCGGGCCGCGTAGTGCAGCGTGTTTCCCTGTCGCCGGACGAACCACAGCGGAGCGCCGATGCCCGCCGGCGACACCTGCCCACCGACGTCGTCGTCCGGGTGAACCTGAACTTCGATCTCCGCCTCTTCGAGGTCGGCATACACGAGCATGCGCGTAATCAGCCGCTCCATGGACGGACCGCCGCCGTTCCACGGGTCCGGGAAGAAGGTCTCGTTGGCCTCGACCAGGGGTGCGAGCAGAAAGTGCTCATGGCCACGCGCCCGAACCAAGGACGCGAGCTGGTCGACCAACCAGCGCTGGTCATCCTCTTCGGGGATCAGGAACTTCTCGACGTCCCATGGCTCTTCATCGGCCATTGCGAGGTCGGTCTATCACGAAGCGCTCCCGGTCTGACCGCGGGGCCGGCCACACCGCGGCCACGCCGCGTTCGTGCTGCTACAGGGCGCCTGCGCAGGCTTCGTCGGCGGGCTGGCACGGGAGCACGACGAGCAGGTACTCGCCCACATACGTGTCGCCACCGTCACTCCACGTATCGACCACAATGTCCCAGACACCAGCGGGGAGCTCACCCTCGATGCGACGATCGCCCCGAGCCACGCAGCTCTCACCGTCGCCGTCGGCCTCGACGATGTGAATGTCGACATCGACCTCGGGCCGGTCGAGCACCATCACCCGCAAGGCGGTCGGCGCGGCCAACTCCACCCGATACCGAACCTCGGGTCCCGACTCGTCGGCGTCGTCGCATGGAGGATAGGCGTCGATGGCCTGCGTGCCCGAGCGGCTGGTATCTCCCGCGTGGGCGAACGGGAAGTCGTCGATGCGCAGAGGGTCCGCGGGTGTGCCGTCACCGACGAATAGCGGCGCGTCTTCATCGAGCTGCTCCGCGTCATCGACGACGACCGCCATCGCCCGGTCGAGGCTTTCCAACGCGACGAGGTTGCGCATGTTGTAGCCCCACATCAGCCCTTCGTCGGTAAGCCGACATGCCCCGTCGCCGAACGCTCGTAGATGAAGCCCATCTCCGCGCAGCCCGTGCTCGGGAAGGGGATCGATCGCTTCGTACAGGTCGATGAACGGAAGCTGACGGCTCTGCGCCATGCCGCGAATCATCGCGTTGTAGGACTCGACCCACAGGTCCGCGGCGGGGCTGTCTCCTCGCCGGGTGATGCCAAACAACACCGGCACGGTCCCGCGAGAGAGCGCCTCGTCGATCAGCTCCATCATCGCATCGTGAAACGGAACCGCGGCGCTGCCATACGTCGCGCCCAGGTTCATGTCGTTGGTGCCGTAGTGCAGCAGTCCAAACCGAGGGGCGAGCGCGGCCCACTCCTGCTCGAACGGAGACGGTGCGCCGTCCACGACCCATGCCGCGCTCCGACCCGACTCCGCCGCCAGGCTGCTCCGCCCAAACGGACTCGTCCCACCCGCGTCTCCGCCCCGAAAATACGCAAGCGCTGGAGCGAGGCCGTCGTGGCGACCCAGATCGGTCGACTCGTCGGTCTCAAAGCAGAACAGCGTGTTCTGACTGACGGTACTCGACGCCCCCGCCTTGAAGAACACGTCCTCGAACGGTTCGACCGACGCTTCGGCATAGGCACGCCATTGGTCGGCCACATAGGCCGTCACCGGGGAGTGCACGCGACCGGCCGGATACCGGATCGGTTCGTAGGCCGCCGGGGGCTCACCGCCGGTCGATTCGCCGCCGCTGCTCTCATCCGCCGCGGTGCCGGACGACAACCCCGAGCTGGAGCCGTCGTCGCTGCTCGTTGTCCCCGCGTCCGTACTCGAGCCTGAGCCTGAGCCTGAGCCCGCGGTGCCCGAGGAAACGAACCCGGTCGTACCCTCCACTTCGCTCGCGGCACCCGTGTCATCCCCACACGCGCAAAGGACCGCGAGCAGGAGCGAGAACTGCCAACGCCCGCAAAGCATGCGGGCATCGTATCAGGCGTGGCCTACCGTTTCCGAGACTTGCACTGCGTCTCGTGCGGCTGACACTTGAACCGAGCGTGCATGTGGTCGGCGTGGCCTTTGACATGCTGGATGACGGGGCTCCCCGAACCTGTGGGCGAGGGGTACTCCATCCACTGCTTCAGCGTGGCCTTCGACATCAGGTTGTTGGCGACCGCGTAGTCGTGCAGCAGCTTCTGAATCTCGCGGTCGACGTAGATGACCTCGATCTGACCGGTCTGCACGAGCAGCTGCATCAGAGCCCAACACTCCTTGGCGTCGAGGTTCTTGCCGTTCATCACCCGCCAGTTGAGCTCCTCGCCCGCCGGGAGCTTCTGGGGGTAGCCCAAGTCGACATCACGGCCGGACTGATGCGTGGAGTGAGGCGCGAGCCGACCGCCGTTGCGGCTGGACATGTTGCCGACCAGGACGGGTTGCTTGTGTCCGTTGGACGCCCAGTGACGAAGCGACTTGTCGAGGACCGCGACGGTGTTGGCAGTCGCGAACGACTTCCATCCGATCATCTTCATCATCCGTCCTGGGCCGTCGACCATCGGGACGCCGCCGGCAAGCTTGCCGCTGCTGGGGCCGCCGATCGACTGGCTCTGCCCGTCGCCGCTGGCCTTGTAGACCACCACTGCACTCTTGGGCGGGAGGTCTGTCTTGAGTGCGACGCCGGGGTTCAGCTCGCTGATCTCGTGGTGGAAGATCTTGTAGAGGTTCGCGACATTCTCGAGCGTGCCGCCACGGCGGACCGTGTACTTCACCGTGCTTGGAGCCTTGAAGTTGCGGGCCCACGCCGCAGGCCCGGGCCGAGGGTCGAAACCTCCGGCCGCCATGGGCGCCTGCTCCGGGGCCGCGTCGTCCTGCGGCCGATCGCGGATCTCAGGGGTCTCAGCCGCGGGCTCGGGTGCGGCGTCCGGCACCGCGTCGGCGGGCTCCGGGTCGTCGCTGACCGAGGGGAGTTCGTCGGCCGACTTGGCTTGCTCGGTGACCGCTGCGCTCGGGGTCTCGGTGGAGTCGTCCGCGTTGCATCGCATCATGCCAAACAACCCCCACAGGGCGCCGGCCGAGGCGAACATGATCAAACCGATCTTGGACCGAGGCTCGGCAGGCCGGGCCGACACGGATTCGGCCGCGCTCTCATCCGAGAACGTCTCCGCGGGGCCGTCGTCCGAGGACGTTTCCGCGGGATGCTCGTCCGAAGACGTTTCATCGTCGGCCGCAGAGACCTCCTCCGGGGAGGTGTCTGCCGGCAGGTCGTCGTCGCTGTGCTCGTCGCTGGGCATGGCGGAGGCGAGATGGTCGAACGAACACCGGGTTCGATGCAAGAAAAGCGGGGCGCGGTTTGCACAGCGCCCCGCATCGGCAGTCAGACCTCCCTAGCAGGCCTGTTGGACCCGCAGGCGGCTCTAGAGGTCGACCCAGGTCCCCGCGGCCGAAGGTGCGGGATCGAGCACGTAGGTGCGGTCAGCCGTCAGTCGAGGGTCGACGACTTCGGGCGCCCCGTCGTTGTCGGTGAGGATCCAGCCGACCAGCCCGGTACGAATGTCGCCGGCGTCATCCCAGGTCAGCTCTCCCGAAACGCCCTGCAGATCGATCGAGCCTCCGTCGACGGCCATCGCATTGCGGGCCTCGGTGATGAATGCCAGCGTTGCGCCGCTGAACGAAATGGGGGTGCCCGCCGGGTCCATGAGGTCGGTGTAGGCGGCTGCGATGTCGGCCCCCGTAATCTCCTGGTCGCCCGGCACGGCGGACATCGCAAACAGCGTGGCAAGAGCAGCGTCGTAGGACAGCGCGGCACTGCTGAGTGCATCCTCGTTGTTGAAGCGGATCCGGTACCGGATATTGAACGCGCTGAAGTTGTCTTCATCGAAGATGATGGGCGAGACGCCTTCGATGTTGCCGTTGATGACGGGCTTGAGCGGCTCGAGAGCCTCGGTACCGGGCGTGGGGCCAATCTCGTTGACCATGCGCTCGAGTTCGGGAACAGACCCGTGGCTGAAGATGAAGCGTGGCAGAGCGGGCGAGGGGTCCGGTGGCGCCACCTGGAGCGAGCCCCAGCCGCTGAAGTAGCCGTACAGCAGTGCCTGGGTCTCCGACGTTCCGATGAACAGGATGTCGGTGTAGTGGTCCTCGCGGCTGGCGAAGGGGGCAGGGAGGGCTCCGAAAGCGCCCGCAATCGTGGCGCCATAGGACGCCAGGAGCTCTTCTTGGGAGTCGAACACGGCGGGGTTCTCGTACGTCGCGATGTGCACCCGGCCGGCGGGGAGCAACGCCTCGATTTCGGTCTGTACGTCACCGAGCAGGCCGGTGCCATAGGCGTCGTCCTTGGCCAGGATCAGCAGACGCTCCATGCGAGTCTCGACCGGCTCGGCGCGCCGCTCCGCCACGCGGTCGATGATGCCGTTGGACTGATACGTGTCCGGAGCGATCGTGCGCCAAACGAGGTCGCTGTCGTTGAGCTCGGTGATCGATGTCGCGGTCGCGGTGGGCGTGACGATAAAAACGCCTCGCTCCACGGTCACGTTGGTGGCGACGGCGAGCACAGACTCGCTGAACGCGGGCCCGATGATGGCGGGCACGCCCACGTTGTCCGCGAGATGGGTCGCCGCATCGACGGCCGCATCGACCCCCGTGGTTGAGTCACAGGACACCCAAGCGATCTGCCGGTCGCCCTGTAGGGTGGTGTTGTCGTTGAAGTCCTCGACGGCGAGCTGGATCGCGTTGACCAGAGGCTGGACGAGGTCTTCGAAAGCGCCGCCGCTGGGGAAGATGGATCCGATGTAGACGACGGTGTCCCGATCGAAGTCGTCATCATCGGGATACTGCACGCTCTGGCACTCGGCGGAGAGCAGGCTCAGACAGGTGTTGTCGGGCCCGCAGCGCTCATCGCTGGAGCAGTCCGTGTTCACCGTGCACATGAGCGCATCGGTGTCGGTGTCGGTGTTGGCCGTGGGGTCGGTCTCCGACGGGTCGGTGGTCTCGGTCGTGTCGGTGCCTGGCCCGGTCGTCGTCGGCTCGGTCGTCGTCGTTGGTGGCGTGGGGTCGGTGGTCTCTCCACCACTCGAGGTGCCCATCGAGCCTGATCCGTCAGGCGGCACGCAGAAGTTGTCTTCGCAGGTTCCCAACCCGTTGGAGTACGGGCAGTCGGCCGCCTCCGAGCACGGCTGTTGCTCGTCGAGACCCAGCGTCAAGCTGCAGCCACCCAGGGCCAATACGGACAATGCAAACCAGACTTCGCGTTTCATTCAAGCTCTCCCTCAATTTCGGTTTGGGCCCGAACCACCCCTCCGCCCGAGAATCGTTGGCCGCTAGAATCGGCCGTGTAGTGCGGCGCCCGCGGAGCGGGGCGATGCCGCTGGCGCGATCACCCAGCGACGCGGTGGAGTACGACTCGCGGATGCGCGCTTGCTCTTGCCCAAGGTGGTGAGCACCAGAACGAGCCCCGCCGCCGCAAGAACTCCGCCGGTGATGAACATCGCGTCGGCGGCACGAGCCTGCCGGCGCGCGTCGTCTCGCATACGGAGGGTGTCATCGACGAACTCGGCGTTGTCTGCATCGCTGGCACTGGACTGGGCCAATCCGCCGAGCACACCGCCGACGATCAGCCCCGCCCCACCGACGCCGAGCAGTGCGTAGCCGGCGATGCGTTGGCCTCGTTTTCTGTCCGAGGGCCCTTGGTCGTCCTGTGGATCCGCGGGCTGCGGCCCGACCTCGAGCGCCGTCTCTTCCGCGGGCGGCTCGTCGTCGTTTTCTTCCTCGAGTTGTTGCACGGCGGCGCGCAGCACCTTGAGGCGTTCGGTCGCAGCTTCACGAGACTCGAGGTCGACGCCTGGCTGCGAGACGAACTTCTGGTAGTGGGCGACGGCCTGCTCCAAGTCGCCCTTCTCCTCGAAGACGCGCCCGATGTTGAAGAGGTAGTTGGGGTTGGCGTCGAGCGCGTATGCCTGCTCGAAGAGGCCGATGCTCTCGTCGTAGCGTTTGGCGGAGAAGGCCTCGACTGCCCGTTCGCTGAGAGCCTCGGCTCCAGCTTTGGAGTCGGCGGCCGCAGCGTCAGCGGGGGCAGAGTCGCGCTGTGCAATCGCCGGGCTGGGAGCAGTGGCGAGGAGCAGGGCGCACAGGGTTCCCACCATGCTGGTCATGCCGGGCCGGGTGCGTCCGCGGTGGGTGGGAGGGGGAGAGGTGGGCATGCGTGCCATGGGAGGATCAGTCCTTGGTGGGAAGGAAGACGCCTCCACCATTCTTGCGCGAATCGTCTTTCGTGGGAAGAAAGACGGAAGGCTTCTTGGGGTTGGGCGTCGCCTGAGGCTTCTTGGGGTTGGGCGTTGCCTCGGGCTGCTTGGGCGTGGGCGTCGCCTCGGGTTTGGGCGCCGTCTCGGAGTTGGGCGTAGACTCCGCTGACGACGTCGCGTCGTCGTTGTTCGCGTTGCCACGTTTTCGGCCCTTGCCCACGAGTCGGACGCGCAGGTTCTCGGTCCCCGTCTCGAGGACCTCGAGCTCCCCTTGCCAAGAGAGGTAGCCTCGCGCGGTCAGGCGAACGGCATGCGTGCCGATCGAGAGCTTGCCCTTGAAGGGGGTTGTGCCCTTCGCCTCGCCGTCGAGGTACAGATTGGCCAGCGGACGCGAGCCAATGTCGACGGGGCCGAAGACCATGTCGGCGGTCGGTGCTCCAGCGGGCGCTGCACCATCCTCTCCCGGCGTCAGACGCCCGAGTTTCGACTTGGCACCAGCATGGGAGGGGTCGGCCTTGAGGACGTCGCGATACGCTCGAATCGCCGCGGCGCCCTCGCCTTTGGCCTCCGCGGCTTCGCCTGTAGCCATGAGGCTCGCGATCTGCAGCTTCGTGTCGAGTTCTTCGACCCGCACGGTGAGCTCAGGTGCGGTCCTCGCTGGACCTCGCAGGCTGTCGAGCAAGTCACCGGCGCGGTCCAGCGACCCGTTGTCGATCAGCGTACGGATCTGCGAGAGCGTCTCGTCGTGGGTCGCGGGGGTCGTCCCGGCCGATGCGACGGATGCGCCCTTGGACTCGAGTCCGCCCGGAGCATCTGTGGACGCAGCGCCGCCTTGGACCGCGAAGTAGACGAGGCCGCCTGCGAGGACGACGACGGCGGCAGCGAGGCCGAGCACGGGTCCCCGATTGGGGGGTGCTTGGATTGTGACCGGTCCGGTGTGTTGCGGATCCTGAGACGGGTGGCTGAGCGTGACGGGTTCCGGCCGCGAGCCATCGTCTGGGCTCGCAGTCGGGGTCGGCACACCGGCCGATCTCGTCGGCTTTCCAGCAGAAGGGCGAGCCGCAGGAGCGGCGGGCACCGTGGGGTGGCGCCCGCTGATCGCCTGCGGCCCGACGAGTTGGACCAGGCCGGTGTTGCCGTAGCCGGCGCGCGGGACCTCGCCCGTGACGGGCCGTGGTACGCCCGCCGCTCCGCCGATCTTGGGCAACCGGAACAAGGACGCGGGAACGACGTCGATGAGCTGCTCGACGATTGCGTTGGCATCGTCGGGCCGAGCTGAAGGGTCTTTGACCAGACACTGGTGGACGAGCTTGATCAGGCCCTCGGGCACCGAGTGGTCCCTGGGCAAGACGTCGTGCAAGGGTACCGGGTCGTTGTGGATCGTCTTGTAGAAGACGGTCGCGGTCTCGTCGCCCTCGAACGGCAGCCGTCCGGAGAGCATGAAGTAGAACAGAGCACCCAACGAGAACACGTCGACCCGGACATCGAGTTCGTCGTTGCCTTCGATGATCTCGGGCGCGAGGTAGCCGGCGGTGCCCAGTACGTGCTCTTCGGTGACCGGCTGCTCGTCGCGCGTCAGCTTGGCGAGCCCGAAGTCCAGGATCTTCACGAAGTTTGCGCGACCTTTTCGCTCGCACAACATGATGTTGGCCGGCTTGATGTCGCGCAGCATGACGCCGCGACTGTGGGCGTGACCGACGCCCTTGAGGACCTGCGCTGCGATCGGGACGAAAGTATGGAGATCGAGGCTGGTGCGCTCGCCGATGAAGTCGCTGAGCACCTCGCCATCGAGGTATTCCATCACCAAATAGGCGCGACCCGAGTCCTGGCCCGAGTCGAGGAGTCGGACGATGTTGGGGTGGCGAACGCCACCGAGGCGCTCAGACTCGCGCTCGAACCGTCGGACGGCCTCGGGTTTTTGGGACCAGTCCGGCGAGAGAATCTTGAGGACGACATCCTCGCCGGTCTCGGTGTTGTCGGCCAGAAAAACGAGGCCGACACCGCCGCGTCCGATCAGCGAGCGGATCGAATACCTGCCCCCGAATACTTGGCCGATCAGCGGATCTTGCACCGCTGCTTGTTTCTCGTCTCCCATCGTCCGGCCTGCTCCCGCTCGCTTGCGTGGGGTTCCCGCCAGAACCTTTCGCAATGGCCATCGCACTCAGTGCGCGACAACATTCTCACAAGGTACGCTGAAAGCATGCTCTGAGCCACAACGGGTTGCTCCGAGAGGCGGCCTGGGCGAAGGCGGCCTGGAGGCCGATTTCTGGGTGACACCCAGTGCATGGCACCGGAGCGAGGATCGGGACCGCCTCGCTCGCCCTCGCGTCTCACTCATCTGCGACTGGCTCGCTTGGCGCCCCCGCCTTTGGATACCGATGACCCTCAGGGGCATGTTCGCCTATGAAAACGGCGTTCGGCTCCTTGAGGTCTTCGCCGCCCAAGAAACCGTCGAGCGAGGCGAACGCGACCGCCCAGAACCCGCGCGAGCTCTGAACGAGGGGGGCGCGACCGGTGTGCTCGCAGATTGCACACCACGAGAATGCCGTGGGCTGGTCTGTGGGTCCCTCGGTGACAAAACCGCGGGCGTTGCAACTCGCGCAATCGACCTCTCCGATCTCTTCACGGCTGGAGCGGTCGGCGTCGGCGGCCTCCCGATCCCGCCGGGCCTCCCACTCGGCCGCAACAGGAAATCCGCACTGCGGACATGCCGCGGCGCGGTCGGAGACACGCTGTGCACACTCGGGGCAGTCAACGAGCACGGCGAAGTGTAGCCCGCATCGTGCCCCGAGGAAATGTCGCGGCGATGGCGTCAGTCGGCGTCGACGACTTCGACGTCCGCGATCTGCGAGAGCGCCGGCTTGAGCTTGTCGGCAGGGCCGACCACGACGATGACCAGGTTGTCGGGGTCGACGAGGTCCTTGGCAGCCGTGACCGCAGCGTCGGGGGAGACGTCGCGAATCGCCGAGAGGTACTCGCCGTAGTAGTTGTCCGGAAGGTCATTGAGGTCCAAACGCCACAGCTCCCGGATGAGGGCCTGCGGTGTCTCGCGACCAGCGGCAAAGCTACCCACGATGTAGCTGACCGAGTCGTCGCGCTCGGACTTCGAGGGCGGCTCGCTCTGGAGTCGGTCGACCTCTTCGAGAATCGTGGCGACGGTCTGCGCGACCGTGGCGGTCTTGCTGAACGTCGATACCGTGAACTGACCGACGAAACGTCCGGTTCGGAAACCTCCGCCGGCGCCGTAGGTGAGTCCCTTCTTCACTCGAATGGTGTCATTGAGACGCGAGTTGAAGCCGCCACCGAAGTACTCCGTGACCACCCGGGCGGTTGGGTACGCAGCGTCGGTACGTGTGATCGAGGCCTGGCCGACGCGGATCTGGGATTGGTTCGACTTGCGATCGACGAGATAGATCTTCGTCTTCGAAGCCTTGGGGACGGCCGGGAGGGCGAGGTTGGGCTTGTCGCCTTCGGCGGTCCACGCGGTCATGTGGGTACGGGCGAGCTCGAAGGCAGCTTCGGGCTCGATGGCACCGGCGATGTACAGCGTCGCAGCATCTGGGCGCGCGTACGTCTTCCACCACGCTTCGAGGTCGTCACGCTTGAGCTTGCGTAGTCCTGCCGCGGTGCCCTCGGGCAGGCGGGCGGCGGGGTGAGTTCCGAACAACCGCCGACGAAGCTCGCGGTTGGCGACGTAGTCGGGCGAGCGCTCGGTCACCATCAGACCGGTGGTCGTTTGGCCGACGAACTCATCGAGCTCATCGGCTGGGAACGTGGGCTCCCGGATGACCTCCGAGAGTAGCCGCATGGCGCGGTCGGTCTCACCGTTGAGGGCTCCGACGTAGACGCTTGCCGAGTCGAGGTCGGCGGAGCCCGAAAGCGTGATGGCGTGCCGGTCGAGTTCGTCCGTGAGCGCCTCGTAGTCGTGGGTCTTGGTGCCGCGGCCGAGCATCGGCAAGGTGAGGTACGCGGTCCCCTGCTTCTCGTCAGCGTCGGCGAACGAGCCGTACTCCAGCCCCATCCACATCGTGACGTAGGGGACTTCGTCGCTCGGCAACACGACGACGTTGAGGCCGTTGTCCAGCGTGGTCTCGAACTTCTCCACGCTGAGGTCGGTATCCAGCGGCGGCGCGATGGTCGGCGCCTTGGCCAAGCTCGCGGGGCGCTCGAGGCCAGGCTTGCCGGCGCCTTCGCCACGGATGCTCTCCTCGCCGCCTTCGTCGTCTTTGGCGGGCTTGTCGTCACCGCCGCGAATCTGATCGACGAGGAACCCAAGCATGTTGGGCTCGATGCGGATCTCCATCTCGTGCTGGGTGACCAAGTAGGTGTTGGCCACGCGCTGGATGTCCTGCGTGGTGATCTCGCTGATCTCCTTGAAGTCGGAGTTCACGCTCGCGAGGTCTTTGCGGAGCACGGCGGCTTCGCCCAGGCGCTGAGCTTTGCTCTGCACCGTCGTCAGCGACTGAACCTCGGAGGCGAGCATGCCGTTGCGGGCCTTGTCGAGCTCCTCTTCGGTCACGCCGTCCTTCTTGAGCTTCTCGATCTCGGCCCGCAATGCCGCGATGGCTTTGCCGGTGCTGCCCCCAAACGGGCTGAGGACCGCTCCGGCGGCGAAGAGGCCGTCGTGCTCGAGTGTGAAGCCGCCTGCGAGCGCGAACATGGCGACGTCCTGCTCACGAACGAGGGAGCGCCACAGGCGGGAACTCTCACCGCCACCGAGGATGGTGCCGAGCATCTCGAGCGCCATCTCGTCTTTGTGCCCCAGCGGCACGGTACGGTAGCCGAGCGCGGCGATCGGCACCGGGCCGTTGCGCTCCTTGATCTTGATCTGCTTCGGCTCGGTCTGCTCGGGCTCCCGAATCTCGACCCGAGGGGGATCGTCGTACTTGGGGATCCAACCGAACGCGGCCTTGGCCGAGGCGACAACCTCTTCGTGTTTGACATCGCCGACCACCACGAGCGCGGCGTTGTTGGGCACGTAGTACGTGTTCCAAAACTCCTGCAGCTCCTTGGCGTCCGCTTCGCCCAGCTCGTTCATGTCGCCGATCGGGCTCCAGCGGTACGGGTGTTTTTCGAACACACCAGCAAGGACCTTCTCCAACGCAGCTCCGTACGGCTGCTCCTGGCCGCGGCGATACTCCTCGGCAACGACCTTGCGCTCGATGTCGAAGTAGTCGTCGTTGATCTTCAGGAACGCCATGCGCTCGGCCTCGAGCCACAGGACCATGTCGACCTGGTTGCTCGGGACGACCTGGATGTACGTCGTGTTGTCGAAGCTGGTGTACGCGTTCGCGTTTCCGCCGACCCGGCGGATGTACTCGAAGTGAGCCTTGGGTCCGATGTTCTGCGTGCCGCGGAACATCATGTGCTCGAACATGTGCGCGAAGCCCCGGCGATTCGGCTTCTCGTCCTTCGAACCGACGTGGTACCAGACCTGCACCGCGGCGACCGGCGTGCTGGTGTCCTGCAGGGTGATGATCTGCATTCCGTTGTCGAGGGTCGACGTCTTGTAGTCGAACGGACGCTCGGGAAGGATGACAGGCGGTCCGTCCGACTCGCTCTGTGCTGTCACGCCGCCGTCTTCGGGCGGAGCCGTTTCCTTGCCGCGGCAGGCGGGTACGAGGAGCGACAGCGCCATCAGCCAAGGGGCGACCGAAGAGATGCGGGGGCGTGACATCGCCCGGAGGGTAACGAAAAACAGGGGCGAGGGTGGGGGTATGCTGTGACGGCATGTCGGAGCAGGAGTCGAGGGCCAAACGACGCTGGGGCCGCCGAATCGGACTCGCGGCCGCGGTCCTCCTTGTCGGCGCCGGGACGTTCGCGACTGTGTACGTGCTGCCGACGGCCACCGGGTACGTTGCCAAACTTGGGTGCTCGGGAGCGTTTGTGGCCGGGCAGTCCGCCGAGCGCCTGATGAGCGAAGACTTCAGCCGCATGGGATACGTGTCGCTGTCGCTCGATGAGGACACGAAGCGCGCGTACGCGAGCGTGTTTGGGTTGGCATCTCGGGTTGCCGTCCATCGAGAGGGCATCGGATGTGCCCTGGTCGTCGATGCGGACCCGGACGTGGTCCAGGCCGCAGGTGTAGAGGTCCCTCGCGCGCCCGAATCAGACGCGCCCTGGCCCGCGGGAGATGGGGTCGACCCGCGACCCGATCCGCCTGGGCTGGACCGAGCGGCGCTGGAGTTGGCGATCGACCATGTGTTCGAGGAGCCCGATCCCGAGTCGATGCGATGGACACGAGCGGTCGCCGTCATCTGGGACGGTCGCCTGGTCGCCGAGCGCTACGCCCCGTGGACCTCGGCCGACGCGCCGCACCTGGGATGGTCGATGACCAAGAGCGTGACCAACGCGATGGTCGGAGCACTGGTCCTTCGTGGAGATCTCGAGCGCGACGCCCCGGCCCCGGTCCCGCAATGGTCTGGGGATGAGCGGGCGGGGATCTCTCTGGATGCCATGATGCGGATGAGCAGTGGTCTGGCGTTCGAGGAGCGGTACGGCCCACTCGCCGATGCCACACACATGTTGTTCGAGGTCGACGATGCGGCAGCGATCGCACGCGTCAAACCGCTGGCGGTGCCGGTCGACACCGAGTTTTCCTACTCGAGTGGCACAACCAACCTGCTGACCTGGATCGTCCGGCAACAGTTCGATTCGGCTCAGGCGTACCACCGCTTCCCACACGAGGCCTTGTTCGCCCCGCTGGGGATGCGCAGCGCGGTCTTCGAGACGGACGCCGCCGGGACCTTCGTGGGCTCTTCGTTCTTGTACGCCTCAGCCCGGGATTGGGCCCGATTCGGCCAACTCTACCTGCAGGATGGCGTTTGGAACGGCCAGCGCCTGCTTCCGGAGGGCTGGGCGGAGTACAGTGGGACCGCGACGCCGACCGCCAAGAACGGGGAGTATGGGGCTCAGTTTTGGACCAATGCCGGTCCCCCCAACGATCCGAGCGCCCGGCCGGATCCCGGTGTTCCCGCAGATGCGTTCAAGGCCTCGGGCTACCAGGGGCAGCTCGTGTACGTGGTCCCCTCGCGCAATGCGGTGGTCGTGCGACTGGGCATGACTCACGACCGAGCCGCGTGGGACGCCAACGGGTTCACCTCTGAGGTGCTCGAAGCCCTCCCGGACTGACTCTACGGCCAGCCCCGTGGTGTTGCGCACGTGCGGACACACCACGCGAACTGCTTGTTGCGCCGAAACCGTCCGCGCTACACTCCCGTGATGTCGTTCGGCGGGGTCGATGCCTGGCACCAGCCAGGAGCGCAGATCGGGCGATACCGCCTGATCGACCGCTTGGCCGTGGGCGGAATGGCCGAACTCTTCTTGGGGTTCACCGCTGCGATGCACGGCTTCGAGAAGCTCGTCGTGCTGAAGCGGATTCTCCCGCAGTTCGCTGAGAACCCAGACTTCGTTCGCATGTTCCTCGACGAGGCCCGTCTTGCGGCCACGCTCGACCACCCGAACATCGCGCACGTCTACGACATTGGCGAGCACGACGGCTCGTACTTCTTCTCGATGGAGTACGTGCATGGGCAGAGCTTGCTCAAGGTCATGCGTGCGGTGACCAAGGCTCGCCGCCCGTTGCCGCTGGAGCACTCGCTCAACGTCATCATCGGCACCTGCTCCGGCCTGCACTACGCGCACGAAAAAGTCGGGCTCGACGGAACACCGCTGGGCATCGTCCACCGCGACGTCTCGCCGCCCAACCTCATCCTCACCTACGACGGCACGGTCAAGGTCGTCGACTTCGGAATCGCAAAGGCGGCGACCGCCAAGAGCAACACGGCGGTCGGCACCCTCAAGGGCAAGATCCCGTACATGGCACCCGAGCAGTGCCGCAGCGAGCCGCTCGACCGGCGCAGCGACATCTTCTCGATCGGCATCATCTTGTACGAGCTCACCGTCGGTCGGCGGTTGTTCCAGGCCGAGACCGAGATCGCGATCATCCAGAAGATCACATCCGGCGGGTTTCCGCCGCCCACGTCCGTGCACCCGAGCTACCCCGGTGAGCTCGAGGCGATCGTCATGCGGGCGCTGCAGCTCAATCCCGATGCTCGGTACTCCACCGCTCGCGACCTGCAGATCGACCTCGAAGAGTTCGCACGGGAATACAAGCTCGCGATCTCCTCCGCCCGGCTTGGCTCTTTCATGGAGGAGTTGTTCGACGAAGACCAGCGACGAATGCCGGTGTCGACGAACATACCTCGCCCCGAGCCGGTTCCGCCTCCTGCGCCGCCGCCAGCCCCTCCGCCCGCCCCGCCGCCGGCCGCAACGCCGGCCCCGGCCGCACGCCAGTCCAGCCCCGACTTCGAGGCGTTCGCCAGCGCATTGTCGAAGGTGCTCGATGACGGTACGGCCGACCCGCTGACGGAAGAGATCGGCAACAAGGGCGAGCCGCCCAAGGTGCACGGAATCGATTTGGACAACCTGCAGCTCGAAGAACTCGATCCGTCCAAGTACGACAAATAGCCACGACAAATGGCTTGTGGCTCAGCCGGGCGCGTCGGCAAGGTCTCGCCATCGAGCCGCCGAGACGTCGCGGCGCACGATCTCGCAGTTCTTCGGTCGCCACTGGCCGATGGTTTCGGTAGGCCGATTGTCGATGCATCCCAGGACCGCTCGCATGAGGGCGCCGTGAGAAACGACGAGGGTGGAGTCGCGACTCGGAAGCTCGGCGAAGAGTCGGCAGACGCGGAGCGCGACCTCGCGCAGGCTTTCGCCATCGCCTGGGTGGCTGGTCCAGCCTGCGAACTCTGGCATGACGCCTTCGGCCTCGAGCTCGGCGATCGGCCGGCCTTCCCAGTGTCCGCAGCTTCGCTCCCGCAGGGCCTCTGTGACCTGAAGTGGGATGTCGCGCCCCTCCAACACGCGAAGGGCAGTGTCGTGGGCCCTCGAAAGGTCCGAACATAGGGCACGGTCGAAATCGATCTCCGCCACCTGAGCCGCCGCCACCTCTGCCTGTTGGCGCCCCAGGGCGGTCAACGGCGCGTCACGCTGTCCGGCGAACCACCCTTGCGCATTCGCGAGGCTCTGACCATGTCGGATGAATGTCCACGCCGGCATCGCTGGACGTTCGCCCGGGGGCCGGGGCAGATGCAAGGGCGCAGTGGCTTGAAAAAAACGTCGCGACACGAGATCAAGGTTGGGTGAGCGATCCTCAGGACCCGAAGCCTGGTGACACGATCCCCGCGGCCGAGTCGACTGCCGACGGTCGTTTCAAGACGCTGAAGCTGCTTCGCTCGGTGTCGTCGACTCCGATGCGATCGCTTGCCGACGCGGCCGCGATCCACAACAACCCGGCCGTCATCGCCGCCGTCGCCGGCAAGACCCACAAGGGACAGGTCCGGGCCGACAATCAAGACCACTTCTTGGTGGCCTCGTTGGAGCGGGCGTTGCTGGTCGAAGACTCCTCGCTACCGGCCGAGGCTGGGACGCGCTTGACCGATACCCCGCAAGGTCGGCTGTTCATCGTGGCCGACGGCATCGGTGGGCACGGAGGTGGCGAGGTGGCGAGTGCAGTCGCGGTGGATGCGATGGCGCACTACGCGTTCGAGACCATGCCGTGGGTCCTGGGCCGCAACGACTGCAGCATGGACGAGCTGGAGGACGGCTTGCGGGATGCGATGGGAAAGGCTCAGGCCCGCATCCGCCGGGTGGCGCGCCGCAAGAACCTCAACTCGGACCTCGGCACCACACTCACGATGGGCTACGTGGCTTGGCCCGAGATGTTCCTCGTGCATGTCGGGGACTCGCGCGCGTATCTGTACCGCGACGACAAACTCCACCGACTGACCCGGGACCACACGCTCGCGCAGCAGCTTGTCGACGGCAATGCCATGAGCGAGGAAGAAGCCAAGTCGTCACGTTTGGCCCACGTATTGGTGAACGCCATGGGCGGGACCTCGGACGACCTCGATGTCGAGCTGCATCGGGTGGAACTCAAGCTCGACGATCAGCTCCTGTTTTGCAGCGATGGCCTGTACGACATGATCGGCGACTCAGCGATCGAGGCGCATCTCTCCGAGAGTGAGCGACCGGTCAGTGATGTGGTCGAGCTGCTGGTCGGGGCCGCGAATGCGGCGGGTGGTCGCGACAACGTGACGGTCGTGTTGGCCCGGTTTTGAGGCGCAGCGGCTAACGAGCCTCTCCCACCGAGAACTCCGCGGCCGAGGACCGATACGCGAGGTTCGGGAGCTGGCAGATCGAGGGTCCCGTGAACCATCGGGTCGGCGACGGGGTCGACCTCGCGGAGTCGAGGGCGGAACCCCTCCTTGGTGAGGACCGTGGAGTCCAGGAAGAGGTTGTGGCCTGAGGGAGCAGGCCCGCGGCGAGGAGCGGCGGCAACCGCGTCCGGGGTCGCCTCCGCGGTACCGGGTCCGCTGCTAGAGTCACGGCGATGTTCTTTTCCCGCCAGCAGCCCACACTCGTCTCGGCTCAGGACGCACTGCCAGGTCGCGCGGAGGAGCTTGTCGACATCCCTGAGGTTCACTTCATCAACGGCAACCGGATCCGCGCGCCGTTTCCTGAGGACGTCACGACGTTGGTGGTTGGGATGGGGTGCTTCTGGGGTGCGGAGCGGAAGTTCTGGCAGACCGACGGCGTGTATTCCACGGCGGTTGGCTACGCTGGCGGTTTCACGCCCAACCCGACGTACAAGGAGGTCTGCTCCGGCAGGACCGGGCACACCGAGGTCGTGCGGATCGCGTTTCGGTCAGCCGACGTCTCCCTCGAGGACCTGTTGCGCGTGTTCTGGGAGGGCCACGACCCCACTCAGGGCATGCAGCAGGGCAACGACGTCGGCACACAGTACCGCTCGGCGGTTTTCACCGAAGGCGACGTGCAGGCCGAGGTGGTCGCTCAGTCTCGAGCCATGTATCAGGCCGAACTCGACCGCGCCGGACACGGTGTGATCACGACCGAGGTGGCTTCTGCTGGGCCGTTTTTCTACGCCGAGCGTGACCACCAGCAGTACTTGGGGAAGAACCCAGGTGGCTACTGCGGACTCGGTGGGACGGGAGTTGCTTGTCCCATTGGGCTGAAGCCGGGCGGCTGAACGGGCGGGTCGACCTCGAGTCGCACCGACTTGGCGGAGAGCGGAGAGGAGCGTGGCGGGTGTCTCTCGCCCTCGACGATCGCGGCGACCGACGTCTGCACCTTGCCCTCGAGACGCCTCGCACGAATCGGCTTGCGCGTGTCTGGGCCGATCCAGGGGCTCCAAAACTCCCACACGACCCGGTCGTCCTCGGTGACCTCCAAGATGCGGCCCTCGTTGGACGCGACGACCATCACGTTTCCATTGGGTAGTGCTTGTGCGAGGCCGCGGCCCAACGAGAAGAAACGCAGCGGTCCCCGGCTTCCTAGTCCACCGATGACGCGAGTGATGGTGCTGGACACAGGGTCGACGAGCACCGCGCGCGAGTTGTCCGCCTTGGTGCGGTTGTCAAAGATCACCACCTGGTCATCGGGGGTGAGCGTGGCATCGTGTTGATGGACCAGCTCCGATTGCCCCCAAACCCACAGCGGCTGTTGGGCGTAGCGGGAAAACGACGCGACGGTGTTCATGTTGCGTAGAGAGATCAACACGTCGCCGGCGTTGCCGAGTCCGTCGACCGGGCGCGGTAGCGCGAGGACCGAGTTGGCGTGGAACACATCCAGCGCACGACGGCCCCTGCCGCCTCCGTCTTCGTCTTCGATGACCATGGCGCCTCTCCGGGCTCGCAGGCCGCGGCGAAGCGCTCTGCGGAAGGCAGGGGTGTCACCCATGACGTCGTACATCCACACTTGGTCCGTTGGGACTCCGGAGGGGTCGATGAACACCACGCCGTGTTCGAGGATTCGAGCGCGCCCCTGACCGTGAGCCGAGCCGCGCGGCACCTCGATGACCCGCTTGCGTTCGGCCAGTGCGACGATGCTGCCATCGTCCGCGATGGAGAAATCGTGGTGGAAACGTCCTTCAACCATCCACACGACGTTGGAGTGCCAGTCGAGTTTGATGAGGGCTGTGTGGTTGACGATGGCGTACAGGTAGCCCTCGCGATCGAGTCGTGCGATGGCCCAGGGCCGCTTCTTGGAGGGGATGTCCGAACTCCACCGATGCAGCTTCTTGCCATGCGCGTCCCAGAGCGTCGCGTCTCGAATCGACCGCCCGTGACGTCGGCCGCCGCCGGTCGGGTTGGCGAGGATGTATCCGTCCCAGGCTCCGGGCTCGTGTCTGTGAACACCTGCTCGGCGGCGCGTCTGGTCGTTGAGCGGTATCTCGCCCAGGTATGCGAGCGAGCGGAGATTGTCGCGGTGCCTTCGTTTGGCTCGCCTGCCAGGCTCTTGCTTCGTCGACCGCGCGCCGTCCTTGGGTAGATTGACCGACACGACTCCGGTCGCAAAGAGAACGCCCACGATGAGCAATGCCGCCACGACGCCCTTGAGGCCACTTCGTGTGGCGCTCATTGGCGCCTGGGCTCGCGCAGTTGCCAGAACTGCACCCGGTTGAGGCGGACTTTGCGATCACGGCGGTAGTGGGCGCGAAGGAAGCCTCGGAGCTCCGCGAACTCTCGGACCGGGACTGCGGATCCCAGGACGATCACGTCTGGTGGGGAGTCGTAGAGTTCGTCGATGAGTGCTCTCGCGGCGAGGTCGTCCCTGAAGTGCAGGGGGCTGCGGGGGTGTCTCCACGTCGAGTCGTTGGCCGACGTGGTCAGTTCCATGGTCTTGTAGAAGCGTGTGGACGAGAGGTGCCCGGTGAACGCGTAGACGTCCCACAGGTGCCAGCCCCACACCCAGATGGTGTCGCCCGGTTGCGTCATCTGGCGGACGCGTTTGGCGATGGCTCGCCCACCCAGATCGTGAGCGTGCATCCGGTTGGTCCGCTCCGCGTCGATGAGCACGCCTTGCCGACCGAGTAGGAGCAAGGCTGGCAAGAGTGCGACGGCGCGTGTTGACCACCGCCGCAGGCTTCGCTGGCCGAACAAGCCCGCGCTCGATGCCGCGAGGATACTCAAGGGGGCGGCGGCCAACAGGTGATAGCCCTTGTAGAAACGGAACCCGAGCGCGGCCGACCCGAGCGCGAGCGCCGACCACAGCAGCAACAGCGCCACCACTGGACGGTCCCGGCGATTCGCGAGACCGCCCAACGAGAACGCAGAGAGTGCGAGCGGTAGGGCGAGGAAGTTCGCGGATGCAAACGCCGCCTCACGTGGGGCTTGCCCGAGTCCGATGGCGGAGCCTTGTGCGACGTATCTCCACCCCCATTCGTTGAGCACGAAGCCGCGCCACAGCGCGCTGAACTCTCCGGCCGCGAGGTAGTGAAGCGAGACCGGAGCCGCCGCCAATAGGACCCCGCCGAACACAGCTGCGACGCGCTTCGTAGTCTCGACACGTCGCTGCTCGGGCTTGGCCTGCAACCCCGACCACGCAGCGACAACCACCACCACGAGTAGCGCGATGCCAGCGGGGCGTTTGCAGAGCGTCGCCGCGCACGCGAGCGCCCCTGCGACGACAAACAGCCACAGCGGCGGGCACTTGCGGCGGAATGCGACCAGCGCGACCACGACCGACGCGACCGAGGGCAGTTGAGCCCACGTCACGTAGTTCGCATCCATCGTGTCGAGGACCAGATCGTGGGCGCCGTAGACCAGGCCTGCGAACACGCCCTGGGTCGGTCCCCACAGCTGGCGGGCGCCAAGCATCACCACGGCGAGGCTTCCCAGCCCGGCGATGTTGGCCCAGACCTGGAACGACGCGATGTCACGGCCGCCGTCGGCGAGTAGCCACGCCAGGTAGAAGGTTCCCGGCGCCTTGAACTCCACGCTATGGACGTAGGGGAGCTTGCCGGCCGCGAGCAGCATCCCGTTATAGAGGATGCCGCCCACGTCATGGTTGGCGAACCCGCCCTGGGTGAAGCCGGGCTTGCGAAGCCAGGCGCTCAGGCCGAGGACGACGGTGAACGCGAACCAGAAGGCGAGCTTACGACGGAGAGGCGAACTGCATGGCTCGTTCCGCTCGGGGCTCACTTTAGGGGCTCGCTCTTGGCCGCGGGCGGAACCGAGGCCGGTGCGGTGCTGCGTCCGTTCTTGTTCCGCTTCTTGCGCTTGCGCTTGCGCTTCCCCTTGTTCCGCTTCTTGCCCCTGTTCCGCTTCTTGCCCTCGCCCTTCGAGTCGGCGGGCGGAGTCTCGGCCTCTGGTTTCGGCTTCCTCGGGATCCAGTAGACCAGGATGTGATGGTTGAAGTGGTATATCGGTTCACGACCGATGAGGTCAGGTAGGCATTCTTCGCTGACCTTCAGAGCACGTGTCGCGTGAATCGCGACGAACACGGCGCCGGGGATGTCTGTCTCGCAGTCGAGTTCGAAGTACTCAAGCCCAACGTGGCGTGACTCGAGGTCCCTGGTGGCGGTCTGAGAGTCGTAGTAGAGCGGCTGGATGCCGAGCTGTTCGGAAGCCTCCGCAAAGCCCGCCCGATCCTGTCCCCAGTCGTCCCCGACCACGCTGACCTGGTGTCCCAAGTCTCGCCCGATGTTGAAGTAGCCGAGGTAGTCGGCCCGGTGTACGAGCGCTGAGATTGCGATGAGGCCGAACGCGGCGCTGCTGATACGCCGCTGCATGACCGGAGATTTCCAGCGTTCCAAGGCGCAGTGGAACCCCGCTGCAGACCACATCACCAACAGGGCCACCAGCGGCAACGCATGACGGATGCCCATGTTGATGCGGGAACGCATCGCAAAGAACATGAACCCTGTGAACACCAGGGCGACGGTGAGTAGCTCCGGTGGGAGTTTGCCTCGCTTCCAGAAGAAGTAGGCGGCGAACCCAACCAGCGCGAGAATGGTGAACGGTGTCTTGAGCAGAACCATCACCGGGAAGTAGAGAAAATGACCCCCTGGGGTGCGAAAGCCGAAGAATGACGCCCACGCGAACCCTATCTTGCTTTGCACCCCGACCGCGGTGACGCCGAACATCCAGGTGTAGGGAACCGGTAGCGGCAAGCTGTCGGGCATCACGCCCATCGGTGAGCGTCGTTCCAGCATGTACTGGTAGTAACTCTCGCTGACCCAGTATTGTGGCTCCGGTTTCTCGAGCACCTCCTGGACGGTCATCCCCGTGCTGTCGAACTTGTAGACGACGTTAATGGCCAGCACGACGACCGCGGCCGTGAAGGCGGTATGTTTGAGCCAGCTCTTGTAGCGTTCGCGTTTGTCCAGCCCACGATAGATGGCGCGACTGCGCCAACACGCCCCGAGGGAGACGGCGACGAAGAGGATCACCAAAAGGAGCCCTGAGTGTTTTGCGAGCACCGCGGCCGATAGGGCGAGTGGAAGCGTCAACCAGCTTGTCCACTTCCCCCGTCCGCGGAGGTGCCGCGCGAACTCCCCGACAGCGATGATTGCCGTCACGCCCGCGGCGAGGTCTGTGGTGACGTACCTCGCTTGGCCCAAGATTGTTGGGTGAAGCGCGAACAGGAGGGCTCCGGCTGCGCCCGCTCGCCAGCTGAAGGTTCTCCACCCCCAGAAGTAGAGGTACAGGATTCCTATGGCGTGGATCCAGATCAACGAATGCCGCGCACGCATGAGCTTGGCGCGTGCGGCTTCGTAGTCGGTGGAGATGTATGAGTACGCGACCTTCCCAACTCGAGCGATCTCCCAACCATCCAACTCGCTAAAGTCCGGAACGTCGTCGTCGAACGCCAGCGGTAGCGCGGTGATCATGTTCGACAGGGGCGGGTGGGCGTACTGCAGCCGCATGTCGTCGCCGTGCCAGTAGTTCATCCCGCGGATCAGGTGCGCCCACTCGTCCTCCGTCGGGGATTTATCTTCCAGGTGGCTTCCCTGAAACCACGCCGCGGACACGAGCGCTACGAGCAGCACGAGGTGCCGCAGCGTTGTCCAGGTCTCGCCCTTCGCGCCAGCGTCCGACATGTTCGCTTTTTGGATGCGCTCGGATGGCTACGGAATGAAGATCGCTTTGGCTTGCATGCCACCAGGGTAGGCATAGGTCGCGAAGCACAAGGGATTGTCCATCGTCGCCGGCTCACACTGGCTGTCCAACGGATCGCCCGTCTTCTCGTCGTTGCCAACACCGCGTGCGGAGCCGGACTGGATCACACCGAAGGGCGTTGCGCTCTCGGCGGTGTACGTCCCCGCATCGATCGATACGACCGCGACCTCCGATTCGGATCCTGCGCTTTCGAACTGGGCGTCGCAATCGGGTTGGTTGCAGATCCGGATGATGTTACCGGACGATGAGGTCAGACGGACTTCGTCGGCTGAGATGCTGCGCATGACCTGAATGTGGTTGTAGTAGAAGTCCACGCCGGTTGAAAACACGTAGCGTGAAAGGTACTGCTCGGTCGGGACGAGCTGGACCATGGCCGAGTCCCCGTACCCGGTTTGGGGGGGGCCGTCGACGCCTTCGTCGTTGAACTGGCGAGAGCGGAGGTACTGAACGGGAAGGTAGGGACCGTTCGCAGTGAGCGTGAGGTTGGTGCCCGCCTCCGTGACCACATCCACGAAATCGCCGACCGCGTCGAGCGTGACCGGGAACTCTGGGTGCGGCGGGTCCGAGGTGATCGTGGCCCCAGCCGAGCCCGCGTAGATCCTGAAGTGGTTCTCCTCAACAAACTCAGACCAGTCGGAGACTACGGCGGGAGGATCAAACTCCCACGGCCGGGCAACCGCGGATGGTAGTACATACGTGCGACCCCAGTGCTGAAGTGGGAACAGTACCTCGAGCAGTTGGTCGCCCGTTCCACCTTGGCCGGGTTCTCCGAGAGGAACCCGGGAGAACTTGTTGCCACCGCTGACCCAGATTGGGTTGTCTGCGCGGATGACCGTGCCCGAGATGTCGAGGGCTTCGAAGGCGGCGGGCTCGTCTTCCGGGACGCCCAGCTGGGACGGGACGATTCGCATCGTCTCGTAGCGATTGAGTACGAGCCTGCCTTCATCCCCGGCGGCGACGGGATCGATCGGGAGTCCGTTTCCCGCGGTGTCGACCGGCGGTGTCCAGGTGACGGTCGTGTCGTCCTCGAGTGCAACGAGCTCGAAGTAACTTGCACCGCGAAGGCTCGTGCTGAGGCTGGTGTACGAAACGGCGACGTAGGTGTCGCCCAGCACGCGGTCGGGAAGCAGAAGCGCCGATTCATTGCCACGGTTCGACCGAAGTGGCGCGTGTTGATAGCCGATCACCGGAACGTCGCTGTAGACCCGGAAGATGCCTCCGGTTCGGAGGTTGCTGCTGGTCCCCGGGACGAAGTCTGTCAGGAGCTCGATCGTCCGGCTTTCTCCCGGGGCCAGGTTGAACTGCTCGAAGAGCTCCTCGTCGAGGACGCCCTCCGGGACTTCGAAAATCTGGATCGCTGCCGATAGCTCTTCGTTGGGGTTGGTGAGGACCAGCCCATCGGCGAACTCTTGGAACGGATGCAGGGACCGGTTCACCACGAACGCACACCCAGCCGAAGACGGGTCGTTCTCTGTCTGCTGACATGGACCGACACACGTCGGCACAGTGCAGTCATCGTCATCCTCCGGGCACGGCTGGCACACGGAGTTGCTGCCGCAGGCGAGGTCTTCGACCCACTCCAACCCGGTGGCGGCGCAGACCTCGACACCGCTGTCGTCACTCGCGCAGCGAAGCTCGCCGGGCTGGCACAGTGGAACGAAGCCTGAGCTGGATTCGTCCTCGGAGGTCGGGTCGCTGGTGCTTGCCGCGCCGCTGGTGGCCGAGCCGGTGCTGGCGGTTCCGTCGTCGTCGACGAGCTCGGGCGCACCGTCGTCGCCACCGCACGCCGTGAGGAGAAGGAAGCCAGCCGCGAAGGGCGCAAGGCGGAGAGTCGAATCCCGTGAGATCAAGGTCATGTCGTCGTGCTCCAGGACAAGTGAGGAGCCTCTGAAAGGCTCTCGGCGTAACGGTACCCCGATCATGCGGGCGGGGGTAGCGGGGCGCCGGATCGGGGGCGGGTCGCGTTGTCACCGCCCCGAGAATCGGCTAGCTTCCGCCGATGGCTTCGCGCGGCACCGCCCGGTCCGTCTCACAGATCGTCCTTGGCGCAGCGGTCGTCAGTTTTGTGGTCTACACGGCACGTGCGGAGGGAGATGACCATGTGGGGGAGGCTGTCGAGCAGCCTGAACCGGCGTTCTCCGATGAGATGCCGGAGCAGCCCGACATCATCCTGATCACGATCGACACCCTGCGCGCCGATCGTCTTGGCGTGTACGGCTACGCATCGGCGCGGACCCCCAACATGGACGCGCTCGGGGATGCCGGGGTGATCTTCGCCAACGCGACGGTGCCGCTCCCGCGGACGACCCCCGGGCTCGCATCGCTCCTCACCGGCTTGTCTCCAGAGGAGCACGGTTCGCGCGAGGTCTGGCAGCGCATGGATGTCGACAAGGGCACCCGACTTGCGGAGGTGCTCTCGAACGAGGGCTACGTCACTTTGGGGCTGAGCGCCAACTCGGCGGCGGGCTCGAAACAGGGGCTTGCCGTTGGGTTCGACAAGTTCCTCGACTACAAGGTCATCAAGAAGAAGCGCAAGCGCGACGACGCCGACGTCATGACGGACGAGGCCCTCGCGCTGATGGAGAAGGTTGATCCGGAGGCCCCGGTCTTCTTGTGGGTGCACTACGTCGACCCGCACTGGAAGTACAACCCGTCCAAGAAACGGTATCCGGACCAGCCCAAGGGCGCCCGGTGCCGAGCGATGCAGAAGCAGATCAAGGCGCACGAGCTGTCGCTGGGGAACCTGATCAGCAACGCCAACGGAATCGCCGCCGACATCTTGGACGAATGCTCTGCGCTGTACGACGCCGAGATTGGATTCGTCGATCAAGAGATCGGACGGCTTGTCGAGGGCCTACAGGAGCTCGAGCGCTGGGACGACTCTTTGGTCGTGCTCACCTCCGACCACGGCGAAAACATGGGGGAGGACGGCATGTACTACGCCCATGGTCCGAGCCTGGCGGATGGCTCGCTTCGAGTCCCGCTGATCATGGCGGGCCCGACCATCCCCAGCGGGCGGTACGATGGTGGTGTCGCGATCATCGAGGATGTCATGCCCACGCTGCTGGAGCTTGTCGGTGTTGCGCCCGAGAACCGCCCCGAGGACATGGAAGGGCAGTCGCTGCAGTGGCGATGGAACTCCGAGCTCGACTACCCCGACCAGGTGCGATCGGCGGCGCTGTCCGAAGCTGGGGGTGCGCTCAATGCCGACAACGTGGGCTTCCTGGTCTCGGGTCGGGACCGCTCGCGCTACTGCTACAACGGACCTCGGTACTCGATGTGCTTCGAGCCCGCCAAGAAGACGAGGTCCGGGGTACGAGCGCGGCCGCCGGTCCGCCTGCCCGGGTCTGACGACGATCACGACGGTCACGACGAGCACGCCCCGGTGGGTGGTGCGCCGACTCCGGCCGAGGTGAAGGAGCCAACGTCGCCGACCACCGCCGCCCGTTCCACACCAACGAGCACGGCGAAGCCGGGGACGGACGAACCGGTGGAGCCGGAGATCCTGTTCTTCGATCGCGACAGCGACCCCAAGCTCATTCAGCCGCTGGCGACGATCCCCGATGAGGCGCGCGAAGAGCTGCTTGCAGCCCGCGATCGCTGGTCGCCAGAGTCGACTCGGGCTCGGGCGGTCCGGACCGCCGAGTACAAGCTCGTCGCGTACCCGGAGATCAAGGGTGACTACCGCTACGCGCTGTACGACCTGAAGGCCGATCCGATGGAGGCCAACGACGTCTCCACGCTGCGCCCCAAGGACTTCAAGCGCATGAAGAAGATGTTCGACGAGTACGAGAGCACGATGACCTCGTTCGTCGCTCGAGAGCGCTCAGCGAGCGAGATCGAAGCCATGCAAGGCCTCGGCTACACGCAGTAGCGCGCCCGCTGCGGCGCGCACCGCCTCCGGGAGGAGGCGGGCCCAAGCCCCGCTACTCCTCTTCGTTCTCTTCGCGCTCTCGCGCGTCGATTTCCTCAGGCGAGAGGTGATGTGGGTTCTCGGCTTCTTCTTCGCCGGTTTCCCCGCCTTCGCGTTCCTCGTCCTCGGGGGGCTCCGACCCGTCCTGGTTCGGGTCGTGAGCCTTGCCCTTGCCGTCGCCTCTGGGCTTCTTGCCAGGCTTGGCCTTGTCCTTCTTCGTCGGACGTCGAGGTCCTTGCTCGGGGTCACGCTCGTACAACGCGATGCCGTGCCCCTCGTCGATCAACGTCAGTCGTCCTTGCCGGAGCTGACGCTTGAGCCGGTTCTTGTCCTTCTTCTTGAAGTTGCCGGTCATCAGGAGCGCGTAGGTCGACTCCTTGCACGCGGGCCACTTCCGGCTCGTGTCTCGGGATGAGACGTGCGGGCCAAGGCTCGAGGTCGCACAGACGACAGCATCACCGGGGATCTCCGCGACGAGCTCTTGGAGGTATTCGTACCGCTCGGTGTCGAGCTTGCGGGACAAGCGGTTCCAGCCGGCCCGGAAGTGGTCGTTGGGGACCATCGCGCCGTACTTCACGCTGACCAGCGCGGTTGAGATCAGCACGGCCGTCATCAGGACGTGCGGGACCCGTCTGCGGTCGAGCCCGATGAGCCTCGGCAGCCCACTCTTGGCGACCGCAATGGCACCCGCCGGAGTCGAGGCCAGCAGGATCGGGAACATCACCGATGAGTACTGGAAGTGCAGGTTGTAGACGTATCGACGGGTCGCTAGGCCGAGGAACAGGAACCCGTAGATCATCATGAACCGCTTCTTCCCCGCCAAAAGAGGCAGGAAGAGCAGCGGTTGGAAGAGAAGCAGCAGGAAGAAGACCCGGTCCTCGTGGGTCACCACCTGCATCGCGTAGGTCGGGTTGGTGGTCAGCGAGACCACGAATCCCGCGACGCCCTCGTCCTGATGCGGGATCATCTCCTTGAAGAAGTACGCGTAGCCGTAGGTGTCCTTCTCGGACATCAGCAGGCCTGGGTCCGGCATGATCATCAGTTTGACGAAGGCCAGGTACGACATCGAGACCAGCACCATGGCAACCCCGGTCACGTAGCGACGCCGCAGCACGGCGTAGGCCCCCAGGAAACACGCCAACAGCGACATGTCCTCGCGGGTGGCGAGCAGGAGTCCCAACATCAGCCACAGGCGGACCTTGGATTTGCTGTCGATGAAGTAGATGACCCACACGACGGTGGGCACGGCCATCGTCAGCGAGTGAAAATCGAACATGTTGACGCCGTGAAGCGCCGGGTAGAACGTGACCGCCCAGGTCATGATCGCCGCGAGACGGGGCTGTTTGAGCGTGCGCTGGGCGATCAGGAAGACCGGGAAGATCGTGGTCGCGAGCCAGATCGACTGGATGAACAGCAGCGTCTCAGCCTGAGGCCGCAGCCGGTAGACCCACGAGAAGATCCAGATGATCGGATCGAAGTGGGCGCTGACGTGCTTCTCCATCTTGCAGTAGGAGCAGCCCAGGAAGTCGTCGAACGCGGTGTTCCAGAAAATGTTGTCGTAGATGCCGAGGTCGAAGATGTGCGTGCCGATGTTCCGGTGATCGAGCACCGCCAGGTACGACATCATCCCGGCATAGAAGGCGAACGCTCCGACAACGAACGCCCAGTGGATCACCTTCGGCTCACCGTTCTCGAGCGGAGCCTTGTGGGCCCGCAGACGATGCAGGAACAGCGTGATGATCACGGTCGCCCCCATCAGGAGCGTCAACGTGAACAGTGGGTGCGAGTTCTCGATGCCGCGGCTCATCGAGGCGGTGAGCAACGGGATCGCCAGCAGCACGAAGGTGTAGCGATTGAGCCCGCGGAAGACTTCTTCGAGCGTGGCTCGGATGCCGGTGCGTCTGAAGTACAGGTAGACGCCGCCGTACGCCAGGAGGCCAACGACGGCCGACAGACCCATCGCTTCGACCACGTCGTAGCGAAGATCCGCGTCGAGCTGGTTGGTGTTCACGTAGCCGATCTCGTGAACGTTGGAGACTTGCCAGTACGTCAGTCCGGGCACGACCACGATCGCAACCGTGAGCGCGAACCACGACATCGCGTTGGTGACCAGTCGATCCAGCCAGGAAATGGGCTCTGAACCCTCGGAGACCGCCTTGTTTGCCATCTGGAAACTCGGGCGCGGACTATACTACCGGCCTCCCGCTTCGGCTATCCTTCGCCGCCTACGCCCCTGGGACCCCAGGGCTAACGCCACCATGTCGAACTACGGCAACAAGCAGAAGCACGAATCCAAGAACCCGGCGCAACGTGCGCTGTTGAACCGCTTCAAGCAGGCCGCGGTTCAGCTCGTCGACCAGGTCGCGCCCAAGACCGTGCTCGAGGTCGGGTGTGGAGAGGGCTACATGCTCGAGGTGCTTGCCGAGGCCCGGCCCGCGTTGGAGCTCACCGGGATCGACATTTCACAGGAAGCGGTCGCCGATGCGTCGGCACGGCTGGGCGAGCGCGCGACGGTTAGGGTCGAGGATGCGCGGGACCTCAGCGCTTCGGGCGAGTCCTACGATCTCGTGGTGATGCTCGAAGTCCTCGAGCACATCCCGGACCCGGCGCAGATGCTTCCTGTCCTCGAAGGACTGACCAAGGGGCCACTGTTGCTTTCGGTCCCGTGGGAGCCGTTCTTCCGCGGGCTCAACTTCATGCGTGGAAAACACCTCACGGCTTGGGGCAACGACCCCGAGCACGTCAACCATTGGGGCCGGCGAAGCTTTCTCGAGTTCGTCGGGTCGCGCTTCGAGGTCCTCGAAACGCCGGTCGTATTTCCGTGGACGATGGTGCTGGCGAAACTTCGGTAGCCCCGAAGCCACCGGCCGCGCGCCGGGTGCTCTCCGCCGTCGCTCGGCTCGCGCTCGGCGGGCTGCTGCTGGCGGGGTTGCTGTACTTTCTCGGCCCGGACTGGGGAGAGGTTCGAGACAACTTCGAGTTCCATCCGGCCTACTTCGGGCTCGGTTTTTTGGGTACGGTGCTGGCGACCGCGTTCACGGCCGCACGATGGCGGCTGCTCAACGAGCGGATGACCGAGACGCGGCTTCCGTACGGGTCCTACTTTCACTACATCGCGGTGACCCGATTCTTCGGACAGTTCATCTCGATGTTGCTGATGGAGTTTGTCGGACGGGGCATGGGGCTGCGGGCGGCGGGAAGCAAGCAGGGGCTCGGACGTCTCGTGACGCCGGTCCTGCTCGAACGCGTCCTGGATGCGGCCCTTCCTTGCACCACGCTCGCGTGGGTGTTCTTGGTCCTGGAGGGTCCCGCGACGTTCGCCGAGCATCGCTGGCTGTGGCTCGTTGCGATCACCGTCGGCTTCGCGGTCGCGGCGATCCCCTTCATCGGACCGACGGCGAACACCCTGCTGCGGATGTACGCGTGGGTAAAAAAGCTTCGCGGCAACCCGCTGGTCCTCGAGCCGGTAGAGGTGACAACGCAGACCGCCGCGTGGGTCGCTTTGCATTCGGTGGGGCGATACGCCACGGTTTTGCTGCAGTTCATTGGGATGGGCGCGGCGGCAGGGGCGGTCCTGACAACCTTCTCGGTGGTCGGATCGTTCTCCATCGCTCAGTTGTCGGCGCTGCTGGCTGTCACACCCGGTGGTCTCGGAATTCAGGACGTGGGTTGGGCCGGAGCACTGCAATGGCTCGGAGCCAAGAAGGTGATGATCGCGCTGTTCGTCTTCGGATTTCGCGCTTCGATGATCCTCAACTTCGGCCTGCTGTCCTTGCTGACGCTGCCGTTGCGCAAGGCCAAGACGTAGCGCGGGCTGCGCTGCGGTCGGGCTTCGGCTGCCCGGAATCGGGACGCGGCGTGGGTCACTCCGACTCGCGACCTCGGGGGGTCTGCACGCTATACTCCCGGATCTATGCTTCGGTCTCGTTTAGGTTTCTCCATTCCGTTGATGTCCATTGCTGCGGTCCTCGCTGGGTGTTCGGACGAACCGCGAGCCGTGGACGACGACGGGTCGGCGACCTCCGGACCGATCACGACGGACACCAACCCGACCGGGAATGACACCTCTTCGACGTCGGGGAACGAGTCCTCGGGCGGTAGCGACACCGACGATGTTTCCTCGTCGTCCGGGAACCCCCCGATCGATACTTGCGAGACCGTTGACTGCGACGGGGTCTGCTGCGACTCGGGGGAGGAGTGCGTGCTGCAGGCATGCGTACCTGCCTGCGACACCGGCGTCCGATGCGGCGACGACCTGACCGTTTGTTGTCCGGGGGGCGATGTTTGCTTGGGTACCGAATGCGTCACGCCTGGCGCTGCGTGCCTCGACTCCTACGACTGCCCGGAGGGCGACTTCTGTGAGCTGACCCTCAATCCCGAGGATGAAGAGGGCCAGTGCCTGTCGCAGCCCGACGATTTGACGTGCGAGATTCTCCCCGACTTCCAGGACATCGAACTGGCCCAGGAGTGGTCGTGGGAAGAGCAGCCGATCCTCAGCATCCCAGTGGTCGCCGACATCGACGGCGACGACCTGCCCGAGATCATCATCAACACGACCTTCTGGGACGAGGACGGTGACGGCAACCCCGACGAGAGCGGCGAGCGGAACGACGCGGGGATCATCGTGGTGCTCGATGGCACCGATGGCACCGAGCAGTTTCGAATCCTCAACGAGCCGCAAAACTGCCTGCCCGGCGGGACGTGTGAGGCCTACGGATCCTACGGTCTGTCGACGATCGGGGTCGCGGATGTCGACGGAAACGACTTGCCCGACATCATCTACGCGGGCCGTCCGTTGGGGAACGTCGAATTCCAAGACCAGAGCTACATCCACGCGTTCAACGGTGTCGGACAACGACTCTGGCGGTCCTCCGATCCCATCCTCGTGGCTCGTGGTGCTCCGGCGTTTGCAAACTTGGATGACGACGACGCCTCGGAGATCATCTACGGCGCTGCGATCCTGGACAACGACGGCACCGTGGTCTGGAACCAGGACGGTGCTGGTGGATCGTTTGGAGTTAGTGACGGCTACCTCGGTGCGGTCTCAGTCGCGGCAGACCTGACCGGCGATGGCTACCCTGAGGTGATCTCTGGGCGTCACGCGTGGTCCATCGAGTGGACCTCTGGGGCCGGCGCGCCCACGGTCAACGTGACGGAGCTTTGGGATGCTGGGGGTGATGATGGATTCCCTGCCGTAGCGGACTTCGATGGAAATGGCACCCCTGAGGTGATCATCGTGGCCAACGGGACCGTGCGGGTCCTCGACGGCGCCACCGGGGCGCTGTGGTGTGGCATTGATCCGGATGGAAGCGACTGTGCCAACGATGCTGCACGCACGCAGCCGCTGGCGTTCCCCGAGATCATCGTCGACGTCGAAGAGAACCGCGGTGGTCCTCCGACCGTCGCCGATTTCGATGGTGATGGTCGCCCCGAGTTTGCAGCGGCGGGATCCGGCGGCTACGTCGTCTTCGACCTCAACCGCGCTGGGGAAGAGGTCGTTCAGCCCGACGGCGCGTTGCCCCCCGGTCCGGGCGACCTGTACGTCCGTTGGTCCGCGGTGACCCAGGACCAAAGCTCCCGTTCGACGGGCTCCTCGGTGTTCGACTTCCAGGGCGACGGCGTCTCGGAAGTGCTGTACGCCGACGAGTGCTTCATGCGGGTGTTCAACGGAGAGACCGGTGAGGTCATCGCGGAGGAGATGAACTCCAGCGCAACGGTTCACGAGTATCCGATTGTTGTCGATGCCGACGGGGACGGGAACTCTGAAATCCTCGTCGTAGCCAACGACAACAACGCCCAAGATCGTTGCGATTCGTTCAAGGACTACGAAGCACGTCGTGGCATCTTCGTCTACGGCGACCCCAACGACTCGTGGGTCCGGACTCGGCGGGTCTGGAACTCGCACACCTATCACGTGACCAACTCGGACGCGCGAGGCCTGACCCCCGCCGACGAGGACGACAACTGGACCGTGCCCGGTCTGAACAACTACCGTCAGAACTTCCAGGGCGCAGGGGTCTTCAACGCTCCCAACCTCGCGGTCGACCTGCAGGTCGACTTCCAGAACTGCCTCGACGAGGCGTTCGAGATTCAAGCGATCGTCCGGAACGAGGGAGCCCTCGGGGTCTCGGAGGGAATCGACGTCACCCTGTACGCCGGTACCGACAACAGCGCGCCAGTGGTGAGCACCAAGCAGACCGAGGTCGGCCTCTTGCCCGGAGCGTTCACCATCGTCAGCTGGCTCGTCGACGCTCCCGGGGGCGACCCGCTCGAGTTCTACGTCGAGATCGACTCCGACGAAGAAAGCCCGATTCTCGAGTGTGACGAGCGCGACAACACCGCAGCAACCGCGACGGTGAGCTGCCCACCCGCCGGCTGATCTCGCTTCCGCGGCCACCACAGACGCACACCCGCCCGCTGGCGAGTGTGCGTTTCTTCATGGCCGCAAACCTGGTACGAGCAACGAACCGCTCGGAGTCCTGTCATGACGCGCAAGCCTGACTTCATGATCATCGGCGCGATGAAGTGCGCCACGTCCTCGCTGCACGACCAACTCGCCGCTCAACCCGGGATGGTGATGTCGATGCCGAAGGAGCCGAACTTCTTCAGCGACGAAGACAACTGGGGGCGTGGTCTCGGTTGGTACTGGTCGCTGTTCGCTCGGGGCCAAGACGGGGACCTGTGCGGGGAGTCGAGCACGCATTACACGAAGCTTCCGCGGCATCCGAAGGTGGTGCCGCGAGTGGCCGAGCATGTGCCGGACGCGAAGTTCGTCTATGTGATGCGGAACCCGCTCGACCGCCTGGTTTCGCACTACATGCACGAGTGGACGCAGCGGGTCCTTCGGATGCCGCTGGGCAAGGCGCTGGACGAACACCCGGCGTTGATTCAGTTCGGCCAGTACGCGATGCAGATCGAGCCGTACTTCGAGGCGTTCGGCAAGGAACGGGTGCTCCCCGTGTTTTTTGACCGCCTCAGGACTCATCCGCAGGAGGAGTTGGAGCGAGTCTGCGCGTTCATCGGGTACGACGGCGAACCGCGGTGGAAAGACGACATGGGCGCGAAGAACGTCTCTGGCGACCGCATGCGAAAGAGCAAGCTGCGAGACCTGTTGGTCTACGCGCCGGGGCTGTCGCAGCTGCGCCAGCGTCTGCCGCAGGGGGTTCGTGACCGAGTGAAGAAGCTCTGGACGATGAACAAGCGACCGGAACTCACACCGGGGCAGCAGCGTCGTCTGGAGGCGGTGTTCAATCCGGACCTTGCCAAGCTGGGGGCGTGGCTGGGGGTTCCCGAGCTGACGTGCGCGAACTTCAAGGACACCACGCGAGACCGCGCGCTCGAGTGGGTGTGAGCCGTTGCGCTCGGCGGCGGGCGGGTCGTACCCTGCGACGGTGACGGACCAGGAAAATCCGCCCCTGTGGGAACGCGGCATGCTCAGCGTGGCGCAACGCGAACAGGTCACGGGTCACCGAGGCATGGTTGTGTGGTTCACGGGGCTCAGCGGCTCGGGGAAGACAACGGTCGCCCGGGCGCTCGATCACCTTCTGCACGGCAACGGCAAGCGCAGCTTCCTGATGGACGGCGACGTGTTGCGTGAGGGCATCACGTCCGACCTTGGGTTCTCTCCCGAGGACCGCACCGAGAACCTGCGCCGCTTCACCGAGGTGGCGCGTCTGTTCGCCAATGCTGGGACGATCACCCTGGTCTCTGCGATCTCGCCGTACGAGGCAAGTCGGCAGCAGGCGAAGGAGCGCATCGGTTCGGAGCGCTTCTTGATGGTTCACGTTGCGACGCCGCTGGAGGTCTGCGAGGCCCGAGACGTGAAGGGTCTGTACGCGAAGGCCCGCGCGGGTGAACTCAAGCAGTTCACGGGTATCGACGCGCCCTACGAAGAGCCGGTCGAGCCCGATCTGAAGCTTGTCCCCGAAGACGGAGATCCGGGCGTCATGGCGCACACGGTCTACGATGCTCTCGCAGCGGGCGGCTTTCTGGGAGGCGAATGATGGGCAACTACGACAAGGAACTCGCGGTCGCGATCGCGGCGGTTCGCGAGGCATCCAAGGTCTGTCGCTCGGTTCAGGCGACCATCGCCCCGGATGCGCTCGAGAAGAAGGACAAGAGTCCCGTCACAGTTGCGGATTTCGCGTCGCAGGCGCTGGTCTGCCGGGCGTTGCAGGACGCGTTCGCCGATGACCCGGTGATTGGCGAGGAGGACGCGGCGGCGCTGCGTGGTGACGACGGCGCGGACTTCCGCGGGCGGGTGTTCGCGGAGCTGAAGCCGTTCGGCGTGGAGACCGAGGAAGCCGCGCTTGGATTCATCGACCGCGGCGGTGCTCAGGAATACTCGTCGCGCTTCTGGACGCTCGACCCGATCGACGGGACGAAGGGCTTCCTTCGCGGTGACCAGTACGCCGTGGCCCTCGCGCTCGTGGTCGACGGTGTCCTGACCGTCGCTGCGATGGCATGCCCCAACCTGCCCAGCAAAGGGGCAGACGGCGACGAGCCAGGGACTGTGTTTTGGGCGGTCCGCGGGGAAGGGGCGTTCCATGGCGCTCTGGACGGGGACGGCTCCGACATCGCTCGCGTGAGCGGGGAGTCGACCATCGGCGAGACCCGGTTGTGCGAATCGTTCGAGTCAGGGCACAGCTCTCACGATCACTCCGCGCAGTTGATGACCAAGCTTGGCATCTCGGCGGATCCGGTTCGGCTGGACAGCCAGGCGAAGTACGGCGTGGTCGCGCGTGGTGACGCTGAGGCATACCTCCGACTTCCCACCCGGCCGGGCTACCGAGAGAAGATCTGGGACCACGGCGCGGGATGCCTCATCGTCCAAGAGGCGGGGGGCACCGTGACCGATGTGACCGGCAAGCCGCTGGACTTCACCAAGGGACGCGAGCTGACCGAGAACCGCGGAGTCATCGTGACTCACGGCCCCTTCCACGCCCAGATCCTCGAGACGCTGGCCGAGCTTGGCGTGAAGTAGGCCTCGTCTCCGGAGACACTCGATGACCTTTGCCGTGGCAGTCACGTTCGTGGTGCTGGCGGCGGTGATCGCCGGCCTCACGCTCACGCGTGTCTCGCCAGACATGGTGCTGCTCGGAGGGCTTGCCGCGCTCTTGGTGGCCGGCGTGCTCACTCCGGCCGAGGCCTTCGGAGGATTCTCCAACGAGGGCCTCGCGACGATTGCCGCACTCTTCATCGTCGCCGAGGGGCTGCGGCGGACCGGAGGCGTGAACTTTGTCGGGCTGAAGCTGCTCGGGCGGCCGTCGTCGCTCACGGCGGCCCAGCTGCGGCTGATGGCCCCGGTCGCGGGCTTGAGCGCCTTCCTAAACAACACCCCGGTGGTCGCGATGATGATGCCGCTCGTCTCCGATTGGGCGCGTCGACAGAATCTCTCGGTCAGCAAGCTGCTGCTCCCGCTGTCCTACGCGTCGATCCTCGGCGGTCTCGTCACGTTGGTCGGCACGTCGACCACGCTCGTCGTGAACGGGCTCATGCTCGCAACCCCGGGGCAGGACGGCTTCGCGATGTTCGACATCGCCTGGGTCGGAATCCCGGTCGCAATCGTTGGCTTGGTCTACGTGCCGATCGCCTCGAACTGGTTGCTGCCCGATCGCCGGCCTGTGCTCACGCAGGTTGCCGACCCGCGCGAGTACGTCGTCGAGATGGTGGTGCAGGAGTCGAGCCCGATCGTGGGAATGTCGATCGAGGACGCGGGCCTTCGCTCCCTCCCGGGCATGTATTTGATGGAGATTCAGCGTGGCGAGGACGTCGTCGTTGCCGTCGAGCCCAGCACGCGAATGCAGGCCAACGACCGGCTGATGTTCGTCGGCATCGTCGAGTCGGTCGTCGACCTGCAGAAGGTGCCCGGCCTCATGCCGGCACCCGACCAACTGTTCAAGGTCAACAATCCGCGCTCTCATCGTTGCCTCATCGAGGCCGTCGTCGGGCGCGGGCGCTTGGCCGGGCTCACCGTGCGTGAGGCCAAATTCCGGACGCACTACAACGCCGTGATCATCGCCGTCTCCCGAGATGGCGAGCGCGTGAAGAAGAAGGTGGGCGACATCCGGCTTCAGAGCGGCGACATGCTGCTCATCGAGGGGCACACGTCGTTCGTAGACACGCAGCGCAACTCCCGGGAGTTCTTGCTCGTGTCCTCGGTTGAAGACTCCACGCCTGTCACGCATGAGCGCGCTTGGATTGCGCGGGCGCTGATGCTCTTGATGGTCATCCTTGCGGCGACCGAGCTCACCAGCATGCTCAAGGCCGCCTGCATCGCTGGCGGTGGCATGGTCGCGTTTCGGTGTCTTCGCCCCTCGCACGCGAAACGAGCGATCGACCTCAGCGTATTGCTCGGGATTGGCGCTGGACTTGGCATCGGAGTGGCGATGGATCGAAGCGGTGCGGCGGCGTTTGTCGCGACTGCACTCGTGGAGTCGGCGGGCACGAACCCGTACGTCGCGCTTGCGACGATCTACGTGGTCACGACGATTCTCGCGAACCTGATCACGACGCAGGCCGCCGCGGTGCTGGTGTTCCCTGTCGCACTCGCCACTGCGGAGGGACTGGGTGTGAACTTCATGCCGTTCGCGCTGTCGCTGACCGTCGCCGCCGCAGCGGCCTTCGCGACGCCGGTGGGTTATCAAACCAACTTGATGGTGTACGGCCCCGGCGGATACCGGAGCTCGGACTTCTTGCGGATCGGGGCGCCGCTTTCGGTGCTGGTCTGGATCACGACGGTGATCACCGCTCCGCTCGCGTTCCCGTTCTGAGGGGCTGTACCTCGGGTTGGCGGGAGCCTTTCGAGGAGGAGTTCCGAGACCTACACAAAACGCACGGCTCTTGTCCCTGGGCGGGGGAGCCGTGCGTCTTCGAGTCCGGCGGAGGCCGAAACCCCGCCGTTGCCGTCAGGAGGTGAAGCCGCGCTCTTCGAGCAACGCGATGACCTTGTCGACACACTCGTCCACCGACAGCGAGGTGGTGTCGAGGGTGAGGTCGGCGTTGGACGGCGCTTCGTAGTCGAACGACACGCCGGGGAAGTTGGCGATCTCGCCTTTGTCGGCAGCCTCGTACAAGCCAGCCTGGTCTCGCTCGCGACAGACCTCGAGAGGTGCATCGAGGTGCACGACGAGGAAACGGTCCGCTCCGATCAACGTCTTGGCCTTCTGACGGGTGTCGTCGGTGGGCGAGACGAGAGCGCACAGTGTGATGAGGCCGTTGTCGTTGAGGGTCTTGGCCAGCTCGGAGCTGCGGCGCAGGTTCTCGGAGCGTTCGTCGCCAGAGAAGCCCAAGTCCCGGCTGATGCCTTGACGCAGGTTGGAGCCGTCGAGCACGGCAACGGTTCGACCCGCTTCGAAGAGCTTGCGCTCCACGCCGTAGGCGACCGTGGTCTTGCCGGCTCGGGTCAGCCCCGTGAGCAGGACTGTGACAGGCTTCTGCCCCAGCCGAGCGTGACGCTCTTCGGCGCTGACCCGGCTCTCGTGCGACGCGAGGTCGTACTCAGGCTCGGCGTCCCAGGCATCGCCCGTGCCGCCGGACTGCTGGTCGAGGATCATGCCCGCAGCGACCGTGGCGTTCGTGACCCGATCGATCATGACGAACGCGCCAGTGCCTTTGGTACGCTTGTAGCCGTCGAACGGGACCGAGGCTGAGAGCTTGACCTCGCAGCGACCGATCTCGTTGAGGGCGAGCGTCGGCGCGTCCTTTCGGTGCAGCGTGTTGACGTCGATCTGGTGGCGCAGGGTGCTGACCTGACCGGCGACCGACTTGGGCCCGAGCTTGAAGAGGTACTCGCGCCCGGGAACCATCGCCTCCTCGGCCATCCACACGATACTGGCGTCGAAGCGCGACCCAATGCGGGGCACGTTGCCAGGGCGGACGATCATGTCGCCGCGGCTGCAGTCGATCTCATCCTCGAACGTGAGCGTGACCGACAGGGGAGGGAAGGCTTCCTTGAGGTCGCCATCCATCGTGTGGATGGACTTGACGCGCGAAGTCTTCTTGGACGGAAGCACCATGACCTCGTCGCCCTGGCGAACGACGCCTGAGGCGACGGTCCCGGCGAATCCTCGGTAGTCGAGGTTGGGCCGGATGACGTATTGGACCGGGAACCTGAAGTCCTGCAGGTTTCGGTCGGCACCGATGTAGACGTTCTCGAGGAACCCCATCAGCGTGTGCCCGTCGTACCAGGGCATCTTCTCGGATCGATCGACCACGTTGTCGCCCTTGAGGGCCGACAGCGGGATGAAGTCGAGGTCGGGGACGTCGAGCTTGGTGGCGAACTCCTCGTACTCGCGAACGATCTCGTTGTAGCGCTCCTCGCTGAAGTCGACGAGGTCCATCTTGTTGATGGCGACCAGCACGTGCTTGATGCCAAGCAGCGACACGATGAAGCTGTGGCGCTTGGTCTGGGTCAGCACGCCGTGGCGCGCATCGACCAAGATGACCGCGAGGTCGCAGTTGGACGCGCCGGTGGCCATGTTGCGCGTGTACTGCTCGTGCCCGGGCGTGTCGGCGATGATGAACTTGCGCTTCGCGGTCGAGAAGTACCGGTAGGCGACGTCGATCGTGATGCCTTGCTCTCGTTCGGCTTTGAGACCGTCGGTGAGAAGCGCGGGATCGAAGTCACCGTCGACGTTGCCGACGGTGGCCGAGTCGCGACGAATCGCGGCGAGCTGGTCCTCATAGATCATCTTGCTGTCGTACAGAAGACGACCGATGAGGGTGCTCTTGCCATCGTCCACCGAGCCACACGTCAAGAAGCGGAGGAGCTCCTTGTTTTCGTGCTGGAGGAGGTAGGCGTTGATGTCTTTTTCGATGAGGTCCGACTTGTGGGACATGATCTGCTCGCGGAGTCAGGGGGGCAGGGGCACAGCTGTGGGACAGCGAGCGGGCTAGAAGTAGCCTTCCTTCTTCTTCTCTTCCATCGAGCCGGAGGAGTCGTAGTCGATGACGCGCCCCTGCCGTTCGGACTGAGTGGTCAGCAGCATCTCCTGGATGATCTCCGGAAGGGTCGTCGCCTCGGATTCGACGGCACCGGTCAGCGGGTAGCAGCCCAGCGTCCGGAACCGGATCATCTTCTGCATCGGGACCTCGCCCTCTTTGAGGGGCAAGCGGTCGTCGTCGACCATGATGAGCACGCCGTCGCGCTCAACCACCGGGCGCATTGCGGAGTAGTACAGCGGGACGATTGGAATCTTCTCGAGGTGGATGTACTGCCACACGTCGAGCTCGGTCCAGTTGGAGATCGGGAACACGCGGATGCTCTCGTCCTTCTTGACGCGGGCGTTGTAGATGTTCCAAAGCTCCGGCCGCTGGTTCTTGGGGTCCCAGCGGTGGTTCTCGTCGCGGAAGGAAAACACGCGCTCCTTGGCGCGAGACTTCTCTTCGTCCCGCCGAGCGCCCCCGAAGGCTGCGTCGAACCGGTACTTGTTGAGCGCCTGGCGCAGACCCTGCGTCTTCATGACGTCGGTGTGCACGGCCGATCCGTGGTCGAACGGGTTGATGCCCTGCTTCACACCGTCTTCGTTGGTGTGCACGATCAGGTCGAGGCCCAACTCCTTGGCCGCGTACTCGTCGCGGAACTTGGTCATGGCCTTGAACTTGAACGTCGTGTCGACGTGCATCAGCGGGAAGGGCGGCTTGGCCGGGTGGAACGCCTTCAGCGCCAGGTGCAACATGCACGCAGAGTCTTTGCCGATGGAGTAGAGCATCACCGGGTTGTCGAACTCTGCGGCGACCTCCCGGATGATGTGAATGCTCTCGGCTTCGAGCTGCTTGAGGTGGGTGAGGTTGTACTCCGTCATACTCGTTCCCAGGCGCGGGGATGGTATCAGCGATGACTCCGGGTTGCCCCTGTGTCTTCGCCCGAGAATTGGGGATTTCCGCACGGCGCGGGGTGAACCACAAAGTGGGATGCGATACACCCTGGAGGCTCGATGAAGGTCGTTTCTGTCACCGTCAACTACAAGACCGCCGACCTCACCCTGCGAGCGGTGGAGGCCGTGCTGGGCGACCTCGATCCACTTGGCGGACGGGCGCTAGTCGTCGACAACCACTCGCAAGACGGCTCCTACGAGAAGCTGTGCGCTGAGGTCGAAAAACGCGGCTGGGGCGATCGCGTCGAGGTGTTCGCGTCGGGTCGGAACGCGGGGTTTGGCGCCGGGAACAACATCGCGTTCCGTCACGCGCTGAGCTGGGCGGATCCGCCCGAGTACTTCTACCTGCTCAACCCAGATGCGCTGCCCGATCCGGGGGGCATGCAGGCTCTGGTCGACTTCATGGATCGCACGCCGGACTCTGGCCTGGCTGGCAGTCGGGTTCGCCATCCGGGCGGGGACCTGCGGCTCTCTGCGTTCCGCTTTCCTTCGGTCTTCTCAGAGCTGGAGTCGGGCCTCAAGTTTGGACTGGCCAGTCGGCTGCTCGATCGCTGGCGGGTCTCCATGCCCGCACCCACCAAAACCTGCACGGTCGACTGGGTCTCCGGCGCCAGCGTGATGCTCCGCGGCGCGATGCTCGATGAGATCGGGATGTTCGATGAGAACTTCTTCCTCTACTTCGAGGAGACCGACCTCTCGCTCCGAGCAGCGCGGGCCGGCTGGAAGACCCACTACGTCATGGAGAGCGGCGCCGAGCACATCGGCCAGGTCTCCACCGGGATGAAGGACAAGCTCAAGCGCCGACCGAAATTCTGGTTTGAGTCGCGGGCGTACTACCTGGAGAAGAACTACGGTGTCGCTCTGCGCAAGGCCGCCGACGTCGCCTGGGCTGGTGGGGCGCTGCTGCCGGAGGTCCGCAAGAAACTCGGGCGGCCGGACACCGATCCCCCGCGTCTGTACCGAGATTTCCTCGCGTTCAACTTCGGCCGCGGGCTGGATTGAGTCTCGGACGCACGGCCGCGGTTACGCCGCGTCGCCGAGGGCGGCCGAGTCCGTGGCCGCCGGGGCATCGTTGGCCACGCGCTGCGTCCAAGCTTCTACGCGCGGATGCATGATCGAGCGCCACAGCGGCGGAACGAACGAGGCCAGGATCATCGTCGCGTAGCCGGCGGGCAGCTGCGGGACGTCTTCGTAGTGCCGCAGCATGTGGTAGGGGCGGCTGGCCAGGTAGTGGTGGTCGCTGTGCCGCTGCAGGTTGAACAGCAGCCAGTTGGTCAGGCGGTGACTCGCGTTCCACGAGTGTCGCGGCTGGATGCGCTCGTAGCGACCCGGCGCAGTCTCGCGGCGTGACAGGCCGTAGTGCTCGACGTAGTTGATGACCTCGAGGAGCAGGATGGCGGTCAGGCTTTGACCCGCCCAGTAGGCCACAGCGATGGGCCCCAACACGACCCCGAGCGCGGCGTAGACGACGAGCTGGGTGAGTCCATACCGGGTCATGCGGTGACGGAGGCTCCACCGGGAGATGCCCTGCTTGCGGGCACGACCGTTCTCGATGCGCAGCGCGCTGCGGAAGCCGCCGATGAGTGTGCGAGGGAGGAACGCATAGACCGACTCTCCGAAGCGGGAACTTGCGGCGTCCAGGGGCGTCGCGACGTGGCGGTGGTGCCCGTAGACGTGCTCGATGCAGAAGTGCGAGTAGGTCACCGAGCCCATCAGCAACTCGGCGACGGCTCGCTCCCGAGGGTCTTTTCGATGCATCAGTTCGTGAGCGATGTTGATGCCCCCTGCCGATGCCATGACCCCGATGGACAGCGTTGCGACGACGGCTTCCCAACCGACGAGATGACCGCTGAGAATGAGGTACAACGCGAATCCTTGGAGCCCGAGCTGTACGGGGACCCACGCATACAGTGGCAGGTCGTAGGCGAACCGGCGGGTCGGTCCTTCAGTGTCTTCGTTGTCCGTCCGCAGGCCGAGCAACGCTTCGACCACGGGGATGACCCCGAAGACGAAGGCAAGCGTGGCAAGTGTGGCGAGGCCCCCGGCGCGCAAGCCCGCCAGCGCGATGAGCGGGACGACGAACACGACCCAATACGGCAACGAACGGACCATGCGGACAATCTACTCGTGAGTAGATTGTCCGTCAAGGACCAATTCAAAGGTCGCGTCGTGGCGGCAGGATGCTTCCAGCGACGAGCAGGCCGGCGACGATCGAGCTCGCGATGATCAGCATCTCGACTCCGGTCTCAACGCCGGCCAGGACGTCGTGGGCCATGAACAGATCGAGTGAGCGGTAGCCAACCGAACCCGGGACGAGCAGGAGAATCCCTGGGGTCAGCAGGACGAGCGCGGGGCGCCGACCGCCCGAGGCGTACGCGTTGCTGAGCAGCCCGAGGACGAGGGCGCCGCCGAACGCTCCCAATCGTGGACCGAGGGCTTCGACGCCGAGCGTCTGTCCCAGGCTGGTGAACATGCAGGCCCCGACGATCCACGGCCAGTCTTTCGGGCGTGCTTGGAAGAGCATCGCGAACGCCAGCGCTGCGACCCCGGTTGCGAAAACGGCCCCCATGGGCCCAAGGGGCTCAATCTCGGCAAGCGCTCGCGGGGCGGCGGTCACCCATGCGCCCGCGAGGGTCCGGCCCAGCGCCACGCCGACGGCAATCTGCAAGAACATGCCGAGCGCTCCGGCTACGCGGGCGGTGCCGGCCGCCCAATGTCCGGTGGCGAGCTCGACCAACGCCGTGGTGAACGTCAACCCGGGAACGATGACGATGAGGGTGGCCAGGGCGACGACGCCATCGGCATGGGGAAACCACGACCGGGCGAGCGCGTGCGAGGCGAAGCCGACGAACAGCGCGCAGCTCGGTTCGGCCAACAAGGCCGTGCGAGGGCTGGAGCGCAGCAGATACTCGAGCACCGCGACCAACCCCCCGAGCAGTCCTGCGACGGCGATCTCGCGGGGGCCTCCTCCGAGCAACGGCGCGGCGCTGGCGGCCGTGAGGGCGACCGCGAGCACAACCATGCCGGGCCCAAACGCGGGCCGACGACGCGCGATGATTTCAAGCCGCCTGCGAGCGCGGTTGAGTCCCAGTCGGCCGGCGAACACGTCGTCGAGGACTTCGGTGGTGGTCGCGAGTCGTCCGAGCTGGGCCGCGCCGGGAAGGACGCGCCGAACCACGGTGCGCACGTCGGGCTCGTCGCCGAAGGACAGCAACAGGTCGGTCGGGGAGAACGAGACCTGGAGTGGAACCCGCAACGTCTCGCCGAGCCGGACCACGAGTGCTTCGCCCCGATGGGTCGGCGTGCCGTGAGCGTGCAAGAGCTCTGCGACGCGCAGAATGAATCGCTCGCGCGTGATGCGCTGCTCTGCGAATTCCATCGTGGGCAAATGTGAAAGACCACCGGATAAGTTCACGGAAAATCGTACCCGGTCGAATATAATTCGTTGATCGAGGCGTATCCGGACCGTCCCTCGAACGCCGAACCCGGGTTTTCGGCTCCGCGCCCGGCGTTGGTTCGAGGGGCGTTCCGGCTGCGTGCTGGCCGCGCTCGTGCGTGACGTCGGTGGCGATCGCACTAGCCTCGGTCGGCGATGGCCCTCGACCCGATCGACCACAAGATCATCGACCTCCTCCAGGATGACGCTCGGCTGACGAACCGAGATTTGGCCCAGCGCGTCGGGCTTGCCCCGTCCACAACGCTGGCCCGGGTCCAGCGTCTGACCGAGTCCGGCGTGCTGACCGGATTCAGTGCCCGTGTGAACCCCGAAGCCCTCGGACTGGCGCTGCAGGTGGTGGTGTTCGTTCAGCTGGAGTCGCACGGTCGCGACCGCAGCCGAGCCTTCATCGAGGAGATCTTGGAGCGCCCGGAGGTCGTGCAGGTGTTCTACGTGGGCGGGGCGCAGGACCTGGTCGTGCACGTCATGGCGCGCGACACCGACGATCTACGGCGAGTGGTGTTGGAAGGAATCGCTTCGCATGGCTTGGTGCGTCACCTCGAGACGAACATCGTGTTTGAGCATCGGCGACAGCCGGTGCGGGTCCCGGACCCACAGTGAGCGGAGGTCCGAACTGGGGCGCAGAAGCGCAGTATGGGCCAGCGCTCGTGGGCGGCGAGCAGCGTCGGGACGGGGGCTGAGTCGGCCGGGTCTGGTAAGATTTCACCGCTGTGGCCGTCCTCGATCCAGGTTCGCTGTTCGCGGATCGCTATCGGGTGATCCGCCGGGTTGGATCCGGGGGCATGGGTGCGGTCTATGAGGCGGAACAGCTCTCGACGCGCAAGCACCGGGCGCTCAAGGTCCTGACCAACCGTTTCGGCAGTGACGACAAAGCGCAGGCTCGTTTCGTGCGCGAGGCGACGGTCGGCGCCGAGATTCGCAGCGACCACGTTGTCGATGTGATCGGTGCGGGGATCGATGAAGCCACGGGTTTGCCGTGGCTGGCGATGGAGCTGCTCGACGGCATGGACCTCAAGCGGCTGACCGACGCCCGCGGATCCATGGAGCCGGCGCACGTGCACGCCGTGTTCTCCCAGCTTGGGCATGGGCTCGCCGCAGCGCATGCGGCCGGCGTCGTGCACCGCGACCTCAAGCCCGAGAACGTGTTCGTCTCTCGAAGCCGCCGAGCCGACGCACCGTACCTGGTGAAGATCCTCGACTTCGGGATCTCGAAGATCACCCACGAGGCGGTCGTCAGTACGGACACCGCGACCATCGGCTCGCCGATGTGGATGGCGCCCGAGCAGATCAACGCCGAGCCGGTCTCCGGCCGCACGGATGTTTGGGCCCTCGGGCTGCTCGCGTTTTGGGCGGTCAGTGGCCGGGTGTACTGGAAGGCGGCGTACGGTCAGCGCGTGACCGTGCAAGCGTTGTTCGCCGAGCAGCTCTTCGCGGACTTGGTGGCTCCCAGCGAACGGGCCAAGGCCTATGGGGTGGCCGAGCGGATCCCCGCGGGCTTTGATGATTGGTTCGGCCAGTGCGTGGCGCGTGATCCCAGTGAACGCTTCACGGACGCCGCTGCCGCCATGGTCGCACTCGGTGCCGTGCTCGAGCCCTGGGCGACCGCCACCGGGCCTTCGCACCGGGCGCTTCTACCCGAGCCTGGTGCGCCCGCCGAGGCATCGTTGGCGCGGTCCGAGCCGGTGCTGAGCCCCGTCGGCGCCGCTGCTGGATCCGGACTCGCGCACATGGCCGGGACGACTGCGGACATGATGTCCATCCAGAGCAGTCAGGCGACCATGGAGGGGACCTCCAACTTCGCGGTGCCGCCCGGGGTCACGGGCATGCAGCGACCCCCGGTTGAGGTGTTGGAGAAGACGCCGGAGATCGTCATCCCCGATCCGCCGCAACGCTCGAAGGCTCCCGCTGTGGGGAAGATCGTCGCGGCAGCTGCGATTCCAGCGGCGCTGGCTGGGGCGGTGGTCGCCGGCGTTGCGTTGTGGGAGCCCGAGCCCGAGCCTGAGCCGCGACTTCTGGTCGCGGATGTTCTGGAGCAGGCGCCGGTTGAACTCGAGCCGGACCTCGGCGCGGCGGTTCCCGTCGAGCAAGATCCGGGCTGGACGGGGTTGCCGACGCCGCCCAAGCCACTGCCCAAGAAACGTGCCGACCTGTCGTCGTTGCCCGCAGCGAGTGAGGTCGAGTTTCTGGGGTGGACCCCGGACGGGGACGTCGCGGCGCTCAGGGTTTCCTACGGCTCGAAGACGGCCGCCCGCGGGTTCGCGAACTACCTTCAGCTCGTGGTCGAGCTCGATGGTGCGACCGGGTCGGTCGTTCGAACGTACGCGGTCGACCGCGCCGCCAATGCCTCGTTGAGCAAGAACGACCCGCTCGCGCGGGCGGCTAAGGCATCGATCGACGGCAAGCGCTGGGTCGAGCGCAGGACCGAGCTGCTGCTGCGTACCCCCGAGGCTCGTCGTGCTCCGGCTCGTCGGGATGGCTCCCTGACCTTGTCCTTCGAGAACGTTCCGGCCGGAACCAAGGTCCGGGTGCAGGCGAAGCGGTCGGGGTTCGACTTGGGCTGGTGGGGCTTCGACGAACTCGGCGAAGGGGAGTCTGTCCCGCTGCTGCACGTGCAATGGGTCGAGGATGGGGTCCAGACAACCCTGGTGCGGACGCCAGTCGAGGTCGAGGTCGAGGTGCTGCGCAAGCTCGCCGCCCGGCCGGCCTCGGATATCACGCTGGAGGGTCCGGTGCGGGTGTACTGGAGCAGCGACGCCAAGCGGGCCCTGGTGACCGTGTCGTTCGAGACCAAGGACGCCGATGTCGTCGACAGGCGCTGGTTCGTGGTCGAGCCCGCGTCGCCCGGGAGCAGCGGCGGCCGCCCTCGAATCCGCGGCTAGTACCTCATGCCTGAAGTCCGTGCCGGGTTTCTGCGGCCCCCCCCTCCTTCGGGTGTGGGGGCCCTCCGAAACCCTTCGGTTGGTCAGGCCTGCGTTCGGCACCTACCGTCTTTTCCGCTACGCATCCCTCCGGGACGCTTCGCTCTCCTGCTCTGAACTCCTCGGAAAACCCGGAACGAACTTTGGAACTGGCGTACTGGCTACGCCTCTGCGCTGTCGACGACTTCGCCGGCCCACGTTGGCAGCAACCCCAGGTCTGCGATCAGATCGAGCGCGACGTAGCGGCTGCGAATCTCACGACAGACGGTCAGCGTGCGGATGGCATGTTCTCGGGCAACCTCGAGGGCGCTGGGCTTGGCGGGCGCTCCTGTTGCGGCGAGGGCGAGACGCATGCGTTCGGCCGGCATGAGGATCTCGCGCAGGGTGGCTCGAATCTCGGGCCAGTCCTTCTTCACCGCTGCGAGCTCGTCCCGGAGCTGAGCCCCGGTCTTCTGCTTGGCTTCGATCTGCGCTCGCACCTCCTCGATGACCGCCGGGGTGAGGCCATGGTGGCGCGCTTCGAGGCCGTCCAGGTGCGAGGCATCCGGCACTCGAGCGGCCGCCGCCTCGGGGTCGATGTCGTCTTGCTCGAGGTCGACAAGCCGCTCGAAGAGCATCGCGGACATCAGCGTGGCGACGCCGACCTGGGTGCCGTGAAGACCCCGCAGTGGGAGGTCGCGGCAGTGCTGCTCCATGTCCCAGTAGTGGCTGACGAGGTGCTCGCCTCCGGAGGCCGGCGCAGACGTGCCGGCGATTGCCATCGTGAACCCGGAGAGAATGATCGTGGCTGCCAGCAACTCGATGCCGTCGGCCTCGCTCTTGCCGACGGCGTCAGCCGAATCAAGCAGCGCGTCGAAGGCCGAGTCGAGGAGCTTGGCTGGCCTTTCCTCATAAGGGACGCCGCGAACGAACGCACTGAGTCGCCAGTCGGCGTTGCTGTAGGGCTTGGACAGCAGGTCGCCGAAGCCGGCGAGGTTGAGATATGCAGGCGCGCTCTGCAGGACGTCGACGTCGGCGAACACGGCCTGAGCCTGCTGGGCGGGCAGGGTCCGTTTGACGCCGCGCGAGAGCACGGCTGCGATGGCGGACGTGTAGCCGTTCATGCTCGCGGCCGTGGCCACGCATTGATAGGGCCGGTCCAGCTTCGCCGTGGCCATCTTGACGATGTCGTTGATCGATCCGGCTCCCACCGCGATGGCGTTCACGCCCGGGGTTGGGGCGAGGTGCTCCTGTAGTGCGGCGATCTCCTCGTCGGCACACATCACGTGGTCCTCGCCGGCGCGGGGTTCGAGCACGTGGAGTGCCGCCGTGTGGCCACTGGCCTTCAGCTGTTCGAGCAACGCGTCGGCAGCCGCGAGCTTGGTATGCGCGTCGCAGACCACCAGGTGGGTGAAGTCCGGCCGCGCTTCGCTCAGCCACGGTCCGACCTGCGCGAGCTGGTCTCGGCCCACGCCGATGTGCTGGGTTTTCTTGGCTTGGCCCCGCCCTTCCGCGGTTAGGGCATCGAGGTCCTCGAGAATCGACGAGAGCGCCACGGGGGGAGCATGGACGCTCAAAGCGGTGTTGAATAGGGGTGTACGCTCCGAGGATGCGCGGCGCGTTTTGCTTGGTGGTTTGTCTCGCGGGCTGCGCATCATCCCCCACGGCGGCCGGGGCCATCGCGCAGCCCGGCCGGGAGGTCGCGCCAGTGGTGCTCGACGCTCCATCGATGGACCCGATGGAGCGGTTGATCGCGGTCGAACGGATTCTGATCGACAGCGCTTTCCGGGCGCGCATCACGGTGCATTCGACCGGTGCCGTCGACTCGGCCTTCGTGGGGGCTTTGGTGATGGACGGCGACCGAATTGCACTCACCGCCTCGGGCAGCTTTGCTGGCACACCGCTCGAGCTGTCGTTCGAGGCCGACGGTGAGCGCATGCGTGGAAAAGGCGGGGCCCGGGACTTCGACCTGCCGCAGCCGCCGGAGCTGCGGGAAGTGTTGGGGGTGAGCATCGTCCGTATGGGCATCCTGCACACGCTCGCCATGCTCTCCGCCGGCCAGCCTCCCGATGCACCGGGCGGGGATGTCCGGGACCAGTTGGTCGTGACACCCCTGCCGGGTGCACCAACCGTCGCGGTGATGGAGCCGTTTCACAGTTCGCTGCCGATGGACCCTGTCACGTTTCGGATCTCGGTCGCCGGCGACGACTCGGTGACAGCGACGGTGTGGATTGAGGACGGAGTCCTGCTGGAGCGCCAGCAGGAAACGCGCTTCGGTGAGGAGACGATGCAGGTGCTCGAGGCGTTCGAGCCGATGTGACGCCCGAGACCCTCCCGCCAGCGCCCAACACGCCTCTCGAAGACAGGTGAACATTATGGCAGTGTTACAGGGATGGCAGGACCCAGCGTGCTGCGGCAGCTCAGCAACCCCGACAACCGCTTTCACGACAGCGCGGTTCAGTGGGACATCGAGCCGCCGCCGAAGGTGAAGCTGTCCCTGTATGAGGACCAGTCCAAGAGCATTCTGTCACGGAACGACAGCCCCGACCTGGGCTTCGACTGGTCGGTGAACCCGTACCGAGGGTGCTTTCATGGCTGCGCCTACTGCTACGCGCGCCCCTCCCACGAGTACCTCGACTTCGGGGCGGGGACGGACTTCGAGCGCAAGCTGGTCCTGAAGCGAAACGCCGCGGAGCTGCTCCGCAGACGCTTCATGCGTCCCTCTTGGAAGGGGGAGCTGGTCTTGTTCTCGGGCAACACGGACTGCTACCAACCGCTCGAGGCGGTGCAGGGGCTGACGCGTGCCTGCCTAGAGGTCTGTCTCGAGTTTCGCAACCCGGTGTCGATCATCACCAAGGGGGCGGTGATCGAGCGCGACGCGGACCTGATCGCCGAGATCAACCGTCAGAGCTACGCCTCGGTCACGGTCAGCTTGCCGTTCATCTCGGCGGAGCACGCTCGCGCGATCGAACCCTACGTGCCCTCGCCTGGGCGTCGGTTGCAGGTGATGGAAACTCTGTCCTCACGGGGCATACCGGTGGGTGTCAACGTGGCCCCGATCATCCCGGGACTCAACGACGCCGAGGGCCCTGCGATCTTGAAGGCGGCGCGGGAGGCTGGCGCGACGTTCTTTGGGTTGACGATGGTTCGGCTTCCCAGCCCCGTCGACAAGGTCTTCGAAGCCCGGATTCGCGAGACGCTTCCACTTCGGGCGGACCGGATCCTCAATCAGATCGAGGCGTGCCGGGGAGGCGCCCGCAACGACTCACGATTTGGGGCACGAATGAGGGGCCAGGGCGCGCGGTGGGACGTGATCGAGGCGATGATTCGCGCAGCGGCAAGACGTCACGGGATGGGGACGGCGCCTCCTGTTCCGGAGCCGTCGCCGTTTCGCCGCCCCGATGTTTCGGGGCAGATGGGCTTGTTCGACCCTTCGTGAGGGGCTACGTCTGTGCTCGGACTCGCTCGCTTCGGCGGCATAGCGCTTCGAGGGTGGGCCGGACGACGACGGACACCAGCTCGCGAGCGGTCGCGCGCTCGGCCGCGATGCTGAGGACCCCGTGCTCTGTCAGACCGTTGCGCCCGCCAAGCACCGGGCTGGCGGTATCGGCACGCTCCCAGTCCTCGAGCGCCGCCAACAATGTGGTGCTCAGCCCAGGTTGGTGCCGCAGTGCCCAGCCGATCACGCGCCAACTGAGGGCTGCGTGTCGAAGCTCGTCGGCGGCGATGCCGTGCAGCGTCGGCGCGACCTCGGGTCCTGCGTTGCTGCGGGCGATGCTCGCCCATGCGGCCGCCGAGCCCTCGCCGATGCATCCCTCGATCAATGCCTCGACCGCGAGCGCCTCGATGGTGATGTCCGGGCGCGCAACAACGTCCGGGAGTCGGCCCACGTCGAACTCGGCGTCGGCGAGTTGGCGCGCGACGTCGAGGCAAAGCCGAGTGTGGCGAATCTCGTCTTCCGCAGCCTCTCGCGCGGCGATCTGCATCGAGCTGGGGGCGCCAACGGTCGCGAGCTCTGCGGCCAGGCGAGTGAATGCGGGCACCGATGCCGACTCCATTCGAGCGCACTGCAGCCAGTGCTCGGCAGCCAGCGCGTGAGGGGTCGCGCCCGGAGCACACGCCCGGACCACAGGCGGGAGGAGTTGCTCCCCGTCGATGAACAACGGGCGCCCGGCGGTCGTGCCACATCCGTTCGCTTCGCTCCACGTGATCACGCTGTTGCACTCTTGGGGGAAGATGGGGTCGCTGCAGGCGTTGGCGTCCGCCTGCGCAGCATCGAGCGCCTCTTCCATGGCCTCGAGGCATTCGGTGGCGGCCGAAGCGTTGAACACCGAGCACTCGGAGAGACGACTGTCCATGGTGCACTCGTCTTCGCTCATGAGCTGGCCGCACTCCAGGAGGAGATCGCAGTTCAGCTGGTCGCGAGTCTCAAAGTAGTCTTCTTCGATCGGATCTTCGTCAGCCTGGCAAGCGGCTGCGAGAAAAAAAACCACCAGAACACTCCGCGCCGATGTGGCGCTGATCCGTTTTCCAACCATCATTTCAATCCAATCACGATGCCGCCGAACGCCGGCCGTATCGCCGCATCAGCATAGGAGCGACCCACAACAGCGACAAGGCGAAGTTGTCGAACCTGGAACTGCGCAGGCCGTGTCTCTTGCAACGCTGTTCTCCAACACGCGGACCCTGGGTATGGCACGCATGTCATAGCCCCCAGTCGCGTCCGCGGACGCCGCTCAGCAGGACTTGCAGCGGCAATAGCAGTACACGAACTCTTGCTCGGTGCCCCACGGGGTCTCGTGCAGCTCGCGTTCGTGCCCCAGCTTCTCGAACGTCTCCAGTCCGAATGCCGAGTGCAGGCTGTCTTGGTCGTAGCGCGTGACGTCGAGGCCGCTGCATTGCTCCGGACCTTGTGGGCCGAAGGTGGCGACGATGATTCGGCCGTTGGGACGCAGCGCGCGGAGGACTTGCCGGATGTACGCGCGACGCTGCTCTGCATCGACCAGGAAGTGGAACACGGCGCGGTCGTGCCACAGGTCGTATGCGTTCGGCTCCAGCTCGACTTTGGTGATATCCCCGACGATGAACTCCGCCCGCTCGGCGTTGTCGCCGAGCCGCTGCTGCACCTTGTCTAGCGCCACGCTGCTGAGGTCGTTGGCCGTGACCTTGGAGAATCCGCGCTCCAGCAGGTTGTCGAGCAGCGTCGAGGTTCCAGAGCCAACATCGATCGCCCGCGAGCCGGGCGGGAGACCGAGTCCATCGATGATCTCCAGCGACTTCTGCAGGGTGGGGCGAAACCAGCTGGTGCGATCGCCCTTCGTTTCGTAGACGTGATCCCAGTGGTCGGAGTCGGTCATGGCGGAGTCTATGGTAGCGCGCAGGCTGGAGCGGGGACCACTAGCTCGAGACCCGCGCAAGGCGAGTCTCGATGAGCCAGTCCTCCAGCGCTGAACTCGCCTGCTCGGACGGGTGCTCGGGCAACTCGCTGGACGCGTTGGCCTCGCTGAGCAGTCCCAGCACCCGGTCCATCACCGAGACCGATGCCTCAGGGTTGGGCAGTGGCTGCTTCTCTGCCTGTCTCTTGTGGGCCACCAGGGCGTCGACCTCGGGGACATCGTAGGTGTCGTACAGCCGCGTCAGGTCCGGCTCGCAGATACCGGTCCTCAGCAGGTGAACGCCGGTGAGCGCGGTGCGAAGGACGTAGAGCACGCGCTTGGCCGTAGGTGTGGCGCCCTGCACGACGTGTTTGTACTGGCTGCGTGCGAAGCCGAGGTAGTGGCGATAGACCCGGCGGCTGAGGCAGGCCCTGGCGTGCTCCCCCAGCGCATCGCACAGCGGGTCACGTTCGCCCACCCAAGCGTGACTGAGCACGCGCTCGAGCATGTTGCCGTCGCCCTTGAGCAACCCACGAGCGCACTGCCCCAGCTCATTGGAGGTGTAGTCGATCTCGATCCCCTCGATGAACTCGAGCCGGTTGGCGGCGACCGGCGGGGCGCCGGTTCCCAGCAGCGCACGAGTGTCGGCGATGTGAACGGCCTTGAGGTCGAGGTCACTGTCGGGACTTGGAAACCCGTACGCGTGGGCGCCGGACAGATGCACGACCAGGTGGTGGCGGTTGGCGGATTCTTCGGCGAGAGCGCCGTGCGCGACGCGGCGCTGTTCATCCCGGAGTCGGTCGTCCCGCATAGGGCTCAGTCTACGTCGGACCCGGACAGGACTGCAGCCGCATCCGCGCCCCACGGTCCGGGTGTCCGTTCGAGCCAGCGGCGTGCGGCCTCCTCACGAAGCTGCAACAGCACGGCATCGGCCCGCGCAAAGTCGGGGTGCAAAGTCGGGGTGCTTGGGTAGCACGCTGTGTTCGCGGGTACCGAACGCAGGCCTGCCTAGCCGAGGGGTTTGGAGCGACCCCACACCCCCCACACCGCGAAGGGGGGGTCGCGCACAAACCCGGCACGGACTTCGGGCGTGAGGTACTAGTCGCGGCTGAACGGGGAGGCGGCGACCCACTTGTCGCGCTGGAACCACAGCTCGGCCACCTCTTTTCGTGGCTCGGGTCGGACGCTGAACCGAATCATCGAGGGGATGTACTCGTAGCCGCAGGCCTCCGAGTGCTCCTTGCACGTGAGCTTGCCGCCGGTGGGTGCCATGAGCGAGCGGCCGCGAAGACTGCCATCGAGGCTGACGAGCCCTTCGAACCACACGGAGCTGGCCTCTCCAAGGCGGTACGTTCCGGTGACCGTCCGCCCATCGAATGCGACATCGAGCGTGGGCGTGGCGGCTGGGTTGGCGCCTTCTTGCGCGTAGACGCCGGCATGCGACTTGGCGACCGTCGTGGCGACTTGCTTGCCCAGCGCGGCGAGCCCTTTGTCGAGTGCGGCCCCGCGGGTCTTCATCGCCTTGACGACCTTCTCGACCTTGGCGGCGGAGCGGAGCATCTGGGCCTGGTCGAGCTGGGTTTGCCAGGCGACGAGGTCGGCGGAGGCCAGCTCGAGCTGCTTGGCGTAGCGCTTGGCGTTGCTGGCGGTCTTGCGCTCTGAGGCGAGGCGGGCCACCTCGGTGACCGCGGGCGCGTGGGTCTCGTAGAAGAGTCGCTCGAACTCGGCGAGTCGCTTCCGAGCCTCGTCGAGGGCCCGCGCGGACTCGAGACCCGAGAAGGTTTGGCCTTCGCCCCAACGTCCTTGCGCCACCGAGGGATCGCACTGGTCGCAGATCATGGGGCTGGCCTCCTCGTAGCGAGGGTCCTCCGACTTGTCGAAGGCGCGTGCGTACTGACGGGCGAACGCGACGTGTCGGGCCTTCTTGCGCTTGAGGGTGATGAGGCTCTCAGCCTCGATCGCGCCCCAGACCTTGCCCTTGTGGGACCACTCCATGCGCCAGCGAGTGCACTTGAGAGACTTCGTCGTTTCGGAGATCGGCGTGCGAACCGCGTCGCACGACTCGCGGACGAGGGGTCCGGTGGGCACGACCAGGGCGTCGAAGGGGCGCATCAAGGCCCTCTTGGAAGCATCGGGCACGGCCGCCGGGGGTTCGACGTTGGGCTTGGAGTCCGAGTCCGAGTCCGGCTTCGATTCGGACTTCGGCTTTGACTTCGATTCCGACTTCGACTCTGGCTCGCCGGGCCCGACCGGGGCAAGGGCGACACAGGTCAGCAGCAACGCGGACAGAAACATCGGTGGCGCAAGTCTACACCGCCTGGGCGAGCACGCCCGCGCTTGGGACGAATGTCATGGGCGACACAGCGCCGGATCGATGCCCAGGGTTTCGAAACGGGGCACGAAGTCGCGCTGGACGCATCGCTCCAGGATCTCTGCGTAGCGCGCGATCGGAAGCAGGCCCCAGCGTGCGTCGGCCAGGGACGTTTTGGCGGATGGGGCATCGGCGCCTTGGCCGTAGTTGGTCCGGAGTCGTTGCATCATGTCGGGCAGTGCGCGCTCGACCTGGAGCCGGGCCTGCTCCGAGCGCGTTTGCGTGAACCAATCCAAGCAGGCCCAGCCAAAGTCGCGGTGACGGACCTCGTCGCGCACGATCCGGTCGAGGGCGACTCGGGCAGACTCGACCGTGCAGTCGGCCCGCATTGCGACGAACAGGGGCACCGCCACCGTCTCGCCCAAGCAGAACGTCTCGACCGCGGCCCACAACGCATCGAGCCACAGCGGGACGTCGTTGCGTGTCAGCCCCAGAGACTCCTGGACCAGACCGGGGCGCGCATCACAGCCTGCATCCCGGGCGACGACGTGACTGAGCGTGGCGTGTTCGAGCTCGTCGTCCACAACGCGCAGGCCGTCGCGGATCAACTCCGGCGGCGCAGCCAAGCGAACGAGCCACTGCACGAAGGACGCCGTGATCGCGCAGCTCGTGTACTCGGCCTCGACGCGTCGCAGCCACTCTTCGCCGACGTGTACCGGGGGACTCATCGTGCTCATTCCGCCGCGCAGCGAACTCGCTTCGGAGGGGGCGGATTGCACCCGAGCTTCGTCGAACACTCCAGCGCCTCCTCGTTCGCGAACTCCCAACACGAGCCGTCGTCGCGAATCTGTTGTGCCCCCTGCGGGGATGGCTCGGGCAGCGCACTCGCAGGGCACTGCACGTGCCGCGGTGGCGGGGGATTGCAGACCGCACCTTTGGGACACTTGAAGTTGCCGCCCCTGTTCTCCCAGCAGGTGCCATCGGGTCGCAACGAGACCCGCGCGGCGTCGGTGGCGGTTGGATAGACGGTCTCCGGGCACGCGACCTTACGGGGAGCCGGTGGATTGCAGGAGACGTTCGGGTCCGTGGGGCACTCCACGTGGGGGTACTCGAGACACGTCCCGTCGGGCTGAAGTTCAACGACCGGCTTCGGCTCGGGCGTGGGTTCTGGTTCTGGTTCTGGTTCTGGTTCCGGCGGCGGGGGGTTGCCTGGGGGGGCGAGCTCGCCCGAGCTCTCCTGGGGTGGGGAGGTCGAGCCATCACATGCCAGATCCGCGAGGGAGATGGTCACCACCATCGAGGCCACGAACGTCCGTCGGCGCATGAGACAACGATAGCAAGGTACTCCGGCGGCAGCCCGCGAACTTGGGCTACGTTATGACCGGCATGACCTCGAAGGTGTTTCGAACCCCCACGGCTTCGTACGTGGTCACGGAGACTATGCGGGAGTCCGCCTCCGCATCGACCTATGGCGTGAAGCGAGAGTCTGACGGGGCGGGCTTTGTGCTCAAGCGGCTGGCCATCGCCAACTTGCAGCACTGGAAGCAGTTCGACCTGTTCGAGCGCGAGGTTGCGGCGCTCAAGGCCATCGAGCACCCGTTCGTGCCGCGCTGGGTCGATAGCCACCTGGACGAGGAAGCGGGCGTGTTTGTGTCGGTGCAGACACGGGTTCGCGGCACCACCCTCCGCGAGCTCCTGCGCACGCGGGGTGGTCTGACAGCCCAAGAGGTGGACAACTACCTGCGTCAAGCGTTGGGCATTCTCACCCACCTTCACGAGCGGGCGCCGCAGATCATCCACCGCGACATCAACCCGTCCAACGTCATGATCGCAAACGGTCAGGTCTACCTGATCGACTTCGGTGCGGTGAAGGTCGGCGATGGCCAGAGCACATCGATGACCACAGTCGGCACGTTCGGTTACATGGCGCCGGAGCAGATCCTCGGTCGCTCCACCGTGCAGAGCGACCTGTTCGGGCTTGGGATGACGATGATCGCGATGGCGACCGGGATGGAGCCGGCTTCGATGCCGCAGAACCCGACCACGGGGCAGGTCGACCCGTCGCAGTCGTTGCGCGCCCCGCCGCATCTGGCTCGGGCGTTGCTCGCGATGATCCGCCCCGGCGTTGGCGAACGCCCTCCCTCGGCCCGCTCGACCCTGGCGCTTCTCGATCAGCCTCAGGCGCCGGCGCAGCCCCCCGCGATGCACCACCCGCCGGGCTCTCCGTACGCCCAGGCTGCGATCGTTCCGTACTCGCCCCAGATGTCACCGTACGTGCATCGTGAGACGTCGCCGTACAAGGCCCCCGAGGCCCTGTCGCCACAGGACAAAGCCTATCTCGGCCAGCATCGCTTGGAGTCGTTTCCAGCTCCGCTTGCGGTGCTGCTGCACCTGCTCACCTTCGGGGTGTTCTCCCTCATCCACTTCGGTCTGCAGCACGACAAGATGCCGCAGGCCAAGCAGGACGATCCGAGCTCTGCCAAGGCGATCGGGTTCAACTTCATCCCGTACTTCAACCTGTACTGGTTCATCTTCCAGCCCATGCGGTTGACGGACCGGCTCAACCTGCAGGACCGGATTCGTGACCGCCCGGACGGGACTTCGCGTGGGCTCATGCTCACGCTGTCGATCCTGGGGATGATTCCGTACATCAACCTGCTGATCGGGATCCCACTGTATTCGATCGGCGTCTACAAACTGCAGAAGCAGATCAACCGCCTCGCAGACGAACGCAAAGCTCACCCGCCTGCGCCGCTGGCCCTGCCACCGGGCGTGCACTATCCCTGAGCACGCCCCTTGTGCCCGGAGCTGCGGTTGCCCATGCTCGGTGCGGGCCATGAGCGAGATCATTTCCATCGACGTCGGAGGGCGAGCGTTCGACGCCGCGATTGCACGACCCGAGGGCGAGGGCCCCTGGCCAGCCGTGGTGGTCATTCACGACCTCCCCGGATTTCGACAGGACGCGCACCGGCACTGCGATCGTTTCGCAGCCGCGGGCTACGTCGCGATCGCGCCGGACCTGTATCGCGGTGGCAACATCGCATGCGTCGTGCAGACGCTGAAGTCCATGGCCACCCACAAGGGGCACGCATACAAGGTCATCGACGGGGCTCGGAAAGCCGTCATGGCGCGTGACGATGTCGACTCGAACCGCGTGGCGGTCTGTGGGTTCTGCATGGGCGGCGGTTTTGCGCTCCTCGCTGCGGCGGACGAGGCCTACGCGGTCGCGGCACCGTTTTATGGAGCCGTGCCCCGTGCGGCGTCTCGGCTTCGCGGGATTTGCCCAACGCTGGCGCAGTACGGGACCGAAGACGTCGCGTTCGTACCCCACGGCCAGCGGCTGTCTGAACACCTTCGCGAGTTGGGGATCGAACACGAGGTTCTGTTTCACGAGGGGGCCGGGCATGGGTTCATGAACCAGTTCGATGGGCTGGTCGAGAAGGTCGGGCCGTACACGCCGTTGCGTGCCGCCTACAATCCCGAGGTCGAAGCGGTCGCGTGGGAGAAGCTGCTCGCGTTCTTCGAGACACACATGCCAGCCCCCACGGGCACGGCTTGAAAGCGGGCTGAGGGGAATCCTGCGACGAGGTAGGAGGAAACCCTCCATTGCACACCCGTTCCGCGCTACGATTGTGCGATGCGGTGGCTCAATGGTGTTTGTTCGGTGGCGGTTGCTTGTGGTGCCTTTGCGGTTGCTTGCGGCGGTGACGGTGCGCCAGACGACAGCGTGGGGCAGGGCGATTCCGGCATCACATTGTCCGGTCCTGGCGGCAGCGGTGGGATGACGGCGGGCGAAACCGGGGACACGCAGAGCGGCTCGGGTGGGTCCGGTGGGACGAACAATCCCAGCGCGAGCGGCCAGGATTCCGACGACAGCAATGGGCCAAAGTTCGATGTGGGCGGCGAGACCGGCGGCCCGATCGACGACCCGTGTGCCGGCGATGGCAACGGTGGCGGAGGTGGCGGTGGTGATCTCGAGCTGAGCTACATCTGGATCGCCAACAGCTCGCAGGGAACCATCTCCAAGATCAACACTCAGACGATGATCGAGGAGGGGCGCTACACCGCGAAGCCTGCTGGCGGCGATCCGTCACGGACCTCGGTCAACCTCCAGGGCGACGTCGCGGTGGCCAACCGCAACGGTGGTGTCGCGAAGTTCTGGGCCAACCCCGAAGACTGCCAGGAGTCCAACGGCATGCCGGGCATTCAGACCAGCTCGGGCACGGGCGACATCCTGCCGTGGGGCGAGGACGAGTGCCTCTCCTGGTACACCGAGCTCAACTGCAGCTCCAACCGTCCCGCGGCCTGGACCCGGGGCGACTACAGCCAGGCCGCGTGCGGGTATGTGGGCGCGCAGCTGTGGACCGCCTGCGACAGCGACGTCCTGCTTCTCAACGGTGAGACCGGTGCCATCGAGCAGACCATCCCCGGAATCGGGTCGTTCTTCTACGGCGGCGCGGCGGATGGCGACGGCAACTTCTGGGGGCTCGACACCGGTAGTGGGCAGCTCCTGCGGATCGATATCGACGATTTCAGCGTGCAGACCTGGCCGCTCGGTCCCACTGGTGGATACGGAATCACCGTGGGTCCTCAAGGCCGTCCGTGGACCTGCGGGGGCGGAGGCGTGGCTCGCTTCAACCTCGATACCGAGACCTGGGACACCGCCGGCGGGTCCGGCATCGGCGGCTGCATGACCGATGGCGATTCGGTCATCTGGCACAGCGATGGCTCCGGCTTGTTGCTCGGCTACGACATCGAGACGCTTGCAGTCGTCTCACAGGTTCAGCTTCCCGAGTACGTACACGGCGTCAGCGTCGACTTCGACGGCTATGTCTGGGGCGTGGGCTTTGCCAATAGCAACGCCTACCGAGCCGACCCGACCACGGGCGACGTGCAGACGTTCAACCAGCTGGTGGGTGCGTACACCTACTCAGACATGACCGGCTTCGCATTGAACTCCGCCGGCTCGGAGCCGCCCGAGGGCTAGCAGCCGCCAGGGCACTACTTCGATACGGGCGGGTCGCAGACGTTCGGGCCGAACGCGCGGAACGACATGCGGGCGCTGTCGCCTCCGCCCTCGTCGAAGATCTGGCTGACGATACCGATGCCGCTCTCGTTGATGTCGACGTCGCCGGTCTCTCCGAAGAACGGCACGTTTTCGATCACCGCGCCGCCGTCGACCACTTCGCAGTTCTCGCGGATCCTTCGCAACGTCCAGTCCGCATCGTTCGCGACGTAGATGGCGGCTGTGCCATCGAAGGTGTCCATGTCGAAGTAGCGGACCGGACCCGGCTCGGTGAGGTCGATCGGGCCGCAGCGTAGGGAGCCGTCCCGTTCGTATTCTGCATACTCGACCCGCTGCGAAGCTGAGCCCGTGCTGTAGGAGACCGCGAACCCGTCACCCATCGCGCCGACCGACAGCGTGCCGTAGCTGCTCCCAGAACCGGTGGTGGTCAGCGCTACGTCGGTTTGCTCTACGAGGTTTTGATCGAAGAGCCCCAGTCGCGCGGCCGAGTCCCGCCAGGTGACGGCGATCGTATCCTCGACTCGGCTGAAGCGTGGCTGCCGTCGGATGTCGATGGTGGCAAATTGGATCTCCTGACCCGCGGGCGTCAGGTCTGCGGCCAAGAAACGGACGGAGCGCCAATCGGGAGCACGTCGGGTGGACTCGGGGGAGGGCCGGCTCATCAGCCGCGGTGGCGCTGCGTTCGGGACTCGCTTCGGGCTGAGTTTCTCGCTGCCTCGACGGCAGCCTCCACGTTGATACGTGGCCCCGCAGCGTTGCTACTGTCGCAATCGATGGAGCGCCGGACAGGAGAGTCGGAGCATGAGCGGTGGGGGCAGTGGGCGCTCGTCGGGGTTGCGTTCGCAGTCCTCGGCTATGACGCCGGGCGTGGGTATGGCGCGCTCGGGATTGCCCTCGGTGTCCTCGTCTCTGTGCTCGTGACCGCTGCATCGTTCGGCATCGTTCGCTGGGTCAGCGTTGCGATGGGGCCAGAGGGGTCGAATTGTGTGCCTCCGCCGTGTCTCCGAGGTTCCTGCGAGGGCTACGGCGCAGAGGGCACGCCGGACCGATACGAGTTCTTGGAGCGCGGAGCGAACGGGGACGAGGCTCGTTGTGCCTGTGGAGACCGCTACCTTCTGAGCCCCGACACGTTTTTCGGTGCCCAACGGATGTCCGTCGTCCTGGACGAGGGACTCCAGCCGGTCGCCCAGAAACCCGTGCTTGGTCGCTGGCGCTGGACGGTGGACGAAGCGGTGCGCAGCTCGCTGTGTCAGCGACTTGGCCCGCCCGAAGATCGACCTGCCGCCTGAGCTACACGCGTCACCGAATCCTCCGGTGGAGACCCCCTGGAGGCGGTGGATGCAGGCTGCTCCGTCCGCCTAGGGGGACCGGGCAGCCTGTCCGAGCGGTGCGAGGCCGTCGCGCAGGTGGTCGGTCATCGCCTGGACCAGAACCGGTGCGTGATGCCCTGGTGGGGTGAGCGCGGTGATCTTCGCCGGAGGTGCGACGTAGTCCTCGAGAAGCGGAACCAGACGGCCGGCGCGGACCTCTGGGTCGGCGAGCCAAGAGGCGAGCAGGCAGATGCCCAGGCCCCGGCGGGAGAGCGCGAGCGTGGCTTCCGAGTTGTTGGTGCGCAGTCGTCCCTGGACGCGAACCCGGTGTTGTCGACCTTCACGGACGAAGCTCCAGGCGCCTCCGAGCGCGCCCGAGTGCAGTAGACACTCGTGCGCGCGGAGCTCGTTGGGGGTTGTTGGAGAGCCGTGTCTGCGCACGTACCCGGGCGAGGCGACGAGGCGGCGCGGTGTCTTGGTCAGCGTTCGCGCTCGTAGGGTGGAGTCGTTGGAAGACCCGGTTCGAAGCGCGAGGTCGAAACCTTCCTCGACCAGGCCGACGTACGCATCACAGAACGCGAGGTCGAACTCGACCTGACGGTGTCGTTGGGCGAACTTGGCGATGAGTGGGACGATATGGAGCCGCCCGAAGACCTCCGGCAGGCTCACTCGGAGCCTTCCACGCAGCTCGTCGTCCTCGAGACGAACGCTGTGGACTGCGGTGTCGTAGGCGGAGAGCGCCTGCAGTGCGTGTTGATGGAAGCGCTGCCCCGCCTCGGTGACGCCGATGGCGCGGGTTGTGCGGGCGATGAGCTGCACGCCCAGATCCTCCTCGAGCGCTCGCAGCCATTTGCTGACGGTCGATTGCTTGACCTGAAGCTCCTCGGCCACCGCGGTGAAGCTCCCTCGCTCGACGAGGCGGACGAACGCACGAAGCGCGGTGATGCGATCCATGTGGGGAGTCTATGACGAAGTTCTTATTCCAAAATGGAATGTCTGATAGGCATCGTGTGGCGTTGTCTCTGCGGGAATGAGGCGGCAGGTTGATTTCACAATGACGACACAGACCGTTGCAGTACTGGGATTGGGCGCGATGGGTGGGCGGATGGCCGCCCGGTTGCTCGAGCAGGGGTTCAGCCTCAGGGCCTACAATCGAACCCCGTCCCGCGCGGATGGGCTTCGTGAGCGTGGGGCGGTTGTTTGCGATTCTCCGCGGGAGGCCGCTGCGGGGGCCGACATCGTGTTTTCCATGGTGCGTGACGACGAAGCGAGTGAAGACGTGTGGCTCGACCCCGAGCGCGGCGCACTGGCGGGGATGTCCGCCGGGGCGATCGGCGTGGAGTCGAGCACCGTGAGCCCCGCTTGGGTCGAGCGGCTGACGGACGCGTTCGAACGCCATGGCGTGGCATTCGTCGATGCGCCGGTTGTGGGGACGCGGCCCCAGGCCGACGCCGGGTCGCTGGTGTTCCTTGTGGGTGGAGATCGCGAAGCGGTGGATGGTCTCTCCGCAGTGTTCGACGCGATGGGGAGCGCCACCCATCACCTTGGGCCCGTCGGGCGTGGCTGCGCGATGAAGCTCGCCGTGAATGCGTTGTTTGGCATCCAGGTGGCGGCGCTCGGTGAACTGCTTGGGTGCCTGTCGCGAGGCGGTATCGAACCGGCGGCGGCGATGGAGGTCCTCGGTGGCCTCGCCGTGACCAGTCCGGCCGCGAAGGGGACCGGTGGGCTCATGGTACGCGAGGAATACAGCCCCCTGTTCCCGGTGGAGTTGGTTGCGAAGGACCTCGGCTATTCGAGTGCGGAGGCCCTGCGGCAGGGGAACTCAGCTCCGATGGCCGCCGCTGCGGCGGAGGTGTTCACAACGGCCACGAGCCAAGGCTACGGGGCCGAAAACCTCGTCGCGGTTGCGAAGCTGTACCGCGCCGGAGCGAAGCGCTGAGCCCTACTGCGGCAGCAGACTGGACAGTGTCTGGCGGCTGCGGGAGACCTCGACCTCGACGTCCAGGTCTTCGAACCACCCGAAGAACTCCTCGAGCTGTTCCTTCTGCTCGGGGGTGAGGTAGTCGAAGTTGGTGCCGCGGTCGTTGACCTCCCAGAACTCGCGGGTGTCGAGGCTACGCAGCTCCTGCCAGATGCTGTGTAGCCGCGAGGGAGGCTCGTCGTTCATGTCGACCTGAATCTCGCGCGCGTACTCGGTCTCGCTGCGCATCAGGTACGTGGTGGCGAGCTTGATCTGGGCGCGCCGGACTCCACGCAGGGTCTTCTCTTGCTCCTTGGTCTCGGCGTGCTCGTCGACCGCCAAGAACACCTGCAGGAACTCCCGATGCTCGCGAATACCCTTGTCGAGCGCCTTCTCGCACAGCGTCCCGATGTCGTGGGCGATGACCTCGGAGATGAAGGGCATGCCGCGCGCGTAGCTGACCGAGCTGTAGTAGCGCATGAATCGAGCGATCTGCAGCGCACGGTGCTGGAGCTTCGCAGAGAGGTCGGGGCTGGCATCGGCCTCGCCCGCGAGGACCGCCTCGGCGAGCTGTCGGTACTGATGCAGGATGTTGTACGCGGTGCGGATGTCCTTGGCGTTGACCGTCGCGCGCAGGTACGTGTTGAAGAACTTGATCGCCAGGTCGAGCGCCCAGAGATCACCGCGCCGCCCCGCAGCCTCTCCCAAACGCCGGGTGTCGATGGCGATGAGGTAACAGGTGTCCTTGATCTGACCGAGCGACTCGGTGAACAGCATCTGGTACTGCCGAAGCAGCTTCCATTCGACCCAAGTGCCACGCTCTTCGAGGTCGCGCACGGCTTCGTCGCTGAGGCTGACGAAGTCGGGGCTCTGTCGGTTCCATCCTTGAACCTCGGACCACTCCTTGCGCATCGCGGCCTTGGACTCGCCGTAGCGAATGCCGAACTCGCACAATGAGTCGATCGCCCCGGAGGTGATCCCCTTGTCCTTCTGCTGGAGCGCGTTGAGGCCGATGTTGGCGAGGTGTTCGATCGCCTCGATGGCTTGGGCCTGGCGCACGTCGGTCCGACCGCTGCCGCCCTTGGTCGGGGTGGCCGCGGACAGACCATCGATCATGATGCGGCCGACGATCTTCTCGGGGTCCAGGAAGTCGAAGACGTACGCGAAGTAGGGAAACAGCAGCAGCAGGCTGGCCGTCATCAGCAGCATCGAGACCAGCACTCCCGATTGTGGGAGGTAGCTCTCGCCGACCGAGAAGTTGACCCACAGCACGTAGACCGTAGAGGTGACGAAGAACGCCAGCACCAGCAGGTTGGTGCGTGCCCGGAAGAACAGGGACGTGATGTGCGGCGTGAACCGGGTTGCGGCCAGCTGCACGATGATCGAAGACACGGTCAGGGCGAGGCCCAACACGGCCGCCATGACCTCGCCCAGGCCACCGAGCGTGTTGCGGGCTTGCTCGATGTCTTGGTCGCTGAGCGACCGCAACAGGCCTGCGACGGTCACGCGCTCTCCGGGGGCACTCGCAGAGAGGAGTTGGTCCGCCCAGAACGACGCGAGGAAGATCAGGGCCGCCACGCCGAAGATGCCCAAGAAAGGAACGGACCAAGTGCGCAGGGGGGCTGCGGCTCGGCTGACGCGTCCGACCTGGCCGAGGAGACTGACGATCCGGCTCCGAGAGCCGCCTTGGCCGAGGTCGTCGTCATCGGACGGCGTGTGCGGGCCCGCGGACACGGGTGGGACGGTAGCAGAACGGGTAGGCGGGCGGTACAGTCCTTGTCCGCGGCGGTTTCCCACAAACCGCCCTTGGAGCTCGAATGCTGCTTTGCGTCGACGTCGGAAACTCTCACACGACGCTTGGGGTCTTTGAAGGTGCCGCGCTGCGCTGCGAGCTGCGCGTGAGCACGAGACGAGGCTGGACTCGGGACGAGGTCGCCGCTGCGCTCGCGCAGGCGCTGGGCCTCGCCGGTCTTGGCTTCGATGCCCTCACGGACGCGGTCGTTGCCTGTGTCGTCCCCCCCGCGCTCGTGCCGTTGTGCGACGCGCTCCGGCAGTACGCCCAGCTCGATCCGCTGGTGGTCGGTCCGGGCACCAAGACCGGGATGCCGATCCGCTACGACCCGCCACAAGACGTCGGGGCAGACCGCATCGTCACCGCGGTCGCCGCTCACGGACGCTACGGCAAGGCCGAAGACGGATCTCCGCGCGGTGTCGTCGTCGTCGACTTTGGCACCGCGACCACGTTTGACGTCGTCTCTCCAACTCCAGAGTACCTCGGTGGGGCCATCGCGCCGGGCATCGGTATCAGCGCAGATGCTCTGTTCGCGAGGGCTGCCCGGCTCCCTCGCGTCGACGCACAGCGCCCAGCGTCCGTGATCGGTCGCAACACCGTGGCTGCGATTCAGTCTGGGTTGGTGCTCGGCTACGTCGGACTGGTGGAGGGTCTCATCGTCCGAATCAAGGCCGAGGTGACGTGGCCGGTCTGTGTCATCGCCACCGGCGGCTTCGCCAGAACGATCGCCGTCGAGTCGACCGCGATCGACGAGGTCGACGACGCGCTCGTCCTCGAGGGCCTTCGCGACATCCACGGCCGCAACCGCAAACCCGAGAAGAACGACTGATCATGGCGTACGACCATCAACCGCTCACGCAGCAAGAGATGGGCGCCGGCCCCTGGAAGATGGTCGGGCCCGACGCGCCCGCGCCGATGCGCCAGATGGTCGCCGGCGGCATGGCCCCGCTTCCCCCTCGGGAGCTGCTGATCGCGCTGTACCATCTGTGGGTCGACGACCCCGCCGGACTCGGTGAACAAGCGGCGAAGACCTTGCTCGGGTTGCCCCCGGCGCTCCTCGACGGCGGTCTGAGCGAGCCCGCGCTGCCTGCTGGTGTTCTCGACTTCGTCGCGCGTCGGATGGCGCGAAAGGAAGCCATCCTCGAGAAGGTGGTGCGCCACCCGCTGGTGCACGACCAGACCTTGGCCGCGGTCGCGCGTGCCTGTCCTGAGGGGATCTGCGACATCCTGGCGGAGAACCAACAGCGCTGGCTGTCGTTCCCCACGATCGTCGAGGCGCTCTACCAGAACCCGAACTGCCGCATGAGCGTGGCGCAGCGGATGATCGAGCTCGCCGTTCGCCAGGGGGTGGACCTGAAGCTCCCCAACATCGAGGAGATCAAGGCCGCGCTGGGAGACGGCGCGGCACCCACGGCTGCGGGGACCGAAGACGACGCCTTCCGTTCGGCCATGGGCAACGAGGTGCTCGCGCAGCACGACCGCTACGTCGACACGCTGGAGAACTCGGGCGTGGGCGAGAACGTCTCGCCTGAAGAGCTTCGTGAGGCACCCTCGGCGTACGACGGCCTCGACCTCGATGCTCTGCTTACCGGCGGTCCGAACGACAACCTCTCGTTGCCGATGGATGCCGCCGACGGCGGCGGGGCGCCCCCCGAGTCCGAGGGCGAACCCGAGGAGGAGGCCAAGGGCGACCGGCTTTCCCAGATCAGCCTGCTGCCGGTGATGCAGAAGATGCGCCTTGCCGTGCTGGGCAACAGCTTCGAGCGCTCTGTGCTCGTCCGAGATTCGAACAAGCAGGTCGCACTGAGCGCGATCAAATCGCCCAGGGTCAAGGAGAATGAGGCCATCGCCTACGCGGCGAACCGGGCGCTCTCCCACGACGTCATTCGGCACATCGCGGCCCGAAAAGAGTGGATGAAGCTGTACCAGCTGAAGCTCAACCTGGTGCTGAACCCAAAGACACCGCTGTCCTCGGCGATGTCGCTGCTCAACCATTTGCATCCGCACGACATCCGGAAGGTTTCTCGCTCTAGGAACATTCCGGCCGCTTTGTCCAAGGCCGCGAAACGTAAAGAGCAGCAGCGGCGTTGACCCTTCGAGAATGTCGGATCGGTCTCCAGTCTCGACCACGGCCAGCGCGCTCGCGCGATGGGGCGGGGTGTTGCTCGCCCCCCGGCGCACGGTCGCGGAGCTGACCACAGGCGAAGGCAAACGGGACGGATTGGTCCTGGGGACCCTCTATGTCGTCGGGACGGCGCTGTACCCGATGGCGGACACGATCGCGACAGTCGTCTCCACCCACAGCTTGGTGGCGTTGGCCGCCGGGGTGGCTCGGGTGCTGCTCACGCCGATCGTGGTGTTGGTCCTCGTTGAGACCCTGCTCGGCGGACGCAGGAGCTATCGGGGCGGGCTGTTCCTGCTACCGCTGGTCGTGGTGGGAACGCTGGCTCACATGTTGGCGAGCTTCGAGGTCCTCTCGATCCCCGCGCTGTGGCCCGACTTCGCAGGCGCCGCAGCAGCCGGCGGCCTGGCGCTGTGGGCCCGCAAGTCGATTCCGCTCGAACCCGCCGAAGAGGCCAAGACATGAAACGACTTCAAAGCATCGTCGGCGCCGCGGTGCTCCTGGGCGTGTTGTCGATCGGGGCCTACGACGCGGTGAACGCCGCGCGAGATTGGGACACGATGGGACCGGCGGCGCCAGGGACCTCACTCGAGACGTTTGCGGTCCAGCGTCTGGATGGCGAACGTTTTGAGCATGCCGACTTGCTCGGCAAGGTCAGCATCGTCACGTTTTGGGCGACGTGGTGTGGCCCATGCCAGAGCGAGCTCGCGGACCTCGACGAACTCGATGACGCGTATGCGGGGCGCGACGACGTGCAGTTTGTCGCGGTGAACTGGGAAGGCGGCGGGTATTCGCTCGGTCAGCGCCGCAAGATCACCGCGGCCCACGTCCAGAGCATCGGCCTCGGGCTTCCCGTCGCGGTCGACGATGGGGCGATGGCTCGTGCGCTGCGGGTGGGCGCCGTACCGCACACCCTCGTGGTCGATGCGGAGGGCGTCGTCAGGCACGTCTACCCCGGTCGCGTCCGAGCCGCGACCATCGCCGACGACATCACCGCCCTAGCGGGCGAGTGAGAGTGTGTCGCTGCCCGTTCGGATCTCGGAGACCTGAAACTGCTGGCCTTCGTGCTCGCGGGTGATCTGAAGCTGCTCGGAGACCGTGATCTCCGGCGGCATGTCCACCGCGACCACGTAGCTGTCCCCGTCGCCCATCGGCCCGTAGACGCCGTCCAGCGTTCGGTCGCCCACGCCGGGAAGGCGCAGGTGAACGGGCTCGACGCCGTCGGTGACGAGGCCTTCGGCCGCGCCTTGGGTGATGAACCAGGTCTCTTCGCCCGCGGTGGGGTCGACCAGCCCGACAAGGACCCGGCGCTGGGCGTTGGGCGCTGCGTCGGCGGTACCCCATCCGGTGATCTCTTCGATAAACGGCAGCACCTTGCCCCACGTCCAATCGCTGACCCACGTGTTGCCACAGTAGGTCATGTAGTCCTTGCCGTTGGTGGGTGTGTACAGCGTGAAGTCGAGGATGCCGAAGCCCCACACGCCGAGGTCGCCCGCCTCGTAGGGGTACGTGGGATCGGGTCCGCCCTCGTCGCCGTTGCAGTAGACGTGGCGGCGGCCTTGGGTGTGGCCGACCTCGTGCACGAACGTGTTCGCGGTGGAGCTGAGGCTGCCGTACCAGCGACCCATCGAGACGCGGGTCCAGGCGTTGTCCAAGGTGGGGAAGCTCGGGATGCTGATCGCTTGGCCGCCGACGCCTTCGGCTCCGCCATCGCATGGCTGCACAACACCGTAGTAGTACGCGGCCGGGTCGGCGTTGTCCTGGGCGCGAAGCTCCGCGAGGAAGCTGAGCAATGGGCTGAACGAGTTGAGGGACCCCGAGTACGTGGTCGGCTCGCGGCGTTCGATCTCCACGCGCTGGACCGGGTTCTGCATGAACAGCTGGTCCGAGAGGTACTGCATCTCGTCGTCGGTGACCTCGGGCGCAGCGGGACACTCCGGACCCGCGTCGTGCCGCACGGGGACGAGCACGATCTTGAGCGCGAGGTCCTTGTCCTCGACCCCGAGGAAGCCCGGCTGGGGCGGGTATGCGAGCTGCTCCGGCTCGGGCAGGCTCTCGTAGCCGTACTCGGTCTCGTACAACTCGATCTGGAACTTCACGCCGACGGGGAGCAGCTCGCCGGGGATGACGAAGTACATGTTCGAATCGATGTCGTGCGGCTCACTGGGGCCGTCGACCTCGAACGTGCGGTCCGCGACCTCTTCGGTGCCGTCGGGGTAGCTGATGGTGAGCCGCGCCATGATGATGCGAGGCTCGAAGTCGTCATCGAGATCCCAGTAGCCGCGGATCAGCGTCGTGCGCTCGGGGATGAGGGCGGCGTTGCGACCACTCCCATCGACCCATGCTCCATCGCGAACGATGGGCACGCCGACGCCCTGGTTGGCGAAGACTTCGGAGAGCCGAACACCGCGGGCGGGGTAGGGCTCGAACTCCGGAACGACCGCGGTGGTGCCACTGTCGTCCGCGGCCGAGGTGCCGGTCCCCGCGGAGCCCTCGTCGCTGTCGACCGCACCAGAGGTCGGCGAATCTCCGGTCGGATCCCCGGAGGCCGAGCCCCCGGTGCCACCGTTTTCGGCGGAGGCGACTTCGTCGGAGCCTGCCGAGCCACAGGCCACCAACGTGCAGCCCAAGGCGAGCGCGAGCCACTTCGTCGAGTCGACCATCCCGTTCATGAGGCCCACGCTACGCCGCGCAGCTGGCGCGTTCAATAGGTTTGTCGTTTTCTGTGCGACCGTCGGTCGCAATTCGTCAGTTGCGGGAGGAATCCCGGACTTTTGACAGGTTCAGCACCAGCACACCGAGAACGGGCACCGCGGCGAACGAGTACGCGAACAGGGCTACGGAGTCGACCACGGACGAGGCGAGCAGACCGCCGAGTACGGGAAGGGCGCAAACGGCAAGCGGAACGAGGACCTGCCCCCCTTGTCCGAGCAGCCGCCGGGCGGGTTCACGAACGAGGAGCGCCCAGCCGAGCGTCGTGCTCGCGGCGAGCAGCAGGGCCGCGATGCCGAACAGCTTTCCGCCCCAACGGGGTTGCTGATCCTGCACCCGTCGGACGAGCACACGGACGTCCGCGCCCGGTCGATAGGGTGGACTGAATCCGGCCGCGACAAGCTCAGCGGGGTGCGGCTCGTAGAGCTCTCGTTCTTGCGGACCGCGTGGGCGAGGATCGTCGTGAACCGGGACCAGGCTGCGCCGCGACTCCGCGGCGGGCGGAAGCCGGGAGCCGCCGTGCACTTCGAGCTCTAGCGGGACGTCGGCGAGCACCGCGAAGGGTCCGCTGAGCTTGTCGTCCTGCGCGATCTTTCGGAGGTCTTCCCAAGCGGGGTCAAGCACGTCGATGCGAATGCGCTTGTCGTCGAGACGCGCCGCGACGGGGATCCGCAGATCCTTGCTCGGACCGTCGGCATGACGGATCACGATCTCGTGGAGGTCGAGGAGATTGTTCCACGGTGGTGCTTCGAGTGTGCCGACTCGGTTGACCCGCAGGATGTCGATGCCTCGCGGGTCGGCGCGTAGCTCTACGGAGATCAGGGAACCCAACTCGGCATCGAAGTCCTCGGCGGCTGCAAACGCGACGGGCGGTACCTCGCCATCCGCATCGACGAAGGGCCCGCTGTACTGGTTGCGGAAGAACTCGTGCAACCGGGGGTTGAACGCGGTGTCCTCACCTCGGTACTCAAACATCGCGAGGTGCTCGCCGAGATCCTCATCGGGGCTGTTGGCGAGCGCGACCGAGCCGACGAACTTGAAGTCGCCGACGTTGACGTACGGCGCGGGGTCGAGTTCGTGAAAAGCTGCGAACTTGCTGAAGACGAGTTCGGGGTCTTTGGGTGTCAGACGGACAAAGCGCTCTTCGTCGCCTTCGCCGCCGAAAAACTCGCGGTTGCACGGAACAGCCATGTCCCACGCGGCTTGCCGGGCTCTGTGGGGGTCGCGGGCGCGGAACGTGACGGTGTCGGCACTGGCGGAGACGGCCCAGTTCGGGAGGATCACCGCGTTCTCACGGTCCAGGAGCTTGGCCATCTTGTGGCCACGCGGGTCGGCCCGCAGCATCATGGCGTACTCGCGACCCTTCTCCATGGGGGTGTCGGCGGTCAGCACCACGGTCTGTCCAACCTGCTTGCTGGCACGGAGTCCGCGGGAGTCGGGACGCTCGAGCGGGAAGAGGCGATCGGCGGCGATGGGCGCCTCGGGTGGAGCGGACAGCACGGTGAGACCGGCCAGCGTCGCGAGCACTCCGACGACCAACATCGGGACGAGCGTCACCGAGGCGCCCGCGTCGTCGGGGGAGAGGGCTTCGTCGTTGTGCGTGACGGCGGCCGCGGCCGCGCCCACTCCGAGGTCGGCGGCGCAGACCGCTCGCATCATGCCGTGCGCGATCAGGACCGAGAGTGCGCCACCGACGGTGCCCGCCGTTGCGCTCTGCAGGCCGAAGGCCTCGTTGATCGCGTCGCCGGCTGCGAGCTGGAGTGCGAACGGGTCGTCGGACACGGTTGCGACGAACACCACGACGAAGGCGGTGAGTCCCAGCAACGGGAGCCACCGAATCGCCGCCGTGGTCACGCTCGGCATCCGGGTGGCTGCAAGAGCGATCATCGCGACCGCTGCGGCCCCGAAGACCGCTGGGAGCCCAAGGCTCGCTTCGAGGACCAACCCGGCTTGGCTGCCTTGCCACAAGCCGCCGCCCAGCAACGCGACACCAATCAGACCCACGCTCGCCCATCGGGGGACCGCAGGCTTGCCCTGGGCCACGGCTTGGCGCGCGAGTTTGGCTTCGCCGAAGTGCAGCCCCATGCCGAGAAGACCCGCGATCCACATCCAGACCAGTGCACCCGGCCCGGCGATGCTCACGGCCATCACGGCCGCGGTGATCGTGGTCAGTGACGCGCTGGTGGCCACGAGAATGGCGGGGCCGCTGGGCGTACCCACGCTCCACCCTCTCGCAACCCGGCCGAGTCGGCGCAATGGAAGCGCGCCGGTTCCCACCATCAACAGCAGGCCAGCGCACAGGACGAAACCACCCAACAGGGGGTTCCACAGACCTTCGAGGAGCCGCTCCATGATGCCGGGGCAGCCTGGCAGGTCCTTCCCCTGCCGTAAAGCGCTGCTGTGCCAACCGTGTTGGCGTCAGAGCTTTTTTGCGAGCGCTTCGAGCCTGCCTGTGGCCTCGGTCGTCGCGTCACGAACCACGTCGGAGTCGAGCCATGCGCTCAGCTTCCCCGGTTCGATGCGCCACTGCCCGCCGACCATGAGCCCGTGCAGCGCGCTGGACGTGTCGCAGTAGGCCAACGCACGCAGGAGATCGCGGCCGGGCCACAAGGAGGGATGGTCCGGGTCGAGGATGATGAAGTCGGCTTCGGCGCCCGCCTCGACCACGCCCGCGGTGAAGGCTGGGTGCAGTCGGCCGGGCACGCTCCACACCGAAGCGAGCAGGGTCTTGGGCTCGGCGAGGACGCCGTGTGCATCGAGGTCGGCGGTGCGTTGCGCGTCCACGGCTTGCGCGGCCTGGGCCGACGGGGCCTGCCGGAAGGCGTCGAACGCCTCGCCACTGCTGGGACCGAAACCGCGAATCCCCGCCACACTCACCAGCTCGCGCTGCACGTTCATCGAGTCGTTCGACACCGAGCAATCGGTCCCGACGATCCAGGGAATGTCCGCCGCATGCCAGCTAGGGACATGTGCCGGAAAACAAAACTGCTGCTGCGAAAGAGGGCAGTACCCCAGCGCGTGCCGGGAGGGGTCGAGCCTCTGAAGGTCGCTGTGCGAGACGTAGATCGCGTGGACCGCCAGAAACGCGGGGACGTCGGCCAAGACGCCCATTGACTCGAGCCAGGCCACCGGGGAGAGACCGTGCTGCTCATCGATGCGCGCGTACTCTTCGATCGACTGGGCGACATGGGCGTGGACCGGGAGCTGGTGGGTCCGCGCGGCGGAGACAACGTCGCTCCAAAGGGACGCGCTGACGGTGTCGGTGGCGTGGGGTCCGAGTGCGGCGTGAATGCCCCGGGCAGCCCAGGACTCGGCGGTGAGAGCCTCGGTTGCTTGGAGCTGGGCCTCGCGTTGTCCGACTCCGGGGCCATTGAGGTCTTGGAGCGTGGGGGCGATGACTCCGCGGAGGCCAACATCGTGCATGCCGGCCGCGATCGATTCGGCAAAGTAGTAGTGGTCCCACACCCGGGCCACGCCGTGTCGCAGGCTCTCCAGCGCTCCCAGTCGCGTGAATGCGCGAACGTCCTGCGCGCTGATCGCCGTCTCGAGCTTGTAGAAGAGGTCTTCGACGACGTTGCCCCGCAGCGCGTCGTTGCCGATCAGACCGCGAAATCCGCCCATCGAGAGGTGGGTGTGGGCGTTGATGAACGCGGGCGCGACAAGATGGGTGCCGAGGTCTTCGTCGACGTGGTCCGGGGGCTCGCCTTCGAGGACCTCGGTGATCTTCCCGGCTTCGATCGAAATCGTCGCCGGAGCGACGCGCAGCGTGTCGGCTTCACCCAGGACGACGTTGCGCGCGTGAAGGGTCCGGACCGTCACCGCGCTCACGGTAGCAGGCTATTGAGCGTCGCAAGGGGTGCCCATACCGTTGGTCGCATCGTTCGAATCGCGGGCGTGCTACACCTGTGCGATGATGCGGCGCGATGCAGCCCTGTGCGCATTCCTGGGCGCATTCCTGGGCGTGTTCGGGTGTAACCAGTCCTCGGGGGTGAGGGTGAAGCTCGGCGAGCCGGCCACCAAGACTCCGGCGCTGACTCGGCCGCCCGCGGTCATCTTCTCGGTGCCGGCGAAGCGTGCGTTGGCTGATGGCAACGCGTGGCTGGTCGATGACGGCGTCACCCCTTTGGGCACGGCGGTCCGCAAGCCGGGTCTCGTAATGGTGGCGCACTTCATCGACGACAGCCGACCCATCCTCTACAACCGGCTGCACCGCCTGACCTATCACGGGCACACCGCGAAGTTCGGCGAAGCGTTCCCCGTCGAAGCCGAAGACCTCATCGAGTTCGGGATCGAGCCGCCGGCGGACTCCGCTTGGGTGTTTGGCCCCCTGGGTCCGTGTAGCGCCACGGTCGGCCAGCCCTGGATCGGCCGGCCTTCCGCGGAGGTGCGGGTGTTCGAGGTCAGCTACGCACTGGAGGGCTGCGGCAGCGAAGGACGTTGGGCGCCGGTGGCATCGACGTCGCTTTCGATGCCGGTTGGCGTGAAGTGGCTCGAGGCTGAGGCGTCGGCTGATGCCACGGTCGACTCTGCCGCCGTTTGGGAGCATCCCCTCGGTGCTTTCGCCGACGCGCCTGAGTCCGAGGCCGCCGCGTCGATCGTTGCCCACGCCCGGTGGGTGGATTCATCCCCCCGCCCCGCGCAGGCGCTGCTCACCGCGGTCGAGGTCACGCAGGACAACCGCTGCGGTCTGGAATCGCATCGAGCGACCCTGGGATGGTGGCGCGAGGACGGCTTCGACACACTGGATGTCGACTGGCTCGACCCCGTGGACCCACCGCTACTCGTTGGCGCCATCACCTGGGGAGAGGACACCGCCGCGTTGGTCTTTGACGATGGGCTCGATGGGTTGCTCGCCGTCGTCCCGGCCGAGTATCCCGTCTCTGAAGACGAAGAGGCGGACAGGGACGACGCGCGCGAGCTCGCGGGTCCATCGACGTGGACCGTGCGGACCCTGGTCGCGGGCCTCTGGTCGAGCGCCGACCGCCAGGGCGCGGCGCTTCGCGTTCAGCCCGGTTGCTGAGCTGCCCGTCGGCGCTACGGATCCCCCAGCATTTCCGCCAGCAGGTCGAACACCGTGCGCACCCGCTTGGAGGTGTGAAGCTCGCGGTGGGACACCAGCCAGATTGGAAATCCGACCGACTCGAGGCCGGGTAGGGCGCGTTCGACCAACGGCTCCGCTTCCCCAACGACGCTCGCCTGAACTCCGATCCCGAGCCCCTGTTTGACCATCTCCCACTGCACGAGGTGACTCCCGCAGGCGTAGCGGATGTTCTGTGGGCTGAGCTCGAGACCGAGCTGCGCAAGGCGCTCCAAGACCTGGGCGCCGCGGTCCCACGCGATGAAGTCACAGGTCTGGAGTCGCTCCAGGGTCATGGGTCGACCGACGCGTTCGAGGTAGTTCGACGCGGCATACAGGTGCCCGTCCGACTCACCGACCTTCTTCGCGACCAGGTCCGGATGCTCAGGCCGCACGTTTCGAACCGCGATGTCTGCTTCCCGGCGGAGCAGGTCGATCTGGTCGTCGGTGGCCACGACGTCGACCGAGATCCCCGGGGCAACGTCCCGCAGCCGAGCGAGGATTGGGGGCAGGAGGTGTGCCGAGAACGATTGGCCGGCGCTCACCGAGACGGTGCCCTCGACCGCCTGCGACTGGCCCGTCGCGGCCAAGGACACTCGGCTCGCGGCCTCGCCCATCGCCCGTACGTGCTCCAGCAACTCGCCGCCGGATTCGGTCAGCACGAGCCGGCGACCAACCCGCTCAAAAAGCGTGACGTCCAACTCGGACTCGAGCGCGTCGACTTGGCGCCCGAGGGTGGGCTGCGACATGCCCAGAGCCTTGGCGGCCGCGGAGAGTGAGCCCTCTTCGGCGGTGACGAGGAAGGCCCGAGCTCGGTTCCAGTCGAAACGGACGGTGCGCCAATCCATGCATGGATGCATACCGCATCACCAGATCCGGGTGCTGTGTTCCGCGTCGCACCCGCCTATGTTGGCTGGGATGCGCGCCATCGTTGCCGAACGCTACGGTTCTCCCGAGGTCCTTCAGGTCGTGGAGCGCGAGGAGCCGGAGTGCTCACAGGACGATCTGTTGATCGAAGTCCGGGCCACATCGGTCACGACCGCGGAGTGGCGGATACGGGCCGGCGACTTCGGAACTGGGTTTTCGTGGCTCGGGCGCATCATGTTCGGGCTCACGGGGCCGCGCCAAACCACGACCGGTCGAGAGTTCGCAGGGAGAGTGCTTGGGGTGGGAGCCGCCGTGACCAACTTCGCGGCGGGAGACGATGTCTTTGGCGTTCACCCCGGGGCGAACGCGGAGCGCATCGCGATGCCGGCGTCGGGGGTCGTCACGCGCATGCCCGCTGGCCTGACGCACGCCCAGGCCGTGTCCCTCCCGTTCGGTGGGCTCTGCGCCATCGACTTTCTCGAGGACAAGGCGAAGGTGCAGGCCGGTGAGCGCGTGTTGATCGTGGGAGCCTCCGGAGGCGTCGGGGCGTATCTCGTTCAGGTCGCTGTATCGCTCGGTGCTGATGTCACGGCGGTGTGTAGTGCAGACAACGCCGCGTTTGTCCGGGAGCTTGGAGCGAGCTCGGTCGTCGACTATCGGGTCACCGAACTCGAGACGCTCCCGGGTCCGTACGACGTGATCGTCGACACCGTCGGCAAGACGTCGGTCCGGTCGTTTCGCCCGATGCTTTCTCAGGCCGGCCGGCACGTGTTCATCGAAGGAGGGGCATGGGAGCTGGTGCAGTCCCTGACGAGCGGGCTTCGCCGCGGGCCCAGGGTTGTGGGCGGCACGACCGAGGACTCTCGTGACGGGCTCGAGCGTCTGAGAGCGCGGGTCGAGGCCGGGGCGATTCAGCCGGTGTTCGGGCACCGCTACCCGATGGACCAGGTCGTCGAAGCGCATCGGTTGGTCGAGTCCCGACACCGACGCGGTGCCGTGGTCTTGGATTTCCCCGCGTCGGGTGTCGATCCGGCGTTCATGCCCCACGAGTGACTGGCCGCGGGATGCACCGTTCGTGCTGGTACTCTTGGACAATGGCCGCTCGACTCGCTGCGTTCGCCGTTGCCACCGCGCTCTCGGGTGTCGGGTGTGGGTTCTTCATGGAACCCAAGCCGGACCTCGAGAACAAGAAGACCGCCGAGGTCGGTCGCTTCTCGGTCGAGTACCCGGGCAACTGGAAGACGGAACTCGAGACCGATGACATTGACGGGGTGAAGTTCGCTTCGCTGACCGTGGAGAGCGGCGGCAACGCCATCGCGGTCGTGCAGGTCTTCGAGCCCGGGGTTGAGCTGAGTCCCGACGAGGTGTTTGAGATGTATGCCGAAGGGATGGTCGAAGCCTCGAAGACCGAGTTCGGTGGTGTCTTGGACATCTCGGTTCACGGCAAGAAGGACTTCACCCGGGGGATCCTCGGGACCACGTGGGTGGGGCGTACGGGCACCGTGGATGTGAAGCTCCTCGGGGAGAAGGTGCCCAACCGCCTTCAGACCTTGCAGCACTATGACGAGCAGCGCACGGTGGTCATCGTCGCGCAGGCACCGGTCGAGGATTGGAACACGGCGACCCACGGCTTCGATGCGATCTACGACGGCTTGAAAGAGTCCGAGAAGTAACCAACGCAAGAGGCCGCCCGGCAGCGAGCTGCGGACGGCCTCGAGTCGAAGACGCGGTGGTCTTACTCGGACTTCGCGACGATGAACTCGACGCGGCGGTTCTTCTCGTGGCACTCGTCCGACTTCTCGCTGCAAGTCGGCTCCTCTTCGCCGGCACCGCGGGCGTCGATGGTCTGCGAGACGCCGCGCTCACGGAGCGCGTTGACGACAGCGTTGGCGCGGCGCTCGGAGAGGTCCTTGTTGTGGGCGTCGTCACCCGTGCTGTCGGTGTGTCCGATGACGTGCACGGTGGACAGCTCGGTGTGGTTGGTGAGCGCCGTCGCGATGTGGTCGAGGATCTCGGTGGAGTCGTCGAGGATCTTGTCGCTGTCGCTCGCGAAGTGGATCTTCTTGTCGATGGTTAGGTGGTCGCCCTCGACGTGCACGTCGCTGGGGTCCTCGGCGACGGGGGCGGGCTCGGGCTCGGGCTCGGCCGCAGCGACGGGGGCGGGCTCGGGCTCGGCGGGGGCGGGCACGTCCTTCTTGCAGGCGACGACAGAAGCAAGGGCAGCGGTGAGGACAAGCAATCGGGAGGGGAGCATGGGGCACTCCTAGCGCGTCTTGCATGCCTTGGGTGGGGCGTCTTGCCCTGCGGACGGGGTGGTGGCGGATTTGGCGGGACGTGGGGACACGGCGGGGCGGAATGCACCAGTTCCGGAGTCCTCAGGCGGGGTCTGTGAGCCCCTCCATCGGCGAGGCCCGAGATCTCGATCCGTTGCACAACTTGTGCATCGATGCGCGAGATGTGTGCAACGGCTCGAGTTGCGGCCGCTGGAGATACTGCGTGGGTCGTGGACCCCGGACTCGCGGAGGCCGAAAAACGAGGTCCCAAATACGACAGCACTGTCGCATCTAGTGCAAGTGCTGGCTGATACGCGCCCTGTCACATCATCCGCAGAGGTCGCGCGATGAGAGAACGAAGCAGAGTCCTTGTCGCGGGTGCGAGCGGAGCGTTGGGCCAGCATGTGGTGGAGGCCGCCGCGAGCGAGGGTTTTGTCGTGCGGGCGATGGGAAGGGACCGTGCTCGTCTCGACCCGATCCCCTCGGCGCAGGAGCGGGTCGTCGCGGACGCCTTGGATCCGGCCCAGCTCGCGGAGGCACTCGAGGGGGTCACGGTTGTGTTCTCGTGCCTGGGTGCGAGCGTGAGCCCAGAACCATCCGCCGGCGCGCGCAGCTACGACCAAGGTGGATACGCCCGCAAACGTCATCTCGCCGCAGCTGGACCGAGCTCAAGCTTCCAAAATGTCTTCGGCGCTCGGCGCTGGCAGCCGTCGCAACCGGGACGAGCCAACGAACGCTACGTCGAACCGGCCGAAGGGTCGAACGACAGCCTCGATGGCGACGCCGGGACAAAACTTTCCTGCCACGAGCCCCGCCGTCTGGCCGACGGCAATGGCATGAACCTCGCCGTACTCGCCCGCGACACCGGTGGGAAACCGGGTTTTCCCAGGTGCGAGCGCCATTGTGCGTATACAGGACAAGGATGCGCCCCTCGCCTACGCCCCAGCAGACGCGAAGTCGTCGTCGGGCCGGGGAACGACCCCGCCTCCTCCGCCGCAAGAACGGGCCCAAGACTCTCAAGCCCGCACCAACAGGCAGCCACCGCGTAGGACCCGCGACTGCGTCACACATTCCTCGCCGCCTTGGCTCTTTCGCCTCGCGCAGGCTGCAGCAGGCAGCTTCGCGGCATCCGAGGTGACCCCGTCGAAGTGGCCGGCTTCAGCCAGCGCTCCGGTGCCAACCTCCGAACCAGTCTGAAAGAGCGGAAAGCCACGCTCCTGCTCGCTGCCGATGGGGCGGGCACCGGAACTCACGAGCTGTCCCGGACCAAGCCGCGCCGCATCGGGTGCTCTTGCTGTTTCCGCCGTGTGCGATGCTCTTCCGATGTCGGATGGCGGCAACGACGTATCCCACTACCTTGAGCGCGAGCGAGACACCCTCGTCCAAACCGAGCCCGCCATCTTCCAGTTTCTCCTGGCAGGATCGCTGGACGGGATTTGGTACTGGGACCTAGAGCGGCCCGAGCACGAGTGGATGAGCGGCCACTTTTGGGAGACGTTCGGAGACGCCCCGGATGACCTTGAACAGCTGGCTGCCGAGTGGCAGGAGATGAGCGAGCCCGATGACCTCGAAGTTGCGTTGGCCAACTTCCATACCCACGCTGCCAACGCGTCGGTGCCGTGCGCTCAGCTCGTGCGTTCCCTGCACCAGGTTGGTTCGACCGTTTGGGTGCGGTGCCGCGGCTCTTCTACGGCCCGTTCTCCCAAACCGATCGTCGGGCTCCGCCACCCCACGACCGTAGCGGCCACTTTCGACGACGTCGGTCTGAGCGTCGTCTCGGATTCTTGCGACATCGAAGATAGAACTGCCTACGAGACCAACTCGGGCGGTCACAGGAAGGCAGGTGTTGGGAACTCGTTGACGTCTGAGGGGGGCTCGCTCGTGGCGACGAGTGGCGAGCGCGCGACGGTCGACGAGCGTTCGGTGCCTCGTGCGGAGCCGAAGCCTTGAATCCACGCGTGTGGCTGGTCCGCCTTCGAGCCTCGCCGCGGCAGGTGCAACGCTTGCGTGGCGTGCTCTCCGATGCTGAGCGGCGTCGAGAATCGAACTTCGCGTTCGAGCGGCTACGACCACCCTTTGTCATCGCGCACGCGGCACTGCGTATCTTGCTCGCGAGGCAATTGGGCAGGGCACCGTCGGGGTTGACCTTCTGCGAAGGCCCCTACGGCAAGCCATATCTCGCCGACCGAGCGCTGGAGTTCAACTTGAGTCACTCGGGGTCGTGGGCTCTGGTCGCGGTCGACGGTCACGAGTCACTCGGCGTGGACATCGAGGCGGTGGAGCCCCGCCGCGTGACGCTTGGTCTGATCCGTTCGGTCTGTTCACCGCGGGAACGAGCGCAGTTTGACCGGCTTACGGATGAGCTGCGGGTGGCTGCGTTCTTCCGGCTGTGGACTCGGAAAGAGGCGGCTATCAAGGCACTGGGCATGGGCATGTCGCAGCCCCTGGAGACCATTGACGTTCCGCTCGGCCCCACGGCACCGCCGAATGGAGTGACCATGCACCCAGACGCCGACCGCGGAGTTCAGTGGTGCCTGTGGGACTTGGCCGTGCCTGCCGGCTACCGTGCGGCTTTGGTGGTGCGCCAGGCTCCGGGAACCCCACCGCGTCCACCGGGACCGGTCGAGCGCGTCGAGATCACAGAGTTGTAGTGTGTCTCGTCGCGAGGCCGCCCGACCGCGCCCCCTTACCCCAACCGTCATGCCCCCGAACCATTGCTTCTCGCCGTACCAGGTCGCGACAGGTCGACGGGTGCCGACTTGGATGAAGCCGGGCGACCTCGATTCTGGGCCGCCAGTCGACGCCAGGGATTGCGACTGGCCCAAGCGCCTCCCGAGCGGTGAATCAGACGGTCGGGTCAAACGGCTCGTTATACGATAGGTATCAGATCGACATCGGCGCTCAGGTCCGACTTGCCCAGATCCAGGCGGAGTCTGGCGAGCTGCCCCGCGTGGTATCCGTCGTGAAAGCTGACAACCGCAAGCGCGCTGCCTAGGGACCCGAAGGAGGGATGCCCGGCCGTTCCATCGGGCCCCCGATCCAGACTCTCGGGCTCGAGGGTCGCGAGGAACTCACTCACCCTTAGATACATGGATTCGTAGTCCGCCAGCAGTTTGCTCAGCGGAGGGGCCAGCGAGAAGTCCGTGCCCTCGCCCGAGCCAGCATAGGACTGTACGAATGAACCATCAAGGGTGCTCGGGGCTCCCACGTAGAGGTCGACGAAGTGATCGTGCGCGCAGAGCAGATGGCCGATGTACCAGACCAGGGGTAGTTGCCCCGAAGGGGTCAGCCTTGCTTCTTCGTCGGTGAAGTCCTCTGTGAATCTCCGTACGTGCAGGTAACCGATCGTGTAGCTACGGATGAGCTGCCGCGCGAAAGGGGAGGGGTGTGTCGAGCTGGTCGCGTGGGGGCTCATCCATCGCCTCGTTGGGTACCGCTCGGTTTGTACGTGAGCAGGACCACTCCGTTGTCGTAGACCTTGCTGTCGATCAGTTCGAAGGAGAGCGGCCCCTCGGTGTGGGCGACGACGGGGATGCCCTTGGCGAGAACGATCGGGTTGAGCTTGATGCAAATCTCGTCGATCAGCCCGGCTGTCAGCAGCGTCGAGGCTAGATCTCCCGCGCCGACGAGCCAGATGCCCTTGCCTTCTCCGCGCTTGAGTTCTCGTACGAGCTGCTCCGCGTTCTCCGACACCAGCGTGACCGCTTCGTCGGGACTCTCTTTCATCGTGCGAGAGAAAACATACGTCTTCATCATTGGGTAGGGGTTGGTGACCCCGGCCGCGAGTCCAACATCATAGGTCCGGCGCCCCATCAGTGCGGTGTCGTAGTCTGAGAACTTCGCGATGAAATCGTCGACGTGAGGTCCTTCCATCGCAAAACAGTCAAAGGTCCCATCTTCGAGGGCGACGAATCCGTCGATGGACGATGCACAATGGTAAGTTACTTTTCGCACTTGATTTTTACTCTACTTTGGAGGGGGTTCTGTTGTCAATGTTGCTGGTGTTGCTGGTGTTGCTGGTGTTGCCGTGTTCGCCGGACTTTGGGCGTGGTCGCTCTCGTGCGCGATTACTGATCTCGGGTCTCGTCGAGATGGATTCTTGCTTCGTCGAATGTCGGTAGCTCGGCCCCCATCTCTTCGGTCCAGTGGACAGTCTCCCACCCATGAGTTGAGCGGTTCATGATGCCGATAGCCTCGACATGGGGACTGCCGAAGACGAACTCCATGAGGGCTGCCTCGTCTCGCCAGAACGAGAGTGTTCGGGAGCTGCCGCAGGCGTCCGACCAGGCGAAACCTGCCCCGTACATTCCGTCGCGCGCGAACACGTCCATCATGACGTCCATGTTGTGGGCCTGGATATCCATGATGATTTCTGGGTCCTGTTTGGCCCACCCTGCGGTGGTCGCCACGATGTAGCTCGTTGGAAAGGGCTCGGTGAGCACGCCTGCATCATCAAAGAACGGCCCCTGGAACGGAATCGTCTGAAGATCACTCTCGTTGCAGTTGGCGAGTTCCGCTACGGGTGGCATCTCCTCCGGAGATTCGCCATCGTTGGGATCCGAACATGCGGTGAGCAGGATGGCGGCGGTGCCAATGCGGAATGTCGTGAGGGAATTCATCGGTTTGACTCTCTTCTTGTCTCAGTCGTTGATCTTGTGATGTCTTGACGTGGAGGGACGCTGGGCCGAAGTTCACGCATCGTGAGGGCCCATTTTGCCAGTCGTTGCGACATCATCGCGGGGTTCTCGATGGGAGCTGCGTGGCTTCCGCTGATCTCGCGGCGCTCGAAGGTCCCTACGGTGGAGTCCTCCCACACGTCCATACTGGCCGGGTTGGGGATGAGAGGATCGTTCGTCGCGGCTACGGCCAAGACGGGCATGTGGAGGGGTTCGGGGGGAGCGCCTGCGAGATACTCTCGGTAGTTGTTCGCGAGCGTCAGGTCGACCTTGCAGTTCTCCAAGTAGTCCTCGAGCATGCCCCGTTGTTGGAGGAGCGCATCGGGGAGGACGCCTTCGAAGCGCTGCGCCATCTCATCGAGCGATGCCTCATTCCAGCTCTCGGTCACGGAGGCGAACGCGGCCAGTTCCTTGGTGGGGGGCAGGTGCGGAGGAATGGCACACGCGACGACCAGCGAGACCATCCCCGGGGTTGGCATCCGGGACTGTAGGGCTCGCGCCATCTCGAATGCGGTCCAGGTCCCCTGGCTATGACCCACGACGACGATCGGGCGGTCCAGTCGACCTTCGAGGGCGCGCTCGACCTCGGAGATCAGGGTTGGCATGTCCGTGACAGGCTCCTCGCCCTTGCGTGCCTCTCGCCCAGGTAGCTGCGCCGAGAGCAACTCTAGGCTCGGGGGGAGGTGGGGGATAAGGGGGACGTGGCCGGATGTCGCGCCTCCCATCCCGGCGAAGCACAAGATCCGAGCGGACGGGTCTGGGGATGTCTTGAGGACCGAGAGCCACTGTCGGTCGGCGACGGTGATGAGTTTGGCGCCTCGGTCGGTGCCAGGCAGGTCCATGCGGGTGAGCAACACCCGGCAGATGGGCTCCAGCGCGCCGTATCGGAACACGTCTTCGGTCGCGAGTTCGACCCTGCAAAGAGTGGACAGTCGATTTCGGATCTGAACGGCCATCAGCGAGTCCATGCCCAGTTGGGGCCACGGAAGCTGACCGGAGATGCTCAACGGCTCGACCCTCAGTAGCGCCGCCACCTCGGAGCGAACCGAGCGCATGACCGCCGATATGCGCTCGGCCGAGGACAGCTCCAGCAGCTGTGCGCGTAGCTCATCGGCGGTGTCTCGGCTGGAGTGCAGTGCCCGGTGGGCCTCCCGGATCCCCATGAGCAGGGGTTGTTGTTGGGAAGGCGACAAGGCGCTCGCGATCCTCGCCCAGTCGACATTCGAGACCGCGAAGGTCGTACAGCCGCTTCCGAGCCCCTGGAGCAGCGCCTGCGTGACGTGCTCGAGGGCCATCGTGCGCTGGCCGGACGCCGATTCGTCGGCTTCGCCTTCGACCGGACCCAGGCGCGCCAGCGTTGCGGCCAGGCCGTTTCCGGAGCGTTCGCGAACGAGGCTGTCCAAGGCGGTGCCGGCCACAACCCTCGCGGCATGGCCAGAGATTCGGTCGAGCACGATGAAGTGCGTCAGATCCTGGTGCTCGAGCGCGTGGTGAAGATTCCTCGCAGGCGCCGCTACCTTGGCGACCTCTTGTTCAAGCCAATGGGGGGTGAGCTCTTTCAGGCTCGCCTGTTGGCAGTCTCCTGCGATGTTCACCACGCTCCCGATGCTGAGCCCCGTGCGCTCGACTCGCTCGATCAGGGTGTGGACCGCCTTGCGGGATTCAAGGTCGCAGGTATGAGACTGGATCGTCGCACCATTGGCGGCGAGCAGGCGCTGTGCGGCGGGTTCGAGCCGGTCGTGGCCGACGACGATGAGGTGTTGGATTCCTTGCTCGAGGAGCCCGCGCGCCACATGGAAGACCATGGGTCCATCCCCGGCGAGCAAAGCGACGTGGTGCGCCCCTCCGAAGACAGGGGCGGCGGCGGGGACGGTCGCCCGCAGCCGGCTCAGTCGACGTACGAAACAGCTACTGCCGCGAAGGGCGACCTCGTCCTCGCGGTCTTCAGTCGCGAGGCAGGCGACCAAAGACCGCCCACCCTCTTCGCCGAATTCCTCGGGGATGTCGAGGACACCTCCCCAGACGCGGGGGTACTCGGTTCGTGCGACCCGGGAGAAGCCCGCGAGTCCGCCCGAGGCCGCCTGGGTGGAGCCGTCCTGGGAGTGCACGTATGCGGTTCCCCGCGTGAGTACCCAGAGCTGGGTCGAGAGACCCGCTGCGGAGACCGCGTGCAGTGAAGCCATGATCTGGGCAAAGCTCTCCGGTACGAGGGCGTCGGGATCGGATGCGGTCAGGTTGTCGAGGTGGAGCAGGCCCTGAACGTCGGCGGGTAGGCGACTGAATCGCTCGGTGAGCTCAGCCGAGTCGGAGGACGACGGCATACGGAGCACTCTTGCTCCGCCTGATTCCAAGGCGTCGATGACCCGGTTCGTCGACGCTGAGTGGGGCGTGCTCGAGAGCACGACCCATCGGCCATCGAGCAGGATGTTCGATGAGGGATCGATGCGCTGCCAGGTCTCCTCGTAGAGCCATTGACTGACCTCCCGCTCGACGTCCTGCCGCTCCCGCCAGGCCGCAAAGTGGGGCAGGAGCAGGGATGCAGCCCCCTGCGCGTGGACCGGCAGGTTCAGGAGATCGGCGAGTTCTTCGGAGTCTCCACGGGTCACCGCATTCCACAACTCGTCGCCTTCCCCAGAGCGTTCGATCCTGGTGCTGGGGGCCGACGCGGCGGGGGGGTCGACCCAGTAGCGCTCGCGCTGAAACGGATAGCAGGGCAGATCGATCAGCTGGTGGGAACCGCTGGGCACCACGCGGTTGAGGTCGAGCTCGTATCCACTGACGTGAAGCGTGGCCACGGCGAGCAAGAGCTGCGCGTAGTCTCCCTGATCCCGAACCAGGCTCCCCACGACCAGGCAATCGTCGCTCGCCTCGCTCAGAGGAACCGCGAGCAGGGGGTGAGGGCTGAGCTCGACGAATACATCGTGCCCTTCGGCACCCAGGCGATCGAGCGCTCGGTCGAACCTCACCGGCTGACGGAGATTGCGACACCAGTAGCCGGCACCGAGTTCTTCACCGGGCGTTATCTCTCCACTCACGCTGGAGCAGAAGGGGACGCGGCTCGCCGCCGGCCGTAGCGAGTCAAGCGCGGACTCGAGCGGCGCAAGCAGTGCATCCATATGGGCGCTGTGAGACGCGTAGTCCACTCGGACACGTCGGCAGAAAATTTCCTCGGACCTCAGCGCGTCAACCAGTCCATCGATCGCTGCGTCGGCGCCGGAGACGACCGTCGAGCCCTTCCCGTTGACGACGGCGATGGAGAGGTCATCGCCCCAAGAGGCGATTCGGCGCGAGGCCTCGGCCAAGCCGAGGTCGACCACCGCCATGCCCCCCTGGTTTCTCTGCCGTCGGACTGCCTGACTGCGCGCGACGACCACCAGCGCTCCTTCCTCCAACGAGAGTGCGCCCGCGACCACGGCGGCTGAGACCTCTCCCTGGCTGTGCCCGACGACTGCGTCGGGCTCGATCCCGAGATCCCGCCAGACGGCGGACAGCCCTAGGCTCATGGCGAACAGTGCCGGCTGGATCACGTCAACGCGGTCGAGCGCGGGAAGGCCGTCCTCGTCCGAACCGCGTAGCAGGGACCGGAGCGACCAACCGGTGAGGGGCCGAAACACGGCATCACAGGTGTCGATGACTTCGCGGAACACCTCACTGCGATCGAGCAACGCCCGACCCATGGCGACCCACTGGCTGCCCTGTCCCGGGAAGACAAATGTCACCTTTCGACGCGGGCGAGCCTGTCCACAGACGAGGTCGGGGTGGCTCTCGCCGCGGCCGAGCGCATGGAGGGCCGGCATGGCCCCGGCGGCGGACGCCGACCGGATGACGGCTCGGTGGGGGAAGTGGACCCGGTTTCGCGCTGCAGTGGAAACGACGTCGGACCACCGGACCTCGGGGTTGGAGCGCAACCAGGAGGCCCAGCGACGCGCTTGGGCACGCAGCGCGTTCTCGGTTCGGCCCGAGAGTAGCAGCAACGTCGACTCGGTCGGCGCGGGCTCGGGTTGCCGGGAGCGGGGGGCCTGCTCCAACACGACGTGGGCATTGGTGCCGCCGAGCCCAAACGCGCTCACACCCGCCCGCAGGGGGGCGCGTTCCGAACTCCAGGGGACACATTCGGTGTTGACCTCGAACAACGAGGGGTCGAGCCCCATCTCCGGGTTGGGCTGTTCGAAGTGGAGGCTCGGTACGAGCCGCTGGTGATACATGCACAGTACGGTCTTGATGAGCCCGGCTACGCCGGCAGCCGCATCGACATGACCGATGTTTGTCTTGACCGTTCCCAGCTGACATGGAGCTTCACGCTCGTCCGAGGCGAAGACCTGCTGAAGTGCTTGTACCTCGATAGGATCGCCGAGCGCGGTCCCGGTCCCGTGGGCTTCCACGTAGCTGATCGTGCTGGGCTCGACCTGGGCTGCCGCGTGTGCGGCTGCGATGACCTTGGCCTGGCCCGCGACACTGGGGGCGGTGAAGCCGACCTTGGCGGACCCATCATTGTTGATCGCGCTACCCCGGATCACTGCGTAGATTCGGTTCCCGGCCTCGAGTGCGTCCGAGAGCCTTTGCAGCACGACCAAGCCGACACCGTTGCCAGGCACCGTTCCGTTGCTCTTGGCATCGAAGGCACGGCAGCGGCCGTCGGGCGAGGCGATGAGTCCTTCCTCGTAGAGGTAGCCCTGGACGATGGGGACGGTGAGGGATACGCCCCCTGCGAGCACCAAGTCGGCCTCGCCTCGCAGCAGACTCTCCCGGGCCAGGTGCACGGCCACCAACGAAGTCGAGCAGGCGGTCTGTACGGTGAGCGCAGGGCCGCGAAGGTCGAGCCGGTGGGCGACTCGGGTGGCCAGGTAGTCATCCTTGGTGCCCGTCATGAACCGGTAAAAGGACGACAGGTCTTCCGGGGCGCCCGGGTCGTATCCGCCGATACCGGCGCCGCCGAACACCCCGATGCTCCCGGGGAACTTGGAGGGCACGACGCCCGCGTCTTCGAGTGCGATCCATGCACACTCGAGGAACAGACGATGCTGAGGGTCGGTGATCTCGGCCTCGGCTCGCGACAGGCCGAAGAACTCAGCGTCGAAGAGGTCCGCGCCCTGGAGGAATCCCTTGCTGCGGATGTAGTTGGGATTGTCGAGCAGGGTCTCGGGGACGCCGGCTCGACGGAGCTCGTCGTCGGTGAATCGGGTGATGCAGTCCGCGCCAGCGGTGAGCTTCTGCCAGAACTCGGCGATGTCTTGGGCACCGGGGAGGCGAACAGACATGCCCACGACCGCGACGGCGTCGGAGTCGCTCGGAGCCCGAAGCGTGACCTTTGACTTGCCGGGTCGGTCCTGGTGCCTCCCCTGTAGGAAGGCGGAGAGGGCACGCGGCGTGGGGTACTGAAAGAGCGATGACAGCGGGACCTTGCGCCCGATCGCCTCGCAGAGTTCTCGATGGGCCCGGACCGCGGTCATCGAGGTCCCCCCCAGATCGAAGAAACCCATGTCGGGGTCGACCACGGCAAGGCCGAGCACGCGGGACCATACGTTCATCACGGCCTCGTCGACGTCGCCGACGCTCATTGTGGGCCCGCTGGTGAGGAGGATCGGCGGCCGCGAGAGCAACGCGTTGCGATCGATTTTTTCGTTCGGCGTATGCGGGAGTGTTGGAAGCTCCACGTATGTCGTGGGCATCATGTAGGGCGGAAGCAGTGCCGCGAGGTGGGCACGAAGACCCTCATCCACACCCACACGTTCGCCCTGGTCGCCGTCGCCGAGCGTGGAGTAGTACAGGCAGATCTGCGGGTCCTCTCCGACGGCCCGCAGCACGACCGCGGCGCACTCCTGGACTCGGTCGTACATTCCGGCCGTTGCGTCAATCTCTCCGAGTTCGATGCGATGGCCGCGGATCTTCACCTGAGAATCCAGCCGGCCGATGAACTCGAGACTGCCGTCCTCACGGTAGAAAACGGCATCTCCGGTGCGATACATCTGCGCTCCATCCGGGGCCCAGTGGTCGTCCACGAAACGCTCCGCGGTCAGCTCCGCACGGCCCAGGTAGCCGCGGCCGACCCCCCAGCCCCCGATGAATAGTTCTCCCACGCTGCCCCGCGGGACTGGCTGTTGGTGGGCATCGAGCACATGCAAGCTGGTCTGGAGGATCGGTGTGCCGATCGAAATCTTCGGACCGTCTACCGGCCAACTCGAGGACCACACTGTGGTCTCGGTCGGTCCGTACATGTTCGTGATCTCTCCATTGACCCGCTCGTGAAGGCGGGCGGCCAGGCCTCGGTCGAGCGCCTCCCCGCCCACGAGAAGGTGCCGAAGCCCGCCGAGAATCGCGAGCCCGTCGTCGTCGGCGAGCAGCATGCGGGCCAAAGAGGGGGTGCACTGAAGGTGGGTGGGTTGGTGAGGGACGTAACGGGCCCACTCGGCGAGTCCGCCCGACGAGATGACGACCTGGAAGCCACGGCTGAGTGTCCACAGGAGCTCAAGCCCGGAGATATCGAACGAGAGGCTCGTGACCGCGAGCCAGGTATCGCCCGGCCCCCCGGAGACCCGTTGGTCCATCGCGTTGAAGAAGTTGTGGAAGTTCCGATGCTCGATCATCACGCCCTTGGGCTTGCCGGTTGAGCCCGAGGTGTAGATGACGTAGGCCAGCCTCGAAGGCTCGATGACCGGTGGCAGGGCGGGAACGGGCATCGAGCCCTCGACGTCCTCAATGAAGAGCAGCTTCACACCCGGTCGTGTCACCTTGTGCGCCATCTGGCGGGTCGTGATGATCGTCGACACCCCACTGTCTTCGAGCACGTGGTCTAGGCGCGCCGCGGGATAGTCGGGGTCGAGCGGCACGTAGGCCCCGCCAGCGATCCACGTGCCCAGCATCGTGACTGGAAGTTCCACGGAGCGTGGCAGGTAGAGGCCAACGAGGGTTCCCCCGTGCGTATGGGCTTGCTGCGGATCGGACTCGGGGGTGACCCCGAGCTTCTGCAGCTCCTGCGCCACCAGGTACGACCGCGTGACGAAATCTTGGTAGCTGAGGGTGCGCCCTTCATCGACCAATGCGATCGCCTCCGGGGTGCGCTGGGCCTGGGCGAGAATGAGTTCACAGGCCGATGCCGGCCCCGGGGAGCGGGGCCCGATCTCGCCACCGGCGGCCCGTAGCCAGCGACGTTCCTCGGCGCAGATCATTGGCAGCTGTGGCAAGGGCTGGGAGGTGGCGGCCGCAAGCCCTGTGAGGACGTGCTCGAGGTTGAGCACCATGCGCTCCACAATCTCGCGCCTCACGACCGAAGGGCGAAACTCGAGCTCGCCGACCAAGTTGTCGCCGATGGGCATCATCGACAATCCCAGGTCGAACTTGGCGGTTCCCTTGACGTTGCCGAACACGCCGCCTTGCTCGCGCTGCTGCCATCGAGTGCCCTGCGTCTCGGACTCGATGCTAGGCAGGGCGACGCTTTCGTAGAGGAATGCGACCCGGAACAGGGGAGCGCCGCCGCCACGCTCGGCGGCGGTGAGCGCGACCAACTCGGTGAGGGGGACCGCTTGGTGCTTGAGCAAACTCAAGACGCGGGTGTTCATGCGAGCGAGCATTTCCGCGAACGTAGGTTCGCCCGAGAGGTCGCAACGCAAGGCCAGTGTGTTGACCAGGAAGCCGAGGGTCTGCTCGACGCCGGTCAACTGCCGATTGGCGAGCACGGTGCCAATGGCGAAATCCTGTTGGCCGAAGTATCGCGACAGAATCATCGCGAAGGCGGTCGCTAGCACTGAGTACGGGGTCACGCCTTCCTGAGCAGCGAGGGCATCGACCGACTCTCGGATCGACGGGGGGAAGGCAAAATAGACGGAGTCTCCGGTGGTGGGCGCGGCCTCGCTGGCCATTCCCGAGGGAATCTCCAGCGTAGAAACGCCAGAGAGTTCTGCTGCGAGGTGGTGCAGACCTTCGGCGAATAACCCTTCCTCGAGGCAGCGACGCTCCCAACGAGCATAGTCACCGAGTTGGTAGGCAACCGAGGGCTCGGACGGTTCGCGCCCCGCCACGAAGGCCCCGTAGGCGCCGAAGAGTTCCTCGAAAAACACCGTGGCGCTCCAACCGTCGGTGATGGCGTGGTGCATGTTGATGCACAGGCGATTCTGATGCTCCCCCATCCGAACGACGCGGCAACGGAACAACGGGGCGAGCTTCAGGTCGATGGGCTGGAGCTCTTCCTCCCGCATTGTCCGCTCTGCCAGCTCGGCGTCAGCTCCGACGTTGTCAGAGCGCAGGGGAGCCTCGAGTCCGGAGTGCACCACCTGGTGAAGGTCCTCCGAGCGCATCTCGAGGCTCGTTCGTAGCGACTCGTGGCGATCCATCATCCACCTCAGGGCCTTTGCGAGCGCAACCTCATCGAGGGACCCGGAAACGCTGAGATGAAAGACTGTGTTGTATTGGGCAGATTCGGGTTGCAGTTGATCGAGGAACCACAGCCGGCGCTGTCCCCCGGTCGCCGGGTGCTCATCTCGCTCGGTGGCTCGCTCGAGGACGGGCCAACGAGGTCCCGCCGACGCGAACCGGCTGACGATCAGCTCGGCGAGCGCATCGACCGTAGGGTGTTCGAACGCGACCGTCGCCGGCAGCGGCTCCTCAACCAAGTCGCTGATCCTGTTGCGGAGCTTGACGGCCATCAGCGAGTCGAGGCCCAGGGACTGGAGCCGGCGCCGGGTCGGGACGGCGTCGGGTCCCGTGAGCCCAAGTAGATTGGCGAGCTCGACGCGTAGCCGCGCTACGACGGTGGCCAGGCGGGCTGCGGGAGAGTGCTCGTCCCCCGCGGTTTCCGATGCGAGGACTTCGACCCGGGTTCGAGCCCGTGGCAGCTCCTGGGCCGTGGGTCGAGGCGGACCCGAGATGGTCGCTGTGGAGCGATGTGCCTGCATCGAGACGAACTCGGCGTACTCGGCTCGGCGGCACTCGAGGGTCCCGATCCTCAGAATCAGGCGCTGACCGGGATCGGAGACCACCACCGACGCGACCAGCCCTTCGTCCGAGGCGGAGATCAGCCGAGCCTGTACGAGGACCTCGGTTGGCCCCACCGCTCGTAGCTGGACGTCGGAGAACACGACGGGGCGCAAGAGCCGATCCGGTGCGGGTTGTGGGTCCAGGGCGTGGATGACCTGGAGGACGGTGTCCAGGAGCGCGGGGTGGCTCCCGAAGCGACCCGCCTCCTTCGACATGTCCGCGGGCAGAATGACCCGCGCGCGGACGAGCGGTGTTTGGTCGGTCGCGGTCCCGCGGATCAGCTCGCTCAGTCCGCGATACGCCGGCCCGTACTGGAGGCTCTGCTCGCCGAGCTTGGCGTAGAACTGCTCGATATCGATGCTCTCTTCCCGGTCCATGGCCCCAAGAACCACCGTCTCAGGGGTGGCAGGGAGGGGACTGGCGGCCATGACCTGGGCGCTGGCGTACTCCTTCCACGGGGCATGGGGTGGATGGTCGGCGGGCAGCCCGAATACCGAGACCGCCATCGAGCCCGAGTCCTCGCGTGGAGTGAGCATGGCCTGCAGGCGGACCGCGCCTCCCGTGGAGAGCCACACCGGCTCCGCGATGGACAATCGAGCGAGCGAGCAGGAGCCCCGCGACACCGCAAGCTTGAGGCACAGCTCCAACAGCCCGGCCGGGGGAAGTTCTATCTCGCCGGCGAGCTTGCGATCAGACAGCCAGCGTTGCTCGGCGCAAGAGACCCGCCCCATGAACATGACGCGAGCGTCGCGGGGGAGGGGGCTCGCCGCCGCCAGCCAGGGATGCTCGACCTCCAGCAGACCCATGGTGACCGCGTTGGCTCGGCCCAGCTCCGGGTCGAACCAGTGTCGATCGGGGCTGAAGGCGTAGGTTGGAAGCTGCACGAGCTGAGCGTCGGGCTGCCCCAAGATGCGGGCCCAGTCGACCGACTGTCCGCGCAGGTGCATCGCGGCCGCCATTCGGAGCATCTGAGCGTTCCCACCCGCGTCTCGCTCCAGGCTGCCCACCACCACTTCTTCTCCTCCTGGAGTGCACTGACTGGCCAGGGGCATCGCGAGCGTGGGGTGGGGGCTGACCTCGATGAACACCCCGAAGCCATCCGCTCGAAGGGCGGCGAGAGTTCGGTCGAGCCGAACCGGCTGACGGAGGTTGCGGCACCAGTACTCGGCGTCGGCCAACTGCTCCAGGGGGCCTCCGTTCACCGTTGAATAGAGCGGAACTCGAGGAGGGCGAGGTTCGATGGCCTTCAGCCGCTCTCGTAGGTCGGGGAGGACCGGATCCATGTGGGCGCAGTGAGAGGCGTAGTTGACCTTCACGGGGCGGCAGAACACATCCTCGTGCTCGAGCGATGCCACGAGACGGTCGATCGCCGCCGCGTCGCCCGAGACGACCGTAGAGGTGGGCGTGTTGACGACGGCCACACTCAGCGCTGCCGCGTAGGGCTCGATGAGTGCCTCGACTTCGGCCACGGGTCGCTCGATGAGGGCCATGCCGCCCTTGCCGAGACAGCGGAGTACGACCGTGCTGCGGGCCAGCACCACCCGAACCCCGTCTTCAAGCGAGAGGCTCCCGCTGACGACGGCGGCTGGCACCTCGCCCTGGCTCAGGCCGACGACGGCTTGGGGCTCGAGCCCCATGGAACGCCACACCTGGGCCAGGCCCAGGCCCATGGCAAACAGGACCGGTTGCAGGACCTCGGGGCGCCCGAGATCGGCGGTGTCGGGATGCTCGAGCAGCTGGATCAGCGACCACCCCACCCGTGGACGCATGACGGCATCGACGGCCTCGATGGTTCGCCGGAATACCTCGTTGTCCTCCAGAAGTGCGCGGCCCATCTGGGCCCACTGCCCACCTTGCCCTGGGAACACGAACGCCACCTTCCCGCACTCCGCCGCAATGTCGCCGTGCATGACCGCGGGGTGTTCTTGGCCCTGCGCCAGTGCCTCAAGAGCGTCCGCAAGCGACTCGTGGTCGGATCCGAACACGGCCGCCCGGGTATCAAAATGGGTACGAGTGCACGCCGCGGTGTGGAGAACATCGACCAGGTTCGCCGAGGGGTTCTCCCGGAGCCAGCTCGTCCAGCGCGACGCCTGGCGGCGCACGGCGGCGAGGTCCCAGCCTGAGAGCAGCAGGGGGATCGCGGGGATCCGAGGCGTTGGGGCGGGGGCTTTCTCCTGGGGCCGGGGCGCCTCCTCTACGATGAGGTGAGCGTTGGTGCCGCTGATGCCGAACGACGAGACTCCAGCTCGACGTGGATGTCCGTTGGTCACCCACGCTTGTGGCTCCTGCAGCAGCCGAAGGCAGCTTTGACTCCAGTCGATGTGGGGGCTCACCTGTTGCGCATGGAGGCTCGGCGGCAGCCGCTCGAATTGAAGCGCCAACACCATCTTGATGACCCCCGCGACCCCCGCTGCGGCCTGGGCGTGTCCGATGTTGGACTTCGATGATCCGAGGTAGAGCGGGCGGTCACGGCCGCGCCCGAAGACGCCTTCAAGAGCTCCCGCTTCGATCGGATCTCCCAAGGGGGTGCCGGTGCCGTGGGCCTCGACCGCGTCGATGTCTGCGGGAGCGAGGCCGGATGCCTGCAGCGCAGCCCGGATGACTCGCTGCTGCGCGGGGCCGTTGGGAGCGCTCAACCCCTGGCTGCGTCCGTCCTGGTTGATCGCTGAGCCACGAAGTACCGCGAGGATCGGGTCTCCCCCCTCGAGGGCGGAGGACATGCGCTTGAGGACGAGGATGCCGCACCCCTCGGACCAGGCGGCGCCGTCGGCCTCCGCGGAGAAGCTCTTGCAGCGGCCATCGCTTGCCGAGGCGCCCAGACGACTGAACTCGACGAACGAGGCCGGTGAACTCATCACCGTCACTCCGCCGGCCAGCGCCATGTCACACTCGCGGCGCCGTAAGGCGGCACTGGCCATGTGCAGCGCGACCAGAGAGGACGAGCACGCGGTGTCGACAGTCACCGCAGGCCCCTCCAGTCCAAGGGTGTAGGCCAGACGACCGGAGATGACGGAGATCATGTTCCCCGTGCCGCAGTGCCCATCGAAGATCTCAAGTGTATTGCTGACGCGACTGAGATAGTCCGACGCCATGGCACCGAGGTAGACCCCAGTCTTGCTCCCCGACAAGGTGGAGGACTCCAAACCAGCCCGCTCGAGCGCCTCCCAGGCCACTTGGAGAACGAGGCGCTGCTGCGGATCCATGGCTTGGGCCTCGCGGGACGAGATCCCGAAGAAGGGGGCGTCGAAGCAATCGAGGTCGTGGATGAAGCCGCCGTGTTGCGAGTAGCTCTTGCCCGGTGCGTTCCGATCCGGGTCGTAGAGATCCATCCCCGCCCAGCGCTCGGGAAAGCTCTCGATGGCATCCCTGCCCTGCTCGAGCAGGTCCCAGTAACTCTCCGGATTGACGATCCCGCCCGGGAGGCGACATGCCATGGAGACGATCGCGATGGGCTCGCGCTCTCGTTCTTGTTCTTGCTCCTCTTTGGCCGCCAGCTGCTTCTTGAGAGTTAGAACGGCGGTCATCGCCCGCTGGAGACGGAGGTCGGCTGATTCGGTCATCGTAAGTTCTTCCGCCGCGGTGCCTAGAGGTCGGTTGTTGTCGAGCCAAGGACTGCATCGAGCTCGGCGTCCATCTGTTCCGCCGTCAGCTCAGCTGCGATGTGCACGAGCTTGGGGTCGACCGCGGTCGCGACCGGGTGCTGGGCGAGGTCGACGAGGCGCTCGAGCAGGCCGCTAGACTCGAGCAAGCCGGGTGACAGCCGCTGCATCGCCCAGCGGAGTGCTTCGGCGGAGCCCTGCGGCGGGGACGGTGCGGCGTCAGCATTCGAGCCTTCGTCCAGAGCGAGGCGCTCCATGAGCATATCCGTGAGCGCTTTGGGCGTCGGGTAGTCGAAGGCGACGGTGGCCGAAAGCTTGCTCTGGATGAGAACGCCTAGGCGGTTGTTGAGCTCGACCGCCATCAACGAGTCCAGACCCAGTTCCTGCAGGGTGCGCGTGGGTCGAACGACGCTCACGTCTGAGAGCCCGAGGACGGCGGCGACCTCAGCCTGCACCGCGCGCATGAGTCGTTCGTTCCGCTCGGTGGCGGGCAGTGCCGATAGCTCATCAACGAGCCCCGTGGCGCTGACCCCCTGGGGCTCGGAGACCTCGCGAAGGCTGGGTCGAATCAGGCCTTGCATGAGAGGAGGCACGGCGCCGCCTGATTCCTTCGCTCGGGCCATCGCGGAGAGCTCGAGTTTCGCCGGCAGCAGCTGCGTGTCGGGTCGTACCAGCGCATCGTCGAGCAGCCGCAGTCCTTCGCGAGTGGACAAGGCACCGATCCCCTGGCGGCGCATTCGGAGTAGATCGGCCCGTCCCAGGTGCGAGGTCATGCCCTCGCCAGAGGGCTCCCACAGGCCCCAGGCCAGGCTGGTGGCCGGGAGTCCTCGTTTGTGACGCCATGCGGCCAGGCCATCGAGGAAGGCGTTGGCGGCGGCGTAGTTGCTCTGCCCCGGACCGCCGGTGCTCCCCGCGATGGACGAGAAAAGCACAAATGCATCGAGATCCATGCCCTTGGTCGCGTGATGGAGGTTCCAGGCGCCACGAACCTTCGGGGCGAGGACCCGCGCAAGGCGCTTGGGGGTTTGGGTGCCGACCAGGCCGTCATCGACGACGCCCGCGAGGTGGAGGATCCCCGTCAGGAAACCCTCCGGTGGGAGGTTGGCGAGTACGCGCTCGACCTCGCTCTGGCGCGCAACGTCGCACGCTACGATTCGAACCGAGCGTGCACCCAGCTGCTCGAGCGTGGTGACCAGGGCATCGGCCCCCGGGGCATCGGGGCCGCGCCGAGAGCTGAGGATGACGTCGCGGACGCCATGGGTGGACACCAGGTGTCGCGCGACCTGCTGCCCCAGTTCCCCAGTTCCGCCGGTGATCCACACCGTCCCCTCTGGATCGAGCCGGCCCGGCAGCGTGAGCACGATCTTGCCAACGTGGCGGGCTTGAGCCATGAAGCGCAGCGCGGAGCGGATCTGGCGGAGCTCGTAGGCCATGACGGGCAGCGGCTCGATTGCTCCTTCTGCGAGCAGCCCGGCGAGTCGTTGGAGCATCTGCTGGATGCGCTCCGGGCCGGCTTCGATCAGATCGAACGCCTGATAGGTCACTCCAGGGTGCGCGGCGGCAACGTCTCCGGGCTCGCGGATGTCGGTCTTGCCCATCTCGAGGAAGCGGCCGCCCGGGGTCATCATCGACAGCGACGACGAGACAAATTCGCCGGTCAAGGAGTTGAGGACGACGTCGATGTTCTGTGCCCCAGCGGAGAAGGACTCCGCGAAGCCGGGGTCGCGAGACGATGCGATGTGATCGTCGTCGAGACCGAGTGCCCGGAGCACGGGCCACTTCGCCGGGCTCGCGGTACCGAAGACCTCGGCACCCCGGTGACGGGCCAGCTGCAGCGCGGCCATGCCCACCCCTCCCGTCGCGGCGTGGATGAGCACCCGTTCGCCAGAGTGGAGCTTGCCCAAGTCTTCGAATGCGTAGAGCGCGGTGAGGAACACCAGGGGAATTGTCGCCGCCGATACGTAGTCGAGCCTCTCGGGGATCTCGACCATGTAGCGGGCGTCCATCACGATCTCCGATCCGAATGACCCGATGGCCATGCCCATGACCCGGGATCCGACACGAAGGTGCTCGACGTCGGCGCCCACCTCCGTGACCCGCCCGGCACACTCCAGCCCGAGCTTCGGCGAATCGACCATGCCCAGTGCATGGAGAACATCGCGGAAGTTCATGCCCGAGGCTCGGACCTCCACCCTCACCTCGCCCGGCGCCACGGGAATCTGTGGCTCTCGAATCAGTCCGACCGTGTCGAGCCGTCCTCGCTCGTGGACGGTCAGGCGCCAGGGGTCGCCTCCGGTGGGCACGTCGATGCGATCGAAGGGGCGCTCCGGGCCGGCGTCGGCGAGTTCCAGGCGCACGACGGATGCGGTCTCGGCCCGGACGGCGATCTCGGGTTCGTGATCGATCGCGAGGATATTCTGGAGCAGGGTGGGATCGACGGGCCGCGGGTCGAGGTCGATGAGTCGAATCTGGCGCTCGGCGTGCTCGTTTCGAACCGCACGGACCAGGCCCCATACGCCGGCGAGGGGAAAGGCCGTCGCCCCGTCGTCGGGTCCGAAGCTCACCGCGTCGCGGGTCACCAGGACCAACGACGTCTCGGCGAGGCTTGAGGACGCGACGAAGGACTGGAGCTCCGCGAGCACCCTCTTCGTGATCGCTTCGACCTGCTGTGGCACGTCGTCGTCGTCGTCGCTGCTCGCGGGCAGGGCGGTGCCGTCGAGGATGATCTGTGCCGGGATATCCGCGCCAGCGAGAGCCTGGTTCACGATCGCGTCAATGCTCGGTGCCGCGGACACCCGGTTGGGTCCCAGCGCGGCGGAAACCTGAGCTCCACCAACCGAGACCACGACCTGACTTCGGTCTGTGCCGGACTCGCATTCGATGCCCTGAAGCCCCAGACGATACTGGTGCCGTACGACGGCTCGGCCGGCTCCGCGGAGCGCGTCGGCTCGTACCGCGCGCAGCTCGAGGTGGTCGACCCGGGCCACGGGGCGCCCCTCGCTGTCGGCCAGGCATAGCGACACCACAGCCCCGTCGGTTCGCCTTTCGAGGGTCGCGCGTACCCGCAGTTCTGTGCTCCCGGTGGCCATCAGGGTGGCCCCGGACCAACGGTAGGGGATCAAAACCTCGCCTGGTCGCGCGACCTCTTCGGCCACACCAATCGCGGCGTGGAGGGCTGCGTCGAGGAGGGCTGGGTGGAGGGCGAAACCGTCGCGGCCCCGCACGGATTCAGGGATCCGAATCCGGGCAAATGCGACCCTGCGCTCCCCTCGATCGGGGCCGCGCCACAGCTCAACCAGCCCGCGAAATGCAGGGCCGTAGCTCAGGCCCATCTGCTCGATTCGGGCGTAGAAATCGCTCAGGTCGACCGACGAGCAACCTGGCACGGGCCAGTGTTCGAGGGAGGCGAATCCTGGGTCCGGCTCAAGCTCCGCGTCGCTCAACTGACCTCGCGCGTGGCAGGTCCACGGCAGGTCGAGGGCGGCCTCGTCGTCCGCCGCGTGCGACTGTCCGTGAAGCGAGAACTCGCGGCGGCCCTGCTCATCGAGGCCCTCTATCCGCAGCTGTAGGCGGACGGGTTCTCCCGGCTGCAGGCGTATCGGCTCGAGGGAGACGAGGGTCTCGAGTGTGCTGGCCCCTACGGCTCGGCCTGCAGCCAAGGCCATGTCCAACAGCCCCGTTCCCGGCATCAGCGTGGACTCGAATACGGTGTGGTCATCGAGCCACCCGTGGGACTCCAGGCTCACCCGGCCTGTCAGCGCGACCTGCTCGGAGTCCGCGAGGCGCACGATGCCACCCAGCCAGGGATGGGGGACCAGGCGGAGTCCGAGTTGCTCGGCATCGAGTCCTTTGTCCGGAGCCGCCTGCCAGTAGCTTTGTCGCTGGAATGGGTAGGTGGGCGTATCGACGCCTCGTCCGTCTCCGAGGAGCGGCGACCAGGCGATGGGCTCGCCGGCCACGTGGAGCATGCCGATCGCGCTGGCGAGCGCGTCAACATCGTCGGTCTTCTTACGCAGGCTCGGGACGAAGACGGTGTCGTCGGTGATGCAGGCGGAGCCCATGGCCGAGAGCACGCCGGAGGGGCCGCACTCTAGGAACCGGCGCGCGCCCTGCTCATGGGCGGCCAGGAGCGCCTGGTGGAAGCGCACGGGTCGGCGCACCTGCTGCACCCAGTACTCGGGGGTGGTGGGGTCGTGTTGGGACTCATGAGCCACACCGCTGCTCAGTTCGATTTTGGGGGGCGCAAAGGTGCAAGAGCGCGCGACCTCGGCGAATTCTTCAAGCATCCCGTCCATGTGGTGGCTGTGGAAGGCATGCGAAACGTTCAGTCGCCGGGTGCGACGGCCTCGCTCGGAGAACGTACGCACGATCTGGTCGACCACGTCTTCATCTCCGCTGATCACCGTCTGTCGGGGCCCGTTGATCCCCGCGATGCTCACCTGATGGGATCGATTCCGCTGCACCTCCTCGACCTCCGCCAGGGAAGCCTCCAGCGAGGCCATCGCGCCGTCGTGTCGGCATCGTTGCATGAGCCGACCTCGCGCGGCCACGAGACGAGACGCGTCACAGAGATCGAGAACGCCGGCGACGTGGGCAGCAGACAACTCGCCTATCGAGTGGCCTACAAGTACGGATGGCCGCAGCCCCCAGTCTTCCCACTGTCGAAAGAGCGCGACCTCCAAGGCGAATAAGGCGGGTTGGGTGAACTCGGTCTGTTCGAGGCGCTGGGCGGACGCCGATCCGGTCTCGGCGAAGACCACCGTTTTCAGCGGCACGGGCAGGTGCGGATCGAGTGCGTCACACAGAGCATCGAAGTGGCGGCGAAAGCCCGGGTGCGCTTGGTAGAGGGCGTGACCCATTCCGACGCGGTGGCTCCCTTGGCCGGTGAACAGGACGCCGAGCCGACATCGGTGACCGCGCCGCGCGTCAAGGATGGGTGAGGGCGGTCGCCGGCCAGGGCCTCGAGGCCCTGGACAGCGGTCTGGAGATCCCGGGCCACGATGGACGCTCGGTACTCGAAGTGTTTGCGGCCGCTCGCCGCGGTCGAAGCAGCGGTGAGCAGGGTCGGAGTTCGCTCGCCGCCGAGGTACGCTGCCCATCGAGCGCCCTGGGCCTGTAGCGCTGCCGGGTTGCGACCAGAGACCACCAGCGGAATCGCCGCCAACTCGGCGGTGGGTGGCAAGAGATCGCCGGCTTCGGGCCCACGTGGAGACTCCTCGAGCACCACATGGGCGTTGGTCCCGCTGATACCGAACGATGAGACGCCTGCCCGGCGCGGCCGCTCTCCCCGAGCCCAGGGCTGGGGCCGCTGCAACAGTTGCAGCCCGCTCCCTTCCCAGTCGATGCGGGACGTGGGGGGGTCGCAGTGCAGCGAGGCGGGTAGGGTCTCGTGCTCCAGGGCCAGGACCATCTTCATGATTCCGATGACCCCCGCCGCGGACTGTGCGTGGCCGAGGGTGGCCTTGGCGGAGCCGAGGCGCACCGGGAACTGTGGGTCGCGTCCGGGTCCGAAGACCGCCGCGAGGGCGCCCGCCTCAACCGGGTCCCCCAGCGAGGTCCCCGTGCCGTGGGCCTCGATGGCGTCGATGTCTCCGGGTTCAAGCTGAGCCGCCTTGAGCGCGCTCCGGATCACTCGCTGCTGCGCGGGTCCGTTGGGTGCGGTTAGCCCCTGGCTGCGGCCGTCCTGGTTCACGGCCGACCCACTGACGACGGCCAGCACCCGATCCCCATCACGCTGCGCCGTGCTCAGGCGCTTGAGCAGGAGCATGCCGCATCCCTCCGACCACGATGTGCCGTCGGCACCCGCGCCGAAGCTTTTGCAGCGGCCGTCGGGAGCCAATCCTTTGAGGCGGCTGAACTCGACGAAGAAGGACGGCGTGCTCATGACCATCACCCCTCCGACGAGGGCAAGCTCGCACTCGTCCCGACGCAGAGCCGAGCACGCCAGGTGCATCGCCACCAGCGACGACGAGCATGCGGTGTCGATGGTCAGGGCAGGTCCACGCAGGCCCAGCGCGTACGCGATGCGCCCCGACATGATCGACGCGGCGCTCCCCGTCCCCTGGTATCCGTCGTATCCGCGCAGGTCGGCACGGCGCTCGAGGCCGTAGTCCGACCCCATCGCCCCCACGTAGACCCCGGCGACTCGCTCGGCGAGACCGTCAGGGCGAAGGCCGGCCCGCTCGAGCAACTCCCAGGACGTCTCTAGGAGCAGGCGCTGCTGGGGATCCATCGCGGCGGCTTCTCGCGGGGAGATGCCGAACAGATCAGGATCGAAGCCGGCGACGTCGGAGAGGAACCCCCCCTCTCGCACGTAGCTCTTGCCGAGGGCGTCGGGATCGGGGTCGTAGAGGTCATGCGCGGCCCAGCGGCCGGGAAAGGGTCCGACCAGATCACGCCCCTGGGCGAGCGCCTCCCAGAACGCGCTGGGGTCCGCGATCCCTCCGGGGAGACGGCAGGCCATCGAGACGATGGCGATGGGCTCGCTTCGGGCTTGGCGCTCTCGCTCGAGTCGGTTCTCCGCCTCGAGCAGTGCTTGAGTCGTTCGGCGGAGGTAGGCCTCCAGCTTGTTGGGATCGAGTGCGCTCATCCGTTTCCTAGTTTTCCGTCGAGGAAGGTCAAGAGGTCTTGGGTGCTTTGCACCGCTACGCTGGCGGGTTGGTCGAAGGCGTCGCCGTACGCTTCGACAAGGGCGTCGTGAAGTTCCAGGAGGCGCGGGGCCAGGCCGGAGGCTTCGAGCTGCTCGGAACTCACCCGGCGAAGGGTGTCGGCGACTCGGTCGAGCTGCGTCTGTCCGACGTGCCGCTGGATGATGGGCATCACCTCGCCCAGAGCGGAGGACATGGACTCGTGCAGGAGCCGCGCGATGTCCCGGGGCGTGGGGTAGTCGAAGGCGAGGGTGGGTGGCAGCGCCACGCCCGACGCGTCCGAGAGGCGATTGCGTAGCTCCACGGCCATCAGAGAGTCCAGCCCAAGCTCGTTGAGCGTGCCGTCGGCCGAGGGGCTCGAGCCCGAGGGCATCCCCAGGATCACACCGACCTCGTCTCGGACCATGCCGACGAGCATCTCGAGGTGTTCGTCGTCCCGCAGCCCGGTCAGGCGCTCGGGCCAGCCATGGGTCGGCCCGGGGGTGGCCGTCGTCGCTGCGGGCGTTCGGGTCCGCACCAGGGCACGCAACAACGGATGCACGCGTCGCTGCTCGGCGAGGGACGCGAGGGCGAGCTCCACCGGGACCAGGTGGGAGGCCGGCGAGAGCAAGGCACGGTCGAGCAGCGAGAACGCCCGCGTCATGGAGAGTGCGATGACTCCTTGGCGCCGGAGCCGAGTGAGGTCGGCAACGCTCAGGCCGGCGGTCATCCCCTCGCCGTCCGGTTCCCACAGTCCCCAGGCCAGGCTGATTCCGCGGAGTCCTCGTCCGGTACGCCGAGACGCGAGGCCGTCGAGCCATGCGTTGGCGGCCGCGTAGTTGCTTTGGCCAGCTCCCCCGAAGCATCCTGCGAGGGAGGAGAACAGCACGAGCGGGACCGAAGGATCGCTGACCGCCTCATCGAGATGCGACGCTCCGAGGATCTTCGGCTCGAGCACCCGCGCCATTCGTTCGGGTGTTTGTTCGGCGAGCACACCATCCTCGAGGACACCGGCCAGGTGGAAGACCGCACACAGCGGGTGCTCGGGCGCGACCGCGGCCAGAGCCGCGTTCACGTGATCCCTTTGGGTGACGTCGCAGGCGATGAGCCGCAAGGACACTCCGTCGGATCCCTCGAACTCGGTCTGCAGTGCCGCAGCTCCGGGTGCCTCGGGTCCCCGGCGGGAGGTCAAAATGAGGTTGCGGATGCCATGGGTCTGGACGAGGTGCCGGGCAAGGGCCCGCCCGAGGGCGCCAGTGCCCCCCGTGATGAGCACGGTTCCTCGAGGATCGAGGGAAACTCCGTTGGGCGGGGCTGGGGTCGTGACACGCACGAGGCGGGGCACCAAGAGTTCCTGGCCGCGGACCACCAACTCGGTGGGGGAGGCGGCGTCCGGGCCCTCCCGGAGTTCCAGCGCCTGCTCGAGGCTCGAGTCGACGTGGTCGTCATCAAGGTCGACCAACCGGATCTGTCGATCAGGGTGCTCGTTGCGTACGGAGCGGACCAGGCCCCACAGCGCCGCGCGGGCGGAGTCGGCCGCGATCTCGTTACGCCCTGCGGCGATTGCGCATCGGGTGACGAAGATGAGTTCTACATCTTGGAACGCGTCGTCACCGAGCCACTCCCGGGTGAGCGTGAGGGCCTCGGTGCACGTGTCGAGGGCCACCGAGTAGGCAGCGTCTCCTCGCGTAGGGCCCGTCATGTCGAGGACCACGCGCGGTGGGACCGGCGTTCCTTGCTCGGTCTGTGCCACGAGGTCGACCCATGCACAGGGCTCGACCCCAAGCGCACGCGCCACCGGCGAGTTGGGGGGGCCCACGACGGCACGAGCGGGAGGGGAACTCTCGCGGCTCCGGCCGGTCGGGGCGAGCAGAGCGATCTCGTACAGCCCGTTGGCTCCGCGAGCTCGAGCGGACCGCAATTGATCGGCTGCCACTGGCTGCAGATGAAGGGCCCCGATCTCGAGCACGGGTCGCCCCGCGCCGTCCGCAATCTGCACGCCTGCGACGCAGCCTGAGCCAGGGCCCTCTCGCAGCTCGACTCGGACTCGGAGTTCGCGAGCTCCGGTCGCATGGAGCGACACGTCCGACCACGCGAAGGGCAAGAGCAGTGGCCCCTCCGGCACGAGTGCCATCAGGGGATGCAACGCGGCGTCGATGAGTGCGGGGTGAATACTCAGGCCCTCGAGTTCCAGCCCCTCGGGGAGCTGGACATGACCAAAGGCGACGCGTGTGGCGGACCCCGACTCAACCCACAGCGCATCGAGGCCTCGGAAGGTGGGTCCATAGCGCAGGCCCTGCTCTTCAAGGCGGCTCCGAACAGGGTCGAGCTCGATGCTGTCGGCTCGGGGTGGCCAGGTCTGCAGCGCTGTGAAACCCGGAGCGACCGACGCTGATGAGGACTCCATCAAGGACCCCTTCGCGTGGGCGAGCCACGTCCCCTCGCTCGAGGTTGCGGGACGGGAATAGATCGCCAACGCTCGTCGTCCTCGAGCGTCCGGCTCGGACACCGTGAGCTGCACCACCCGCGGCTCTTCAAAGATCATGGGCTCGGCCATCGTCAGCTCCGAGATGGTCCGTGTCTCGCACCGAGCGGCGGCCGCGAGGGCCAGCTCCAGCAGTCCCGTTCCCGGCATCAGGACCGAGCCATGAACCTCGTGATCGGCGACCCACGCCAAGGCCGATGGGGAGAGTCGGCCGCTCATGACCAAGCCCGTTCCGTCGGCGAGTTCGGTGGCTGCTCGCAGCCAAGGGTGCTCACCTCGGCCGAGTCCCAGCGCTTCGACGTCGCCCGGCAGGGGGCTGGGCTGCCAGTAGCGCTGACGCTGAAACGGATAGGTGGGCAACATCACCGTAGGTGGGCCGCTTGCTTCAAGCATCGCCGGGAGGTCGACGCTCTGGCCGGCCACATGGAGCGCTGCGGCGGCGCTCGTCAGTGCATGCGCCTCTTCGGCGTCCTTGCGGAGGCTGCCGACGAAGCGACCCGAGGGCACGCAGGCCGCTCCCATGGCACAGAGCACGCTGTGGGGGCCACACTCGAGAAACGTGCCGACGCCCTCGGCGTGGAGGGTCTGCATGGCATCGATGAAGCGCACGGGTCGGCGCACCTGCTCCACCCAGTACTCCGCCGTGCTCAGCTTCCCGTCGATCACTCCCGAGACGGTGCTGACGACCTCCAGTTGGGCCGGTCGATAGACACACTGCTGGGCGATCGCGCGGAACTGGTCCTGCATCGCGTCCATATGCGGGCTGTGAAACGCATGGGAGACGTCGAGCTCCCGGGTTCGTCGGCCCAGCCCAGCGAACCGCTCGACCACAGCCTGCACGGCCTCTGCATCGCCGCTGACGACGGTCTGATTGGGCGCGTTGAGGCCAGCGATGGCGATGCACGCGTCGGCGTCGAGCCCGTCGAAGGCCTCGAGAACCTCGGCCTCCTCGGCCTCGAGGGAGGCCATCAGGCCCCCGGATTCGCATGCCTGCATGAGGCGTCCGCGGGCGCAGACCAATCGCGCGGCATCGTCGAGGCTGAGCACCCCCGCAACGTGGGCGGCGGCGAGTTCGCCAACGGAGTGGCCAACCACGAAACGCGGACGGATCCCCCAGGCTTCCCACTGGCGGAAGAGCGCAACTTCGAGGGCAAAGAGCGCGGGCTGAGTGCACTGCGTTTCCCCCAACAGGAGGGCCTCGTGTGTCCCGGGCTGGGCTCCGATCACGGAACGAAGGGGTCGATCGAGCTCGGGGTCGAGAGTCTCGCAGACCTCGTCGAAGCGTGATCTGAACCCGTCGAGTGTGTCGCAGAGGCCCAGGCCCATGCCCAGGCGCTGGCTTCCCTGCCCACTAAAAAGGACCGCGAGTTCCCCGGGACTCTTCGCGCCAAGCACGGCCGCGCTATGCGACCGGCCCTGAGCCAACATCCTCAACGCGTCGATGGTCGTGTCGCGATCGCGCGCGACGACGGCGGCCCGGTGGGGGAGAGATGCGCGACGCGAGGCGGCGACGGCAACGGCGGACACAGGGGCCTCCAGGGGCTGCGCCTCGAGCCAGTCCGCCCATCGCTTGGCCATCGCGCGCAGTGCGTCGGGGGTGGCGGCCGAGAGGGGGAGGGGAACCCAGGGGGACCGAGCTGCGGTCGCGTCATCCGGCGCTGGAGCTTGCAGGGGGGCTTCCTCAAGAATGAGATGAGCGTTGGTTCCGCTGATCCCGAACGAGGACACCCCGGCCCGCCGAGGGTGGTCGCCGTGCGGCCACGGGCGTGCCTCTCGCAGCAGCGCGAGGTTGCTTTCGTCCCACTCGATGGCATCGGTGGGCGACTCCACGTGCAGCGTGCGAGGCAGTCGATCGTGCTGGAGCGCGAGCACCATTTTGATCACACCCACGACTCCGGCGGCTGCTTGGCTGTGCCCCAGATTCGACTTGGACGAGCCGAGCCACAGGGGCCGTCCCGCGGGGCGGTCGGGGCCGAAGACCTCCTGCAGCGCACCGGCCTCGATGGGATCACCGAGGCTCGTACCGGTGCCATGGGCCTCGATAGCGTCGATGTCGCTGGGGCCGAGGCCGGCCCGGCGGAGCGCTTCGTGGATGACCCGTTGCTGCGAGGGTCCGTTGGGTGCGGTCAATCCCTGGCTTCGGCCGTCCTGGTTGACGGCAGAGCTGCGGATGACGGCAAGAATGTGGTCTCCATCCCGGAGCGCGTCGGCCTGGCGCTTGAGCACCACGATCCCGCAGCCCTCCGACCACCCCGCGCCGTCGGCCGTGGCAGAGAAACTTTTACACCGGCCATCGGGAGCCATCCCGCGCAGTCGGCTAAACTCCACGAAGATCGCGGGCGAGGCCATGATGGTTACCCCACCTGCCAGCGCCACGTCACACTCGCCGTTTCGCAGTGCAGCGCTCGCCAGATGCAGCGAGACCAAAGAGGACGAGCACGCGGTGTCGACCGTGATCGCGGGTCCCTGAAGGCCGAACACGTAGGAGATCCGACCGGAGAGGACGCTGCTGGCATTGCCCGTGCTCTGGTAGCCGTCCAGAGTTGTCAGATCCTGGCGCCGAGCGAGCCCATAGTCCGAGCCCATCGTGCCGAGGTAGACCCCGGTGGAGACCTCGCTGGCTGCTGCGGGCGGGAGGCCTGCGCGCTCGAGGGCTTCCCAGGCGACCTCCAACGCGATCCGCTGCTGTGGATCCATCGACTCCGCTTCCCGAGGGGAGATGCCAAAGAGCTCGGGATCGAAGCCCTCAACATCACGGATGAAGCCTCCCTTCCGCGTGTAGCTCTTGCCGCTGGCGTCGGGATCGGGGTCGTACAGCTCGAGGTCACGCCAGCGCTCGGGGAACTCACCCACGAGGTCGACCTCGGCGTCGAGCGCCTGCCAGAACGCCTCGGGGGTATCGATGCCTCCGGGGATACGGCAGGCCATGGAGACGATGACAATCGGATCCTCGTCTGGGGTCCGCGGCTGCCGTGCGATTCGTCGGGGTCGGGCCTTTTGCGGCGGGCCGTCGGTCAACTTCTCCAGCAGCAGCAGCTGCGCGATGTCGTTGGGCGTCGGGTAGTCGAATGCGAGGGTCGCGGGAAGCTTGCTCTGGACCAGGCGGGCGAGGCGGTTGCGAAGCTCCACCGCCATCAGCGAGTCGAGGCCGAAGTCCTTGAGGACCCGGGTGGGCGCAATGGCGGACGCGTCCGAGAGGCTCAGGACCGCTGCGATGTGTTCGCACACGATCTCGACGACCGCACGCTGCTGGGCTGGGGCTGGCAGCTCGGCGATCCGAAGCCGAAGCGACGAGCCATCTCCACCGGTCTGCGCCTTCCGAAGCTTCGCGCGCAGTAGGCCCCCGAACAGCGGGGGGACATCATCTCCGCGATCCAAGCGGGCTTGGAGCGGGCCGAGCTCGAGCTTGGCGGGGACCAAGTGTGCGGCCGAGCCCCGCAGCGCGACGTCGAGGCTTGCGAGGCCTTCTTCCACGCTCAGGGGGGCGATTCCTTGCTGTCGCATCCGGGCGAGTTCGACCCGTCCGAGGCTGGCGGTCATGCCCAATCCCTCCTGCGCCCACAGTCCCCAGGCCAGGCTGAGGCCCGGGAGTCCTTGCGCCCTCCGCCATGCGGCCAAGGCATCGACGAAGGTGTTGGCTGACGCGTAGCTGGACTGTCCCGCCGCTCCCACGGTGCCGGCCAGTGACGAAAACAGGACGAACGCCGCGAGGTCCTGTGACGCCGTGAATTCGTGGAGGTGCAGGCCGCCGAGCACCTTGGGGGCGAGAACCCGGTGTAGCCGCTCCGGGGTCTGTCCGGCCAGCATCCCGTCGTCGAGCACTCCGGCGAGGTGGAACACAGCGGTCAGCGGGTGCTCGGGGGGGATGGACGCGATCGCGGCGGCCGTCTCGCTGCGCTCGGCGACATCGCATGCGCGCAGCGTGACGGTCTGGGCTCCCGCCGCCTCGAGCTGCGCGACGACCTCGGCTGCCCTCGGGGCTTGATCACCTCGACGAGACAGCAGCAGCAGATGGCGGACGCCGTGGCGCTCGACCAGATGCTGAGCCACGGCACGGCCCAACTCGCCAGTGCCGCCAGTTATGAGCACCGTCCCCTCTGGTGCCAGCGGGCGCGATTCTTCTTCGCCGGAGAGGACCGTCCGCGCGAGGCGGGGTGCCATGCTTCGGCCGGACCGTAGGACGAGCTCGGGCTCGGGTGCGGTCGAGGCGATGGCGGCTGTCAGCGAGGAGTTGGTGATCGCTTCGTCCACATCGAGCAGGCGAATCCGACGCTCCGGATGCTCGGTTTGCGCCACCCGCACCAGACCCCAGATGGGGGAGGCGGCCAGCCCGCGGATCTGGCCTTGCACGGCGATCGCCTCGTGAGTGACCCATACCAGCTCAGTGTCGTCGAAGGCGGGCTCGGAGAGCCAGCGCTGCTGCCAGTCCATGGCGTGGGTGGCCACGTCGAGGGGAGAGGCGCCGGGACCCCCGAGTCCGGAGGTGTCGACGATGATTCGAGACAAGCCCTCCGCGCCGCCGTCACCACGCTCGAGCAGCTGCTCAAGACTGGAGATCGCATCGAGCTGGAGGCGCGCCGCGAGTCCGGCGGCCTCGCCCAGGACTACGGTGTCTACGAGCGGGCCCTCGTCGTGATCTTTGAGCGGCGGGAGCTCGCGGAGCTGCACCTCGAACAGGTGCGCCGGCGCGGTGGCGAGTGCCTCTCGCATCGTGCGAGGGTTGGCACGCCGCAGCTCGAGTCGCCCGACCTCCAGCACCGGTTGACCCGCGGGGTCGACCACCCGGAGAGACACGGCGGCCCGTTCGGCCTCGAGCGCTTGCCAGCGAATCTCGACCCGGGCCTCCGTACACCCCGTGGCGTGCAGGGTGACATCGGACCAACAAAACGGCAGCAAGACTTCATCGGGCGCGAGCTGATCGGCCGCGCCGAGGAACAGGGCGTGCAGCGATGCATCGAGCAGGGCAGGGTGCATCCCGTAGCGGCCAACCTCACCTGCGGCCGCCTGTGGCAGTACGACCCTCGCGTGCAGGACCGTCGTTGTTGCCCCGTCGCTCGGGCGCCACACCTCGACCAAGCCGCGAAATGAAGGCCCGTAGTCGAGCCCCTGCGCGCAGAGCCGAGGGTAGAGCGACTCAAGCTCGACCTTCTCGGTCCCTGGCAGGGGCCACGGTTCGAGCGGTGCCCCCTCCTGCTCGGCCGAGGGCGCGTCGTCGGGCTGTGTGCGCCCGCGGGCATGGCACCGCCAAGCCTCCGCACCCGCAGGGCGGCTGTGGACCGATAGCTCGCGTTGTCCCTCGGGGTCGGGAGCCGAGACGGAGATCTGAAGCATGCAGGACTCCTCGCCCAGGGGCATGGGTTCGGCGATCGTCAGCTCCTCAAGGCCCCCTCCTCCCGCTGCACGAGCGGCCGCGAGCGCAAGGTCGAGCAGCCCGGTCCCCGGGACGAGGGCGGTCTCGAAGACCCGATGCTCCATGATCCACGCGTCGCGCTTGGGCGAGATCCGTCCACTGAGCACCATGCCGCCATCCGAGGCGAGCTCCGTGCCCACCGCGAGCCACGGGTGTTCGGATGACCACAGCCCCATGGACTCGGCGTCCATGCGGGCCTCTGGGGCCGAGAGCCAGTATGGCTTGGGCTCGAACGCGTACGTGGGCGCGTCGGCCAGGAACCGAGCCTTGCCTCTCGCGAGGGATTCGAGGGGTACCGGGTAGCCTTGGGCGTCGAGTTCGCCGAGGCTGTGGATGAGCTGCTGCCAATCGCCGTGCTCCCGTCGCAAGGTGCCCGTCACCGCAACGTCCTCCGCGACGTCGAGGATCGTCGCGGTCAGCAGAGGATGCGGGCTGCACTCCACGAATGTGTCATGGCCGTCTTCGAGCAGCTGAGTCAGGGTGCGATCGAAGCGAACGGGCTGGCGGAGGTTGCGGCACCAGTAGTCCGCGTCGAGTTCGGGGCCCTCCATCACGGATCCAGTCACCGTGGAGTAGAACGGGAGCGTGGCCCGACGGGGCGTGATCGAGCTCAGCTCCGCTCTGAGACCCGGGAGCAAAGGCTCCATGTGGGCGCAGTGCGATGCATAGTCGACCTCGATCCGGCGGGAGAACAGCTCCTGATGCTCGAGCGTTGCGAGCAGGGCGTCGAGCGCCGCGGCGTCGCCCGAGATCACCGTCGACGACGGGGTGTTGACCACCGCGATGGACAGCGCGTCGCCGTATGGAGCCAGGAGGGCTTCGACGTCCTCGGGAGGGCGGCCGATCAGTGCCATGCCCCCGGGGGTCGTACTTTGCGCGACGGCGTGAGAACGAGCTGCCACGACGCGAGCGCCGTCGGCCAGAGTCAGGACACCAGCGACCACCGCCGCGGGTACTTCGCCCTGGCTGTGGCCGACCACCGCGGCTGGCTCGATCCCGAGCGAGCGCCACACGGCGGCGAGGCCGAGGTAGATCGAGAATAGGGCGGGCTGAACGACATCGCTGCGCAGCAGCTCCGCCTGCGGATCCCGGAGCCGATCGAGAACGGACCAGCCAATCAGCGGCCGCAGAGCGTCGTCACAGGCCTCGATGGTCTCCCGGAAAGCGGAGTGGCCTTCGAGCAGCGCCGCGCCCATTCCGGGCCACTGCCCGCCTTGCCCCGGGAACACGAATGCGAGGCGATCGCGTCGCTGAGCTTGTCGCCGCAGGGCCCACGTGTGGTCCTGCCCGTCGACGACAGCCTGAAGGGCTTCGAGGGCTTGGTCGCGCCCGCGAGCCGTGACCACGGCACGGACCGCATGGTGGGTTCGGTGCAGCCGCAGGGTGTGCGCCACATCGGTCAACGAACGCTCAGCCCGGGGCTCCAGCCACGCTCGCAATCGCCGAGCCTGACGAAGTACGGCGGCTTGGTCCAACCCCGTGAGCAGCAACGACGTGATTCCTTCGCCCTCTTCCCCCGTGGATTCACAGGGCGCAGGCTCCGTCGCCTCCACCGCGGGGGCCTCCTCGAGGATCACATGGGCATTGGTGCCGCTGATCCCAAACGACGAGATGCCGCCACGTCGAGGTCGCTCGCTGCGGGGCCAGGGACGTGCCTTCTGGAGCAGGCGAAGGCCGCTGCCCTGCCACTCGATATGAGGGCTGGGCTCCTCGCAGTGCAGCGTGCGCGGGAGGTGCTGGTGCTCGAGTGAGAGCGCCATCTTCATGACCCCCACGATGCCCGCCGCGGCCTGGCAGTGGCCGAGGTTGGATTTGGAGGAGCCCAGGTGCAACGCCTGATCCGCGGTGCGCCCCCGACCGTAGACCTGCGCTAGCGCTCCCGCTTCGATCGGATCGCCGAGGGAGGTTCCCGTTCCGTGCGCTTCGATGGCGTCGATCGCATCAGGTTCGAGGCGAGCGGTCGCGAGCGCGGCGCGGATCACCCGAGCCTGCGACGGGCCGTTGGGCGCGGTCATCCCGTGACTCCGGCCGTCTTGGTTGACCGCCGAGCCACGCAGGACACCGAGGATCTGATCGCCATCGCGCTGGGCGACCGAGAGCCGCTTGAGCACGAGCACTGCGCAGCCTTCGGACCATCCGGCGCCGTCGGCCGCCGAGGAGAAACTCTTGCACCGGCCGTCGGGGGCCAACCCTTTGAGCCGGCTGAACTCGACGAACATCGTCGGCGTACTCATGACGGTGACCCCGCCCACCAGCGCCATCTCGCACTCCCGGCGACGCAGCGCGGCGCAGGCGAGGTGCACGGCGACGAGCGACGAGGAGCACGCCGTGTCGATGGTCATCGAGGGGCCCTGAAGCCCGAGCGTGTAGGAGATTCGTCCAGAGAGCACGCTCCCGGCCGAGCCCGTGCCCTGGTAGCCGTCGAGGGTCGCCAGGTCGTAGCGGCGATCCACGGCATAGTCGGAGTCCATCGCTCCGACGTAGACCCCGGTGGCGCTCTCGATGAGGCTGCTGGGCACGATGCCGGCCCGCTCGAGCGCTTCCCACGAGGTCTGGAGCAGCAGACGCTGCTGGGGGTCCATCGACTGTGCCTCGCGCGGGGAAATTCCGAAGAAAGCCGCGTCGAAACTCTCGATGTCGTCGAGGAACCCGCCCTCGCGGGCATAGCTCTTGCCAACTGCCGCCGGATCGGGGTCGAAGAGTTCGAGTCCGGCCCAGCGCTCGGGGAAGGAGCCCACCATGTCGCGCTCCTGGGCGAGGGCATCCCAAAGCGCTTCGGGCCCGTCGATACCGCCCGGGAGGTGGCATGCCATCGAGACAAGGGCGATAGGCTCGTGCTGTCGGGCTTCCATATCGACCGCCCGCTGCTTGAGCTTGCGGATCGCCGGGAGCGCCTTTTCGAGGGTCATCGCTTTGGGTCGACTCATAGATCCATCTCCAGCAGAGCGTTGAGCTCCGCGTCGAGTTCCTCGACCGGCACCTCAGGTGCGGCGGGGCGCTGGGTGTCGTTTCCGTTCGACCCCGCCGAGCCCTGGGCGACGTCGAGCAATTGCTGCAGGAGCCCGTGTCGCAGGAGGTCCTCCGGGGAGAGGCGGGCGAGCGCCCATCGCAGCCCGGCCGCGGGGTCGTCCGGGGGAACGGACGGACCGGCTAAATCGCTGGGTTGCGTCGGGGAGCTCTCGAGATCGAGGCGCTCCAGCATCATCCCGGCGATCGCGACCGGGGTGGGGTAGTCGAAGACAAGCGTCGCGGGCAGGGAGACCCCCGTCACGAAACTCAGGCGCTTGCGCAGCTCGATCGCCATCAGCGAGTCCATCCCCAGCTCGGCGAGGATCTGACGCGGCTCGATCATTTTCGGGTTCGCCAGGCCGACGACCAACGCGATCTCGGCCGCGATGAGGGCGACGAGGGTTGCGACGCGCTCCTCCTCGGTCTGCGGCAGCAGGCGCTCCTGAAGCGACGGTCCCGATGTGGCATCGCTGGCCCGACGACGTGGCGGTCGCAGCAAGGCACGCATCAGCGGGGAGACGTCGCCCTCTCGATCGACCTGGGCCTGGAGTTCCTGCAGGGCGAAGTGCACCGGTACCAGGGCCGACTCGGAATGGGTGATCGCGGTGTCGAGCAGCCTCAGCCCGTCCGACACGCTCAACGCCACCACGCCCATTCGCCGGACCCGGGCCAGCTCGGCCTGGCCCAGGTGCCCGGTCATTCCTGTTCCATCCCGCTCCCACAGTCCCCAGGCGGCGCTTGTCGCCGGGAGCCCTTGGCCCCGTCTGTGGGCCGCAAGCGCGTCGAGGAACGTGTTGGCGGCCGCATAGTTGGCCTGCCCGGCCGCACCCAACACACCGCCCGCGGACGAGTACAAGACGAACGACTCGAGCGAGAGGGCCGCAGTCGCTTGGTGCAGGTTCCATGCGCCGTCGACCTTGGGCGCCATGACACGCCCGAGGCGCTCGGCGTCCATGTTGACCACCGTTGCATCGTCGAGGACCCCCGCCAGGTGGAACACTGAGCGCAGCGGTTGGTCCGCTTCGATGCTGTCGATGACGGCCTGCACCGACTCCGCTTGGGTCACATCGCAGGCGACGATTCGCACCGTCTGCGCTCCCATTCCGAGTAGGGCGTCGCTCAGTGCTTCCATGCCCTCGCCATCTGGGCCGCGGCGAGAGGTCAGCACCAGGTGCCGGTACTCATGTTGCTCGACGAGGTGGCGAGCGAGAGCGCGGCCGAGCTCCCCGGTTCCTCCAGCGAGCAGTGCGGTGCCCTCGCCGGTCAGGGAGGGCACGGAGTCGACGGCTTCGTGGGGCGCTCGGACGAGGCGCGCAGCAAGAGCCTCTCCTCCGCGCAGGGCGAGCTCCGGCTCATCCTGCGCCCACACTGCGCGGGACAACATGTCGCCGTCGTGGCTCTCGGGATCGAGATCGATGATCCGAAGATCGCGGTCTACGGCCTCTCGGCGCGCAGACCGGATCAACCCCCAAAGCGGTGAGCGCGTGAGATCGACAAGAGCATCGGGTGCATCGCCAGCGGCGACCGCCCCTCGGGTGAGCCACACGATTGCGGCACCCTCGAGGCGGGACTCGGCGAGCAGCACCTGTAGGATCTCCAGTGCGCGCTCGGCTTCGGCCCGAGCGACATCCGGGAGGTCGCCGACGGACCTCGAGGTCGCGTCCACCACGACCAGACGCGGTGCCTTGTTGTCGTCGAGGTAGTTCGTCAGGGTTGCGGCGTCGACCGCAGGCAGCCCCAGGGGACCGGCGACCCCATCGGGGACACCCAGGACAACGGCCCTGTCCATGGACCCTCTGCCGGGCAGAATCGTGGTTTGGAATTGGACCCGGTAGAGGTGATGAAGGCCGGCCTGAGTCATGGCGCGAAGCTGGGCGGCGCCGAGGCGCCGCAGCTCGAGCGCCCCATCGAACACCGGCTGCCCCGTCGCATTGGATATGGAGATCCGAGCCCGCGCCTGCTCGTCGCCCTCCTCAACCTCTACGACAACGCGCAGGTCGGTTTCGCCGGTCACATGGAGCACCACGTCCGACCAGGCGAAGGGAACGAGGATTCGGCCGTCTCGTGCGCGCTCCTCAATCGCGGCGAACATCGTGTGGAGCGCCGCATCGAGCAGCGAGGGGTGCATGCTGAATGCCGCCGCATCCGTGATGTCCTCCGTGAGGGCCACTCGGCTGTACGCGAGTCCGCCGGCGCCTCTCCGCAGTTCCACCAATCCCTGGAATGCGGGCCCGTAGCTCAGGCCGAGGGCCGCAAGCTCGGAGTACAAGCCGTCCAGAGGTACGTCCTCAGAGTCGGGCACTGGCCACGTGGTGGGCGCGGCCAGTGGCGCGGGGGCGTCTCGTTCGGTGGTCAGGACCCCGGTGCCGTGCTCGACCCACTCGCCGCTGCTATCGGAGACCCGGCCGTACAGTGCGAAGGGGCGCTTTCCCTCTTCGTTGGGAGCGTCCACGCGCAGCTGTAGGCGGACGGCTTCGGTCAGTACGATCGGGGCCGACAGGGTCAGGTCGGCGACGCAGGGTGCACCCACAGCGTGTCCCGCGGCGAGCACAAGGTCGACGATCCCCGCTCCAGGTACGAGCACGGTGTCGTGTACGCGGTGGTCGTCCAGCCACGGGTATCCCCTGCGGCCAAGGCGGCCTGAGAACACCATGGCCCCGCTGCTCTGGGCGAGCTCGGTGGTGGCGCCCAGCCACGGGTGAGGGGCCGGCTCAAGCCCCATCGACGTCGTATCCTGGTGTCCTCGTTGCGCCTCGGGCCAGAAGCGCTCGGACTGGAATGGGTAGCTCGGCAGTGGGACCACCGCGCCTGGGTCGGGACCAAACACGCGGGACCAGTCGGGCTCCACCCCGTGGGTGTGCATTTCCATGAGACTGCGCAACAGCGCACCAAGCCCTCCAAACTCACGCTTGAGGCTGCCAACGACCAGTCCGCTCTCGACCTCGCCGGCAAGGGTCATGGCGAGCAGGGGATGCGCGCTGTTCTCCACGAAGACGTCGTGGCCATCGGCGACCAGCTGAGTGAGCGCGAGATCCAGACGCACCGGCTCTCTCAGATTGCGGGCCCAGTAGTCCCCATCGAGGTGCTCACCCTCGAGACGGCCGCCCGTCACCGTGGAGTAGAAGGGGGTCGTGGTCGGGCCCGGATCCAGCGAAGCCAATCCCGAGCGCAGGCCGTCCAGCAGGGGGTCCATGTGCCAGCTGTGGGAGGCGTAGTCGACATTGACCTTGCGGAAGAACAGGTCGCGCCCTTCGAGTTCTTGGAGCAGTCGGTCCGCAGCGTCGGCATCGCCCGAGACCACCGTGGACGTGGCCGAGTTGACGACCGCGACGCAGAGGGCCTCACCGTAAGGCTCGAGCATGGCCTCCACTTCCGAGAGCGGGCGCTCGATCAGCACCATCGCCCCTTGTTCGTGGCACTCGAGCACGGCTCGGCTCCGCAGGGCGACGACCTTGGCCCCATCCTCCAACGAGAGCGCCCCCGAGAACACCGCCGCGGGGACTTCCCCTTGGCTGTGACCGATGACTGCGGACGGCTCGATGCCGAGCGCGCGCCAGGACTCGGCCAGTGCGATGGCCACGGCGAAGAGGACGGGCTGGACGACGTCGACTCGATCGAAGGGAACGGGTCCGTCGGGGTCCTCGAGGACTGCGCGAACCGTCCACCCGGTCAGGGGCTTGAGCGCCGTGTCACAGCGTTCGATCGCCTCGCGGAAAGGCACGCATTCCCTCAGGAGGGCCTGGCCCATTCCCTTCCATTGGCTGCCTTGGCCGGGAAATACGAACGCGACCTTGCCCCGCGAAGCGTTGCGGCCCCGCACCAGGGCGGGGTGCTCGTGCTCCCCGGCAAGGCATTCCAGGGCCTCTCGCGCCTCGTCGAGGTTTGTGACGAGCGCGGACGCGCGCCACTCGAGGTGGCTGCGCCGCCGTGCCGCAGTCGCCCCCACTTCGCTCAGCACGTGGTCATCGTGGTGGGCGAGCCATGTCGCCCACTGCTCGGCCTGGTTTCGCAGGGCTTCCGCACTGCTGCCCGAGAGCACCAGCGGAACGAGATCTGTCCCAACGGGTGGGGCGGGCGCATCGGTCCGCTCCACGCTGGGGGCTTCCTCCACAATGACGTGGGCGTTCGTTCCCCCGATACCGAACGACGAAATGCCGGCGCGGCGGGGCGCAGCGATGTCTCGAGGCCAGGGACGGGCTTGCTGGAGCAGAGCCAGGCCGCTGCCTTCCCACGCAATGTGAGGGCTGGGCTCCTCGGCATGGAGGGTCTTGGGCAGCAGCTCGTGCTGGAGGGCCATCGCCATCTTGATGACTCCGGCTGCTCCGGCCGCTGCTTGGCTGTGACCTAGGTTGGACTTGGACGAGCCCAGGTAGAGCGGGTGCTCTGGGGCTCGGTGCGGTCCGAACAGCTCGGCCAGCGCTCCGGCCTCGATCGGATCACCCAACGTGGTCCCCGTTCCATGGGCTTCGATCGCGTCGATGTCCTGGGGATCGAGTCCGGCCGCCGCGAGTGCGTCGGCGATGACCCTCTGTTGCGCCGGGCCGTTGGGAGCGCTCAGCCCCTGACTCCGACCATCCTGGTTGACCGCTGAGCCCCGGATGAGGGCGACGATGGGGTCCCCTGCCTCCTGCGCGTCCGAGAGTCGCTTGAGCACCAGCAGGCCGCAGCCCTCGGCCCAGCCTGTGCCGTCGGCCTGCGCGGAGAAGCTCTTGCACCGACCGTTGGTGGCCAGCCCCTTGAGCCGACTGAACTCGATGAACAGCGACGGGGTGCTCATCACGGAGACACCCCCGGCCACGGCCATGTCGCACTCGTCACTGCGCAGTGCGGTGCAGGCGAGGTGGAGGGCGACCAACGACGATGAGCAGGCCGTGTCCACGGTGATCGCTGGTCCGTGCATTCCTAGGGCGTATGCGACGCGGCCCGAGAGCACGCTGCTGGCATTGCCCGTCCCTTGGTAGCCATCCAACGCCGACATATCGGCGCGACGTCCGAGGTCGTAGTCCGAGCCCATCGTGCCCAGGTACACCCCGGTCTGAGATCCGCTCACCGTACCGGGCGCGATGCCGGCCCGCTCGAGAGCCTCCCACGTGAGCTCGAGGACCAGACGCTGCTGCGGGTCCATCGACATGGCCTCTCGAGGCGTGATGCCGAAGAACCCCGCATCGAAGCGATCGATGGCGCGAAGGAATCCGCCTTCGTTGGCGTAGGATTTGCCCGGCGTGCCTGGGTTCGGATCGAAGATATCCAGGGTCTTCCAACGCCCGGGAAACGGCCCGACGGCGTCACGCCCGTGCGCGAGCAAGTCCCAGTACTCCTCTGGAGACTGGAGTCCTCCAGCGAGTCGACAGGCTACGGAGACGATCGCGATCGGCTCGGAGCCGCGATCGTGCCGGACGCGACCGCGCGGTCGAGCTGTCGGTTTGGTCGCGAACGAGAGCTTCTCGAACAGGAGGCCTGCGATGGCCACCGGGGTGGGGTAGTCGTAGGCCATCGTCGCGGAGAGGGACACGCCCAGGCCCGCGGTCAGGCGGTCGCGGAGCTCGACGGCCATCAAGGAGTCCAGCCCTTGATCGCGCAGGACCCGATCGCGCGAGGCGATGGTCTCCAGGCGGAGCAGTGCCGTAACCTCGGCGCAGACCCACTCGAGCAGTGCGTCTCGACGAGCGCTGTCATTCAGTCCCTCCAGACGCTCACGCAGAGCCGACTGCGAGCCTGCTGAGGCTCCCACGCGGCGCAGGCGGTGACGGAGCAGCCCCTGGAGAGCCGCTGGGATCGACGCCCCTTCGTCGAGCTGACGCTCGAGGGCATCGAGGTCGAGTCTGATGGGCACCAACGTGGGTTCTGGGCGTCCTGCAGCCGCCCCAAGCAGTGAGAGTCCGTCGGAGGCGTCGAGCGGGACGACACCCTGGCGGCGCATTCGCGAGAGCTCGGCCGCTCCCAGGTGTGCGGTCATGCCCTCGCCCGACGGGCGCCATAGGCCCCACGCCAGGCTCGTGGCTGGGAGCCCCTGGTGGCGGCGATGCACAGCGAGCGCGTCGAGGAAGACGTTGGCTGCGCCGTAGATCCCCTGGCCTGCGATTCCCAGCGTTCCCGCCGCGGACGAGAACAGCACGAATGCTCGCAACGGGGTGTCCACAGTGAGCTCGTGCAGGTGCTGGGCTCCCCGCGCCTTGGGTTCGAACACCGCCTCGAGGCGCGCCGGAGTCTGGTGCCGGACGAGCCCATCATCGAGGATCCCCGCGAGGTGGAACACCGCAGTCAGGGGGTGCTGCGGATCGATCGTGTCGAGCGCTGCGCCGACCTCACTACGCACGCCCACGTCGCAAGCCCGAATCTCAACCGATGACGCGCCCGCGTCGTGGAGCGCCGCGACCAGGTCCTCCGCGCCCGGGGCATCGGGCCCCCGCCGCGAGGTCAGCAACAGGTGACGGGCGCCATGGGTAGCGACCAGCTCCCGGGCGACTCGCCGCCCCAGTTCGCCGACGCCTCCGGTGATGAGTACCGTGCCCTCCGGATCGATCGACAGCCCGGGACCTTCGGTGGTGGGCGCCTGCGCCCGGACGAGTCGTACGCGCTTGATCCTTCCATTTCGCACGACAACTTCAGGCTCGTCGGCCACTGCCAGCGCAAGTGCGAGGGATTCTCGCTCCAGCACGTCTAGGTCGATCGAGCGCACGCTCATCTCGCGATGCTCGAGCCGGGCGCATCGGAGCAGGCCCAGGATCGGAGCGTGGTGGAGGTCGACCGGTTCTCGGTCCGTTCCCACCCACTGTGCACGTTGGGTTACGAAGACCAGCTCGGTCGCGTGCCAGCGCTCGTCGCCGGCGAAGCGTTGGAGTAGATCCAAAACTCGGGTCGTGGCCGCCAGAGCCCGTGCTGCAGGCTCTTCGTTGTCGCTGCTTGTGCAGTCGATGATGACCCAGCGCGGCGGTCGCTCGGCATCGAGGGCGGCGAACTCTGCGACCGTGTGCAGGTCCAGCTCGGCCGCCAGGGGCCCCTCGCCCACAACCATCGCCTCGAGCAGCTGCACCTCCTCGGAGGAGTCCAGCGGCTCGAGGGCGAGCTCGTAGAGATGTTCGATACCGGTGCGGGCAGCGGCTCGGAGAGCTTGCGCGCTGGCACGGCGTAGCTGCAGGGCGCCGATCTGCATCACCGGCAGGTCCGACGCGTCGGCCAGCAACACACTGATGGTCATCGCATCGACGGACCGATCTTCGATCTCGACTCGGATCTTGAGTTCGTGACCGCCGCTGGCGTGGACCACCACATTGGACCACGAGAACGGCAACCAGACCTCGCCCTGTGTCGCTTGGATCAGTGTGAGCGTCGCGTGGAGGGCACTGTCGAGCAGCGCTGGGTGCATGATGTGACCGTCGCTGTGGGCCCGCGCCGCATCGGGGAGCCGGACGCGTCCAACCGCCGTGCGTGCATCCCCCCGGCGGAGCTCAACCAGTCCGTGGAAGCAGGGGCCGTAGCCCAGCCCCTCGGTCTCGAGCCGCGCATAGAACCCGTCGAGCGCGACCTCGGTCGACCCGACGGACCAGGACTCCAGATCACCGAAACGGTCGTCGAGCACCGGTGCTTCGTGGACCACGCGCCCCGTGGCGTGGCGAGTCCAGCTCGATGCGGCCTGCGGTTGGCCAAAGAGCGCGAGCTCGTACTCGCCCTCGGCCGAGCTCGCCTCGAGCACAACCTGGACACGCAGCCCCTCCTCATCGAGGTGCATGGGCTCCAAGAGCGTCAGATCGGCCACCGTGTGGCACCCGACCGCGCGCGCGGCCTCCATGGCCAGGTCGAGCATGCCTGTCCCCGGAACCAGGACCCGGTCGAAGACTCGGTGGTCCAAGAGCCAGGGGCTCTGGTCCGCGGCGATACGGCCGGTCAGGAGCGTGGCCGCATCCTTGGCGAGTTGGGTCCTCGCCCCGAGCCATGGGTGCGTGCTCCCGTGCAGACCCATCGATTGCGGCTCCGCGTGTTGGGTCGCCGCATCGAGCCAAAAACGTCGTCGTTGGAAGGGGTAGGTGGGCAGCTCGACCAGCCCGGCATCCGGCACGATCCGACCCCAGTCGAGCCGCTCCCCGCCGACGTGCAGTCCTCCCAGGGCCATCTGTAGCTCTTCGACCTCGTCTCGATCCTTGCGCAGGCTGGGGATGAAGAGCGCCGCATCCGGGGGGAGACATCCGCGCCCCATCGCACTGAGGGTGCCCGTAGGGCCGCATTCCAAGAATCGCTCAACTCCTGAATCGTGGAGGAGCTTCACCGTGTCCGCGAAGCGAACGGCTTGGCGCGCTTGCGCGACCCAGTAGGCCGGCGTCGCGACCTCTTCGGACTGCGTTCCGGTCACCATGCTCACGAAGGGAATCCGAGCCGCGGTAAAGCGGCACGATGCGGCGATCTGCTCGAACTCTCCGAGCATTCCGTCCATGTGGGCACTGTGAAACGCATGGGAGACCGTCAGCCGGTGGGTCCGCCGTCCGTCCTTGGAGAAGCCGGCTGCGACCGAGAGCACCGCCGACGCGTCGCCGCTGATCACGACCTGCCGCGGCCCATTGAGACCGGCGATGTCGAGTTCGGTCGCACCACCAATGACCTCGCGGACCTCCGACTCCGTTGCCTCGATCGAAACCATGGCCCCGCCCCCGACGCATGCCTGCATCAGCCGACCCCGGGCGCATACCAGTCGCGCCGCATCGTCGAGTTCGAGGACCCCGGCGACATGGGCCGCGGCCAACTCTCCGACCGAGTGACCGGCCACGAATCCGGGAGTGAGACCCCAGGACTCCCACTGGCGGTACAGCGCGACCTCGAGCGCAAAGAGGGCCGGCTGGGTCCAGGCGGTCTGGTCGACCAGCCCAGCCTCATTCGACTTCGAATCCGCGCGCAGCACCGAACTCAGCGGCTGCTCAAGGTGGGGCTCCAACGCTCTTTCGACCGCGTCGAAACTCTCGCGGAAAGGCGTGAAGGCCTCCCGCAACTGTGATCCCATCCCGAGTCGTTGGCTGCCCTGGCCGCTGAAGAGCACTGCGAGCGAACCCGTGCGGGTTTGTCCCTCGACCACACCGGGGTGAGCGCTTCCCTCGGCGAGGGCCGTCAGCCCGCGCCCGAGTTGTTCGCGATCCCGGGCGACAACGACCGCTCGCGCGGGAAGGTGGGCACGATGTCGCGAAGCGGTGGCGACGATGGAGGCAAGATCGGCCTCGGGAGATCGAACCATCCACTGGGCCCAGCGCGAAGCTTGCTCGCGCACGGCGGCCGGATCACGCCCCGACAAGGGAATCGACCAGGCTCCCTCGCCGAGCGCGCGGGTTGGCGAGGCGGAGGCTTCGGGGGGCTGTTCGAGGATGAGGTGAGCGTTGGTGCCGCTCATCCCAAACGCCGACACCCCGGCCCGGCGCACGCCCTGGTCGCTCGACCAGGGGCGCAGGGTATCGATCACCTCCACCGAGAGCTCGTCCCAGGGAATGAGCGGGTTGCGGGGGGTGCTGTTCCGAGTGGGCGGGAGCGCATCGTGGCGAAACGACGCCAGCACCTTGCAGACGCCTACGATCCCAGCCGCGGACTCGAGGTGTCCGACCGAACTCTTGGCGGCCCCCAGCTTGAGGGCGTGCTCGCGGGAGCCGCCGTAGACGGCATCGAGCGCTTGCACCTCGATGGGGTCGCCCAGGGACGTCCCCGTGCCGTGGCACTCCACGTAGTCGATGTCGTCGGCGCCAAGCCCCGCGTCGAGCAACGCAGCGCGGATGACCTCCTGCTGGGAGCTCCCGTTGGGTGCTGTGATCCCGCTCGAGGCGCCGTCGTGGTTGATCGCGCCGCCCCGTACCAAACCGAGAACACGGCATCCGCGGTCTACCGCGTCTTGCAGGCGCATCACGACCACGACGCCGACCCCCTCGCCGCGTCCATAGCCATCGGCGTCGGCCGAGAAGGTCTTGCTGCGCCCGTCGGGGGCGAGGGCATGCGAACGGCACAACGTCACGAGGAACGAGGGATCGGCGATCACCTGCACGCCCCCGGCCAGGGCCACATCGCACTCGCCACGCCTCAGCGACTCACAAGCTAGGTGAAGCGCAACCAACGACGAACTGCATGCGGTGTCGACGGCAATGGACGGCCCATTGAGGCGCAGGTGGTAGGAGAGTCGCCCCGCGCTGAAGCTCGGGAGGCTCCCCGTCAGCGTGTACGCATCCGGCATCGCCTGCCCGCGGTAGCGCCCGTACTCTCCGGGCGCTGCCCCCACGAACACCCCGGTCGGGTGCTTTGCGAGGCTCTCGGGGCGCAGCCCGGCGTTCTCTATGGCATGCCACGTCGTCTCCAGCAGCAGGCGGTGCTGAGGATCCATCGGCTCCGCCTCACGGGGGCTGATGCCGAAGAACGACGCGTCAAAGCCCGCCACGTCGTCGAGCAATGCCGCGTGGCGGACGTAGATCTTACCCGGAGCATCCCGGTCGGGATCGTAGAGTCGGTCGGCATCGAAGCGTTCGGAGTCGAAGGTCCGTAGGGTGTCCTCCTCGTTCGCGAGCACCCGCCACAGGCCATCGAGATCTCGGGATCCTCCGGGCATACGAAGGCCGACCCCGACGATGGCTAGGGGTCCCTTCGCGACGTCGCGCGAGGGGGCAGGGCGGAGCGCCTCGTTCGCCGCCGGCACGAGCCGCTCGAGCAGCCAGCGAGCCGCGCTCACGAGGTTGGGCTGATCATAGACCAGCGTTCGCGGTGTGATGACGCCGGTTCGCTCCTGTACGCGCCGACTGAAACCGATCGACATCATGGAGTCGAAGCCGAGGTCTCCGAAAGCGCCCTCGGGATCGAGCTGTCCCGCGTCCTCGAAGCCGAGGACCGCAGCCGCTTCTTCCGCGAGGCATCGGACGAGGAAGGGCCTACGCTGCGCTTCGGGGAGCGCCAGGACTGCCGTACGCAGCGACTCCGCGCCTTGTTGTTGGGCGTGCTTCCTCGCCTCGAGGGCTGCTCTGGCCTCCGGGATGTTCGTGATGAACGGGCGGCCGTCGAGGGCCGTGGCCAGGCGTTCCCACGCGATGTCGGCGATGACGAAGTCTCGGCCAAGGACCACCGCATGCTCGAGGCCCTCAAGCGCCCAGCGAGGTGACATGGGTACGAGGCCGAGCTCTCGGAGCTGACGCTCAGCCTTGCCCCGGGCCATGCCTCCGTCGGCCCACGGTCCCCAGGCCACCGCGGCCGCGGGCAGCCCCCGTGCTCGTCGGTGGATTGCCAGCGCATCCAGCCCGGCGTTGGCAGCCGCGTAGTTGGCCTGCCCTGGGTTCCCGAACCGCCCTACCACGGACGAGAACATCACGAAGGCGTCGAGTGGGTGGTCCTCAAGCAGTGTGTGCAGGTGCCACGCCGCGTCGAGCTTGGGCGCCGCGACATCCGCCATCGCGGCGGTATCGAGCTCGGAGAGCCGGCGGTCGTCGAGCGCCCCGGCCACATGGAACACGGACCGCAGGGGAGCCTCCACGTGGGCGCACAGAGGCTCCAGCAGGGCCGCCAACTGCTCCCGATCGGACACGTCGCACACGGCGAACTCCACATCGATACCCTTGGCACGAAGCCCCTCCGCCAGCGAAGTCGCGCCGGGGGCCTGCGCACCGCGTCGAGACGCGAGGACCAACCGCTGCACGCCTCGATCCGCGACCCAGTGGGCCACGTGAGCCGCGAGTGCGCCGCTTCCACCGGTGATGAGCGCCGTGCCCTCCGTTTGGTAACGAGCGGAGGCGACAGGCTGGTTCGAGCGCTCGACCCGACGAACCCATCGGCCCTCGGGGCGGACCGCGACCTGGTCCTCGAGATCCCGCGCCGCGATCGCGGCGACCAGGGAGCGGACGGTCTCGTCTCCGAGTCGGGGACCGACGTCGATCACTCCTCCCCACATTTCCGTCGCCTCCTGAGCCAGGACCCGCCCCAGGCCGTTGAGCGCGCTCGCCCCGGGCCACGGGGGAGCATCGCCGTCCGTCACCGCGGCGCTCCCGGTCGTCACGCACCACAGCGGGGCACGCGTACCCACGTCACCCATGGCCTGGGCCATGGCCAAGACGCCGACGACCCCCTCGATTGGCCGGACTCCCGGGTCGCGAAGTCCTGGGTCGAGCAGCGATAGATCCAGCACTCCGCCGAGCTCTTCGAGACCCTCGAGCAGGGTCACGAGTTGCTGGCGAGAGGTCCCTGGCGCCACGTGAACCACGGACTCGACACCCATGGCGTTCAGCGCCTCGGCAACTCTGTCTCGCTCGTGTTCGTCTGCGGACTCCACCACGATCCACTGACCACCGAGGGGCTCGGTCTCCGCCGGATCGAGACGAACCCAGCGGTCCTCGTAGAGCCACGGGCCGATCCGATTCACTCGCTCCTGATTGCCCTGGAACTGCGAGAGGTAGGGCATCAATGCCTGAACCTGCTCGTGCTCCTCCTCCGGTACGCACAGAAGTCGAGCCACGGTATCGGGTTCGCCCTGGGCCACCGCATCCCACAGCGTCTGCAACCCTTCCGAAACCACCGGACCACTTCGGCGAGGGGCTGGGAGCCAGTATTGCTGGCGCTCGAACGCGTATCGCGGAAGTCCGACCCTCTGAGCCCCGGTGCCGTCGAAGACGGCAGACCAGTCGATGGTTTGTCCGGCACAGTACAAGGCGCCCATCGCTCGCTCGAAGGCCGCGAGCTCTGGAAGCTTTCCACCGAGGCTGGCGACGAAGTGGTGCGGGACATCGTCCTCAAGGCACGCGGCCCCCATGGCGCAGAGCACTCCGCCGGGGCCACACTCGAGGAACCGGGTTACGCCCTCTCGCTTTAGCGCAACGACCGAGTCCATGAAGCGCACAGCCCCACGAGCCTGTCGCACCCAGTAGTCGGGGGTTCGCAGCTCGTCGCCGGCCAGCTCACCAGTCACGGTGCTGACGATGGAACAGCGAGGAGCATGGAACTGGCACCCGCTCGCGACCTCGCGATACGCGTCCAGCATCTCATCCATGTGCGCGCTATGGAACGCGTGGGACACACGAAGCACACGAGTGCGGCGACCCTCGCTGTCGAAACTCTCGACCAAGGCGGTGACGGCTGCCTCGTCTCCGCTGACAACGATCTGGCGAGGGGCGTTGATCCCCGCGACCTCGACCCCTGGGCCGAGACGAGCGAGCACCTCGTCTTCGGACGCTTCGACCGAAGCCATGGCTCCTCCGCCTCGGCATGCCTGCATCAGTCGACCGCGAGCGCAGACAAGGCGAGCCGCATCGTCGAGATCCAGCACTCCGGCCACGTGGACCGCGCTCAGCTCTCCGACCGAATGACCTGCGACGTGCGAAGGGGCGATACCCCATTGTTCCCATTGCCGGAACAGCGCAACCTCCACCGCGAAGAGGGCAGGCTGAGTGAATACGGTCTGGTGAAGCAGGGCCGCGTCCCGGGTCCCTTCAGCCGCGAACATCACGTCGCGCAACGGTCGCGGTAGGTGGGGATCGAGCGCGTCACAGACGTCGGTCAGCGCGGCCGCGAAACCCGGGAGGGCATCGGCGAGCGCTCGCCCCATGCCTGCGCGCTGGCTGCCCTGACCGGTGAAGAGCACCGCGGTCTCGCCAGCGCTCACGCTGCGCTCCATCGAAACTCGTGGATCTGGCTTGCCGTCCGCGACCCGAACGAGGGCGTCTCCCGCGGTCTGTAGGTCCTCCCAGGATACGCTCGCTCGGTACTCGTGGTGTCCGCGCGTCGTGGCCAGCGAAAACGCCACATCGGTGGGCTCCTGGTCGGGTTGTGCAGCCAGTTGTGCGGCAAGATTTCGGGCGTTGGCGCGGAGTGCTGGCTCGCTCTTGCCCGAGACGATGAAAGGAATCCGTGGGCGCAGGCGAACCCCTCGTCGCTCACCCCTTGCGGCCGCTGCATCCAGTTCGAAGCCGCATCGTGCGAGCTCCTCAGCGAGCTCATCGAGGCAAACCCTGGCGTTTCGTGTGCGCTCCAGCGTCGCGTGGACTCGTCCTCCTCCACGAGCTGTGAGTGTCTCCTCGAACCCCTTCTTCGCGACGGGGTGCGGCCCGAGTTCGATGATGTGCTCGCCCGAACCGGTCAGGGCTTTGACGCCCTCGACCAGCCCCATTGGCTCCCGCATGTTCTTCGCCCAGTAGGCCGCATCGAGTTCTTCGCCCTCAATGAATCGGCCATAGACCGTGGACCACATGGGTACCCGCAGAGCGTTGCACTGGATGGGGCCGAGCCTTTCGACAAGCTCCGGCATCAACGGATCCATGGCCTGGCTGTGGCAGGCGTAGTCGATCCGAATGCGCATGGACTTCGCCCCCTGCGCCTCGAGCTCTGCGCAGAAGCGATCGAGTGCCGCGGTCGGCCCTGAAATGCAGACATGCTGTGGCGACACCTGGCCCGCGAACGAGACCCCCGGGTGGCCTGTGAGCACGTCGTGTGCCCGTTGTGGCTCCAGGGCGCACAGCCGCATCTCGCCGCGCCCGCACGCACGCTCGTTGACCAGCGTGGACCAGGTCGTGATGATGCGGGCTCCTTCTTTGAGATCGAGGCCGCCCCCGATCACCGCAGCGGCGACCTCGCCCACGCTTTGGCCGAACACCGCGTTGGGCTCGAGGCCCCACGACCGAAGCAGGTGCGCCAGCGCGACCTGAATGCTGAACAGCAGCGGCTGAACGACTTCGGTGCTCAGCGGAGTTGCGGAGGGATCGGCGGCCAGCGCGGCGACGACCGACCAGCCCGCGACCTCGGCGATCGCCGCATCGCACGCCGCGATGCAGGCCCGGAAGGCAGGTTCGCCGCTCAGCAGGTCTCGGGCCATCCCGGGCCATTGACCGCCGTGTCCCGAGAAAAACCATGTCTGCGTCGGGGGCAAGTGCTCGCCGTCGCGGAGCGCCACCCGGACCGGGTTGGCTCGCGAGGGTACGTACGGCGACGATTCGAGGGCTAGGTGAGCATTGGTCCCGCCGAACCCAAAGCTGCTGACCCCGGCGTAGCGCTTCGCGCCTCGCCATGGCTGGCGCGTGGTCACGACCTCAAGCCCACCCCCGTCGAAATCGATGTGGGGATTCGGCGCCTCGAAGTGGAGGCTGGGTGGCAACTCCTGGTGGTAGAGCGCCAACGCGGTCTTCATCAGCCCGACGACTCCAGCCGCGGGCTCGAGGTGCCCAAAGTTGGTCTTCGCCGAGCCGATCTTCAGCGGTGTTGCGCGGTCAGACGCAAACACGGAAGACAGCGCAGAGGCCTCGATCGGATCGCCCAATGGCGTCCCGGTTCCATGGGCCTCGACGTAGCTGACCTCAGTGGTGGGCACGTCGGCCACCGCCCAGGCCCGGCGCATGACGGCTTCTTGCGCCGCGAGGTTCGGGGCGGTGAGGCCATTGGAGGCCCCGTCGTTGTTGACCGCGCTTCCTCGGATGACGGCGTAGATACGGTCGCCCGCAGCGACCGCGTCGGCGAGTCGCCGCAGAACAACCACCCCGCATCCCTCGCCACGCACGTAGCCATTGGCATCCGCGTCGAAGGCCCGGCATTGGCCGGTCGGGCTCATCGCCCCGAACTTGGTCATGGCGACGGTGCTCTGCGGAGAGAGCATCAGGCTCACACCCCCGGCCAGCGCGAGATCTGATTCCCCTCTCCGCAGACTCTGGGTCGCGAGGTGGACGGCCACCAAAGATGAGCTACAGGCTGTGGCGACGGCGAGCGCGGGGCCGTTGAGTCCCAGGACGTACGCGATGCGAGCCGGGATGATCGAGTTGTCCCACCCCACTGCGGACGGTCCTTCGATCACCTGGGCGTCGGCGGCCGCCTGCAGGTGATATTCCTGCCACATCTCGCCGAAGAACACGCCGGTCCGCGACCGAGCAAGCCCCGATGGGTCGATGCGGGCATCCTCGAGCGCGGCGTGGCTGACCTCCAATGCGAGGCGCTGTTGTGGATCCATGTGACGCGCCTCGATCGGAGAGATGCGGAAGAAGCTCGCATCGAAGCCCCCTACATCCCCGAGGAAGCCGCCCCAGCGGGTCGACATCTTCCCGGGCGCGTGAAGGTCTGGATCGAACCACGCCGCGACGTCCCACCGATCGGATGGAACCTCTCCAACCGCGTCGCGCCCCCGAAGGAGCGTGTCCCACATCTGCTCGGGACCATCGAGATCCCCCGGCAACCGACACCCCAAGCCCACGAGCGCAATCGGCTCGTCCTCAAGACCGGCGTGCAGGGGCTCGGTCGCCCCCCGGTCCCCCGCGACGAGGTACGAAGCGAGCGAGTTGAGCGAGCCGTGCTGCCAGAGCCATTGCTGAGGGATTGGTCGACCCAGCCGCTGTGACAGGATGCTCGCGAGCGTGACGACAGCCGAGGAATCGAGTCCCTCGTCTCGGAGTGCCCGATCCTCGACGACAGCGCCGGTTTCCACCCCGAGGAGCGCCGCGACTTCCTTGCGTAGCAGCGCGCGCATCTCTGCAATAGTGGTCGGGCAGCCCGACGATTGAGTCCCGGTGGTGGACCTGGTGGGGGTCGATGACATCGCTTTAGTCCTCCTCGATACGTATTGCGTGTCGGGGGCACGAACGAACCGCTCTATCCAACTGCGCACGCGTTTCAGCCGAGACTGCGTCACCCTTCAATCGCGCCTTGTCATCCTGGCCGAGGACGAAGAGTTTCGGTGCCTGCTGCTCGCAGGTACCATGTCCCTCACAGAGTTCTGAATTGATGATGACCTTCACGATAGCTCCTTGCCCTATATAGATTTGACCGTTAATCTCGTTGGCCGTCTAGTTCTGACGGAACCTCACGGGAAGTCTCTTCATCTCCCCTAGCTGCATATGTGTGGCGACCAGCGCTGCATCTCCGGCTTGCTCAAGCTCCGGGAGCAGGGGGAGTAGGGCGGACAAGACCGAACGTAACTCCAGTCTGGCCAATGATGCTCCTAGGCAGAAGTGTTCGCCATACCCTCCAAAGGCGAAGTGAGGGTTCGGATCGCGCGCAATGTCGAAACAATAGGGATCCTCGAATACGTCGGGATCGCGGTTCGCGGCTGGATAGAACATCACCAGGGTCTCTCCCTTCCGAATCCGCTGACCGCGGATGTCTGTGTCCTGCTTGCAGGTCCGGGCCATTTGGATGAGCGTCGAACTCCAGCGAAGAATCTCCTCGGTCGCGGACTTCATCAGGCTCGGGTCTTCAACTAACTTTCGCAGCTGATCGGGGTGTTCGAGTAACGCCTGCACCCCCATCGTGATGGAGTTTCGGGTCGTCCCGTTGCCCGCGAGCAAGAGCACATGAACATAGAAGAGAATTTCGTGGAACTTCAGCGGTTCGCCGTCGGGGCGCGCTCGGCAGAGGCGACTGAGTACGTCCGTACGTTCCCCTGGGTCAGACATGCGGGAACGGACAAGGTGTAGTGGAGCACGGTCTGCGCGGGAGTTTGGAGCAGGCTACGAGCGAGACTTTGCGTGAGGCGCATGTCGTTCTTGGCGTTGATCTTGCTGCGGCGTGATGAGTTCGAGTTCGTCGCAGGC